>Ga0114931_10000759_pt1 | contig 40157 bp, 51 predicted proteins | sample 2SBtaG_FD_89579 | JGI IMG/M metagenome (GOLD analysis project Ga0114931, IMG submission 89579) | Deep subsurface microbial communities from Kolumbo volcano to uncover new lineages of life (NeLLi) - 2SBTROV14_V59a metaG | ecosystem: Environmental > Aquatic > Marine > Volcanic | place: Kolumbo... | reverse complement strand
TAATATCCTAAGTTTACACAAAGACTTAGAAAACAAAACATACACACATGGAGCATACGAAGCATTTAATATTTCAGATCCAAAACCAAGAAACATACACAAGGCAAGTGTGAGAGATAGACTGCTCCACCATACCATATACAGAAAACTCTATCCTTTCTTTGATAGAAAGTTCATTTCTGACTCGTATTCTTATAGAAAAGAAAAAGGAACACATAGAGCAATAGATAGATTTCGTGTTTTTACGCGCAAAGAGTCAAAAAACAACACAAAAACAGTCTGGGTTTTAAAATGCGACATAAAAAAGTTTTTCGCTTCCATTGATCACGAAATACTTAAAAATATTCTAAAAGAACATATCTCAGATAGCGAAGTTTTACGGCTTTTAAATAAAATCATAGATAGCTTTCACGAGGCACAAAAAGAAAAAGGGCTGCCACTTGGCAACCTAACTTCGCAGCTCCTTGTAAATATTTATATGAATGAGTTTGACCAATTTGTAAAACAAAAACTCAAGGCAAAGTACTACATCCGTTATGCGGATGATTTTGTATTTCTTTCTCAAGACAAGAAATACCTTGAAGACTTATTGCTTCAGGTTGAACGTTTTTTAGAAAAAGAACTAAAGCTGATACTACATCCGAATAAAGTTTCTATAGAAACTTCATCTTCGGGTGTAGACTTTTTGGGTTGGGTTCATTTTCCAAAACATAGAGTTTTGCGGACTGTAACAAAAAAGAGGATGTTTAGGAATGTCATTGAAAAAGAGGGAAAGAAAGAAACAGTGAGCTCTTACTTGGGGATGCTCTGTCATGGGAATGGGGAGAAGTTGAGGGGAGAGGTTTTGTCCAAAATTTCTAATATCTAATCACTGCTTACTTCTTACTGTTTACAAGCTACCAATCAAGCACAGTCACTCTTAGTTGACGGTCGACAAATAAGAGTGACATCTTTTCTTAATTTTTTCACTCAAAAAGACCAAAATTTTTTGCGTTTGTTCCGTATTGATTCTGCGTAAATTCCACATAATATGTTTTGCCTAAAAACAAAAAAACATGCTATAATAAAGGGATAAGAAAAGCTAAAAGAATAAAAGATGCTTAGTCTTGATTTGGGTTTTGCAAACTTTACAAAAGTTATGGTCGATGAAAAACTTTTAAAAAAGGTTGCTGAAAAAACTTTAGCGGAACTTTCCAAAAATGGAAAATATGAGGCAAGCCTTACCTTTATCGGAGATGCAAAAATAAAAAAGCTAAATCGAGAGTTTAGAAAAAAAGACAAGGTTACCGATGTTCTATCTTTTTCTTTTATTTCCGAAGAATCCCCCAAGAAGATCAAGGGTGAGTCTATGCATTTAGGGGAAATATTTATATCTGTCCCGCAAGCAAAAAGGCAGGCGAAAGAAAAAGATGTTTCCTTAACTAGAGAGTTTGCCTTGCTTGTTGCACACGGTATAATTCATCTTTGCGGTTTTGATCATGAGAGGTCGGAAAAAGAATCTTTGGAGACAGATAGAATTCAAGAAAAAGTACTTGCTGAAATTTTTTAAAATTAAAAGTGGTTGGTTTGAGCTCTAAGAATTGATCTTTAAGAATATTAGTAAATTCTTAAATCTTAAATCTTAAATCTTAAATCTTTTTTGTGGCCAGAGAATCCATCATATGCAGTCTTGATATAGGAACAACAAAAGTAAGAGCTTTGGTTGTTCAAAAAAGAAGGGGGGCGGAAAAGCTTTCTGTCATTGGTGTTGGGGAGGCGCCTTCTTTTGGTGTGAAAAGAGGAATGGTTGCCGACATCGAAGAGGTGTCGGAAAGTATACGTAAGGCAATAAACGAAGCGGAAAACACTTCCGTAAAAAGAATATAGTCTGTGTTTGTAAATCTATCCGGTCCGCATATAAGCTCAAGAAGTTCTAAAGGTGTTGTTGCCGTCTCAAGGGCAGACCAAGAAATATCCAAAGAAGACAAACAAAGAGTGCTTTCTACAACAGAGGCTATATCCATACCGGCAAACAGGAAGATAGTCCATGTAATACCAAAGGAGTTCATAATAGATGGAGAAGAGGGTATTAAGGATCCGCTGGGTATGCATGGAGTTCGCTTGGAAGTGAATGCTCTTGTTGTTGATTGTTCAGTTTCTATAATAAGTAATTTCACAAAGGCGGTTGAGGTTTCTGGGCTTGATGTGGAAGAGTTGGTAGTGTCTCCTTTGGCATCTTCAAGAGCTGTTCTATCAAAAAGACAAAAAGAACTTGGAGTTCTGGTTTTGGATATTGGCGGAGGGACATCCGGTATTTCTATTTTCGAGGATGGAAGCATCGTACACACCTCGATATTACCGGTTGGTTCGGCTCATATAACAAACGACATCGCTATAGGACTAAGAACTGAGATCGACATTGCTGAAAAGGTTAAGCTTGAATACGGAACAGCCGATCCAGGTTCGGTCAATAAACGCGATATGATAGATCTTGCAGAGTTGGGGTTTGAAGATGGCGGTTCGGTATCAAGGATGCATGTGGCTGAGATAATTCAAGCAAGACTTGATGAGATATTTGAACTTACAGAAAAAGAATTGAAAAAAGTTTCGAAGCAAGGGCTTTTGCCCGGAGGTGTGGTCTTGGTTGGAGGAGGAGTAAAGATGCCTCACATAGTTGAGGTTGCAAGAGAAAAGTTGAAGCTCCCTGTTCAGATAGGTGTTCCGGGACAGGATTTTGACGGGATAGTGGATAGAATATCAGATCCGGAATATGCAGTTTTAGTTGGGCTTGCTCTTTGGGGTTCTGATGATCCCGGCATTACTGGAAGCAACGCAAGTTCCGGTTCTGGAAAGAGTCTCTGGGCTAAAATAATGCGTTCAGTGCGTCTTTTTATGCCGTAAAGAACTCTTTTTAAATAGATTTGCAAAATTAAAACGTATGTATTAGTATATACTTTGAACCGCAATGTGAGTTTGTGGCGGTTGGTTTATACTAATTAGGTTATATATAAAACTATGAGTCAAATAAAACCGGAAGTAGAAACATTTGCAAGGATAAAGGTTGTTGGAGTTGGTGGTGGAGGAGGAAACGCTGTGAGTAGAATGGTCGCTTCAAAAATAAAAGGAGTTGAGTTCATAACTATAAACACAGACGCTCAAGACCTTCATCATTCAGCAGCCAGAACAAAAATTCACATAGGAAAAAGTACAACAAAAGGTTTGGGAGCGGGGATGAATCCTGATGTTGGCAGGCAAGCGGCGGAAGAATCACGCGAAGAGATCCAGGAGGCTTTAAAGGGTTCCGATCTTGTCTTTGTGACTTGCGGAATGGGTGGCGGAACAGGAACCGGTGGAGCGCCTGTTGTTGCGGAGATTGCAAAAAATCTCGGAGCTTTGACGATAGGTGTGGTTACAAAACCATTTTCATTTGAAGGGATAAAAAGATCATCTTTAGCTCAAGAAGGATTGGATAATCTAAAAGACAAAGTTGATGCTTTGGTAACAATACCAAACGACAGAATTTTTAATGTTATAGAAAAAAAGACATCCATTATGGGTTCATTTGCCTTAGTGGATGAAATATTACAACAGGCCGTTCAGGGTATATCTGACCTGATAACTTTACCCGGTATAATCAATGTGGACTTTGCCGACATAAAAGCGATAATGCATGAGACAGGATCCGCTCTTATGGGTATAGGTGTGGCTTCAGGAGAGGACAGGGCGGTTGAAGCTGCAAAAGCGGCTATTAATTCGCCACTTCTGGAAGTTTCAATAGAGGGGGCAAAAGGAGTTTTGTTCAGCGTTGCCGGTGGTCAGGATATGGGAATGATGGAGATAAATGACGCTGCAAAAGTTATATCAGAATATGTAGATCCAAATGCAAAGATAATATTTGGGGCATTGAATGATCCAAGACTTAAGAAGGGAGAGGTAAAAGTTACAGTAATAGCAACAGGATTTGATGAAGACACACTAAGAAAGAGTCAGGAAAAGATTGCTGTACCGAACTTCGAAAGATTCAAAATGGAAAGAGAAGAGGAAAAAGAAGAAAGTTCTTCTGCGGGAGAGGTAAAGAGCGAAAGTATTTCAAATAATAGTTCAGAAGGTATAGTAAGGATAAAGCCAGCGGTACCAAGACAGGAGATTGAGCAAAAACAAGAAGAAGAAAAGAAGCCGGAAAAAAAAGAAGAACCTCAAAAGAAAAGATTGTTCTCAGCAGATTCGATACTTGATGGGTCTGATGAGTGGGATATACCTGCTTTTATACGCCGCAAGAAATAGGGGAAAAGCTTCCAAGATTGGCGCATCTCTTCGTCAAAAGCTGAAAAACTCAATTCGCCGTAGCGGTTACTACGACTCATTTCCTTTTTCAGTTTTTTCCTCAACCTGCACTCAAAAATGAAAATATTTTGTGCATGTCTTTTAAAAAGAAAAACACGAATTTAATTCGTGTTTTTTAAAAAAGCATGATATATATTATATATTTTATTAAATATATAACTAAAATATAATGTATAAAATATGAAAAATTTAGCAAAAAGGAATTGGGTTGAAGTGGTAATTGATATTATAAAATATATATTTATAATATATGCTGTTATTTTTGTGCCTTCTATTATTTTTGACATTAAGGTTGGAATTACAGTTACTTTTGTGATTATTTCTCTTTGGGTTTTTTATGAAGCAAGTGAAAGGTATCATAAAAAGAGAGAAGAATATCTTAAAGATTTATTATTAAACAGTGGATGGAATGAAGAAGTGATAAATCATGGTCTTGAAAAAATAGAAAAATATTTATTAGATAGATAAAATTTGAAATAGTTTTTTATAATGTTATGCAAACTCTAAAACCCGGAAAATACAGACACTACAAAGGTAAGGAATATGAAGTTTTGGGTGTCGGAAAACATTCCGAGACTTTGGAGAATGTGGTTGTGTATCGGGATCTGTATTTTGATGAAGAATTTGGAGATAACGCTCTTTGGGTCCGACCCTTGGAGATGTTTTTGGAGAAAGGGGATTTTTTGGGAAATGGGAAAGTAGTTCCTAGGTTTGAATACATCGGAGAGTAGAATTTAATAATTTTTTGGATATTTTTCAAGAACGGCGTTCAGAATGAATGTCGTTTTTAGTTTTGATTTAAACTAGATCTATTAAATTACCAAGTAACTGACGGTCGTCAGTTACTTGGTAATTTAATAAAAATAAAATATAATGTAATTACTGATGAGGTAATAAGTAATAAAAATATAAAATATAAAATATAAAATGAGAGGAGATATAACTTTAAAATTATTAGAATCCATAAAGGATTTTGCTTTGGATTCTGTCGATCTTTGGGGAGCATTTTTGACTTCGGGTTATGGGGCATCTTTGAATAAGATAGAATATAATATGATGAAAAAGCGATTTGCAAGAGGGTGCGCGAAAAGTTCAGAAAGTATTCCAAAAGAAGATTTTAATAAAATAAGAAATAGGTTCTATGCAATGGTAAGTAGTTTGGAAAAAGATGGACTTGTAGAAATATCAAAAGAAAAAGGGGATAGTCGCTTTAAAATAACCCAAAAAGGAAAAAATAAACTATATCAGCTTAAAGAAAGAAAAGCCCATGAACTCCCAATCATTAACTATAAAGCAAACGAGGGAAATAATTTGGTTATAGTGATGTTTGATATACCGGAAAATGAAAGAAAGAAGAGGGTTTGGCTTCGCTCCGCTTTGGTCTGTCTTGGCTTTAAAATGGTGCAAAAAAGTGTTTGGATGGGAAAGGTTAAAATTCCAAAAGACTTTCTTGGGGATCTGGCTGAAATAAGAATAATAAAATTTGTTGAGATATTTGAGGTGGGTAAAACTGGGAGTTTGAAAAATTTGAAAGAACTGAAAAATATTTGAATTTCAGTTTTACCAAGTAACTGACGACCGTCAGTTACTTGGTAAAACTGAAAAAGGTTGTGTTTATTTAGTTTGGTGTCCTAGATATTGTAAGATGTTGTCAAGATCCAAAACATTTCTTTTTATAATGTTGTCATTTTTGGCTGGTGTTGCTTTTGCCAGTTTTTTTGGCTTTTCTCTTTTTTGGATCTTGTTCTTGGTGGCGGTTCTGGCTCTTTTTTTATTTTCTTTTTCTGATGTTAAAAGTGCGGCTTTTTTTATTTTTTTATTTTTTATCTTTGTATTTGGGGTGTTGTGGTATCAGAGGTCTGTTCCGGAAAGTTTGGCCTTGGAAGAGTTTAGCGGTCAAAAGGTAGAGCTCGATGCTTATATCTCGACAGACCCGGAATCAAAAGACGCAAAGCAGCAGTTTGTTGCAATGACCGATAAAAAAGAAAAGATATTGGTGACTATTTCAAGATACCCGGAATATTCTTATGGCAATAAATTGCATCTTGAGGGAGAGCTGGAAGAGCCGGAAAACTTTGAGGACTTTGACTACAAGACCTATCTTGCAAAAGATGATATTTATTTTTTGATGAAAAATCCGAGCATAACTTTGGAAAATGGAAATGGCGGGTCTGTTGTTTTATCAAAGCTTTTTTTGGTCAAGAAAGGTTTTCAAGAAAATATTAAAAAAGTTCTGCCGTCGCCGGAGTCTGACTTCATAAATGGTATCTTGTTCGGTTCAAAGTCTGAGATCTCAAAGGAGCTTTACAATAATTTTATAAATACCGGCACCGCGCATATCATCGCTCTATCCGGTTTCAATGTGACCATAATTGTGATGTTTGTGGCGTGGATCTTTAGCTATTTTTTCTCTTCCAAAAGAGTGGTGGTAGTGTCTGCGATAGTTGTCATAACCCTCTTTGTACTTATGACCGGCGCTTCCTCTTCGGTTGTGCGGGCGGCGATAATGGGTTCGGTGCTTTTATTGGCTAAGTATTACGGTAGGGCTCAGCATGCGTTAAATGCCCTTATTTTTGCCGGAGTTTTGATGGTGCTTATAAATCCAAAGGTCTTGGTCTTTGATGTTTCTTTTCAGCTTTCATTTTTGGCTACGCTCGGACTTTTATATATTTATCCTTACTTTTTAGAGAAGTTTAAAAAAATACCTGATGTTTTAAAGTTGAGAGATACGCTTGCGGCCACCTTTTCGGCGCAGATCGCAGTTTTACCTATCTTACTTTTAAACTTCAAACAGATCTCTATCGTATCTCCTTTGGTCAATGTTTTGATATTGCCGCCCATACCGGTAGCTATGCTTTTAGGTTTTTTGACCGGACTTTTTGCTTTTGTGTTTTTACCACTGGCAAAGCTGGCTGCATTTTTTCTGTGGTTCATTTTGTTTTACCAGATAAGTGTTATAAACTTTTTCGGTGAGCTTCCATTTGCCATAATAAACTTCAACTAAAACTTAGAGGTGAAACCTCTAAGTTTTATAAATATGTGTTATAATAAAAAGTATGGGAAACAGAAAGTTAAATTTTTCAATAGGGGAGTTTTATCATGTCTTTAATCGTGGGGTAGATGGCAGAAATATTTTCTTAGATAATAATGACATCGAAAGATTTATTCAGGGAATGATAGAGTTTAATTCTTGCGATCCGATCGGGAGTTTATATAGCTTAAGTTTTAAAGGTGAGAAAAAAGACAAGAAGCCAAACCTTAATAAGGACGGTAAAAGGCTTGTGAATATAATATGTTACTGTTTGAACCCCAACCACTACCATCTTATTTTGGAGGAGGTTTCAGAAGGTGGGATAAGCGAGTTTATGAAGAGGATTGGAGGTTACACTTATTATTTTAACAAAAAGCATGATAGGTTTGGGTCATTGTTTCAAGGTGTATTTAAAGCTGTTCATATAAAATCTAACGAACAACTTTTACATGTAAGCTGTTATGTGAATCTAAATGATCATGTGCACAAACTCAACAAACTTAGAGGTGAAACCTCTAAGTTTGTTGAGAGCGTCTCTAGCTTCGAGGAATATATTGGAGATGGCGATCGCTTGATCTGTGATAAGAATGTGGTGCTAAAGCAATTTAAAAACAAAGAGGATTATAAAAGATTTGCTTTCGAGTCTTTGGAAGATTCTTTAAAGGTGAAAGAAATAGCTAATGAGCTAAAGGATTTGATTTGATAATCACTTAGAGGTGAAACCTCTAAGTTGGAGGGGTGTGAAAAAAGGAATTTATCTAACTTTAGGGATTTTGTTTTTCTGCGTGCTGGTCTGGTACGTTGTATTTAATTTTGGCTCGGATGGAAAGTTGCATGTATATTTTTTGAATGTTGGTCAAGGGGACGCCACTTTTATAGAAACGCCGGATAAATTTCAGGTTTTGATAGATGGCGGTCCGGATAACTCAGTATTATCTGAGCTCTCCAAGGTGATGCCTTTTTATGATAGGGAAATAGATCTGGTGGCTTTTACTCATCCGCAAAACGATCACATATTCGGTCTTGTTGAGGTGCTGAAAAGATATAAGGTAAAAAATGTGATGTTTTCAAGTGTAGTCTATCAGAATAGAGCATATGAAGAGATAAAAAGTATCATCGAAGAAAAAGGAATCAATGTAATGGATCCGGTGGCAGGTGAGAGACTGCAAATAGGCAAGGCTGCATTTTTAGATGTCATGTATCCTTTTGAGAGCGTAAGTGGCACAGAAGTTGATAATCCTAATGACATTTCTATGTCTTTGAAACTTGATTATCTTGGAAAAAGTTTTTTGTTTTCTGGCGATGCGGAGCTGAAAGAGGAAATGGAAATGGTGAACTCCGGTGAGGATATTGATGTGGATGTTTTGAAAATAAATCATCACGGTTCGAAAACATCTTCGGCTGAGCTTTTTTTGGAAAGCACGACACCGGAGTTGGCGGTTATATCGGTAGGAAAGCAAAATCCGTACGGACACCCAAATGAGTCGGTATTGGAGAGGTTGAAAAATATAAAATATTTCAGGACAGACCTTGCAGGAAGGATAGAGGTTTTGACAGACGGTGGAAGCTTGGATTATAAATTAGAGAAGTGAAGTTGTTTTTGATGTATAAAAAACTACCCTGTGTGTGATACACAGGGCAGCGGTGATCTAACCCGATAGGGGTTAGACTGCTTGGGCGATTGCCGTCCGTTTAGGTGGTCGACTGGTAAAGCCGATGAGTCCGACACCGGCAGCGAGCAATGCGAGCGAGCTGGGCTCCGGAACGGATGCCACGCTTATGTTGTCGATATAGAGCATGTTGTTTTCCGGTGATCCCAGAACCTTGAAGCCAAACGTTGCGTCGGGCAGATCGGTCGGCAGACTAAACGTCAGCGTGTTCCACGACGTTCCAGGTCCGTTCAGGATCGGGGCTGTCGCAAGAGCTACGCTCAACACTTCGGATGCACCGGAGTAGATCCCAAAGAAGTTCCCACTCAGAAACAAGGGGTCTCCGGATGATGTCCAGTCAAACGACACCGCGGTACCGGCCACCAGGTCCCCGATATTTTGCCAGAGATAGGTCGGACCGCTACCGAAGTGCGGGGAGTAGAGTGTCAAAAAGTAATTGCCGTCGGTCGGAAGTAAAGTGTCGGGTCCTGCCGAGACAGAGTTTACGACACTGATATTCCAGGGATCGGTTCCTGAGCCGAGATTCCAGCTAGTGAGGCCGGATTCGAAGCTCGGGTTGATCGGAATCGCATTTGCCGTCGAGACGAAAAATGCGAGAACAAGCAAAACTGCTATCTTTGCATGCATAACTACTCCTTGGTTTTGGTTGGTTGAGTGTACAAAAAAAGGCCATTACAGCCCAAACTTAGAATATCACATCATTAAAATTTGTCAACTTCATACTTTTGTGATAAATTATACTTAAAATATATAAATAATTAATTTTTAAATATGGCCAATAAAAAAGAAAGAGTATTTGTTATTTTAAAGCCCGATGCTGTTCATAGGTCGTTGGTGGGGGAAATAACAAAAAGATTGGAAGCATCAGGTTTAAAATTCATTGCTATTAAAATGCTTACTCCTACAAGAGAGCAGGTTTTGACTCATTACAATAAGGATGATGCATGGTGTGAGTCCAAGGGAGAGCTAACGATAAAGAATTTAAAGGATAAAGGAAAAGATCCGGAAAAAACTGCACTTGAGTATGGAAGAGATATAATGGAGGGAAATGTGGCATTTATGACATGCAGTCCGGTTGTTGCTATGATCCTGGAAGGAAATCATGCGGTTGCTGTTGTTAAAAAAATAGTTGGTGGAACAGAGCCGATGTCATCTGATGTAGGAACCATAAGAGGTGATATGACACTGGACTCTTATTCTTTAGCAAATTCCGATGGGCGAGCGGTAAGAAACTTAATTCATTGTTCAGATTCTCCGGAGGAGGCTGAAAGAGAGATAAAGGTTTGGTTCAAAGATGAAGATATAATGAATTACACTCACGTCAATGAAAGAATGCTTTACGATGTAAATCTTGATGGTATATTAGAATAACTCTATATGGACAACAAAAATCTTAAAAAAAATCTACCTTATGTTCTGGGGACTATAGCTATAATCGTTTTATTTGGATTCTTTTTTCATGGCAGCAGCCAGAAGTCTTCAGGTGAACATGATAGTCTTGCTCAGTGTTTGACCGATAATGGTGTAAAAATGTATGGCGCTTGGTGGTGTCCTCATTGCCAGGATCAGAAAAAAGAGTTTGGAAGTTCATTTGACCTTATAGATTATGTTGAGTGTGCTGTAGGAAATCCTGGGTCAGGACAAACAAAAGCATGTGATGATGCAAAAATAACCGGTTATCCAACTTGGATATTTAAAGATGGAACCAGACTCGAAGGAGAGCAAACATTTAACAAATTAGCAGAAACCGCAGGATGCGAAATTTCACAAGAACAAAAATAATATTTTATCTATCCATTCTAGGCTTTTTCATAGCCGGATTTTCTTTGTACGAGCACGTAAAGCCTGTAAGTGACGGTATTTGCAATATATCCGAGGTTATAAACTGTGACATAATAAATAAAAGCATTTATTCTGAGATGGCGGGAATTCCAGTAGCGCTTTTGGGAATGTTGTTCTACGCTGTTTTGATCTGGTTCTCGTACTTTTTGGCATTTGACGCCAATGATAATAGGAGGCTCGAAAAAGTGTTTTTGTATACAGCGGGGTTTGGTGTTATTTACTCTTTGTCACTTGGCACATTTGTTTTTTACAAGCTGCACGCGATATGTCCGATCTGCGTTATGTCCTATATAACTGTTATAGTGATATTTATTCTTAGCTTCAAGTTGAGGTTAAGTTCCTAGAAGAACAATAAAAATAAAAAAAACCGGCCATCTTCACTTGAAGTGTCCGGTTTTTTATTTGTTTGAATGCTTCTTAGGTGATAAGATAAATTTTTCTTCTACTAAGAAGTTTAAATTGTTCTTGTGGCAGGAATTCACCTCTTTCAAGAAAAAAAATTCGTCCGCTCTCAAAGATCTCAAATGAAGATGTTCCATCAGGGTGTTTATGTTCACCTATGATCGTTGCCCAGGTTCTGATGAGATGGCAAACGCATCTTTGGTCTCCGGCTCGATGATCTTGAGCTTTACATTTTTTGATGAATACGGGTTTTCCAACCAGGCTGATCTCGGGGTTGAAGCTGTGGAGATGTAGGTTTTGGATCTCTTGTTCAGTTTTTTTTAAAAGAGCATTTGACATTTGGAACCTTCCTTTTTATTTGTAAGATGAGGAACACAATCCCTCAATATTTTAAAGTAAAGCATTAAATTTGTCAATATTTGGAATTTTATCTGTTGTGATATTTTTAAATAAATAAAAGGGGAGGTGAAAAAAATATTTGATGACCATACATACAACTTAATGATGCAGATAACACAAGAACAGAAGAGTCTTTGGAGGATAAAGAATATATATAAAAATAATGCTGGCAATTGTCCGGACTGTGTTCAGTTTTGGGAGAAGCTGGAAAAGGAAAAAGAGTCTCAGGTGGAAGAGCTTAGGTCTTTACTGAAAAAACATCTTGCGCAAGATTAAGATCGTACTTATATGAATTTTTTAAAAAACGATCAGCGTCTAAAGTTGGTTGTTTTTTATGAGTTTGATTTTTATAGAGATAAGTAATACAATAAAAATGTCCTTTCCGGTATTTATGAACTAAGGTCAAATTAGTCTTTTTGGGAGCCTTATATTGTTTTGAATCACTGGTTTGTCCGGGATTTAAGATTGCGGGCACCCACTTGGATATTAGCTTATGTTCATGTAATGCCGGAAGGACAATCAAAAAACTCTTCACGAAAGTGAAGAGTTTTTTGATTCAAAGAGTTTATCTTTAGGCCTTTTCCTGCTTATTTGTAGTTCTTATGCATTTTGTGCAGGCCTTGATCCTTTTTTTTCCAATGGTCAGCCATTGCAAGTTAGGATATTTTCTTCTTTTTGTTGTTGGGTTATAGTTTCCACGAAGTTTAACCAAAACTGTGTTCATTTTTGATTTTTTCTCGCAGATAGGGCAAGTTCTTGACATAACTTTATATTATTTATAGTTTCTTTATTTAATTGACTTAATTTAACATGGATATAAAAAGAAATCAAGAGCCTTGGGGATTTAAGAATAAAAAATTATAATTTAAGAATTAAGAGAGATCCGGCGGCTTTTTTATCGCTTTGCGATAAAATGAAATTCTTAATTCATAAATCTTTTCCAATTTTTGAACTTTAGTGCAAGTCGTGATATCATAAGTTCATAAAATAAATTAATTTAGAAACATCTAATGTTACTTTTTCAACTTTTTCAAAATAATCCCGCTTTGGTAATACCATGGCTCTTTGCACTTCTTATCGCAATAACTATTCACGAGTTCTCTCACGGATATGTAGCTTACAAGCTTGGTGATGACACCGCACACAGTATGGGGCGTCTCAGTTTGAATCCGCTTGTACATTTGGATGTTATGGGCTCCCTGATGCTTCTTTTGGTTGGTTTTGGTTGGGCAAAGCCCGTGCCTATAAATATATTTAAAGTTGGCAAGGGAGATCTTGGAAAATTTTTAGTATCAGTTGCCGGTATTGCATCAAATATCCTTATGGCTGTATTTGCAATATTTTTCTTAAAGCTTGCTCTATTCTTTGGGGTCGGGGAGCTTAACTTTTTGATGAAGTTTTTAGCTTTTTTGGTATACATAAATCTGGCTTTATTTGTTTTTAACTTGCTGCCGATAGCGCCGCTTGATGGCTATAGGATGTTTGAAGCATTTGCACCGAAAGCCTTTGAAAGATTTGCTCCATTTATGGAGCAATGGGGATTTTTTATTCTTATTGCGCTAGTCTTTCTAACCAATGTAGTGGGGATACTTATTTATTATTTCATAAATATCTTCTCCGTCATATTCAATTTACCGATAATATACTTAGCCTTTGGCGGATTGTGATCAAGGTTTGGATCATTGTTCAATAAACCAAGTGAGGGGTTCAATACCCAGTCCGCCAGCTGGCACGGGCAGATTACTCCAAGATTGAGCAAGTGAGGCGAGTTTGCGTTGGAGGGAACCTTTATTTTTCAATGTATGATCTCTGATCCTCAGCATTTTAGTTGCAGTTCTTGCTTTTGATGAATTGTAGCTTTATTGGTAATTCTTAATTCTTAGTTTTAAATTATTAAATCGAGATCAGTCTTGACTTATAAGGCTTTATCTGATAAATTATACTTACTTTAATTAAGGCGTTCAGGAACTTATCTTAAGACCTGCTTTTGAAGCGAAATTTTCAAATTTTGATTCGGGGCGAAGTAAAAAATTTTGAGTGATGTTGGAATATCAGGATTAATTTTTTTCGAAGCATCCGGGCAAGATTTGGGAATTTTTAGCAGAAATGAGGTTTTAAGATAAGTTCTATACGTCATTTATTTTTTATATATGCCAACAATAAACCAACTAGTAAGAAAAAGCAGGAAAAGTGCGGGTAAAAAATCAAAGTCACCGACAATGGCGCGTGGTTTTAACAGTTTGAAGAACAAGCCTACTTTTTACAATGCTCCTTTTAAAAGAGGTGTTTGCACAAAGGTCTCAACAACAACACCTAAGAAACCTAACTCAGCTTTGAGAAAGATAGCCAGGGTCAGATTGACAAATGGTCAGGAAGTTACAGCTTACATCGGTGGAGTAGGTCACACCTTGCAGGAGCACTCAGTTGTTATGATAAGAGGTGGAAGAGTTAAGGATCTCCCGGGAGTTAGATATCATGTTGTCAGAGGTGTATTGGATGCTTCAGGAGTTGATGGAAGAAAGCAGGAAAGATCCAAGTACGGCGTTAAAAGACCAAAGGAATAATAAGGAAGTAATAGGGAAATAATAAGGAAATCCCAATAAGGAAATAATAAGGAAATTTTAATAAGGAAATAATAAGGAAATGAGAAGAAAACAAAAATTCAAAAGAACAATAGAACCAGACAGAAAGTATAACAATGCTACTGTCGCAAAACTGATCAAGGTCATTATGCTTCACGGTAAGCTTAGTGTTGCTGAGAAAATAGTTTACGATGCTTTGGCTGAGGTTGAGAAGGTTACAAAGGCAGATCCTATTGAAACATTTGAGCTGGCGATAAGGAACGTTTCACCTGTTTTGGAGATAAAATCAAAAAGAATAGGAGGAGCAAATTATCAAGTTCCGAGAGAGGTGAAGGGAGATAGAAAACTTGCTTTGTCATTCAGGTGGATCATAACAGCATCAAAGTCAAAGAAGGGAAGTTCCATGGCTCACAGATTAGCCGATGAAATATTGCTTGCCGCAAAGAACGAGGGTGCGGCTATGAAGAAGAGAAGCGATACCCAGAGAATGGCGGAAGCCAATAAAGCTTTTGCGCACTTTGCCTGGTAATATTTAAAGCTTCCAAAATTGGCACACTTCTTGTTGGAAGCTTGGCGCTTGGCTTTACCGTAATTACAAGTACGGCTCGCCTTCGCTCCGCACTTCCAACTGCGAATTGCACTCAATTTTGAAAGTTTTATGTACTTGGTTTTTTTATAAATTATTTTTAAATACTTAAGTAAAGGATTACGAATAATGAATAAAAAATGTTGCATTTACATTTTTTATTAATTCTTTATTTTTAATTCATAATTCATTTTTATGTCACGAGCTTATCCATTAGAAAGAACAAGAGATATAGGTATCATTGCCCATATAGATGCCGGTAAGACAACAGTTACCGAGCGAGTTTTATTTTACACAGGTGTTTCTCATAAAATAGGTGAGGTGCATGAAGGCGAGGCTGTTATGGACTGGATGGAGCAGGAGAGAGAAAGAGGTATTACTATTACCTCTGCCGCAACAACTTGTTTTTGGATACCAACGTATGAATCTGGTAACAAGGATAAGGAAGTGAGATTTAATATTATCGATACTCCCGGCCACGTTGACTTTACGGTTGAGGTTGAAAGATCTCTTCGTGTCTTGGATGGAGCCGCTGTTGTTTTTGATGGAGTTGCCGGAGTGGAACCACAATCAGAAACAGTTTGGCATCAGGCTGATAAATACAAAGTACCAAGAATTTGTTTTATAAATAAATTAGACAGAACAGGTGCAGATTGGGATAAGGACCTAAAGTCTATAAGAGAAAGATTGAACCCAAAAGCAATACCTATTCAAATACCTATAGGATCAGAAGCTGACTTTAAGGGAGTTGTAGATCTTATAACAAAAAAGCAAGTTATTTTTTCCGGAGATCATGGAGAGAAGCTTGAAATATCTGATATCCCCGAAGAACTAAAAGCAGAAGCTGACAAGTGGAGAGAGGAAATGCTTGATATGGTTGCCTCAGAAGATGACGCTCTTGCAGAAAAATATCTTGGAGGAGAAGAAGTATCAGTAGCGGATATTAAGGAGGCTTTAAGAAAGGCTACACTTGCCGGAGTTGTAAACCCAGTACTATGTGGAACAGCTTTGAAGAATAAAGGAGTCCAACTTCTTTTGGATGCTGTTGTTGACTACTTACCATCTCCATTGGACGTTCCTGCTATGAAGGGAAAAGACCCGAAGACAGAAGAAGAAATAACAAGAGAAGCAAAGGACGATGCGCCATTTGCGGCTTTGGCATTTAAGATAGCAAACGATCCTTTTGTTGGGTCTTTGGCTTTCTTTAGAGTTTACTCTGGAAAACTTACAAAAGGTTCTTATGTTTACAACTCAACAAAACAACAAAAAGAAAGAGTAGGAAGAATTTTAAGAATGCACTCAAATGAAAGAGAAGAGGTTGATGAGATCCATGCCGGCGATATTGGTGCGGCTGTTGGGTTAAAGAGCACAACAACTGGAGATACTTTGTGTGATGAATCTAACCCTATAATCTTGGAAGAAATAACATTCCCAGAGCCGGTCATAAGTTTGAGGATAGAACCGAAAACAAAGGCAGATCAAGAGAAGATGGGTCTTGCGTTGAGAAGGTTGGCAGATGAGGATCCAACCTTTAAGGTTAGAGTTGACCACGAGACGGGCGAGACGATCATTTCCGGAATGGGTGAACTTCATCTTGAGGTTTTGGTTGATAGAATGCTTAGGGAGTTTAAGGTTGAGGCTTCTATTGGGGCTCCTCAAGTCGCTTACAAAGAGACCATTAAAGGTAAGGCGGAAGCGGAGGAAAAATATGTTAAGCAGTCCGGAGGTAAGGGGCAGTACGGTCATGTTAAGCTTAGAGTGGAACCCAGTGAAAAGAATGCCGGATTTGAATTTGTTAATGAGATCAAAGGAGGAGTTATTCCTCAAGAATTTATTCCTGCGGTTGAAAAAGGTGTAAAGGAAACTCTTGAAAAAGGTGTTCTTGCCGGATACTCGGTTCAGGATGTTAAGGTTACTTTGTACGATGGTTCGTATCATGATGTTAACTCTTCAGAAATGGCCTTCAAGCTTGCCGGATCGATCGCGGTTAAAAAAGCTGTTAATGAAGCAAACCCAGTACTGCTTGAGCCGATAATGAAAGTTGCTGTTATAACTGCGCCTGACTTTTTGGGAGATGTGACCGGAGACTTGAATGCAAGAAGAGGAAGAATAGAAAGTATGGAGGATAGAGGAAATATAAAAGTTATTAACGCACAGGTTCCTCTTGCAAATATGTTCGGGTATTCGACACAGCTAAGATCTATGACGGAAGGAAGAGCTTCGTATAGTATGGAATTTTCAAGTTATGAAGAAGCGCCAAAAAATATTGCGCAAGAAGTTATTGCAGGAAAAAAATAAGGGTTTTGTTCAAATTTTAGATCTTTACGAATAAAATTTGCTAACAAAACCTTAGCCCGCCTAAATCTTTGTGAAGCAAAAACCTTGGCGGGTGCTCAATGTCATAGTAAAATTTACTTCGCATTGAGCTCGTAAATTTTAACAACATTGGCATGTTAGACGATATAAAAAAAATACTGGAGATATCCAAAAAAGGCATCGTTATTATGGAGGATGGCAAGCCCGCTTATGTTGTTGTACCTTTTGAGGATTACATTGAAAATACAAAAAGTGCCAAAAAGGTTTCAAGCGATGAAGAAGGAAATTATTTGCTTGACACTATAAGAGAAGATGAAAAAATATTTGATGAGATGATCCCGGCTATGGAAGATATATTTGAGGATGAGCTGGATATTGCTGAAAAGGAAGACGTCAAATTGTTGAATGAGGTAAAAAAAGCCAATATTGCCAAAGAGAAAGAAAGAGTAACTGATCAAAAAAAGGATGTAAGAGAGATAAGATTGGAAGATCTGCCGTTCTAATGAACGGCAGCGAGACCCAAGATCAGGATCTTTTCAAAATCAACAGCAGAGAGTCTTGACTTTATTGGGTTTTTTGATTAGAATGTTTTGGTATTTTACAAAGATTTAATAAAAATAATTAATAATAATTAAAACATAAAAAGGTGGTAGTAAAGTTGGCAATAAGGCTTTGAATTATTGGAAGAGATGAACCCTAATAATTTTAAGCTTTATCGTACTTTATTGTCATTCTAAAATATAACATGGCAGAAAAATTTGAACGCACAAAGCCGCATGTTAATATCGGCACCATCGGTCACGTTGACCATGGAAAGACAACAACAACAGCAGCTATCTTGCATTGTTTGAACCTTGCAGGTAATAAAGCAAGAATGGAGTCTGTTGACCAAATAGATACAGCTCCAGAAGAAAAAGAGAGAGGTATTACAATTTCTCTTCATCATTCGGAGTATGAGACAGAAAAAAGACATTATGCTCATATTGATGCTCCGGGACATGCTGACTACATAAAGAACATGATCACCGGTGCCGCTCAGATGGATGGCGCAATCTTGGTTGTTGCTGCTCCGGACGGTCCTATGCCACAGACAAGAGAGCATATCTTGCTTGCAAAACAGGTTGGTGTTCCAGCTATAGTTGTTTACTTGAATAAGATGGATCTAGCAGATGATCCGGAACTTGTTGATCTTGTTGAGGAAGAAATAAGAGAGCTTTTGACAAAATACGGATATGATGGAGAAAATACCCCATTTATCAGAGGTTCATCAGTGAAGGCTCTTGAGGCTACAGATGTAAATGACGAGAATGTTCAGAAGATACTTGAACTTATGAAAGCTGTTGATGACTTTATCCCGGATCCTGTAAGAGAGACAGATAAGTCATTCCTTATGCCTATTGAGGATATCTTCTCAATTGAAGGTAGAGGTACAGTGGTAACAGGTAGAGTTGAAAGAGGTGAGGTTAAGGTTAATGAAGAGGTTGAGCTTGTTGGTATCAAGCCAACAGAGAAGGTTGTTGTAACTGGTGTTGAGATGTTCAACAAACAGCTTGAATCAGCTATGGCGGGAGATAATGCAGGACTTTTACTAAGAGGAAAGAAAAAGGAAGAAATAGAAAGAGGACAGGTTTTGGCAGCTGTAGGGTCAGTTACTCCACATACAGAGTTTGAAGCTGAGGTTTACATTCTTACAAAAGATGAGGGTGGAAGACACTCACCATTCTTTAATGGTTACAAGCCACAGTTCTATATTAGAACAACAGATGTTACAGGTGATGTAACACTTCCTGAAGGAGCAGAGATGGTTATGCCTGGAGATACAGTTAAAATAAAAGTTAAATTGATAACGCCGGTTGCTTTGGAGGAAAAACAGAAATTTGCTATTCGTGAAGGTGGAAAAACTGTTGGAGCCGGAGTCGTATTGAAAGTTATAGCTTAAGTTAATTAACTCTAAGCGTCCCGAGCAGCGGGCTTGGGACGCTTAGAGCAGAAAAAATGACAAAGACAAAAGAAGATCAAATTCAAAGACTAAGGATAAAAATAAGGGCATATGATAATAAGATCATAGATAATAGCGCGCGCCAAATAGTGGAAGCCGCCGAAAGACAGGGAAGTGAAGTTACCGGTCCTGTTCCTTTGCCAACAGAAATAAGAAAATATTCCGTTGGAAGATCTACTTTTGTTCACAGAAGTGCCGGGGATCATTATGAAATGAGAGTCCATAAGAGGGTTATAGACATACCTACTCCAAGCGCAAAGATAATAGACGCCTTAACAAACCTTAATCTGCCTGCGGGGGTTGATATAGAAATAAAGATGATCTAGAGATTGCAGATTACTCTGTGAAAGTAGTTTTTATGGAGTCACTTGCAATTTAAATGGAAAGCAGTTATAGTAAGTAATCTTAGATGAGTATCAAGTTTGCTTGAAATATGGGCTTTGCTCGTATTTTTTTTCAAAAATATTTATTCAAAATTACCGTTCATATATGAAATTCATTTTAGGAAAAAAATTAAATATGACCCAAATATTCAATGAATCCGGAAAGGTTATGCCGGTGACATTGATAGAGGTTGGTCCTTGTACGGTTACTCAGATAAGGACAGATGAAAAGGACGGTTACACTTCTGTTCAGATCGGTTCCTTTGCTAAGAAAAAAATGAACAAACCGGAAAAAGGGCACCTGAAAGATCTTGGTCAGTTTGCTCTATTGAAAGAATTTAAAGCTGAGGATGCTGCTAATTATAATGTGGGAGACAAGATAGAGGCTTCAGTGTTTTCAGAAGGAGACAAGATAAATGTAACAGGAATTTCCAAGGGTAAAGGATTTCAAGGTGTTGTTAAGAGACATGGATTTCATGGAGGGCCTGCAAGTCATGGTCAAAAGCATACTTTGAGGTCGCCGGGTTCTATCGGTGCCGGAGGAATTCAGAGGGTGTTTAAAGGTGTAAAAATGGCCGGAAGAACCGGTTCTGATAGAGTTCTTGTTAAGGGATTGAAAGTTGTTAAAGTTGATATGGAAAATAATGTATTAGCTGTTTCAGGGGCTGTTCCGGGAAGAGTAGGAACAATCCTAGAAATAGTTTCTAAATAACAGATATGTTGAATATAGATGTATACAATCAAAAAGGAGAGAGGTCGGGAAGTGTAGATCTTCCAAAGGGTATTTTTGATATCAAACCAAATACAGATCTTATCCATCAGGTTTACGTTGCGCAACAAGCAAACTCAAGAGTTGCTATTGCTCATACAAAAACAAAAGGAGAAGTTAGTGGAGGTGGAAAGAAACCCTGGAAGCAAAAAGGAACAGGTAGGGCAAGACACGGTTCGACAAGATCACCGATCTGGATAGGTGGAGGTGTCACATTTGGTCCAAGAAATGATAGAAACTTTTCAAAGTCTATAAACAAGAAGCAAAGACAAAAAGCTTTGTTTATGGTATTGTCCTCGAAGTTCAATGATGAAGAGATGGTGGTTGTGGATAACTTATCTTTTGGCGGCATAAAGACAAAAGAGGCAAGCAAATTTTTAGATGTTGTTTCAAAAGATATATTGAAAAAAGAGAGAAAGGTGAAGACATTATTGGTTTTACCTGAAAAGAATGAAGAGATAGTTCTATCTTTGAGAAATATTCCTTCAGTAAAGGTTGCTTATGCTGATAGTTTGAATGTTGGAGATCTTTTGAATTATAAATATACAGTTGTTCTTAAAGATTCATTTCCCGTTATGGAGAAAACTTATACAAGGTTAAATAAATAATATGGCTATTATAGATAAGATAAAAAAAGCGGTAAAAAAAGAAGAAGCTGAAACAGAGGTTCAGAAGGCTGTTTCTGATGTAAAAAAGTCAGAGAAGAAAGAGAAAATTCCAAAAACAAAGAAGCAAGGCGCTGTCATTTACCATAATATTTTAAAAGAGCCTTATATTACAGAAAAGACATCTATGATGGGGCAGGAGAATAAGTATGTTTTTAAGGTGTTAAAGAGTGCAAACAAGATAGATGTTAAAAAAGCGATCGAAAATGTTTTCAATGTTTCAGTTATAAGTGTTGCTATGGCAAATACAGCAAGCAGAAAAGTAAGATTGGGAAGACATGAAGGAAGAAAGCCGGGATTTAAAAAAGCAATGATAACCTTAAAAGAGGGAGATAAGATAGACATAGGAATATAAAAACTAAAAATTAAAAACGAAAAAGTAAAAACTATTACACGAAATAAAAATATATTCATCCATTTCTTTTGAAGGATCAAGACAAGATCCTGGACCTTCAAAAGAAATGGATACTGAAACTGTTCATTTTTAGTTTTTCATTTTAAATTTAGCGAAGCGAATATGTTAAAAAGATTAAAACCAATCACACCAGGACAAAGAGGAAGAACAGTAGTTGACTACTCGGTTTTGACGAGTAAAAAACCGGAAAAATCTTTGACCTCGGGCTTTAAGAGAAGAAGGGGAAGAGCAACAAGTGGAAGAATAACCACAAGACATAAAGGTGGTGGAAATAAAAGGTTGTACAGAGAGATAGACTTCAAACAAAATAAGTTTGATATTCCTGCAAGAGTCGCTTCCATTGAATATGATCCAAACAGATCAGCTTTTATAGCGTTGCTTTGTTATGCTGATGGTGAGAAAAGATATATAATTGCCACAAAGTCTATGAAAGTTGGAGATAATGTGATAACATCTGAAAATGCTCCATTGAAGGAAGGAAACAGAATTCCAGTTGGCAAGATACCTACAGGATACTTTGTGAGCAATGTAGAGCTTCAACCGGGTAAGGGAGGACAGATAATAAGATCAGCAGGTTCTTCAGCGCAGGTTATGGCGAGTGAAGGTGGTTATACGCATATTCTTCTACCATCAAAGGAAATAAGAAAGATAGAGGACAAATGTTTTGTGACCATCGGAGTTGTGTCAAATCATGAGTACAATCTTGCAAATAATGGAAAAGCGGGCGCTTCAAGATGGAGAGGTATAAGACCAACAGTTAGAGGGTCAGCCATGAATCCGGTAGATCATCCTCATGGGGGTGGAGAAGGAAGACAAGAGATCGGTCTTAAATATCCTAAGACACCTTGGGGAAAGCATGCGCTTGGAAAGAAGACAAGAAATAAGAAGAAAGCTTCAAATAAATTCATTGTAAAGACCAGAGCAAATAATAAGAAGAGAAAATAAGAAAAAAAGTATGTCAAGAAGTTTAAAAAAAGGACCATATGTAGATGAAAAACTTTTAAAGAAGGTTGCTAATACTATGCCCGGAAATATAATCAAGACTTGGGCTAGAGCATCCATGATATCACCTGAAATGGTTGGTCATACTTTCGGTGTGCATAATGGAAAGAATCATCTTGAGGTATTTGTTACTGAGGACATGGTTGGACACAGACTTGGAGAATTTTCCCCAACAAAGAAGTTTATAAAACATGGAGGAAAGATACAAAAAACATTAGAGAAAAAATAGAAATAAATTATGAAAGTAAAGGCAAAATTGAACAATTTAAGAATATCGCCTAGAAAAGTTAGATTGGTCATAGATCTAGTGAGGGGTCTTCCTGTTGCCGAGGCAAAACTTCAACTTAACTTCCTGGTAAAGAAATCTTCAAAGCCAATATCAAAACTACTGGATTCGGCTATCGCGAACGCAAAGAACAATTTTGGACTAGATGAATCAAATTTATACATATCAGAGGTATTTGCCGGAGAAGGTCCAACTTTGAAAAGAATAATGCCAAGAGCTATGGGAAGGGCATTTCACATAATGAAAAGAACTTCTCATGTAACGATGGTTTTGGAAGAGGTAGAGAGATCAAAAAAAGAAGAAGAGAAAGAGAGAAAAGATTCAGATAAAAAAACAAAGAAAAAAATAGAGAAGGTTTCAACTGATAAAAAGGAAGAGAAGAAAGTCAAAAAGGCAGACGAGAAGAAAAATATAAAGAAGCCGGTAAAGAAAATTAAAGACGAAGCAAAGCCAAAAGCTAAATAAGCTAGAAGCTAAAGCAAATAGATTATGGGTAAAAAAGTTCATCCTTTTGTCTTCAGAATAGGTCAAACAACAAACTGGAGGTCAAGATGGTTCAGTCAGAGAAAATATCAAGATCTTTTAAAAGAAGACCATCTTCTTAGAAACTTTGTAGTGGAGAAATTAAAGAAATCTGGACTAAGTCATCTTGAGATAGAAAGATCAGCCGGTGAGATAAGGATTATCATATTTACTTCAAGACCTGGACTTGTAATCGGAAAGGGTGGAGCTGGAATAGAAACATTGAAGAATCAGATAGAAAAATATTATCTCAGAATAAGGGGTGATAAGTCGGAGAAGATGCAGATAAAGCTTCAGATAGAGGAAGTTTCAAAACCAGACAGCAATTCGCAGTTACTTGGTCAGCAAATAGCAGATCAAATAGAAAGAAGAATGCCTTTTAGGAGAGTACTGAAGCAGTCTATAACAAAGGCTATGCAGAGCTCAGATGTCGAAGGAGTAAAGATAATGATCTCCGGAAGGTTGGATGGATCCGAAATGGCAAGAACAGAATGGTTGAGTAAAGGAAAGATACCGCTTCAAACAATAAGAGCAAACATAGACTACGCTCAGGTAAACTCTTATTGCAGATATGGCGTTATCGGAATAAAGATCTGGATATATAAGGGAGAAGTATTTAATAAATAAAAGGAATTAGGAATTAGCTTTTTAGCTTATTAGAGAATTCTAAGAAGTTAAAAAGCTAATTCCTAAAAAGTTAACAGCGATGTTATTACCAAATAAAGTAAAACATAGAAAATGGCAAAAGGGACGCAGGAAAAGCACTGGCGTTGAATCCAGAGGAACTAATTTAAACTTTGGGACTTTTGGCTTGAAAGCTGACGGAAGAGCTTGGATAGATTCAAGACAGATAGAGTCTGCCAGAAGGGTTATAACAAGAACAGTCCAAAAAGGCGGAAAGATATGGATAAGAATATTTCCGGACAAACCGATAACAAAAAAAGGACAAGAGACTCCCATGGGTGGAGGAAAAGGTTCTGTTGATAAGTATGTTGTGCCTGTAAAGCCCGGAAGAATACTTTTTGAGATGGACGGCGTTACGGAAGAAAAGGCAAAGGAAGCGTTGATGAAAGCCTCACATAAGCTTCCGATAAAGACAAGATTTGTTAAGAGATTTTAAAATATATGAGCCCCGTAGAGAAATTTCAAAAATGTAATAATTTTTCAGATCGGGGGATGGAGATCGGAGGTCATAATTAATTGTAAACACGAATTTCGATAAAGGGCAGAGCCCGCTTGAAATTCTTATACAGGGTGAAAAAAGAAGAATTAAAAACAAGATCAGAAGAGGAATTGAAAAAGATTCTAAAAGATGATGCGGAAAAGCTTCAGAAACTTAGATTTGATCTTTCTTTTAACAGATTAAAGGATCTTAGCAGTATTAAAAAGGTGAAAAAAGATATAGCAAGAATAAAGACTTTACTAAACAAAAAATAAATGCTATAAAGCTTTGTATTATGAAAAATGAAGTTGTAAACAAAAGAATATTGGAGGGGGTTGTAACATCCGACAAAATGAATAAGACCGTGACAGTTGCTGTTTCGGAGTTTAAGAAGCACCCTCTATACAAGAAGTATTATAATATCTTAAAAAAATATAAAGCGCACGATGAGGATAATTCTGTTAAGGTTGGTGATAGGGTGAGAATCGCAGAATCAAGACCGATATCAAAAGATAAGAAATGGAAAGTAATAAAATAATATGATCCAAGTTCAAACATTATTAAAAGTAGCTGATAATAGCGGAGCAAAAAAGATCCAATGCATTAAGGTTTTGGGTGGCTCAAAAAGAAGATACGCTCAGATAGGCGATGTTATAGTTGCTGCTGTGAAAAGTGCTGAGCCTAGAAAAGCTGTTAAGAAGTCAGATGTCGTGAGAGCGGTTGTTGTGAGACAGAGAAAGGATTTTAGAAGAGAGGACGGTTCTTATATAAGGTTTGGCGAGAATGCAGCGGTTATACTGGACGGGAAAGAAATGAAAGGAGGACGTGTTTTTGGTCCTATCCCAAGAGAGATAAAAGAAAAAGGTTATTCAAAATTGGCATCATTGGCGCCAGAGGTAATTTAAAGATATGAAAATCAAAAAAGGAGACAATGTAATAATATTATCCGGCAAGGACAAGGGTAAGGATGGAAAGGTCTTGCAGGTTATGCCTAGGGTTGAAAGGGTTGTTGTGGAGAAGTTAAACATCAGAAAGAGACACACAAGACCAAGAAGAGAGGGTGAGAAAGGGCAGATAATAGAGCTTGAAGCGCCAATGCATATTTCAAACGTTATGGTTGTTTGCGCAAAATGTAACAAGCCAACAAGAGTGGGAAGTAAGATCCATGAAGGCGGGAAAAGCAGAGTTTGTAAAAGGTGTGAAGCAGTAATTTAAATAAAAAAATGAGCAGATTAAAGGAAAAATATAATAAAACAATAATTGGAGACCTGAAAAAAGACCTTGGTCTTAAGAATGATATGGAGGTACCAAAGGTAACCAAAGTAATTATAAATACCGGAATAGGAAGATTTTTGAAAGAGAATTCTTTGGTTGATGCTATCGAAAAAGATATAACTGCAATAGCCGGTCAAAAAGCTGTGAGAACAAAGGCAAAAAAATCTTTGGCTGCATTTAAGATAAGAGAAGGAATGGATGTTGGGGTGAAGGTCACTCTGAGAGGTGATAAAATGTATGATTTTATAGATAGATTGATATCAATAAGTTTCCCCAGAACAAGAGACTTTAAAGGACTTGATCCAAAGAATATTGATACAAATGGTAATTTGAACTTAGGATTGAAAGAGCATATAGTTTTTCCTGAGATAAACCCGGAGAATGCAAGAGGTATTTTTGGACTTCAGATAACTGTAACAACGACAGCAAAAGAAAAGGATTCAGCTGAAAAATTATTCAGATCTATGGGATTTCCGCTGAAGAAGAAGGAAGAAAACAAATAATTTAAATTTTAAAAAGTAATTATGGCAAAAATATCAGTAATAGCAAGATCAAAAAAAACACCTAAATTTTCTACCAGAGAGGTAAAGAGATGTTTTAAATGTGGAAGAAAGCATGGGTACCTGAGAGCGTTTGATCTTTGCAGGATATGTTTTAGAGAGATGGCGAACAAGGGTGAGATCCCCGGAGTTAAAAAATCAAGTTGGTAAATAAAATAAGTAGAAAGTTAAAAGATAAAAATAAAAATTATAATGCAGAATTAAAAAATAAAATAAGTTTTGTAAAGCAAAACATCAAGATTTTTAATTTTTAATTTTTCATTTTAAATTTAGCGAAGCGATTATGACAGACCCAATAGCAGACATGTTAACAAGAATAAGAAATGCCAAGATGGTTGGAAAAACATCCGTGTATGTTCCTTATTCAAAGATAAAGATGGCTATCGCAAACACTCTAGAAAAAGAGGGTCTTGTTGAATCATGTGAAAAAAAGGGTAAGAAGATAAGAAAATCAATAGAGATCAAGTTGAAATACGACCAAGACGGAACATCCCGAATAACAGACATGAAGAGGGTTTCAAAGCCAAGCCAGAGAATATACAAGGGTTACAATGAATTATTTTCAGTTAAACAAGGTTTCGGATTGGCAATATTATCGACGCCGGAAGGAGTTATGACAGAGAAAGAGGCGAAGAAAAAGAAGGTGGGTGGAGAAGTGTTGTGCGAGGTTTGGTAAAGAAAATTAAAAAATAAAAACAACAATGTAAAATAAAAATATTATATATTCTGCGAAGCAGAATTCCAAAATTTTTCATTTTTCATTTTTAGTTTTAAATTTAGCGAAGCGAATATGAGCAGAGTAGGAAAACAACCAATAAAAATACAAGATAAAGTTGAAGTATCAGTTAAAGATGATGTGGTTTTAGTAAGGGGTCCAAAAGGTGAACTCTCACTTAAAAAATTTCCTTCTATTGATGTTGAGGTAAAAGATGGTGAGGTTCTTTTGAGCGTAAAAGAAGACTCAAAGGATGCGTCTGCATTTTGGGGACTTACAAGGTCACTTATAGATAATATGGTTGAGGGTGTTGTTAATGGTCATACAAAAAAACTTGAGATAGAAGGAGTTGGTTTTAAAGTTGAACTTAAAGGAAATAAGCTGGTTATGGCGCTTGGTTTTTCTCACCCGGTTGAAGTTGAAGCTCCGGAAGGTATTAAGTTCGAGGTTGAAAAGAACGTAATAACAATATCAGGAATAGACAAGGCATTGGTTGGTCAGGTTGCAGCAAATATAAGGAAGCTGAAAAAACCAGAGCCTTACAAGGGTAAAGGTATAAGGTATCAGGGAGAGGTTATAAGAAGAAAAGCTGGTAAGAAGGCCGCTTCAGCTTAATATAAAAAATATGTCAGATAGAATAAAAAGACACAAAAAAATAAGAGCAAAGATATCAGGGGTTCTGGAAAGACCAAGACTCTCAGTTTTTAGATCATCTATGCATATCTATGCTCAAATAATAGATGACGAGTCAGGAAAGACCCTGGTTGCTTCTTCAGATCTTAAGCTTAAAAAAGGGAAAGAGACAAAGAGCGAGCTAGCAAAGAACGTTGGTCTTGAGATAGCTAAAAAAGCAAAAGAAAAAAACATAGAAAGTGTTGTTTTTGACAGAGGTGGACATAAGTTCCATGGGCGTGTTAAGCTTTTAGCGGACGGTGCAAAGGAAGGCGGATTAAAATTTTAAAAAATTATGGAAAAAGGTAAATACAAATCAAAGAGATTCAGAGCTCAGCAACCAAAGCCGGAGTTTGAACAAAAGATATTGGATATAGCCAGAGTTACTCGTGTTATGGCCGGAGGAAGAAGATTCAGCTTTAGAATAGCTGCTGTTATTGGTGATAAGAACGGCAGAGTTGGCGTTGGTGTTGCGAAGGGTTCAGACGTTAGCTTAGCGATGGAGAAGGCTGTTAATGATGCCAAGAAGAATATGATAACTGTGAATATTTTTGAAGGAACCATTCCTCACGAAGTAGAGGTGAAGAACAAAGGGTCAAGAATACTCTTAAAGCCGGCAAAGGCCGGACGTGGCGTTATTGCCGGTGGAGCTGTTCGAGTGGTTTGTGAATTTGCCGGAATAAGCAATGTCACCGCAAAGATGCTTTCAAAGAGCAAGAATAAGATAAACAACGCAAGAGCAACTATTAAGGCGTTTGAACAGCTTAAAGCGAAGAAAAAAGCGGTTAAAAAAGAAGAGCCATCAGAAGCAGCTGCTCCAAAACCAGAAGCAAAAGAAAAAGAAGCAGAGAAGATAAACCCTAAAGCCTAAATCTATGCAATTACAAGATATAAAATTCAAAAAATTAAAAACAAAAAAAAGGATAGGTAGGGGAGGATCAAGAGGAAAGACTTCAGGAAAAGGAACAAAGGGTCAGACATCAAGGTCCGGAAACAGCACAAGAGCGGCTGAAAGAGACTTTATAAAAAAGGTCCCAAAGCTTAGGGGGTATAAGTTTAAGGGCATCAATGAAAAGATATTTTCATTGAATGTTTCAGATATAGCCAAGGCTTTTAAGGGTGGGGAGGAAGTAAATCAAAACACATTACACGAGAAAGGACTTATATCTAAAAGAGGCGGAAAGCATTCTGCTGTTAAGATACTTGGAAACGGTGAGATATCAGTGAAAGTTTCAGTTGCGGATTGTTATCTTTCAAAATCCGCAAAAGAAAAGATAGAGAAGGCTGGCGGAAGCGTTACAGAAAAGAAAGGGTCAAAGAACTAATTTTTATCTTCTAAAGTAAAATCCTTGATAGAGAAAATAATACAAGTTTTTAAAATAAAAGACATAAGGAGTAAGATATTTTTCATTCTTGCTCTTTTGGTCGTTTTCAGAGTAGCGGCTTCTATACCGGTTCCGGGAATAGACCCCGCAAGATTAAGATCTTTTTTCGAAGGAAATCAATTTTTTGGTCTTTTGAATATATTTTCCGGGGGTGCTTTGAGCAATATGTCCATTGTGATGCTTGGAGTTGGTCCTTATATTACCGCACTTATAATAATGCAGCTTTTCACGGTTATCTTTCCAAAACTAAAGGAATTGTACCAGGGGTCTGGAGAGCAAGGAAGACAAAAGTTCAACCAATATACAAGGCTTTTGACGGTTCCTCTGGCGCTTTTGCAGGGATATGGTCTTTTGGCGCTTTTGCAAAATCAAGGAGTTGTGGATAGGCTAGAACTTTTTGATCTTGTGACCAATCTTATAATAGTCACAGCCGGAACAGTATTTTTGATGTGGCTTGGAGAGCTAATAACCGAAAAACAAATAGGAAACGGTATTTCCATACTTATATTTGCCGGTATAATTGCCGGTATCCCAACAACCATAAAGCAGCTTTATGTTAATTTTGACCCATCTCTTGTTCCAACATTCATAGTGTTTGCTATTGCTTCACTTTTTGTTATTGCCGGAGTTGTTTATATGAACGAAAGTCACAGAAATATTCCCGTATCCTATGCGAAAAGAATAAGAGGCACCAAAATGTTTGGTGGAACATCAACTTACCTTCCTTTGAAGGTCAATCAAGCTGGAGTTATTCCTATCATCTTTGCTATCTCGATATTACTTTTTCCTGAGATGATAGCTAATGTTGCCAAGCTTTCCGACGTGGGTTGGCTTAGGTCGGCTTCTGAGTGGTTCCTTAGCGTTTTCAACCAAGGAAGCGGTATATACTCATTTTTGTACTTTACTTTTGTTGTTCTATTCACCTATTTTTACACAGCAGTTACATTTGATCCAAAGCAGATATCAGAAAACATTCAGAAGCAGGGAGGGTTTGTTCCTGGGATAAGGCCGGGAAGACATACAATGGAATTTTTGTATAAGGTTATGAATAGGATAACTTTCTTTGGAGCTGTCTCTTTGGGACTCATCGCAGTGCTTCCATATATAGTTAGATACTTCACAGGAATAGCGACATTGACCATAGGTGGAACGGCTTTACTTATTGCGGTTTCCGTTGTTATCGATGTTATAAAACAAGTGCAAGCGCAGATGGTTATGCATGAGTATGAGAAATATTAGTGGATTTCAGATTTCAGATTTAAGATCTATGATTTTATTCTCTCAGATAATGGGAGTTTATTTTTTTTAGATCAGTGATTGAAACAAGCTAAAAAAGATGCTACACTTTTATCTTAATATTAATAAAATATAAATAAATGTCAGAAGAAAAAAATCCTTTGAATATAGTTTTGCTTGGAAGATCCGGTTCCGGTAAGGGAACTCAGGCAAAAATGCTGTGCAGCGAGTTCGATCTAGAGTATATAGGGTCTGGTGACCTTTTGAGAGAGTTTTCACAAAAGGATCTTGCAGTGTCAAAAAGACTGAAAAGAGAGCTGGCGGAAGGAAAGCTGATGCCAACATGGATACCTTTCTATTTGTGGCTTGATAAGTTGGTTCATTTACCGGAGGATAAAGGAGTTTTGTTCGATGGCAGTCCAAGAAAGATACAAGAGGCTGAGACCTTGGAGGAGGTTCTGGAGTGGTTTGAAAGAATTAATGTAAAAGCGATATTGATAGATGTTTCAAGAGAAGAGGCCTACAAAAGAATGATAACAAGAAGAGTTTGTGCAAAATGCGGAAATGTTTCCAGCGCAAAGACGCATGAGGAAGCGGATATTGAATGTGGAAAATGCGGAGAGCCCATGCATGTAAGACCGGGAGATCATCCGGAGGCTATTGAGGCAAGGTTGGATTGGTTTGATAAGGAAACTTCGCAAAGCATAGATTTTTACGAAAAGAAGGGCTTGCTTATACGAGTAAACGGCGAGCAGTCGATAGAAAAAGTTTCTGAGGAAATATTAGAGAAACTTTCAAATTGATGAATTACAATACGTTATTCTTAAATCTTAGACCTTAAACTATCTAATGATAACTATAAAAACCCCAGATGAAATAAAATATTTAAGAGAAGGCGGTGTGAAGCTGGCCGAGGTTTTGGACGAGGTCCAAAAGAATGTTGAAGAGGGGGTGACCACAAAATATCTGAACGATGTTGCTTATGATGCTATAATAAAAAGAGGTGGAAAGCCTTCGTTCTTGAATTATCACCCCGGAGGCGCTCCATATCCCTATCCGGCAACAATGTGTACCTGTATAAACGAGGAGCTTGTGCACGCCATACCATCTGAGAGAAAGTTAAAAAAAGGAGATCTTTTTTCTTTTGACTTGGGTCTTTGGCACAAAGAACTTTGCACGGATGCGGCAAGAACGGTGCTTGTCGGCGGCGAAGGTTCAGAGTTGGCAAAAAAACTTTTGAGAGTTACAGAAGCATCGCTTTACGAAGGAATAAACGTAATAAAGCATGGCGCAAAGTTGGGTGATATAGGATACGCTATTCAAAGTTATATTGAGAAAAACTCAGACTTCGGCATAGTCAGAGATCTTTCCGGTCATGGTGTTGGTTACAAAGTACATGAAGAGCCATATGTTTTAAACTACGGTAGAAAAGGAACCGGTGAGGCTATAACGGAAGGCGCGGTTCTTGCGCTTGAGCCGATGATAACGGAAGGTGATTGGCATATAAAGTATTCAGAGGACGGTTGGGGAATAGAAACGATGGACGGAAAACTATCTGCCCACTACGAACATACCGTCGCAGTCACAAAGGACGGGTTTGAGATACTTACCGTAAAATAAAGGTTTTCCGCTAGAGAGCTATGCGGGGTATTACGACGACCTTCCTCCAGAGGCGGACAGGTTCGAAAATGTAAAGCTTCTCTGTCAGATGGCGGCTCGGCTTCCATTTCACTCTCTCGCTTGAAAAAAAGAGCTTTAGTTAACAAGCTCTTTTTTTTGTATCTTTTTTTATAAAATGCTAATATCTTTTTATGCGTTACTTGGGAATAGACTACGGACATAAAAGGGTTGGGCTTGCGCTCTCTGATGAAGAGGGTATTTTAGGTATGCCTTTTAAGACTGTGGCTAACAAGAATCTGATAAAAACTCTGAGAAAGATAGTAAAAGAGGAGGGGGTTGGGAAAATAGTATTAGGTCTTCCTTTGAACTTAAAAATGGAAGAAACCGGACAGACAAGAACAGTTTTAAAATTCAAGGATGAATTGGGAAAACATTTGAGAGAAACCCCGGTGGAGCTTGAAAATGAATTTTTGACCAGCTTTCAAGCGGAAAAGTGGGGAGCGGAAGGCGAGGATATTGACTCATCATCGGCAGCCATAATACTGCAAAGCTATATAGATAGAAGAAATAACGAAATCTGATCTTCACCCCAAAAAGTGGACACGAAAGTGTCCACTTTTTGGGGGACGGATCAGTCCGCCTCCTGGAGGGAGGTCATCGTAATACCCCGCATAGCTCTTTATCAATGAACCTTTATTTTTCGTAATTTTTTCTAAGTTATGATATAATCTATGGAATGGAAACAAATAATAAAAATAAAAATATATCGGAACTGAGGCAGGATATTGTGACGGGAGAATGGGTTGTTATAGCAACAGCAAGAGGAAAAAGACCGGGTGACCTTGCGGTAAAGTCGGCAGATACCTCCGGAGATATCTCAAAGTGTCCTTTTGAAGATCCGTTTGCAGAAGTTGAGCCTCTTTTGATCCAATTAAAGGAAGGTGGGAGCGATCCCAAAAAAGATTGGTCTTTGGTGGTTTTGAAGAATAAGTTCCCGGCTTTTTCAGAAGGAGATTGCACTATTTTTGAGAAGGAAGGTCCTTATACAAAGACTGGCAGCGTAGGTTATCACGAAGTTGTAATATCTAAAGAACACGGAAAGTTTATACCTGATATTTCTTTGGATGATGTTTGCGGGATGGTAAGAGCCTATCACGAAAGATCTTTAGAGATGTCTAAAGATGAGTGTGTTAAGTATATTTCCATATTTCATAATCACGGAAAAGAGGCTGGAGCATCTATCGGTCATTTGCATAGCCAGATAATAGCTTCATCGGTTTCTCCGGTGAATATAAAAAGAAGTCTTTTTGGTTCGAAGAGATATTTTGAGGAGCATGGAAAATGCGCGCATTGCGATGTTATAAGTTTCGAGCTTGAAGATAAAAAAAGGGTGGTCTTTGAAAATGATAAGTTTCTGGTGCTAGTTCCGTTTGCTTCAAAGATCGCTTTTCAAATGGAAATATTTCCAAAAGAGCATCGATCAAGCTTTGCCACATTAAAAGAAGGCGATATAAGAAGTTTTGCCGAGGCGCTTCAAATAGCCCTGACAAAACTGAGATCAGGTCTTGGTGATCCGCCTTTTAACTTTTTTATCCACACCACTCCGGTAAAAGGTGAGAAATTTGAACATTATCATTGGCACCTTGAGATTTTGCCGAAAACTTCAATTTGGGCCGGTTTTGAGCTTGGTACGGGAATGGAGATATCGGCAATAGTGCCGGAAGACGCAGCTGCTTTTTTAAGGGAGATCTAAATTTAACGTATGAATATTTTTGTTAAGCTGAGTGTTTTTAATTCATAAAACTTCATTAAAACATTAAAACACAGGACCTGCGGTCTAAACATGAAAACAGTTTTGTTTTAATTTTCTTGTGCTTTCATGTTTCTGTGATATGACATGCTTGAAACTATTTTTTCTATTTTAACCGAATTTGTAAAAGGCGTGATAGAGAGCAGCGGCATTACAGGTGTATTTTTTTTGATGCTTGCTGAAAGTGCGGCAATACCGATACCATCTGAGATAACAATGCCATTTTCCGGATTTTTGGTTTTTGAGGGAAAGTTCACATTTATGAGCGTTATGGCGGCTGGTGTTTTGGGAAACATCATCGGCTCGGTTATTTTATATTACATCGGTTATTTTGGCGGAAGACCGTTTTTGGAGAAGTATGGAAAATATATTTTATTCACACACCACGACCTTGAAGTGACGGAAAGATGGTTTCAAAAATACGGTAATTCAGCGGTGATGTTCTCAAGAATGTTGCCGGCGGTCAGAACATTTATTTCCTTTGTTCCCGGGGTGGCAAAGATGAATATTTTTAAATTTGTCGCCTACACTGCGGCAGGATGCATCCCTTGGGTCTACGGACTTACCTATGCCGGGCTTGTGGCTGGAGAGAATTGGGGGATTTTGCATCCGTATTTTGAAAAAGCGGAATGGCTGATCGCGGCTTTATTGATACTTGGAGTATATTGGTTTGTAAGAAAACATATTAGGAATAAAGATTTGTGATTTAAGAATGATGAATGAATGATGCTTAAGATACATCGAATAAATTCAAATCATCAATCATCAATCATAAATCATAAATAGTTTTATGAAATACATAATCGCAAACTGGAAAGCTTATATAGTCAGTAAAAAAGATGCTCTGCTTCTTTTGGATAAGACAAATAAGGCGGCGAAAAAAAGCTCTTCTGAGGTGATAGTTTGTCCTCCTTATACTTTTTTGGCGGATGCAAAGAAGATGAAAAACATACGGATTGGAGCCCAAAATGTTTTTTATGCGGATAAGGGCGCTTACACAGGAGAGGTGACATTACCAATGCTAAAAGAGCTCGATATTGAATATGTGATACTCGGACATTCAGAGAGGCGAGGTTATTTTTCTGAGACGGATGAAGTGATCAATGAGAAGGTAAAGGCTGCGTTAAAGGCGGGACTCAAAGTTATTTTGTGTGTCGGAGAAAAAGAAAGAAAAGAAAAGAATGTGATACCGGAAATTGTAGCTGAACAGGTCAGGGCTGATCTCAAAGGAGTTCCAAAATCCAAGCTGACGGATCTTTTGGTTGCTTATGAGCCGATATGGGCGATAGGCACAGGAGCATCCGACACACCGGAAAATGCTTATCAAGCCGCACTGTATATAAGAAAAACAATTGGAGATATTTACCAAAATGTGAAAGCCGGAAAAAGCGTTAAGTTTCTTTATGGCGGTTCGGTCAATTCGCAAAATGTTATGGATTTTGTGGGGTACATAGGCATAGATGGTGTTTTGGTTGGCGGAGCTTCTGTAAAATACGGTGAATTTGAAGAAATGATAAGGCTTGTTGGATAGAATTTTTATGTGCTTGTTCAACTCAAAACAATTATGTTAAAATAGTTGCAATGGAACTAAAAACTATAAAAGATGTAGATGTAAAAGGAAAGCGGGTTTTTTTACGCGTTGATTTTAATGTTTCTATGAATGGAGATGAAATAGCGGATGACTTCAGAATAAAAGCGGCTTTAAAAACAATAGACTATCTTATTGATAATGACGCAAAACTTGTTATAGCGACCCACCTTGGAAGACCGGAAGGAAGAGATGCGCATTTTAGCACCAAGAAGCTTGCAATGCGTCTGAAAGAATACATTGGAAGAGATATAAAATTCGTTCCTGAATGTATTGGGTCATATGTGAGGTCCGCAGTTGACAATCTCCAACCAAAAGAGGTTATAATGCTTGAAAATTTAAGATTTTACAGCGAAGAAGAGAAAAACGATGAGCAGTTTGCTTCTGAGCTTGCATCGTTGGCGGATATTTATGTGAACGACGCTTTCTCGGTTTGTCATAGAACTCATGCTTCGGTCTCTGCGATAACCAAACATCTGCCTTCGTATTCTGGATTTTTACTTGATAATGAAATAAGTGTCTTGAGTAGTATTTACAATCATCCGGACAAACCGCTCGTGATAGCTATTGGTGGCGCAAAAGCTCAGACAAAAGTGGAAGTGATAAAAAGATTTTTTGATAAGGCTGACCATATTTTAGTTGGGGGAGTTATGGCAAATGTCATATTGGAAGCCAGCGGTAGATCAATAGGGAAGTCAGCGATAAATGGAGATATAAGCAAAGAATTGGAAGGAGTGGACCTTAGTTTGCCAAATCTGCATATTCCGGTTGACGTTGTCATTGCAAAGGAAGTGTCTGAAAATGCAAAAACAAAGGTAGTTGGAATAGGAGCGGTGGACGAAGATAGCATAATATTAGACATAGGTCCGGAAACGGTAGCTCTTTTTTCTGAGATCGTAAAGGATGCGAAGACGGTGGTTTGGAATGGGCCGCTTGGTTATTCGGAGATAAAGACCTTTGCCAGGGGAACAGATACTTTTGCAAAAAGTCTTTGCAAGAGCAATGCTTATAAAATAATCGGAGGAGGGGATTCTATCACGGCACTGGACAAGATAGGGATGCTGGACAACATAGACTTTGTCTCAACAGGAGGAGGTGCCATGTTGGAGTTTCTAGCTGGAAATAAAATGCCCGGAATAGAGCCGCTTATGGCAAGTAAACAGTAACTAGTAACCGGTAAGCGGCGGTTTGCGATCATTTTCATTGGTCACGATCTGTCGATAATAAGTTACTATTTTTATGGAACAATTTCAAAATTATTTGGATCTTGCTGTTAAGCAGGAAGCCTCCGATATATATTTTATTGCCGGACAACATCCGGTGGCTAAGATAGGCGGCAAGTTGGTTCCGTTATCAAAAGAAGAAATAGATCAAAATCTTTTAGCAGAATTTGTCTTCAATATTTTACCGACCGATGAAGCAAGAGAAAGAGTGGCGAAGGGTTATGAGTTTGATATTATTTACATCTACAACAAGAATAGATTTAGAACAAATATCCATCTTCAGCAGGGAACATTTGCTCTATCTATTCGTTTGATCAGATCTGATATTCCCAGTCCGGAATTTCTAGGCTTTCCGAAAGTTCTTTATAAGTTCGCTCAACTTAAAAAAGGTATGGTACTTTTGACCGGGTCTACCGCTTCCGGAAAATCTTCGGTCATTGCTTCCATAATAAATATGATAAATCAGGAAAAGCCTGCGCATATTATTACCATTGAAGACCCGATTGAGTTTATTTATCCTAAAAAGCAAAGTATAATAGAGCAGCGTCAAATCGGTTTGGATAGCCACTCTTTTTATGATGCTCTAAGAGCTGCTTTCAGACAAGATCCGGATGTTGTCATGATCGGAGAAATGAGAGACTTAGAAACGATAGAGACCGCTCTTATGGCGGCAGAAACCGGACACTTGGTCTTTGGAACGATACACTCAGCGTCTACGGTTGAGGCTATTGAGAGAATGGTTAATATGTTTCCGGCAAATCAGGCCCAGCAGATCCTAAATCAGCTTTCAAGCAACTTGGTAGCTGTTGTCTCAAGAGAGCTTTTAACAAAAAAAGACGGCAAAGGGAGAGTGGCCTCGTATGAGGTTATGATAAATACCCCCGCAGTATCAAGCTTAATTCGCGAGCACAGACTCGCAAACATCTTCTCGGTGATGCAAATGGGTGCGAAAGAAGGCATGATAACTATGGCGCAGTCTAAAGCCGAGTTACGCGCTCGTGGCGAGATACTTTAAAAACTTCCAAAATTGGCACAGCTCGTCGTCAAAAGCTGAAAAACTCACTTCGCCGTAGCGCTTACTACGACTCAGCTCCTTTTTCATCTTTTTCCTAGACCCGCACTCAATTTTGAAAGTTTTTATGCTTCGACTGGCTTGTTTTGATCGCACCGTGCTCGTTTCTGAAGTGGTTTGCAAAACAGGTGCTCAATTTTGAAAGTTTTTTGTTTTGGAAAGGTCTTAATGCGAGAACAAGAAAAAGTTAATGAAAAAAGTTTGGAAAGTAAAAGAGAAAGCTCCGAAAGATGTTTTTGATGAGCTTTCGAAATATCCGGAAGCTATAGCGCAACTTCTTTTTAACAGGGGAATAGTGACCAAAAAAGAAGCAGAGCAATTTTTCGAGCCGGATTATGAAAAGGATCTTTTAGATCCTTTTTTAGCTTTGGGAATGGAGCATGCCATTGATAGGATAAAACGGGCAATAAGAAATAAAGAAAAGATAGTTATATATCATGACTATGATGCGGACGGGGTTTGCAGTTCGATCGTTGTTGCTTCCACTCTAAAGGAGTTTTGCGTAAACTTCGACACTTACACGCCGGATAGACAAAAAGAAGGATACGGGCTTAATATGAAAGCTTTAGAGGAAATAGCAAAGCAAAAGCCGGATCTTATTATAACAACAGACTGCGGAATAACCAATGTGAAGGAAGTTGAATTTGCGAATGAAAAAGGGATCGATATTGTTATAATAGACCATCATCTCCCAGGGGAAGTTTTACCACCGGCTTACGCCATAGTCAACCCAAAACAAAAAAAATGTGAGTACACTTTTAAATATCTTTGCGCGGCTGGCGTCGCTTTTAAGCTTTGCACGGCCTTGATAAAGTCAGATCTTGGAAAGGAGAAGAATATAAAAGAGGGTTTTGAGAAATGGCTTTTGGATGTAGTTGCCATAGCAACCGTCGCCGATATGATGCCACTCTTGGGTGAAAATAGGACGCTTGTAAAATACGGTCTTAAGGTCGTTGAAAAAACCAGAAGGCTGGGACTTAAAAAGCTTTTAGGAAGTTCAAGCTACGGAAAAGAAATGATCATAAACTCTACCACAATAGCTTTTCGAGTCGCCCCAAAGATAAATGCAACATCCAGAATGACCCATGCTTCAGTTTCTTTCGACCTTCTTTTTACAGAAAATGAAAATGATGCTGAAAGGCTTTTGGCTACGGTTGAGACAGCAAACAACGACAGGAGGAAATTTGTTGAGAAAGCGACAAAGGATGCGATATTTTGGATAGAAAAAGATATAGAAGAAGGAAAGGAATTGCCAGAAGTGATAATAATGGGGAGTGATGACTGGACGCCGGGCATAGTCGGGCTTATCGCCGGAAAACTCACCGAAAAATACAACAAACCTTCGTTCGTTTATGGCAGGGTCGGGAATATCTTTAAAGGATCTTGCCGCGGAGTTCCGGGATTTAACATAGTGGAAGCTATGACAGAGTGCGAAGATAGAAAAAAAGGCCTTTTTAAGTCCTTTGGCGGGCATGCGCAAGCCGGCGGTTTTTCTTTTTTTGAAGATGATCAAGTTGAATTTAAAAAAATACTTTCCGAAGTGGCAAAAGAAAGATTAGGGAATGTCGAGGCGGTCTCTGAAATGGAGATGGAATTTGAGGTATCACCGGACCAGATAAATTTTGAAACTTTAAAATGGCTTTTAAAGTTTGAGCCTTACGGACAAGGGAATGAAGCTCCGACATTTTTTGCAAGCGGTTTTGAGGTGGCAAGCTTAAAACTTGTAGGAAGTGGGGGAAAACATCTTAAAATGAGTCTAAGAACGAGTTTGGCTGATGGCGGTGTGAAGTTCTTTGATGCTATTGGTTTTGGGCTGGGGGAGCTTTGTGAAGAAATAAGAAAAGGCGACAAAGTTGACATTGCTTTCAATATCGAGGAAAATGAATGGAATGGGAATGTGAATATACAGCTCAAATTGGTAGATGTAAGGAAGCTAAAATCATCAAAACATAAAAACACCCGGCCTTCGGTCTAAAAACATTAAAACAGCAACACCTCTATATTATGTTTGTTTTAATGTTCTTGTGTTTTAATATTTTTATGATATATAAGTTTAAAGCAGATTAAATAAATTAAAACTTAAATGTAATTAAAATGAGCAATCTAATTATTTACACAGACGGCGGTTCTCGTGGTAATCCCGGTCCATCGGCAATAGGGGTGGTCATAAAGGACGAGAATGAGAATACGCTTAAGACCTATGGGGAAAAGATAGGTCACGGGACAAATAATGAAGCTGAGTACAAAGCGATAATATTCGCTCTGGAAAAGGCCAAGCTGCTTTTAGGAAAGCAAAAGGCGAAAGAGGCTGAAGTTCATATGAAAATGGATTCTGAGCTTGCTTTTAGGCAACTGACAGGCATTTACAAACTGAAAGACGAGAAGATACAGAAGTTCTTCATAGAGATACATAACCTAAAGACTGATTTTAAAAAAGTGACTTTTGAGCATGTCAGAAGGGAATTTAACAAAGAGGCAGATGCGGCCTTAAATAAGGCTTTGGATTCTTAAAATATCGTGTGATTTTTCATTTTTATATTGTCATCCTGAACTTGTTTCAGGATCCCGTGAAATATTAGGATAATATCATTAAGATAAGTTCAGGATGACTTAATTAATAAACTAGAATGAAAAAAGCCGGTCCCAT
>Ga0114931_10000758_pt1 | contig 40196 bp, 34 predicted proteins | sample 2SBtaG_FD_89579 | JGI IMG/M metagenome (GOLD analysis project Ga0114931, IMG submission 89579) | Deep subsurface microbial communities from Kolumbo volcano to uncover new lineages of life (NeLLi) - 2SBTROV14_V59a metaG | ecosystem: Environmental > Aquatic > Marine > Volcanic | place: Kolumbo... | reverse complement strand
GCTAGCCGTCCGCCTCGGCGCGTACCCGGCGCTCGGCCTCGGTGACGCCGGAGTTGCACCAGTTGCAGCTCTTCGCCTTGCAGCGGGGGTATCGAGAGCGATGCCTCCGGGCGGATCGACCACGTGCAGCACCCGCACTTGCGCGTCCGGTCTGCGCGCAAGCTCTGCGCCGCGCCTGGTTGCGGGCGCAGCATGGGCGCCCGGGCACGCACCGCGCCGCCCCGGAGCGCTCAGATCATCTGCTGTGGCTGCGTGGCGCTCTGCTTCCTGTGGCCGCCGCGCAGGATGCGCAGGCCCAGGTCCATCCGGATGAACGCGAGCATCACCAGGAAGATCAAGAGCAGCCCGCCGCCCGCCAGCCAACGATTGTACTCGGCCTTGACGAAGACGTTGCCTTCGCCGATGGGCGGTATCCCCTCCGGCACGATGCTCAGGCCGTACTTGCGCGCGATGCCCGCGATGCCCGTGAGGTGGATCACCGGCACGTCGCGCTCGGAGAAGCGCAGCATCACCGAGTCGACGAGCCCGCTCTTGTGGGGCGGCTCCAGATTCAGCCCGCGCCGGAACTCCTTCTTGCCCACATGTGTGCCCACCGACGCCGTGCCGCCGCCCACGTTGATGTAGGCCTTGATCGGACGTTCGCCGGCGGCGGCGTCATAGATCTGCATTCGCTTGTCGATCGAGTCGACGAGCGAATGCGGTTCGATCATCTCCAGCTGGTTGCGCTCGATCGCTGCGTCGATGATGCGTCGGCCTTCCTTCGACATGCCGAAGCCGCGGTCATCGATGCCGCCTCGTGATGCGGCAATCGAGTGGAAGCCGAATACCTGCTTTCGCACGAGCAGGTGCTCCATGTCGATCCAGAGCAACTCGGGGTTGTTGGCGCCCCACTCGGAGGCGGACGCGCTGGCGATCACGAGCGGATGGAGCTTCAGCGTCTGGATCGCGGCGAACGTGCAGGCGTTCAGAGCGGGGAACGAACCCGACACGCCCACGGCGACGGTATCGCCTTCCTTCACCTTGGCGGTCTCGAGCAGCTGGACCAGCACCGCAGCAAAGTTCGGGTTCACGCTGGTCCGCTTGGCGGTGATGTAGCCGGTGTTGGAGGTCACCGTGGACAGTGGCTGGCCGATGATCCCCGTCTTGCCCGGGTCGCCCTCGGGATCGATGGGGATGCCGCGACGGACCTTCTCGGCCTTGATCGCCGTAAACGCGCGCAGCGCGAGCTTGGCGGCGGCGATTTTCTCGCTGTAGTGGTGCTGCTTGCGCTTGACCGGAAAAGCCTCTACCGCGACCAGCGCGGCGACGGCAACGACGGCGATCAGCGCCAGCGCGCCGCGCGACACTCCCGGTGGACGCCAGTAGACCCGCTTCATCCGGGAAGCTCCGTTCCGAGGATCACGATCAGAATCAGCCGCACGGCGACGGCGGCCGTTACCAGCGCCGAGGTCGTTTCCACGATGCCCTGGCGGTCCAGCCAGATGGCGATGAGCCCCGGGATGATGTAGCCGATAACCGTCAGCTCCGTGCCGCCCACCTGGATGCCGCCGGTCGCCCAGCGCAGAAACACCCCGATCAGGTAGCCGACCAGGATCATCAGCACCGTCCGCCGGCGCCCGTAGATGATCATGAACGACGAGAGGCTGTGCACGATCGCGAACGTGACGAATCCCGCCGCGATGGTCAGCGCAACGTTGATCGGTCGCGTGAGATTCAAGGCGAGGTAGCCGGGCACGATCATGCCGCCCGCTGCGATACCGAACATCTCGGTGAAGAGCAGGCTGATCGCCAGACCGATGCCGACAGCCAGGGGCAACAGCTCGATCATGATGCGCTTTCCTCGAGCACCGAGCGGTTCTTGAAATAGCGCACGACGTCCAGGCCCTGTCCGCCGATATTGCCCATACCCATGATCAACGCCGACGACTCGACCAGGCTCACCAGCCGTTCGAAGATCTCTTCCACGCGCAGGTCCTCCACCACCACCAGCCTCGAGGCGTCATAGCCCGCCTTGGCCGCGGCGCGGGCAAACAGGTACGTGCCGGTCCCCATCAGCACCACGAAATCAGCAGAGGACCACAGCGGAAATTCCGATCCGAGCTGCATCGAGCGGTCGGGCCGATCCGCGCGGCAGTTGAAGATGGCGATGCGGCGTTCCACGTCGGGGTGCTCGGCCGTCGCCGTGTCCCAGAGCTGCTGCGTCGACACCGGGTCGTTCGCTGCAAAACCATTGAGGAACACGATCCGCCGCCCGAAGAAGTCGAGCTGGTGCTCGGTCAGGGCGCCGGGGTCGGGCGGAGTATTCCACATGCCGCGGATCGCGACTTCGCGCTCCACGCCGAGGTCGACAAGGACGCGCAGCGCCAGTGCGACGTTGTCCGGGTGTTCGGTGTAGCTGAACCCGGCGAGCATCTCCTCCGTGACAGAGGCCACGTCGTCGTCGCCGATCGCGATGAGCTCGGTGCCACGGTCTTCCGCCGCCTCGCGCAGCACCTCGAGCTGGTCCTGTTCCGCCGTGTACAGACGTCCGTTCACCGGCGTCATGCCGCTGAGCGCGAGCGCCACGTGCCGGTCGTCGGGGCCCATCACGTCCAGGTGGTCGGGGCGCGCGTTGGTGATGACGCCGTGGGTGGCGCGGATCATCTTCAGCTCGCAGAGTGCCTGCAGCTCGGGCTGCAGCGCCATGCACTCCACGATCAACGCTTCCGCCCGGTAGGCGGCTGCCGTGGCAATGATGCGCTTTTGTTCGATGATGTTTGGCCCCGCCGGACGGAAGATGGGGAGTTCCTGCCCGTCCGGCAGGATCATGCGGGCCAGCGTGCCGGTGGTCTTGGCGCACGTGACGATGCCCGCTTCGCGCAGGCCGGAGGCGACGAGTCGCGTCACGCTCGACTTGCCGCGGGTGCCGTTGACGTGCACGCGGATGCGCATGCGACCGAGGTTGCGCCGATGCACGAGGAGCTCGATGAACCCCGCGAGGAACAGCGCGATCGTGACCAATACGAGGAGCTGGGTACCGGTCATGGGGAACGCTCGGCGGGCCGCACCGCCGCAACTGATATCATCGCCCGGGGCACGCTGCACCGTCCGTCGTGTCCGCCGCCTGCCCGGCAGAGCGCGGCGGCGATTTTCGCGCGCGGGAGCCCGCGCTGAATGCCCGAACAGATCCGCGGGGTTGACGCATCGAGCGGACGACCGGGCACCCGGTCGCGTATTGCCGATCGTGCTGCGAAGCGTCAGGTTTGCCCTTGGATTGGAGCTCGATATCCGCACCCGTCAGCGCTCGGACGTGGCGTTCATCGCCGCGCTCGCGAGCGAAGCGTTCGCCGAGTACTCGCCGGGCTCGGCGCGGCATACCGTCTCCATGAGCGACGAGCCAGGGGCGCACACCTGGCTTGCCGTGCGGGGCAGCGAGCGGCTCGGGTTTGCGGTGATGCGGTCCGGCTCCGAACGCAGCGTGCGGCTCGACGCCATCGCGGTGGAGCCGGCCTCGCGCGGCCTGGGGATAGGTCGCCGGCTCTTGTGGCACGTCGAGGTCGAGGCGCGTTCGCTCGCCGCTGCGCGCATCGAGCTCGCCACGGCGGAGGCGAACCTGGCGGCGCTGGATTTGTTTCTGAAGGAGGGCTTCCGCATCGTGCGGACCATGCGCCGCTACTACCCGCGAGGGCAGGACGCCCACATCCTCGAAAAGCGCCTCGGGCGCTAGAACACCGGCCGGCGTCCGCGCCAGCTGCTGCCGAGCGGAACGAGCCTGGAGCGCATGGCGACGCGCGCGATGCCGAGCGACTTGCGCTTGCCGTCGAGCACGAAATGCAGGGTGCGTGTCGTCCCAGCGACGCTGACCACCACCTGCCCGTGCACCGGACCGCTGCCGGACACGCGCGTCAGCTCGATGACGTACTCGCCGGGCATGGCGCCACACAGGGCGAGACCCTCGCCGTGCGTGCTTTTCACGTCGCGCGCCGTGATGACGGAGCGGGTGGGCGCGCCGAGCCAGGAGACGCGATCGCCGTCCGGATGGAGCAGGGCGAGATCCAGGTCGGCGTTGTCGCCGCTCCAGGTCGCTTCGAGCTTCAGATCGCCGCGGAGACTGTCGAGGTCGGTTGCGGGCTTGTCGAGCAGGGCCTGGGCGCGCTTCTCTGTTGCGTCGTCGGCGGCAGCGAGCATGGCATCGGCGGTGCGGCTGTCGCCGGTGGCGCGACCGCAGCGCACCGCCTCGGCCAGCAGCTTGGCGCTCTTTGCGTGGAGCTGCGCGATAGCGAGCGAGAACCGGCAACCGAGCTCCGGATGTCCCGCCCAGCGCTCGAGCCGCGCCAGACGCTTCTGCGAAGCCACGTCGCCGGGGCGCACGTCGACTACGCTGCCCAGGACGCGGATCGCCTGTGCGCGGTCGCCGCGCTCGGCAGCCATGTCCGCGCGCGCCGTCAGCGCGCCCGGATCGAGCGGATCCTTTTTCGACCAGAGCTCGGCGAGGCTGCCGGCGCGGTCGACCTGCCCGGCCAGCTCGTACAGCGTGTAGAGCTTCTTGACCGCGCTGCGGCTGTTCTTGTTGTCGTCGAACGCGCGCTCGGCGTCGGCGATGGCCGTCATGCTGGCCGCCTTCGGCGCGATGCGCTCGGTGGTGACGCTGCCATGGCGCTGCCACACCCGGCGCATCGGGACCATGCGCCGCCGCTCTGCCCAACGATGCGGCGGTGGCGGCTCGAAGGCCTGCGAGGCCGGAGCCTTCGTCGAGTTGGGCGGAGTCGTCTCGCTCGACGCCGAGTCACCGAAGGGATTCAGCGTGTCGGGTCTGGGTGCCGGCTTCGCGGCAGGACGATGCATCGCGCGATGGCGCCGCGCAGCCACGTGGCCGATGCCCGCACCGCCCATGGCCAGGGGACCTGCGCTCTTCTTCGCCTTGAAGTCCAGGGCGCCGCTCGCGGCTTCGTCGTCGGCGTCGTCGAGCGCGAGCTCACCGCTGGACGCGGTGCCTTCGGCCTCGTCCTCGCCTGTCCACTGCACGCTGGAGCTGCTCTGGTCGAGGCCGAACGCGCGGAACATCGTCTTGCTCTCCAGCGCCAGGAGCGAGGTGTAGCGGCTGGCTACGTTGAACTCGCTGGATAGGTGGATGGCTTCCTTCTTCGCCGACGGCGTGCTCGCGCGCTCCAGATCACCGATGCGCAGCGCTGCGTAGAGGCGCGGCACGAAGGCGTTGCCCTTGGCGCGGCTGGCCGAGACGTGCAGCGGGTAGCGCTGCTCGAACGGCTGCTTGCCGACCTTGCCCGTCAGTTCGATGCTGCCGCTGAGCTGGCGCTTGGTCATGCGTGCTACGACGAACGACTCGCCGCCGGCCGGAATGGTGTCGAGCTTCCGCGGCGCGACCGCCACCAGTCCGTCGGGGAGCTTCACCTTCACGTCGCTGAGCGTGGCGCCGTAGGTCGCGCCGAGCACCGCGTAGGCGGCTTCGGCCGTGCTCTGGCCGGGCGCGTACGGCACCACCACGCCGGCGCCCGCCCGCGCCATCGCCTGGAGCGAGTCGCTGTCCGCGTCGGCGCCGATGGCGACGGCCGTCACGCTGCCTCGCCCCGCGGGTAGCGCGTCTTCGACCTCGCCGGTGATGTACGCCGGCCGGATCGCGCCCACGGTGGGCGTGCCGTCGCCGATGTACACGACCTTGAGCTCGCGGGCGTTGGCGTCGCTCGCGGCCTTCCGCGCGCTCTTCACGGCTGCCGTCGGATCCGAGCCGCCCTCGGGCGTGACGCTCTCGAGGAAGCGCCGCGCTTCACCCGCGCTCTGGGCGCTCGGCTCGCGCAGCCCACCCGGCATCACGCGGCACGTCGTGTCGCAGGCCAGCACCGTGAAGCGGTCTCGCGGATCGAGCTCGCGCAGCACGCGGGCGGTCAGCGCTGTCGCGCGGCGGTAGCGCTCGCCGAACATCGAGCGGCTGCTGTCCACCACGAACGACAGCACGCGGTGACGCTCCCCGGATGCCGCGCGCGGCAGGCGCGGCCTGAGGGCGATGGCGACGTAGGACGAGGTGTCGTCGGCTTCGTCGTCGTTGTCCTTGGCGCCCTTCTTCGCGGCGTTGTCCGACGCGGAGGGCTGGTAGGCCCAGGCGCTGAGCTCCTTGTCGCGGTCGGGCAGGGCGTACTCGACGCCGAGATCGCCGCTCGGCACGAAGTTGTCGGCGCTCATGGTCAGGCGATCGACGCGGCCCGTCGACGCGTGCGACAGCTCGTAGCCGCGCGCGCGCACGCCGAAGCCCGTGTCGTTGCCGCGCACCTCCACGTCGACCTTGAACTGGCCGATGCGGGTGGAGCCGCCCGGGTCGTAGGCGAGGGGATACGTGTAACGCCGGACGCCGCCGGTGGGCTTGACCACCTGCGTGTAGGCCAGCACCACGCGCCGCGAGCCCTTCTTCGGGATCGGGTAGATCTTGAGCTCGAAGCGACCGCCGCGCTGCCACTCGAGCAGCGCCGGGTCGTGCCAGGGGCCGGGCACCCACACGATCTCGTCGTGGATGCGCTGGCGCATCTGCGGAGCCGCGTTGACGATGGCGCCACGCCAGATGGCGGCGGCGCGGTCGCGATCGACGAAGGCGCCTTCCTCCATCTTGCCGTTCACCTCCAGCGCCAACCGCTCGATCTTCGCGTCCGGGGGCAGCGGGAAGCGATAGATGCCTTCCAACACCTTGTTCGTGTTGTTGGTGAAGGTCTCGTCGACCTCGGTGCGCGCCACGCTGCCAGCGATGCGCACCTTCACCGAGTGCGAACTCAGCGAGACGGCGTGATCGATCTCCTTGTCGCTGCCCGGCTTGCGTGCGCTGAGCTCGCCCAGACCGCGCACCTCGACCCGTTCCGGGTCGGGCTCGGCCGTCGCCGACTCGCTCCACGCCAGCGCCTCGGCCATCCCCGGAGCGGCGCTCACGTACGGCGGTAGCTTCTCGAACAGCCGCCCTTCCTCGCCGGGCGCACGCTGACCTTGCGCCCGTCGTTGTCCGATAGCTCCACGCTGCCGCGGCTCACGGCGACCGCCGACGAGCGGTCGTCGGCGCGCAGCGAGAACTTGGTGCCCAGCACGCGCACGCTGCCGTGCGGCACAGCGAAGCTCGCCGTCTGTCCGTCGATGTGCGCCACGTCGGCGACGATCGCCCCCTTCTCGAGGCGCGCCTGGCGTCCGCCGCTACCGACCAGCGCGAGCTTCGTCGAACGATCCAGCGCGATGTGCGTGCCGTCGGCGAGCTTCACGTACGCGCGCGTGTGGGCGTCCGTCCTGAGCAGCGAGCCGGCCGGCACCTCGCCGCCTCCCGCGACCGGTGCGCAGGACTTGCCGTCGGGATCGCAGAGCTCGAGCCCGCCCTTGCCCTGCGCGGCGCGCGCGATGTGCTCGACGCTGCCGCGCCAGGCCTGGCCGCTCGTGCTCCAGCCCTTGTGGCCCCTGCCGACGCCAAGCGCGATGCCGGCGGCGAGGGCCAGCACGGTGGCGCCCCCGGCGATCAGCGCCTTCGTCCGCGGCTGATATCCGGCTTTCTGCGCGCTGGCGGTCGCCGGCATCGGCTCGGTCTTCGCCGGCTTGTCGGCGCTCTTTGCGGCGGCCGCGCTGGTGGAGGGCTCGGTTTCCTCCACGGAGGGGAGTGTCGCGTGGGCGTCGGCGGACTCGGTCGCGGATCCGGTCGTGGTCGCGGATCCGGTCGCGGCGTCGCCGGGCTTCGCGTTGCCTCTTGTGTCCAGCGCGGCGAGCACGCGGCTCTCCATGTCTTCGGGCGGCTGGTAGTCGGCGCCGGAATCGGCGGCGAGCGCTCCGCTGAGCTCGGCGTCGTGCCTCGCGTCGCGGCAGGCGTCGCAGTCCGCGATGTGGTCGTAGAGCGCCTCGGGCGCAGTGCCGTCCAGCACCTCCGCCATGCGCTCCTCGATCTCCGTGCAGTCGACCTTGTGTTCGTCGGTCATCGCTCTACTCCTTCACCGCGATCTCGCGCAGCCGCGCGATCGCCCGCGACACGCGCTTGCGCGCCGCCGCTTCCTCGATGCCGCAGGCGCTGGCCAGATCGCGGAAGCTCAGCTCCCCGACGTACCTGAGCAACAGCGCCTCGCGCTCGCTCGGACGGATGTGCGACAGCGCAGCGCGCGCGCGTTCGGCGCGCTGCTTGAGCAGCACGTGCTCCTCGGTGCCCGCGCGCGCCGCATCGTGCACCAGCCTGAGTCGGTTCTGCTGGCGCCGGCTGCGCTCCAGGTGCCGCGCGCACTTGCGCCGCGCGATGGCCGAAAGCCACGATCGCACCGAGCCGTCGCCGCGCCAGCTGTCGAAGCCGTCGTGGGCCGCGAGCAGTGTCTCCTGCGCGAGATCCTCGGCTTCCGCTTGCGAGCCGACCATTGCCATGCACAGCCGGCCGACGGCCGCACCGTGATGCCGCGCGCACAGCGCGAGCGCTCCGCGGTGGTCGCCCTGCCCGATGGCCGCCGCGATGTCGGCGTCCTCCGGACTCAAGGCGACGGCTGCCTCCGGCTCCTGTCCGTCGAGTTGTCTGGCGCCGCCCGCATCCATCGACCGCTCCTTCCCGTCCGATCCCATGTGGCCTCGAGCCTGCGGAATGTGACCGCCGCGTCCAGGAAAACGTTGCGGGTCGCCACAGCTTGCAGTCCGGGTCGACGCGCGGGGGTATGGAAAAGGTCCCGCTGGGGCGCCTTTGTCAGGAGGATGTCAGGATGTCGGCGCCCTCCGGGCTCTCCGTTTCTTGCGTCCCACACAATCCGGTCGGCAGATCCTGCGCAGCTGGAGCGGTCGGCAGCTATTGGGATCGCAGCAGGTGCGCCAGCGCGCGCATGCCGTCTACCGTGGTGAAGACTCCTATGATCTTCGTGCCTTCCATCACCACGGCCGAGCCGTACTTGTGCTCGGCCATCTGTTCGGCGACCTCGGCGAGATCGCTTCCGGGCGGGACGACGAACGGATCTCCGCTCATGGCTTCTTCTATCGTCACCTGGGCTGGATCCACGTCCGGCAGGGTCTCGACCAGATGAAGATCCCGGAGCGACAGCAAGCCGACCAGCTGCCCGGCGTGCAGCACCGGCAGGTGCCGGACGGCGTACTTGCGCATCAGTTCGTGGGCCACGAGTAGCGATTGCTCCTGGCCGATGGAATGGGGGCTTCTGGACATGAAGTCGTCGATAGTGACGCGCTTGGTCATGCGGGAAACAACGTGCAAGAGGGGTGCCGCCCGCCCCCGGGGGTGGGCGCCCGGCAAACCCATGCCTATCTTGGCGTGGAGCGTGCAGGCCGCGCGGAAAGGAGCTGTCTTGCCCAGGAAATTCGCCGCCGACGTTGCCCCGGCGCTGGCCGGAGTCGTAGCCCGGGTGTTGCCGGGCGCGACGCTGCTCGAGGTGGAGCCCTTTGCCACCGACGAGGGCGAGGACGAGCCGACCCTGAAGGCGGCGGGCTACGGCGCGCCGCTGAAGCTCCGGGTCCGCGATGCCGGGGGCCGCCAGCGGCGACTCGTGTTCCACACCGCGAGCCCGGACGTGTTCGGCCATGATCGCCGCGCCGATCGCGCCGCGGAGATGCTGCTCGGCTACGACACGTTCGGGCAGCTCCCGCGGCACGTCGAGGCGCTCGATGTGGGGGCGATCAACCGGGACGGCAGCGGGCTGGTGTCGCTGGGCGAAGCCGGCGAGTTCTATCTCCTGACGAGCTTCGGCGAGGGGCATGTCTACGCGGACGAGCTCCGGCGCATCGCGCGCAAGGCGAGCATCGACGAAAAGGACATCGCGCACACCGAGCAGCTCTCGCGTTACCTCGTCGAGCTACATTCGGAACAGCGTGAGGATGACCACCGCTACATCCGGGCGCTCCGCGACCTGGTGGGCAGTGGCGAGGGCGTGGCCGGCATCGTCGACGGCTATCCCGACGACGTGCCCGCGGCGCCGCGCTCGCGCCTCGACTCCATCGAACGGCGTTGTCTCGAGTGGCGTCACCGGCTCAGGGCCCGCGGCGCGAGGCTCTCGCGCACGCACGGCGACTTCCACCCGTTCAACGTGCTCTTCGACGACGATTCGAACCTGACCCTGCTCGATGCGGCGCGCGGCTGCCGGGGCGATCCGGCGGACGATGTGACCTGCATGGCGATAAACTACGTCTTCTTCGCCGTGGAGGCGCCGGGGGCGTGGAAGGGCGCGCTCGGCTCGTTGTGGCATCGCTTCTGGAGCGTGTACCTCGAGGAGAGCGGCGATCAGGAGTTGCTGGATGTCGCGGCGCCATTTCTGGCGTGGCGCGGTCTGGTCGTGGCAAACCCCGTCTGGTATCCGGCCGTCGACGCGGACGCGCGCGACCGCGTGCTCCGCCTCATCGAACGCACCCTGGAATCGGAACGCTTCGAGCCGGAGTTCGCGGAGGCGGTGTTCGCGTGAAAGGCGTCCTGGTCTGGTTCACGGGGCGGCCTTCGTCCGGCAAGTCGACATTGGCCGCGGTGGTGCGCGACGAGCTCGAACAGCGCGGCACGAAGGCGGTGATGCTCGACAGCGACGACGTGCGGGCGGTCATCCGGCCGAAGCCGGGCTACGACGCCGCCGCGCGCGACGCCTTCTACGCGACGCTCGCCGAGCTTGCCGCACTCGTGGCCGGGCAGGGCTTCGTCGTGCTGGTGCCGGCCACGGGGCACCGCCGCGAGTTCCGGGAGCGCGCGCGACAGGCCGCGCCGGCGTTTGTCGAGGTCTACGTCAATGTGCCGGCGGAGGAAGCCGAGCGCCGCGACGCCAAGGGGTTGTACGCCGCCGTCCGACAAGGAAAGCTGAGCGGCGTGCCGGGCGCCGACGTCGAGTACCAGGTGCCGGAGCGGCCCGACGTGACGAGCTCGGGCCAGGATGATCGCCCAGCTATCGCGCGCATCATCGAGATGATCGACTCGAAACGCAGAGGACAATCATGAGCGAACAGACCTGGCAGGAGCGCTACGCTTCCCGTGTCAGCAGCGTCGAGCAAGCCATCAAGGCCATTCCGCGCGGTCGTCGTATCCTGATCGGCTCCGGCGCGGCCGAGCCCGGCTCGCTGGTGGACGGGCTCATCACCCACGGCGGGCACCTGGCCGACAACGAGATCACACACCTGCTCACCCTGGGCAAGGCGCCCTACGTCGAGCCCGGCCTGGAGCGGCGCTTCCGGCACACGGCGTTCTTCATCGGCCCGAACGTGCGCAAGGCGGTGCAGGAGGGGCGCGCGGACTTCATGCCGGTGTTCCTGTCCGAGATCCCGGCGCTGATCCGTTCGCGGCGCGTGCGCATCGACGTGGCGATGATCCAGGTGAGCCCGCCCGACGCCCACGGTTTCGTCAGCCTGGGCGCGTCGGTGGACATCGTGCGCGCTGCGGTCGACTGCGCGGAGCTCATCATCGCCGAGGTCAATCCGCGCATGCCGCGGACGCTGGGCGACTCGATGGTGCACGTCAGCGAGATCGCGCACCTCGTCCCGGTCGATGTGCCGCTGCCGGAGCTCGAGCCGGAGTCCCTCGACGACATCTGCCGCGAGATCGGTCGGCTGGTGGCCAGCCTGGTGCCGAACGGCGCCACGCTGCAGACGGGCATCGGCCGTATCCCGCACGCGGTCGTGGAAGCGCTCGGCGACCGCGTCGATCTCGGCGTGCACACCGAAATGCTGTCCGACAGCGTCATCGATCTGGTCGAGGGTGGCGTTATCACGGGCAAGAAGAAGACGCTGCTGCCCGGCAAGATCGTGACCTCGTTCATCATGGGCACGCAGCGGCTGTACGACTGGGTGCATGACAACCCCGTGGTCGAGATGCGGCCGAGCGAGTTCACGAACGACCCGTTCACCGTGGCGCGGAACGACAACATGGTCGCCATCAACTCGGCGCTGGCCGTGGACCTGACCGGACAGGTCGCCTCCGACACGCTGATGGGGCGCTTCTTCTCGGGCATTGGCGGGCAGGTGGACTTCATCCGCGGCGCGGCGCGCAGCGACGGCGGCAAACCGATCATCGCGCTGCCGTCGACGGCCAAGGACGGTCAGCTGAGCCGCATCCGCGCTGCGCTCGAGGAGGGCGCGGGCGTCGTCACGAGCCGCGGCGACGTGCACTACGTGGTGACCGAGTACGGCATCGCGGATCTGTGGGGCAAGAGCATCCGCCAGCGCACCATGGCGCTGATCGACATCGCTCACCCGGACTTCCGGGGCGAGCTCACCGCGGCGGCGAAGCAGCGCCGCTACGTCTTCCCTGATCAAGTCGTGCCACGCACGGTCTACCCGTGGGAGGAGGAGCGCGTGGTCGAGCTCGGCAGGGCGAGAAGGTGCTGGTGCGCCCCGTCCGGATCAGCGACGAGGAGAAGCTGCAGGACATGTTCTATCGCCTCAGTGACGAGAGCACCTACTCGCGCTTCATGCACTACAAGAAGAGCCACCCGCACGAGGAGATGCAGAAGCTCGTCGACCTCGACTACGCGCACAACATGGCGCTGCTCGTCTGCCCCGCGGAAGACCCGGACGACATCTGGGGCATGGCTCGCTACGACGTGGACCCCGCCACGAACCTGGGCGACATCGCCTTCGTGGTGAAGGACGACCTGCAGGGCAAGGGCATCGGCACGCTGCTCATGCAGCGGATGGCCGAGATCGGTGGGGCGCGCGGCCTGTCCGGCTTCTGCGCCGACGTGCTGTACTCGAACTCGGCGATGCTCGGCGTCTTCCACCGGAGCGGGCTCGAGGTGAAGAGCGAGCTCGACTCGGGCACGTATCACCTGACGCTGCTCTACCCGCCGCCGCGCTCGGCCGTGTCGCACCGGCCTCCGGCGCGGTAGGCGCGGGCTGTTCCAGCGGGGAGGATGGAGCGGCATCTACCTTGCCTTGACACGCGCCGAGTGCTTCACCGACCATGGGAGCCGATACGTCGGGCAGGTGATCCATGAGGCTGGCGGGTGTTTTATGTGTGGCGGCGTGCATCGCCGTGCTGGCAGGATGCGGCAGCAGCGGGTCTTCCGGTGCGCCGGGGGATGCAGCCGCGGGCAGCGACGACTCGGCGGGCTCGGGCGGTTCGGGCGGCTCGGCAACCGGTGGCAGTGCAGGAGGCGCGCCGAAGGACGCCGGACAGGAAGCGGCGCCGCTCCCGGCGGACTGCAACGGATCGGTGGAATCGACGGCGGCGCCCGCGACGGGTCTGCCGTCGGCTCCGGCGCTCACGGTGCCGAGCGGTTTTTTGCTCGAGCTGATCGCGACAGTGCCCAAGGCGCGCCAGCTGGCTGCTCTGCCAAACGGCGATCTGCTCGTCGGTACCCGCGGTAGCTCGGTGTATCTGGTGCCCGCAGCGGATCGCGACAGCGGCGCGGGCAAGCCGGTGGTGTTTACGACCGTCAACGACTCGCCGCTGCAGGGCGTCGCGTTTGCCGGCTCGACGTGCACGGTCTACGCCTCGTCGCAACACGGCATCTACTCGATCCCGTACAAGGACGCGGATACCAGCGGTCCGGCGGGCAATCCCATCGCCCAGGTGCGTCAGGGTGGCATCCCGCCGAACAGCGACGGCGACGTGCACAAGACGACCTCGGTCGCGTTCGGCGGTGGGAAGGTGTACGCGGGCGTGGGCTCGAGCTGCAACGCCTGCACCGAGATCGATCCGACGCGCGCGACGATCCAGGAGATGGATCCGGACGGTTCCAACATGACCACGCGCGCGACGCGCTTCCTCAACGCGATCGCGCTCACCATCAATCCCGCTACAGGCACGCTGTGGGCGGGCGGTGCGGGCCAGGACAGCCTGCCCACGGGGCATCCGTACGAGTTCTTCGACGGGGTCACGCTACATTCCGGCGTGGCGGACTATGGCTGGCCGGAGTGCGAGGAGAACCAGCACGCCTACGTGAGCGGGGCCGACTGTTCGAAGACGGTCCAGCCGCTGATCGAGACGCCCGCCTATTCGACGATCATCGGCGCGGCGTTCTATCCGGCAGGGCAGAGCGGCGCGCACGCCTTCCCGCAGAGCTACCGCGGCGGACTGTTCCTGTCGGTGCACGGCTCCTGGCACAAGACGAACGGTGCGTACTACTCGCCGCCGCGCGTGGCCTTCGTGAAGATGAACGGCGACACGCCTGCGACGCCCGTCGACTGGTCGGACCCGTCGAAGCAGTGGACGGAGTTCATCGGCGGCTTCCAGCTCTCCGACGGCGTGACGCGCATCGCGCGTTCGACCGGCATCGCTGTCGGTCGTGATGGCAGCCTGTTTTTCGCCGACGACTCGAACGGCTATGTGTATCGTGTCCGGCCTACGTCGTAGCCGCTAGCCGGTGGGCGTCGGCTCGCGCACGACCAGATCCGGCGCACGCACGGGCCGACCCTCTTCGTCGAGCACGCGAACGCGCGGGATCGGGCGCCCGGTGCGGCGGTCGAGCACTTCGAGCGGTTCGTTGCCTTCGCCGTACACCCAGCGGTCGCCCCACTGGCGGAGCGCCGTGAGGACCGTGAAGAGATCCCGTCCCTTTGCTGTCAGGACGTACTCGTAGCGTTGGCCGTGGCGTCCGGCGTCGACGCGTTCAAGCACGCCGTGCTCGACCAGGTGGGCGAGGCGTCGGGTGAGGATGTTCTTCGAGATACCGAGGCGCGCCTCGAAGTCCGCGAAGCGGCGGACGCCGAGGAAGGCGTCGCGGATGATCAGAAGCGTCCACCAATCACCAATAATTTCCAGCGATTGAGCTACCGAGCACCGCTGGTCGTCGAAGCGCCGTCGCATGCAATATGGTTGCATAACGAGACTAGATTGTCCAGACTCGGGGCATGAGCGAAAGCGAGTGGCAGCCCACGGCCTGCATCCTGTGCGAGTGCAACTGCGGCCTGGAGGTGCAGCTGGGCGGGCCCGACGGACGGCGGCTGGTGCGCTTTCGCGGTGACCGTCGGCATCCGGCATCGCAGGGCTACGCTTGCGAGAAGCCACACCGGCTCGACTACTACCAGCACGGTCGCGACCGGTTGACGGCGCCGCTCCGGCGGCGCAGCGACGGCAGCTTCGAGCCCATCAGCTGGGAGCGGGCCATCGCCGAGGTCGCCGAGCGGCTCGCCCACGTGCGCGACGAGCACGGCGGGGGGACGATCTTCTACTACGGGGGCGGAGGGCAGGGGAATCACCTGCCGGGTGCCTACTCGACCGCGACCCGCCGGGCGCTCGGGTCGCGCTATCGGTCGAGCGCGCTCGCACAGGAGAAGACGGGAGAGTTCTGGATCGCGAATCGAATGATGGGGTCGGCTACGCGCGCCGACTTCGAGCACTGCGACGTCGCGCTGTTCATCGGCAAGAACCCGTGGCACTCGCACTCGATCCAGCGCGCGCGCGTGGTGCTCAAGCAGATCGCCGCGGATGCCGGGCGCACGCTGATCGTGATCGATCCTCGGCGCACCGAGACGGCCGCGCTAGCGGACATCCACTTGCAGGTTCGCCCCGGTACCGACGCCTGGCTCCTGTCCGCTCTGGTCGCGATCCTGAGCCGCGAGGATCGGGTCGACCGTACGTTTCTGGCGGCCCACGCCGTTGGCGTCGACGAGGTCGTCTCGACCTTCGCCGCGCTGCCCGTCGCGGAGTTCTGCCGGCGGGCGGGTGTCGAGCCGGCGCTGGTCGAGAAGGCCGCGCAAGCCATCGGTCGCGCCGAGCGGCTGGCCAGCATGGAAGATCTCGGCGTGCAGATGAACCGCCACTCTACGCTGGCGAGCTACCTGCACCGCCTTCTGTGGATGCTGACGGGGAATCTCGGCAAACCGGGAACGCACTACATCCCGACGCCGCTCATCGATTTCACCAACGGAGCTCTCAAGCGCAGGAGCCCGGTGGTCGGCGCGCCGATCATCGGAGGCCTCGTTCCCTGCAACGTGATCGCCGACGAGATCCTGACCGACGATCCCGCGCGCTACCGCGCCATGATCATCGAGGGAGCGAACCCCGTGCACTCGCTGGCCGACAGCCAACGCATGCGGGAGGCGCTGGCGGCGCTCGACACCGTCGTGGTCATCGATGTCGCGATGAGCGAGAGCGCGAAGGCCGCCGACTACGTTCTGCCGGCGGCGAGCCAGTTCGAGAAGGCCGAGGCGACCTTCTTCAACTTCGAGTTCCCCGACAACTACTTCCAGCTGAGGCCACGGCTGTTTCCGCCGCCGCCCGGACCGCTGCCCGAGGCGGAGATCCACGCGCGGCTGTGCGAAGCGCTCGGCGCCGTGTCGGAGGAGGACTACGCGCCGCTTCGCGAGGCGGCTGGGCAGGGGCTCGACGCCTACGGGCAGGTGTTCATGGCGCGCGTGCTGGGCAACCCGCGCCTGTCGGGGCAGGCGTCGACGCTCCTGTACCGCACGCTCGGTCCGTCGCTACCGGAAGAGGTGCGGGAGGGTGCGGTGCTCTACGGGCTCTGCTTCGCATTCGCGATGCAGCATGGGGCGTCGCTTGGTCGTGCGGGTTACGAGGGTTCGCCGGGCGAAGCCGCGCAGAAGCTGTTCAACGCGATGCTGGGCCGTCACTCCGGCCTGGTGCTCGCCGTGGACACCTGGGAAGAAGTGCTCTCGCGCGTGTCGACTCCGAGCGGCAAGCTCGAGCTCGCGCTCGAGGACATGCTCGCCGAGGTGAACAAGCTTGCGGCCGAACCGACGGCCGACCGCGACTTCCCGTTCGTGCTGTCCGCCGGCGAGCGACGCGCTTTCACCGCCAACACGATCATTCGCGATCCCGCCTGGCGGAAGAAGGACGCCTCGGGAGCATTGCGCATGAGTCCGGCGGATGCGGAAGAGCTGGGCGTGTCGAGTGGCGACAGCGTGCGGCTCGAGACGCGGCGCGGCCAGGCGGTCGTCGCCGTGGAAGTCTCCGACACCATGCAACCCGGACACGTCGCACTGCCCAACGGTCTGGGCGTCGACTATCCCGATGCCGGATCCGCCGGCGGCGTTGCTCCAAACGAGCTCACCTCCACGGCCGATCGCGATCCCTTTGTCGGCACGCCCTGGCACAAGAACGTGCCAGCGCGGCTCGTACGCGTCTGAGCGCGTCTGCTCTGGCGTGGCGTCCGCGGGGACTGTAGGCTCCGGGCATGGGTGCACGGCTTTGGCTTGGGTGTCTGGTGGGGGTGTGTCTTGCGGCGTGCGGGGGGTCGACGACTTCCGGAGCTGGCGCCGGAACGGGCGGCAGCGCCGGAACGGGCGGCAGAGCCGGAACGGGCGGCAGCGCTGGCGGTAGTAGCGGGAGCGCGGGCAGCGCGGGTGCTGCGGGCGGCGGCGGCGTGTGCGGCGGGGTCCACGGAGCGACCTGCGCAGCGACGTCGTTCTGCGACTACACGCCCGACAGCTGCGGGCGCCTCGACCAGCAGGGCACGTGCCGGCCGCGGCCTGGGAACTGCGACTTCCTCGACGACCCGGTGTGCGGCTGCGACGGCCAGGTCTACGGCAACAAGTGCGCCGCCCAGCACGCCGGCGTCGATCCGAGCGAAGGAGGCGGGTGCGTCCCGCCCCAGAACAACATCCCGTGCGGCTACCGCTTCTGCGACGGCACGACGTCGTACTGCCAGGTCGCCATCGACGATACTGGCGGCCCGAACAGCTTCACCTGCAAACCGCTCCCGGACGCTTGCAAGAAGACGCTGGATTGCTCCTGCTTCCCCGCCACGGTTCCGTGCAGTGACATGTGCTCGAACGTCTTCGGCAACGGACTGGACGGCTTCGTGCTGACCTGCCCGGGCGGATGACGAAACACCTACCGCGCGTCTGACACCTCGGGCAGGATCCCACTGTGCCCGAGCTGCCGGACGTGACGGTGTACGTGGAGCGGTTGGCTGCGCTGGTCGTGGGGCAGCCGATCGAGAAAGTGCGCATCGCGAGCCCGTTCGTGCTCCGGAGCTACGATCCGCCGATCGAGAGCGTGGAGGGGAAGCGGGTGACGGGCATGCGGCGAATCGGCAAGCGCATCGTGGTGGCGCTGGAGGACGACCACTTTGTGGTGGTGCACCTGATGGTCGCCGGGCGGTTTCGCTGGAAGGAGCGCGGCGCCGCGATCCCGAAGAAGCTGGGACTATGCGCGCTGGACTTTCCGACAGGCAGCCTGCTCATGACCGAGGCGGGCACGAAGAAGCGCGCGAGCCTGCACGTGGTCCGCGGCGAGCAGGCGCTGTCGGAGTTCGATCGCGGCGGCGTGGAGCCGCTCGAGACGGACCTGGCGGGCTTCCGCGAAGCACTGCTCCGCGAGAACCATACGCTCAAGCGCGCGCTGACCGATCCGCGACTCCTCAGCGGGATCGGCAATGCGTACTCCGACGAGATCCTGCACCGCGCGCAGCTGTCACCGGTGCAGCGCACCGCCCAGCTCGGCGACGACGAGATCGAGCGGCTCTTCGTTGCGTGCCGCGAGGTGCTTGTCGAGTGGACGGAGCGGCTGCGCGCCGAGGCGAAAGAGGGGCTCCCGGAAAAGGTCACGGCGTTCCGCGACGGGATGGCAGTGCACGGCCGCTACAGAAAGCCCTGCCCGGTGTGCGGGACGGCGGTCCAGCGTATCCGCTACGCGGACAACGAGACGAACTACTGCCCGCGCTGCCAGACCGGCGGTCGCGTGCTGGCCGACCGCGCGCTCTCCCGTCTGCTCAAGGGCGACTGGCCGCGCCGCATCGAGGAGCTCGAAGAGCGGCTCGGCAAGAGCGGCGGCTAGAGCGGGCGGAGCGGCGAGTCGTCGAAGGTGCGGCTACTCCGCCGCTTCGCCCGGCAGACGTGAGTTGACGATGCAGCGGTAGGCGAAGCGGTTGTCGGGGAGCTTCAGCGTCCAGACCCACTGGTTGTCCTTCTGGTGGACCTCGCGCAGATGTGAGTAGCCGGTGAAGTCGCCGCCCGGGAGCGGAAGGATGCTGTCGAGCACGCTCACGTTGCCGTTGTCGAGGCGGTCGTTGTCGCCCGCGATAATCGACAGATACTTCTCGTTGGTCTCGGACCACACGATATGCGCGGTCATTGTCTTGTCGTCGAAGGCTATCTGGATCGGCCGTGAACGCGCGTCCGCCGGCTGTACGTAGGGATTGGCAACGCCGTTGTCGTAGAGCAGGAGCGAACCGTCGGACTGCCACTGGGGCGAATGCTGGTGCCAGAACCACTCGCCGGACGTGAGCTTGAAATCGCCGTCGGGGCCGAGCCGCCACAGGATGGCACCCGTCTTGCGGTCGATCTTGATGACCCAGTCCTGGTGCCGCATGCTGAGGAGGACCGTGTCGTCTTCGGGCTGGTAGAGGATGCCGTTGCCGTGCGTCCAGTCGTTGGAGTCCTCGCCGGTGGCCGGATCGGTCACGAACCCTTCGTAGCCGCTGTGGATGCGCTGCGCGTCGAGGTAATCGAAGGAGTTCCAGGTCCAGAGCTTGTGGCCCTGCCGGTCGAACTCGACCAGCAGATCGCCGCAGACGTGGTGCGTCTTCTGGTCGGCGTCGAGGAACACGTCCTTGAACACGTAGCTCATGGCCATGTAGTGACCGTTTGGCATCTCGATGATGTCGTGGTGGAAGCCGGCCACACCGAGGCTGGCCGCCGAGACCTTCCACAGGACGTTGCCGAGCTCATCGACCTGCAGCGCGTCGTTGTCCTGGGTGAACAGCAGCGTGCCGTCGGGTAGCAGCTTGATGCCGGCGGGTACCGCGGGGATGACCGTGGTCTTCGCGGGGCGCGGCAGGAAGAAGCGCGTGTGACCGTCCGGCGCCGCCGCGATGATGGCGCCTTCGGTCATGTCCGGCATCACCGACAGATCGAAGATGCGGTACTCGCTCGACGGCGTGCCGGCCCAGGTGACCGGGAACGACGCGACAAAGCCGGTCGCCGGCGGCAGCGTATGGAAGTCGACATCGACGGACTCGAAGCTGCCGTCCTCCCCGGTGAGCACCAGCGTTCCGTGGTAATCCGCATCGGGCATGAGCCCGCGGGCGCGCAGCGTGAGGTCTGTGCCCGGCTCGTCTGCCGGCGCTGCGGGGCGCGCTCCGGGGTCGCCGGGCAGCTCGAGTACCGCACTTCCGGGTCGTCGCAGCTTGATCTGCAGGTCGACGACCATGGGCTGGTTGTCGTGGAAGATCACCTCCGGCTTCCCCGACAGCAGAGCCTGGGGTGCGGGATTCACGCTGGTGTTGGACGAGCCGCAGGCGGCGAGGAGCGCGGCAAGCGCCAGCGCCGCTCCGTGGCGCTGCCACGTCGCTCCTGGAAACAACCGCGAATTATCCAGCACAGTGCCGGGAGCGTAGCAAACCCCGTCCGGCCGTGGAACGAACGTCGTACGCTTGCTGGCCTCGATGTCGCTCATCAAGCATCGCCCCAGGATCGGATTGCTTCTGCGCTGGGCGCGCGACTGGCGGGTCCGCGCACGCTGGCCAAGGGGCGCGCGGATCTCGTCTCGTCGCGTCCGTCGCCGTGACCGTGCTTCCGACCGAGCTGAATCCGGCGGCGGGGCCTGTGGCCCGCGGGGCCGCAGCCGTTGCCGGCATCGCAGCAACCTGGCGAAATGGCTGCGTAGCGCGGGTGCCGTGGCCGCCTCTGTGCTTCGGCCCGCCCCTTGCAACTCATCCGCTGCTAGAACGGGGCCCCGCACAGGTCTGCTGCTCCCGCGCGGCCGGTCAAGGAGACGCTCATGGACATCACGCGCATTATCGTTCCCGTTGATTACTCCGAGCATGCCCGGGTCACGCTCGAGTATGCGGCAACGCTGGCCAAGGGCTTCGGCGCCGCGCTCGACGTGATCCACGTGTGGGACAAGCCGAACTTCGTCCCGGAGACGACGGTCGTTTCCCAGGGCGGCGAGCCTGCACAGTCGCTGGCCGATCTGATCCGGGGTAATGCCGAGCGCGAGATGCGCGACTTCCTCGCGGCGGCGAAGCTGCCGGAGGGAGTGACGGCGACGCACCATCTCGAAGCCGGCGAGCCGGTTTCGGCTATCCTCGAAGCCATCGAACACCACAAGTCGGATCTCGTCGTAATGGGAACGCACGGCCGCACGGGAGCGCGTCATCTGCTCCTCGGCAGTGTTGCCGAGAAGCTCGTGCGTCTGTCGCCGGTAGCCGTGATCACGGTTCCGCCGGTCGCCCGCTAGCGCTCGGGTTCCGGCCAGCGCTCGCGCTCGTGGGGAGAGCCACCCTTGCTCGCTCGCATGAAAAACCAGCTGCGCTGGTGGCTGCAGGGCCAGGGCATCCCGGTCTGGTACGACCCCGCGTACCGCCTCCCGCTGGCTTCGGTGGAGGGGCAGACCGGAATGGAACCCCGGCGCGCGGATCTCGCGATCTCGTACCTGCTGGACGCGGGTTTCCTGCGCCCGGGGAATCTCCGCACGCCGCACCGCATCCGCTACCGGGATCTGGAGCGCGTCCACACTCCGGAGCTGCTCGAGTCGCTGACGCACGCGACGACCCTGGGCAACATCTTCGCCGTCGATCCCTCGGACGTGCCCGTGGACGAGCTGCTGCGTATGCTCCGCATCGCCTGCGGCGGCACGCTCGACGCGGCGCGCGCGGCGCTCGGGGGGCGCCGTCCGGCGCTGAACCTGCTCGGGGGCTTCCACCACGCTGGACCGTCGCGCCCCGGGGGATTCTGTGCGGTCAACGACATCGCCGTGGCGACGGCCGTGATGCGCGCGGAAGGATTCCGGCAGCGGGTCGTGGTGATCGATCTCGACGCGCACCCACCCGATGGCACCGCCGAGTGTTTCCACGGGGATCCAGGGGTCTGGATCGGATCACTGTCGGGCACGGACTGGGGCACGCTGGAAGGCGTCGACGAGACCGTGTTGCCTCCCGGCTGTGACGACGGCAGCTATCTCGCGGCGCTCGAGGCGCTGCTCCGCCGCATGCCCCCCGCCGGACTGGCCTTCGTGATCGCCGGTGGCGACGTGCTGGCGGGTGACCGCTTCGGCGCGTTCGCGCTCCGGCTGCAAGGCGCGCGGCTGCGCGACCTCCGGGTGTGCCAGGCGCTCGAGCACGTTCCCAGCGTGTGGCTGCCTGGAGGCGGCTACACGCACAACGCCTGGAAAGTCCTGGCCGGAACGGGCATGGTGCTCAGCGTCCGGTCGCTCGCGCCCATCCCCGCGGACTACGACTCGCTGCGCGCGCGCTTCTCGGCGATCGCGCGGGATCTGCATGCCGAGCAGCTGGAAGGCGACCTGGCGATCACCAGCGAGGATCTGATGTCCACGCTGGGGCAGGGGGGAGCGAACCTGAATCGCTTCCTCGACTACTACACCGCGGAGGGGCTCGAGTACGCCTTCTCGCGCTACGGGCTGCTCGCTCACCTCAGACGCCTCGGCTACGGGCAGTTCCGTATCGCCATCGATCGCGACGGCGACGGCGATCGCGTGCGTCTCTTCGCCGGTCCTGAAAGCCAGCAGCAGCTGCTCATCGAGTGCGTGCTGGAGAAGCGCCGCATCGGCGACGACAAGGTGCTGTACGTGCACTGGCTCACCTTGCGCCATCCCCGCGGCCGCTTCAGCGCCAAGCGGCCGAGGTTGCCCGGCCAGGAAGAGCCCGGGCTCGGGCTCTCGCGCGAGGCCGGCGAGATGCTGGGACAGACGGCGACGCGGCTCGGGCTCGCGGGGCTCGCGTTCCGCCCGGCCTGGTACCACACGGCCTACGCCGCGCGGCACGACGGCAGCTTCCAGGATCCAGCGCGGCAGGGCCGCTTCGAAGCGATGCAGCACGACCTCCGCGACGTGCCGCTGCTGGAAGTCACCCTGGCGGCCTCGGAGGGGCGCGTGCGCCTGAACGGTGAGCCCTACACCTGGGAGGCGAGCGAGATGGTGCACTGGTTCGACGAGCGCCGCCCCGACCCGGACGTGAGCGCCGTCGAGCGTGAGCACGCGCACTTCACGATCGTGCCGCGAACGCCGGAAGCCTGAGCCTATTGGTGCTGCTTGGTCCGCATCACCAGCACGGGGCAGTGCGCGTTCCTGAGCACGGTCTCGGCGACGGAGCCGAGCACCAGATGCTCCACGCCGCTCAAGCCGTGCGTCCCTACGATGACGAGATCCGCGTGGACCTCCCGGACCAGTGAAAGGATGCGTTCGGCCGGTTTTCCGAAATCCACGGAATCGAAAACCCGGTCACGGTCGATCGGGGCTCCGGCGCGCGCCATGCCGTTGAGGCGCTGCCCCAGATAGCTCTCCAGCGTGCGGGCCGCCTCGTCCAGAAACCGTTGTTTGGCGTCTGCCGTCAGCTCGTCGGGTAGGCGCGGCCCGTCGCCTTCCGCGATGGCGATAACGTGGAGCTTCGCTTCGGGGCGCCGGACGAGGGTGTCCAGACCCGCGTACAGGGCTTGTTCCGACTGCTCGGAATAGTCGACCCCCACCACCACGTTGTAGCCTTCCTTGCCGGCGGGTGCCGGGGTGTTCTCGGCAGTCATCTCTCGTCTTCATGCGCCTTGTCGGCCGCCCTGGCAAGCCCCACGTTCCGCGCGGAGCGGCGGACGAAACGAGGGGGTTCCCCAGTCTGGCGGCGTGTGGCTATGCTCGCGCGCCTTGGCGACGCCCGAGCCCCCCGAACACTGTCTTTCCCGATATGCGGTCCGCGTGCGCTTCTGCGAGACCGACATGATGGGGATCGTCCATCACGCGAGCTACCTCTCCTATTTCGAGGCGGGCCGCGTCGAGTACATGCACCGTCGGGGAGTGGACTACATGTCGTGGACCGAGCGCGGAGTGCATCTGCCGGTAATCAAGGCAGAGATCGGGTACAAGCGGACCGCCCGCTTCGACGAAGTGCTGATCGTGGAAACCTGCCTCGGGTACCTCAGGCGCGTGCGCCTGCGTTTCGACTATCGCGTGCTCCGACCCGTCGACAGGGTGGCGGAAGAGCTCGTCGCACGCGGTTCGACGGAGTTGGCCTGCGTGGACAACGACCATCGTCCGCGCGCTCTGCCCGCCGACGTCATCGAGATCCTGATGAGTCCGGAAACCCACCCGCGCCCGGTCGATCAAGCCTAGATGGCACCCGGCCCGTATCGACGAGGGATGTAGCGCGTGGCCCGATCGGTGCTGCTGGTGGGCGGTGGCCACGCGCACGTACGCGTGCTTTCTCTACTGGCCGATGCGCCGTTCGACGACGCCGACGTGGTGCTCGTGAACGCCGAACCGGTGAGTACCTACAGCGGGATGGTTCCGGGCGTGGTGACGGGGCAGTACCGGCCGGCGCAGGCGCAGATCGAGCTCGCGCCCCTGGCGGCGCGCGCTGCGTCGCGCTTCGTGTGCGGTCGCGCTCGCGCGATCCATGCGCGAGCTCGCCGCGTGGAGCTCGAGGACGGGCGCTCCTTCGACTACGACCTCCTGTCCCTCGACGTGGGCTCGCGTCCGCGCCACCCCGGTGCGCTGGATTCCGACGCGAGGCTGATCCGGGTCAAGCCCATCGCCCGCGCGCTCGGCGAGCTCGAGCACGCGCTGGCTTCGCTCTCCGAGCCGTGTCGCATCGCCGTGGTCGGGGCCGGCGCGGGTGGTGTGGAATTGGCGCTCGCGCTGGCGGCGCGCCTGGGGACGAAGGCGGAAGTCTCCGTGTTCGACGGCGCGTCGAGGCCCCTGGCCGAGCGCGGCCGGCGCGCGTCGCGCCTGGTGCTCGAAGCCTTCGGCGAGCACGACGTGCGCTTCTACGGGGAGCGCCGCGCTGTCCGTGTCAAGCGCGGCTTGGTCGTCTTCGACGACGGCCGCGAGCTGCCGGCGGAGCTGGTGGTCTGGGTGACTGGCGCCGCGGCGCCGGCGCTCCTCGCCGAATCCGGCCTACCTGGCGACGAGCGCGGTTTCCTTCTGGTCGACGACTCGCTGCGTTCCGTCGGCGACCCGCACGTGTTTGCTGCGGGCGACTGCGCGACGCTGCGTTCGCATCCGGCGCTGCCGAAGGCGGGCGTCCACGCCGTGCGCGAAGGCCCAGTGCTCGCGGAAAACCTGCGCCGTTCGCTTGGAGGAGAGCCGCTCGTCGACTACCGACCCCAGGCGCGCTTCCTTTCGCTGCTCAACACCGGTGACGGTTGCGCGATCCTCGTCTATGGACCGATCGCACTCCGTTCGCGCTGGGCGTGGAGGTTGAAGGACGCCATCGATCGGCGCTTCGTGGACGGTTTCCGCCGGGGCTAGGGCGCCTTCTTGTCCGGCGCCTTCTTGTTCGCGTCGGGCGCAGCGGCGGCTTTCGGGGCGGCCTTGTGGATCAAGTGGAACTCGATGCGGCGGTTCTTCGCCCGGCCTCCCGGCGTGTTGTTCTTGGCGATCGGCTCGTCCGGGCCCATGCCCTGGGTCTCGATGCGGTCGGCATCGATGCCCTTGTCCATCAGGTAGGCCTTGACCGACTCGGCGCGCTTTCCGGAAAGCTCGACGTTGTCGTCGTGTTTGCCGATGTTGTCCGTGTGCCCCGTGATGCGCACGCGCAGCTCGGGGAACTGCTTGAGCACCTTGATCGCGCCGTTGAGGACGGGCTTGCTCTGCGGCCGTATCTTGGCCTTGCCGAACGCGAAGGTGATGCCCTTGATGACGCCGGTGAACTTCTTGATCGCCTTCGGCAGCTCGTCGGGGCAGCCGTCGTCGTCCTTGAAGCCGTTCATCGTCTCCGGCTTGTCCGGACACTTGTCCTTGTCGTCGGGGATGCCGTCGTGGTCCTTGTCACGGATCGGACAGCCGTCCGGCGCGACTCCGGGCTCGTCGGGACACTTGTCCTGATCGTCCTTGAAGCCGTCCTTGTCACGGTCGCCCGGCGGGCAGCCGTCCGGCGCGATGCCGGGGATGTCCGGGCACTTGTCCTTGTCGTCGGTGAAGCCGTCGTTGTCCATGTCGCCCGGCGGGCAGCCGTCCGGCGCGACGCCCGGCTGCGTCGGGCACTTGTCCCTGTCGTCGGTGAAGCCGTCGTGATCCATGTCGCCGGGCGGCAGCGGAGGAGCAGGCGGCGGCGATGCCGCTTTGGTCTTGCGCCCCAGGACCAGGCTCACGCCCAGCAGCACCGAGGGATGGTGCGTCAGCGTTCCGTCGCTGGCGTTGTGCTTCTGCGTGAGGTTGTCCCGCACATCCAGCCTCAGACTGACCATCTTGCCGAGCGCCCCCTTCACGCCCCCGCCGAACTCGAAGAGCGGGTCGCCGTCGTTGCCGATCGGGCTGCTCTTGACGCCCATGCGGCCGCCGCCGAGCAACACGAACGGGGTGACGCGATACATGGGCAGCTGCGCGATGCCGTGTGCGCGTACCGCCCACAAGAGCGCGCTGGCGTTGTCGCTGGTGTGGCTCGGCATCAGCGCGCCTTCGACCTCTGCGCCCAGAAAGCTCAGCGGAAAGTACGCTGCCCGGACGCCGAGGTCGGGCGCCACGCTATCGAAGGGCAGGTGCTGGAGCTTCTGGTCCATCATGTTGTGGCTCTTCGACGGGAAGAGCACGCCCGCGAAGACGCCCAGCTCCACCAGGTTCGGCGCGGGCCTGTACTGCTTCATCCAGCTTCCCGAACCCCCGGCGTCGGCTCCCGCATCGGTCGACAGCGACAACGAGCCGGAGCTCGAGCCCGAAGCCGGCTGTGGGGCGTCCTGGGCCAGGCTGCGGGCTGGCGCCGCCATGGCCGCGATCGCGGCACCCAGAGCAATCGATCGTTTGAGCATCCTCGTCCTCGCCTTCAGTGCCCAGGCTGCGTAGACGCGAGCGGTCCTCGCGCCCCCGTCCCATCTACAAAGCTTCCGAACTCGTGGGTCTACCTCTCGCAATCGCGAGGGGCGAACCAACCGCAACTGTTACTAGAGGCGTCCGTCCGCTTCAACTTGCGGTTCCTGCAGAACGACCGGTCGGCCTGGAGGCCGGAGCGCTCCTACGAATGGGCCGGAGTCGCGGAAAACAATCGCGGCACCCGGACTGCCGGACCCCGACGCACCGTCAGTTCCACGATGCCCCCGAACAGCTCGCCGTCGATCACGGGCCCGAGCAGCTCCCCGCCCAGCGATTCGATGTGCATCTCCTGGCCGCGGACCTCGGTCAGATGACGGCTCTTGATGGCGCGTCCCCGGTAGAGGTCGGGCAGCGCGCGGATCATCTCCGAGGGCACGATGCCGCCTGCCTGGAAGTGGAGCGCGCCGGCTTCGCTGGCCAGGGGAAAGACGCGGAAGACGCCGGCGAGAGTGATATCGAAGGCGCCGGCGTGGATGGCGCCGTGCTCCCGGCACTCGAGCTCGCGGCCGTCGATGACGACGCGCGCAGGTGTCGGGCGGAACACCTCGCGCCCGTAGCGCAGCATCCCAGCGGGCAGCGGCAGGTGGGCGCGCCCCGCCAGGTGCGAGCCCACCGCGCGGCCAACGACCCTCAGGATCGCGCCCGCGCCAAGCTCTTGCTCCTGGTAGTATTTGTCGAAGAAGCGCTGACCGATGCCACCGGCTGCCAGCGCGAATCCCAGCCGTTCGAAGGGGCGGAGCGTGCCGTCCGCGTCGCGGCGGGTGCCGCTGAGCTCGAGCGTGTCGAGCGTGGCGAGCGGCGGGATGCGCCCGGCATCGAGCTCCCGGGTGAGGCGCAGCAGGATCTGCTCGGAGCTCCCCTTGATACCCATCTTGCGCGCCACGAAATCGAACGTCCCGCCGTTGGTGGGCACGAGCGGCGGTAGCGAGTCGGGATCACGTCCGGAGCCCGAGAGCACCTGGCGCGACTCGTTCATGACCCAGTGCAGCGAACCATCGCCGCCGTCGGCGACCAGATAGCCGAGCTTCTCCCTGCCCAGCATGTCACCCAGCGTCCGCGGCAGCTCGTCGAGCTGCCGCGTCTCGCGCACCATTCCGCGAGCCCCCACGATGCGCTGCAGCTTCTCCGCGCGGTCGGGGTCGCGGTGGCGGTTCTTCCGCGAGTTGGGGTTGAGAATGACGCCGATTTCTTTCATCGCCTGGGCCGCCCGGCCGGCATACTGCCACGTATGTCGGTGCCGCGCAGTGCCTGCCGCTACCGGAAGCACCGGGCGACGAATTTTTCTTGCGCGCCGCTCCAGTGCGCTAGTTTTCGGGGATCGTACCATCACAAATGGCGTCCGCTTCCAGGGCTCGACAGCCAAGTCTCGTTCCCGATCGGGTCGTCAACTGGTGCACTCGAAGCGTGCGCCTGGGGATTCTGCTCGGGCTCTGTCTGGGCTTCCTGGATCAGGTCATGGTGCCGCTTTTCGGCAGCGCGCCGATCGATGGGGGGCCCACGCCGCGCCTGACCGAGCGTGTGGCGGGCCTACTGTTGACGGCCGCCGGCTACGGTCTGGTCCTGCTCCTGTCCAGCGTCGTCTGCGTGGCGGTGCTGCGCTGGAAGCCCGGTCGCTGGGCTGCAGTGGTCCTGACGGGCGTGCTCACGGGCGCGCTGTTCGCGGCGCATGTGCTGGCCGTGGTCGTGCGCTTCCTGTCGGGCTCGTACGTGACGTTGGGTGCCGTCGAGTTCTGCCTGAACAGTTGGCATCACTTCGCGCACGCGGCGCTCGTCGGCTACCCCGGCTACACGGCGAGCTGGTTCGGCGCGTCGTTGCTGGCGGGCGTGCTGGCCGGCGCCTACATGTTTCGATCGTTCCGGATCGACGCAGCGCGTCCGCGTGGGATGAGGAGCCTGTACGTGGTCGGGGCGGCGCTGGGCGCGATCGTCGCCCTCGCAGCGACGGCTCCGGTATCCAACGCCTGGGCGTCCGGGATCTCGCGTACCACGCCCGAGCTCGTGATGATGGCCACGCTGGACAACGGTGACAGCGCGGTCGACAAGGTCGCGAACCCCAAGTCGGAGAAGCGGAGCCTGCCCAGGGTCGAGCCGGGGTCGCCGCTGTCGGCGGGACGTCTGTGGAAGAAGGCGGTCGCCGCCGCGCCCCACGACGGCCCGAACGTGATCCTCCTGACGCTCGAGTCGATCTCGATCCAACACCTCGGCTATTTCGGCTACCCGCGAGCGGTCACGCCCAATCTCGACAGGCTGGCCCGGCAGAGCCTGCGGATGCGGCGGACGTGGACCACCGCCACCCATTCGAACTATGCGCAGCCTGCCATCATCTCGTCGCTGTTCCCGCGTCGGGGCTACGGCCTGGATGTGTACAAGCGGCTGGACTACCCACGTGTGCTCTTCCACGACGTGTTCCACCGCATGGGATACGCCACGGCGACCATCACCAGCCAGGACGAGGACTGGCAGGGCATGCGGCGCTTCGAGACGACGTCGACGCCGACATTCTTCTGGGATTCGGACAACTACCCGGGCTTCCACATCGACACCGGCAGCGAGCGCGTGGTGCCGGACGAGAAGACCGTCGACGAGCTCGAGAAGTGGATCTCCCATCAGCACGGGCACTGGTCGCTATACGTGGACCTGCAGATGTCGCACTTCCCGTACAAGCTCCCGCCCGGAGCACCCACGCCGTTCCAGCCGGCGGACCCGACGCCGGGCTCGTTCACGTATCTCGGCTATCCCGGAAAGGATCGCCAGAAGGCGATCAACCGCTACGACAACGCGCTCCACTACGTGGACATGCAGATCGGGCGCATGGCGCACTATCTGGAGCAGACCGGCCAGCTCGACAGCACGCTGTGGGTGATCACGGCCGACCATGGCGAGATGTTCTTCGACCACGGCATGGTCACGCACGGCAAGACGCTCTACGAGGGCGAGTCGCGGGTGCCGCTTCTCGTGCACTGGCCGGAGCGGGTCAAGCCCGCGGACGTCGACGAGCCGGTCTCGACGCTCGACATCCTGCCGACCATCGCGGCGCTAGTCGGCATTCCGCCGCATCCGGCGTTCCAGGGTCGGAGCTTCTTGAACCCCGCGGAGCATGCCGCGGAGCACACGGCGATCTTCATGAACATCCAGGGCCTGCGCAGCGCTGACGGCATCGTCTGCTGGCCGTGGAAACTGATCGTCGAACGGACGGGTCGCCAGGTGCACCTGTTCAACCTGGAAAAGGACCCGAGGGAAGCGCACGATCTGGTGGGCAAGAACCTCCGGGTCGCGACCGCGCTGGTCAACACCCTCGAGACGCAGATGCGGGCGCAGGTCGCCTACCACCGCCTGCACAGCACGCAGCGCAAGCACCGCTACGCGCCCCGGCTTCTCGCCTGTCCGCTGCTGCCGGGTGGTGGGCGCGCGGCGATCGCGGTCTCACGTACTGGCACCACGCCTGGGCCCGCGCGGCCGCCGCCCACCCGCGCTCGCTGATCCCGGGCGTAGCTCCGCGGGGCGAGCGCGCTCCGGCGCAGCATGATAGCCTCCCGGGCCATGCCGGGCGATAGGCCACCGCGGCCGAAGGCGGCCCCCGTCCGCACGTCGTTCGTCGACGGCGTCTGGGGAGAGGGTACCGACACGGAAGTGGAGCAGCCGGTGGCCGATGTGAACGCACAGGACCAGCCCGTGCGGCCGCCTACGGGACCGTTGCCTCCGCCGCCCGTACCGCCGGACTTCGTGCCGGCTCCACCCGAGGCTCCGCGTGTCGAGGAAGGCTCGGTGACCGAGGTCGACTCGTTGCTCGAAGCGATCGACGATGATGTGGACGCGAATCTGGCCACGGTGCGTCGCGAGCAGATCGAGCACATGCTCGGAGCGCCGCCGCCGGAAGCCTCGCCGTATGGAGCAGCCGCGCCGCAGGCGCCCCTGCCGGAGCTGGGTCTGCCGCCCGCCGCGAGTCCCCAGCCGGCCCCACCGCCTGCCCCCGCTCCGCCCGATGCGCCGCCCGCTCCCGCTACGGGTATGGGCGTGGCGCCGCCCCAGGGTCAGGTCGACGTGCGCTACGCAGGTGAGCCCAATTCGCCTTCCAGCGGCCAAGCGCCGGGCCGCACGCTGCGGCTGGCCGGCGCACGGGTGCCGCTGTGGCTGCCCGTTGTTGCCGTCGTCGCGGCTGTGTCGATCGGCAGTCTGCTGCTCGGGTTCGCGCTCGGCCGCGCGCGCCGCGCGGTCGACGCGGCCCCGGGCGCGCCGTCGCCAGCGCTCCCTTCGGCCGGGCCGGCGGCTTCTGCCCCGCCCGCGGCGACTTCGCTGGTCGAACGCGCTTCCACCGGGGATCCGGCGGCCATCAAGCAGCTGGAGGCGCGGCCGGAGCTGGATGTCGACGCGGCCCTGGCGCTGTCGAGCGGCCGGATGATGCAGCGGCGGCACGAGCTGGAGAAGAGCGGCCGCGAGTTGCACCAGAAGCCGTCGCTCGCCTCGGACCAGGGTGTACGCAGGGGGCTCATCTCGGCCGCTCGCGATCCGGAGACTGCGCGCGAAGCGCTGCGCATCATGGCAACGCTCCCCGACGCCGCCGGTCCGGACCTCCTGTACGAGACGTGGACCGGCACGCCACGCCGCACTGCGACCACGCGTCTGGCAGAAGAGCTCGTCTACGAAAAGAGCGTTCGCGCGCGGGCGACTCCCGCGCTGGCCGTGGCGCTCGACCTGCGCAAGGCGAAGAGCTGCGAGGAAGACCAGAAGCTGCTGTCCGCTGCCAAGGATCACGGCGACCGTCGCTCGCTGCATCTGTTGGCGCTCCTGCAGCGGCGCTTCGGCTGCGGCCCGCACAAGCGACAGGACTGCTACGGCTGCCTGCGCGACAGCGACGAGCTGGTTGATGCCATCAAGGCTGTTCGCGGCCGCGCGCCGCCGAAATTCTAGGATCGCGCTTGCGATTCCACGCGGCGCTTGAGCGCAGCGTTCATCCCGACGAAGCCCCGCGCGTTCTGCGTGAGCGTGTTGGCCGCCATCTTCACGAACAGGCCGCTGAAGTTTTCGCCCTGGACCAACCGCGTCCGGTTCCCGTCGAGCGCTGCGAGCAGGAAGAAGTGCTCGCCATCGAACAGCCCCTTGAACCAGAGCCGGGCGATCCAGCGGAGCTCCTCTGCCGGCTTCACCGACACCACGGACGGCCTGAATCTGGTGTTCCGCCCGTCGGCGTAGCTCAGCTCCACGCGCAGGCGTGCGCCCGGCTCGAGCTTGCCGCGGAGCCCGCTGATGAACGGGTTCCACTCGTGGTAGGCGGCAAAATCCGTCAGTACCGCCCACACCTCGTCGGGTGGCGCATCGATCTCCACTTCGGTCCGGACCTCCATCGGGCCCAGGGTAGACCGTCGCGGCGCGCAGAAGTTCCTGCAGCCACGAAAATGCAGCGCACGGCGACTTGACCTGGGTCACGCCGTAGGAGACCATTGTTTGGCCGTAGGGCCGGGAGGCTCGCCGGGCTCTTCCGGGCTGAAACGAGGTCTGTAATGAAGCTTGATAGGCTTTCCTTGATCGTGGCGGCGGCTCTGGCCGCAGCGTGCAGCGCCGGCGGAGGGACCAGCTCTGTTCCTGGTGGAAGCGGTGGCAGCGGCGCCGGGGGGAGCGGCGCGGGAGGATCGGGCGGCGGGTCCGGCGGCGGCTCGGGCGGCAGCTCGGGCGGCAGCGGCGGCAGCATCCTGCTCGGTGGCAGCGGCGGTGGCGGCGGAACCAGCTCCGGCGGCTCGGGGGGCGCGTGCGCCGAGACGACCTCGACGTCCAAGAAGCTCGCGAGGCCGGCCGACATCATCTGGGCCGTCGACCAGTCCGGCAGCATGAACCAGGAGACGCAGTACGTTCAGCAGGAGATCAACAACTTCGCCAACCTGATCGGAAGCAGTGGGAGCATTGACTACCACGTGGTGATGATCGCCGCGAAATCCGGCGGCAATTCCATCTGCGTTCCGCCGCCGCTCGGCGGATCGGGCTGCGGCAACAACACGCGCTTCCGCCTCGTTGATCAGCACATCGACAGTAACAACGCGCTCGACCTGATCATCAGCAGCTACGACAAGTACAAGGATTTTCTCCGCTACGACGCGGTGAAGCACTTCGTCGTGGTGAGCGACGACAACGCCACCGACGGCCCGATCAACTCGGCTGGAGCGTTCACCAACGCGCTCCAGGGGCTCGCTCCCGCCGGGATGTTCAATACCTGGCTCTTCCACTCCATGTACGCCTACGGCAGCACGCCACTCATCGGCTGCATCGGAGCGTTCGGGACCGGAGCGGCGGTCGGCAAGGTGTACGCGCAGCTGGTGAAGCAGACCGTCGGCGCGCAGGGGCAGATCTGCGTCAACAACTGGCAACCCGTGTTCCAGGCGATCACGACGACGGTCGTTACGCAGTCGATGGTGTCCTGCGAATACGACGTGCCGAAGCCCAAGAGCGGCACGCTCGACCCCGGCAAGGTGAACGTCGACTATCTGCCCGGTGGCAACGCCAACAATCCGCAGCCCATCTACCGTGTGACGGACGCCAGCCAGTGCAGCAGTGGCTCGGGCCAGGGTGGCTGGTACTTCGACGACAACAAGAACCCGACGAAGATCTACCTGTGCTCCGACACCTGCAAGGCCGTGCAGAGCGACAGCAAGGCAAAGATCAATGTGCGCTTCGGCTGCAAGGACAGCGTCTACAAGCCACCGGCGTGACCGCTAGCGCCGCTCGTACTGCGTAGCGCCGAACAGGATCTCCTTGGCCTTGTCGTCCATGCCGCCCGTGCGGCGCTGGTCTTCCAGCACCTCCAGGCCGCGCTGCACGGCGGGGCGCTCGGCCAGCGCGTTGTACCAGCGCTCGACGTGCGGGTAGTCGTCGAGATCGACGCCCTGGCGTGCGTGCGAGCGCAGCCAGGGGAAGATCGCGATGTCCGCCACGGAGTAGTCGTCCGCGAAGTACTCGTGGGCTTCCAGCCGACGGTCCATGACGCCGTACAGCCTGCGGGCCTCGTTCGTGTAGCGGTTCACCGCGTACTCGATCTTCTCCGGCGCGTAGCCACGGAAGTGATGGGCCTGCCCCAGCATCGGGCCGATGTTGGCCATCTGGAACATCAGCCACTCGATGACGCGGTAGCGTGCGGCTGTCTCACGCGGCAGCAGGCGCCCAGCCTTGTCGGCGAGGTACATCAGGATGGCGCCGGACTCGAACAGCGAATACGGAGCGCCGCCCGGGCCGTCGTCGTCCACGATCGCCGGGATCCTGTTGTTGGGGGAAATGGCTAGAAACTCCGGCTTGAACTGCTCGCCGGCACCGATGTTCACCGGCTTGACCTCGTAGGGCAGTTCCAGCTCTTCCAGCAGGATGCTGACCTTGTAGCCGTTGGGGGTGGTCCAGAAGTAGAGGTCGATCATGGCTCGATTCCTGGGGCGGATTTCTGCGATGTCGACCCCTGTACCCCGGTATTCCCGGGCAGGCTCTGTACGACAAGCTGGCCCGGGACGGCGGCTTCGTATTCGTCGCGAGCTCGAGCACGCGCTGGTTCTCGCGCCAGCCGACCGCCATCAGTGCGCTGTTCACTGGAGCCGAGGCCCGCACGCGCTGACGTGCGTGGCGCGCACACATCGACCTACAACTCGCACACATCTGCGCTGCAGACCCACGGCAAGGTTTGCGCGGCAGTCGATAGTGTAGCGATCTGCCACGCGCGATCGTCCGGGAAACTTCGTGACCGGTTTCGAAATTGCCTGATCACCACTGGCGATGTGTCGCGAACGGATGTATGCGTGAGCGGCAGGGGAAGGGGGATCCATGCAACCAGACAAACTGCTCGGCACGGACCCGGACTGCATCGCCCGGACGCTCGGTGCCTTCGAGCTCTACATCGACGAGCTCGAGCGCGGGGTAGCGGATCCCCACGACCTCGATCGCTTCGTCACGTTGCTGGATCGAGTCGTCGAACCGCGCTCGGCCCGTGAGGAAGCGCTGCTGCTTGCAGCGATGGCGATCGGCGGTGTCGCTGCCGGCGCAGAAGAGCTCTCCGAAGCACGCGTGCGGCGCCTCGAGGCACGCAGGATCCTCCGTGCTCTGGAGAAGGCTGCTCGCGATTCGGACAACCTGGGTCACCCCCGCAGCGTCACGCAGCGGGCGCGCAACTACGTCGAGCTGGTCCGGGCCCATCTTGGCTGGTACCGGCGCGTGGTGCGCCCCCTGCTGGAGAGCCGGTTGTCACCCGAACAGGCGGACCTGTTCGGCGACGGTGACATGCCGCGCCCCGACTGCGACCCGGCGGAACTCGAGGCTCTGGCCGAGGAGCTCGTGGAAGCCTATTCGGAGCGTCCCACGCCCGTGCACCCCGTGCGCTGACCGGACTTCGACTTTCCCGGAGGCGAGCCGTGGCAACGAAGGCGGAGCAGTTCAAGAGCAAGCAACAGCGCAGCGGGAAGAAACCGGCGCCAGCGCCGAAGAAAGCGCGCCCCGACGCCGTGCCGCCGTCGCGCAACGCGTCCGTCGCCGCGGGCCGCAAGGCGTCTTTCGCGCTGGAAGAGAGCGGTACAGAGCGCCCCTCCCGCAAGTCCACGCGCAGCAGCACGAACCGCCAGAAGCCGGATAGCAACCTCAAGCGTCGCGAAACGCGCCGCGTGCGCTCGCCGGCGCGGCGCGCCGCCTCCGGCAAGTAGTCGCCTCGCGGCGCTCGGCTAGAAGGTGTGCGCCCAGCGGTGCAATACGCCGAGGAAGGCGTACGTGCCGTGCTCGAGTCCCAGCGTGTCGGGGCTTGCGACGACGAACGAGAACGCGGCGAACGCGTCGAAGTGCTTGCTCAGGTTCGCGATCGCCACGGGCCCAGCGCGAACGACGTTTGCCGGGCGACCGGGCAGCACCACGTACTCGCCCATCACTCCGACCTTCACGTTCCTGTCCTCGCCGAACCCGTACAGGTAGCCGCCCCGCGTGCCGAGCGCGAAGGGAGGGTGCAGGACCACCCGGGTGTACTCCTCGTACAGATCCGTGTTCCGCGGCGCATCCACGAACAGTGGGTGGGCCTGCAGGAACACGCCGCCGTGGAGGAGCGGGGCTACCGCGGCAATTTCCAGATCCACGGCTTTGTAGGTGGAGCGCTTGGCGCCCCGATGGTCGAGCCCGACGTCCGCCGCGGCATACGATGCCTGGCGGGGCAGGTAGCGCCGGTTGTAGGGGTACACCGTCCGGACGCTCATCGTGCAGTCGAGGAACGGCAGCGTGGCGCGCCAGCCCACGGTCGTCTGGAAGAAGCTGTTCGTCGAGATGGCGTCGGCCTGGATGCCGACGTAGTTCCAGAACGGCGCGCCGTAGCCCAGCGTGAGGCGTGGGCGGAAATAGATGAAGCCCGCGTCCGTCGCCAGGGACACGAACGGCGACGTCTTCTTCGTCTGCCAGGACGAATATCGCGGTGTTGGCGGGCGCGGGCGTCGCGGAGGAGGAGGCGCAGCCAGGCCGGCCCTGGACGCGAACAGCGTACAGAGCGCCACGGCGGTATGCCGGAAGAAGGTCGACAGTCGGGGCAATGAGAAGGCTCCGTATAGCGAGCCGCGAGCGACCGTGCCAACCCCTCTGCAGCGGGAATCCGCGCGGCACGGTAGATGCAACGTTTCAGGGCATGCGCGCGTCCACTGCACTGCTGCTCGCCCTGGGGCTGGCCCCGTTTGCCGTTTGTTGTGCTCCTGCCGGAGCGGGGTCTGAAGGTCCGCCCCGCGCAACGCACCGTTTCGATCCCCAGGCGGTCGAGACCGTGGAGGGCCGGGTGCTCGGTGTGGATCGGACCAGCGCGCAGGATCAGCTCTCCTACGGCGTCCATTTCACTGTGCGTGATGACCTCGGTTAGCCGGTCTTCGTGCGCCTGGCGCCGGGCTGGTATCTCGACCAGAAGGGGTTGCACTTCTCTCCGAGCGAGCGGGTCGAAGTGCGCGGAGTACGGATGGAAGTGCAGGGCGAGCCCGCGCTCGTGGCCGAGCAGATCAAGAAGGGCGGCAAGGTCGTCCGTATCCGGGATGAGCGCGGACGCCCGCTCTGGCGGCCGCGCCCAGTGCCCGCGACCGGCGGCAGCAGTGCGCCTGCGGCGCCGGCGCCGCCGTCCGGCGCTCCGCGTTGACACGAGGCGGCATGTCCCAATGCGCGCAAGTGCTGCGTCGGAATGGGGTGTCCCGGGGACTCGCGGCCACTTTCGGTGTTCTCACGTCGGAATTGGGGGATTTGCGCTGCTTCATCACGTAGACTCGCGCGGTGTGAGGCGCCGGGGGGACCCGCCGGCGGGCGGTGGGCCTGCGCCGAAAGCAAGGAGCCGCCGTGCAACGAATCCTTCGATCTTCCCTGGCCGTCAGCGCTCTTCTGGGGCTGCTTCTGCTCGTGTTCGGCTGCAGCTCGAGCAAAGAAAAGACGTTCCCGCCGTACCACGGGGCACGGCCGCTCCTCGCGGGAGCCGATTGCGACCCGCTGGTTCCCGAGCACTGCGGTTTCCCGTTCCCGTCGGACGTCTACCTCGAGGACGATCCCACCGGGCAGAACCCCTCCGGCAAGTCGGTACGTTTCGGACCGACCACGCTGCCGAAGACGCTGGGTACGCACCAGCTGGATCCGTCGATGTTCTACGCCATGGATGGCTTTTCTCCGGGCCAGGCTCCGATGACGTATCTGCCGGGAGCGACGGACACCGGTCTGGCCTCCCCCGACGACATCGCCAGCACTGTCAAACCGGACTCGCCGACTATCATCCTGAACACCAAGACCGGCGAGCTGGTGCCCCACTGGGTCGACCTCGACTACTCGGCGAAGCACGACGAAGAGCGCGCCCTGATGCTGAGGCCCGCGATCAGGCTCGACGACGAGACCCGCTACATCGTCGCCATCCGCCACGTCGTGAACCAGGACGGGAAGGTCATCCCGCCGTCACCCGCGTTCAACGCGTTGCGCGACGGGTCCTCGAGCGATAACCGCACAGTCCACCAGCGGCGCGCTCTGTACAAGGACATCTTCGCCAAGCTCGCGGCGGCAGGCGTGAAGAAGGACGGCCTGCAGATGGCGTGGGACTACACGACCGCGAGCCGGGCGAACAACACAGGCATGCTGGTCGCCATGCGCGACAAGGCGCTGGCTGTTGTCGGCCAGGACGGCCCGACGTTCAAGGTCACGAAGGTCGAGGAGAACCCGGACTCGAACATCCTGCGCCGGATCACGGTGGAGATGACCGTGCCGCTGTTCCTCACCGACGGCAGCACCTACGACAGCTCCCAACCCGACAAGATCGGCAAGCTCGTGCTCGGTGCCGACGGCCTTCCCAAGCAGAACGGCACAATGACCTCGGAGGTCTACATCCACGTTCCGAACAGCGTGCTGACGGCGGGCCCGCACGGCCTGCTCCAGAATGGCCACGGGCTGTTCGGCAGCGGCCACGAGGGCCAGGACAGTTATCTGGCCGAGATGGCGAACCGCTTCCACTGGCTCGCGTTCTCGATGGACCTGTACGGCTTCTCGAGCCCGGACGTGAACCTCGCCATCAACGCGCTCGGCGCGCGGCCCGAGTACTTCCCGGGCTTCTTCGATCGGCAGATGCAGGGTCAGCTCAACCAGCTCCTGGCAATGCGCATGATGATGGGGCGCGTCGCGAAGGACGGCATCAAGGACGCGTCGGGCAAGGTGTTGCTCGATCCGGCCTGGATCAACAAGGATGTCCGCGCGTACCGCGGCGACAGCCAGGGCGGGATCATGGGCGGGACGTACATGGCGATCTCGACCGATGTGACCCGGGGCCTGCTCGGTGAACCGGGCCTGCCCTATAACCTCCTGCTCGCCCGCAGCCAGGATTGGCCGGCGTACGGCGTTGTGCTCGGCGGCGCCTACTCCAACAACCTGGACCTGCAGATCATGCTCGGTTTGATCCAGATGGGGTGGGACCGCACGGAGCCTGACGGCTACGCGCCCTACATCACGGACAACACGCTGCCCGGCACGCCGTCTCATCACGTCCTCATCCACGACGCTCCGGGTGACCACCAGGTCACGACGTACGGGGCGCACATCCTGGCGCGCACCATCGGTGCAGTCGACGTGAAGTCGAACGACCCGCAGAAGCCGCTCGTCCGTCAGGTCTATGGCATCAAGGCTGCCAGCACGCCGCTCAAGGACCAGAACGCGATGGTCGAGTACGATTTCGGCCTTCCGAAGGAGCCGTTGCACAACCTGCCGGCCACCGCGGGCAACGATCCGCACGACAGCGTGCGCAGGCTGACGCCGAGCTACGCACAGTCCGACAAGTTCTTTCGTACCGGGGAAATCGACTGGTTCTGCGACGGGATCTGCAACTGCAATCCGCCCGGGGACAACTCGCCCGGCGCCGAGGACGGCTGCCCGGCGAATTGAACCGACCCGTGTAGGGACGACGCGCGTCAAGTTCAGTTCTGCCGCGGCGTGGAAGCGGCCGGTTCCCCCGTGGGCGCTGGTGCCCCCCGCCCGACGAGATGGGGGAACCACACCCAGGCGACGTTGAGCGTGAGCAAGAGGTTCGCGGCCGCCATCATCTCCAGCATCCGTCCCGGGTCGGCGGCAGCCGCGATGAACGCGACCAGGTAGGCGACGGCTGCGGGCAGCAGCTTGAGCTCGATGTGGATCGCGAGCATGCCGGCAATGCAGAACCACAGGCAGAGCTGGAGCACCCTGCCCACCACTGGTGACACGCCGAGCAGTATCGTGCCGATTACCAGTGCGGCCTGGGCGACGATCAGCATGCCTAGACTGCCCAGCACGCGGCGGTTGTGGAGCGTGCGCGTCATGGAATCGCGCGCCCAGATCATGAGTCCCAGCACAAGCAGCGAGAACACACCGAGGGCGACCAGCGTGCCCAGGTGCGAGGTGTTGTCCAGGAGGTGCAGGTGCGCCGCTATCAGCGGGCTCACCGTCCACACCAGGCCCAGGACGATGCCGAGGAACCCGCGCGTGCGGCCGCCGATGCCCGGATCCATCTGCCGCCCCAGGCGCTCGAGTGCCGCCATGCGCTTCTGTTCCTCGGCCTTCTCGAGCTCGGCTTGTTCGACGCGCTCTGAAAGCTCCGCGGGCGGGTCGGCGAGCTCACCGAGCAACATGGCCGCGGAGCGCGGGTCGTCGTGGTGGAGCTCGTAGTCGACCATCGCGGAGATCGCGCGCCTGAAGCCGAGCGCCGCCACCGCGTTGTCGCTCCACGCCCTGAGAGCCTGGCGGAAGCCGAAGCGGCACTCGCCAAGCAGGTTGTAGACCCGCTGGCGCTGCTCTTCGTCGCCGCTGTCGCTCCGTAGCTCTTCGAGCAGCCCGTCGAGGCTCTTCTGCGCATCAGCTGCGAGCTCCAGCGAGCCGCGATGCTGCAGGAAGTCTTCCAGGGCCTGGCGGATCTGCTCGGCGCTCTCGAAGCGCTCGTCCGGGTCGCGTTGCATTGCGCGCTGGCAGATGCGGGCGAGCTCCGCCGGCGTGTCCTCCGGCAGCACGGGATTGGACAGGATGACGCTGCTCACGATCTGCGTCAGCTCCGTGCCACCGTGAGGAGGCGCGCCAGCGAGGATCTCGCAGAGCGTCGCGCCCAGCAGATACACGTCCGAGCGCTCGG
>Ga0114931_10000757_pt1 | contig 40205 bp, 31 predicted proteins | sample 2SBtaG_FD_89579 | JGI IMG/M metagenome (GOLD analysis project Ga0114931, IMG submission 89579) | Deep subsurface microbial communities from Kolumbo volcano to uncover new lineages of life (NeLLi) - 2SBTROV14_V59a metaG | ecosystem: Environmental > Aquatic > Marine > Volcanic | place: Kolumbo... | reverse complement strand
GTAACGTCATGACGTTACTCTTTCCCTGGTATTACCGGGTCGGCTACCTGTGTGGCGTCGTGGTGCTCGGTGCGGCGATGTACTTGTGGCGCCGCGCGGCGCCGCCGCGGGGTGGCTGGCTGGCGATCGCGGGGCTGGCCGGCCTCGGCCTTGCCGGGTGTCTCTACGCCGGTGGGGTGGTGCAGCCGCGCGCTCACGAAGTGCGCGCGCAGGTGCGCCGGGAGGCGACTCCGGGCGCCGCCAAGGTCGAGTTCGACCGCCTGCACGAGCTGGCGGTTCGCCTCAACGGCGGGGTTTTGCTGGCGACCCTGGCCATAGCCGGCGTCGCCGCGAGTCGATTGCGCTGACACCGCTGCTGCTGGCGGACGGGTGGAGCGGGGCGGGTGGCGCGGAGATGACCGTCGACTGCTGGAGCGTCGAGGACTTGCACGCGGGGTATCGGCGACTCCCGGCAGCGTCCGGGGTGTATGTGTTCGTGGACCGGGACGGGTGTCCGGTATACGTCGGCAAGAGCGTGAACTTGCGGGCGCGTCTGGCGCAATACGTTCACGCCGGCCGAGGCGGGCGGGCTGTCTCGGGGCGGCGTGGCAAGGAGGCGCGGATCATCGGCGCGGCGGACAGCGTGCGGATCGAGCGCAGTGGCGGCGAATTTGCCGCCTTGTTGCGCGAGCTGGAGCTGATCCAGTCGTATCGGCCGCGGTGGAACCGGCGCATGCGCTCGCCCGAACGCTATGTGTTCATCGAGGTGGACTACGCCGCCGAGTTCCCGCTGATCGCAGTGAGCTCGGCGCGCGACGACGGCCGCTCCTACCTCGGCCCGTTCTTGCAGCGGCGACGGGTCGAGCAGGTCGTAGCGGCGCTCAACGATGCGTTTGCTCTGCGGACCTGCACGCCGATACCGGCTCGGGCCTGTTGGCGGATGCAGACGCGCCGTTGCTCGGCGCCTTGCATCGGGGAGGTCTCGGCCGGGCAGTACGGTCGCCAGTTGTTAGCGGTCCGCGAGGCTCTGCTCGGCCGCACGCGGGCCGCGCTGGACAGTTTGCGGGCCGCGCGCGAGAGCCACTCGCGGGCCGAGCGGTTCGAGGCGGCGGCGTCCGCGCAGCGCCGCATCGAGGCGCTCGAAGGTCTTGCGAGAGTGCTCTTTGCCAGTGCCCTCGACGGCCGCGACGCCCTGATCGCGCAGCCCGGCGTCGCCGATGGTGAGGTGGTGGCATGGGCGGTCGTCGGCGGTACCGTGCGGGACTGCGCGCGCGGTTGTGACGCGAACTTGCAGGGCGTCTACCGGCGCTTGCGCGGGGCCATGGCGCGTCCCGCCGCGGTCGGTCCGACGGCGAAGCTCGAGCTCGACCGCCGGTGTATCGTGCACGCCTGGATTCGCCGAAATTGTCTGAGCGCCGGAGTCATTCCCACCAACGGCGTCGGCGAAGGCGCGATTCGCCAGGCGTTCGTCGATACGGTGGCCGCGCTGCGCAGGGATCAGGGGTTGTTTGCCGTCCCCGTCGCTCGGCCGGGCGAGGTGGCGCGTGAGTGACGTCGCCGCCGGGACGAAGGCCGCTACTCTGAGGTTGGCTTTTTTCGCCTTGATCTGCTTGTCGCTCGGTGCCGGCCGAGCCGACGCGTGGGGGGACCGGACGCACCCGGCGATCGTCCGGCTGGCGATCGAGACACTGCCGGCCGACGTCAAGGCGAGGTTCCGCGGCCAGTCGTACGACCTGGAACGCTTTAGCAACGAACCCGATACGGTCCTGCGCCGGCGCCTCGGTCGCGAGGAGGCGATGCGCCACTTCATCGATCTCGACGGCTATATGGCGGCGCCGTTCGCGCACTTCCCGCGCTATTTCGCGGACGCCGTCAAGTTGATTGGACGGCGTCGTGTCGAGCGGTACGGACTTCTGCCGTGGGTTATTTTGCGCAAGCAGAAGGAATTCTCGCGCGAGCGGAGCAGAAAATCCGGCGGTGATTGGGTGCGGCTGGCGGGACACCTGGCGCACTATGTCGGAGACGCCTACCAGCCTCTCCACCTGACCGTCGACTACGACGGTCGGATGAGTGGCGCCAGCGGGGTCCACAAACGCTTCGAGAACGACGTGGTCGACGCGCGTATCGAGATCTACGAACGCGCGATCCGGCGCGGGCTGGCGCCGGCCCACGAGTTGCGGGACGTCCGCGCGCGGCTGTTCGAGGCGTTGTTTCATTCGTATACCGCGAAGGATGCGATCTTTGCCGCCGACCGTGCGGCGCGAGGCAAACCGGGCCAGGGGAGGGAGGGGTACAACCGCGAGATGGATCGCCGGCTCCGGCCGATGGTGCAGCGGCAACTCGGCGACGCCGCCACCATGCTCGGGTCGATCTGGCTCACCGCGTGGCGCGACGCACCGCGCTGAGCCATGGCCGCGGTTGCGGAATGGCCGCCACCGTGAAACTCGCTTCGCTCGTGAAGGAAGAAAACATCTCATTTACCCTCACCCTGGCCCTCTCCTAAAGGGAGAGCGGCCCCCTCGAGCTCCCTCTCCCTTCGGCAGTGGTCGGGGCGGGGGGATGGCAGCGCCCCCTTCCGAACGGGCGACAGGCTGATGCCACCTTGACGGCTTGGAGCGCCGTCGTTAATCGTCGGGGAGTCGAATATTTTTCGCATGACGGCGTCCACACGGATGGACGCCGTCGTGCGTCCGACCGACGTCAATGCAGCGCAGGACTGACGGAATCGGGCAACGGCCGGGGATGCAATCGGGTAACGACCGGGAGGAACGCTATGGAGCAGGGCGCGGTAAGCAGTGATGAAATCAAAGAGGCATCGGCGTTTGTCTACCGCCTGCGCGAGGAGATGGGCAAGGTTCTCGTCGGCCAGCGCTACGTGATCGACCGGCTAATGGTCGGATTGCTCTCGAACGGTCACGTCCTGCTCGAGGGGGTACCGGGGTTGGCCAAGACCACGGCGGTCAAGACACTGGCCGACACCATCAATGCCGAGTTCCGCCGCATTCAGTTCACGCCCGACCTCTTGCCGGCCGATCTGATCGGAACGCTGATCTACAATCCGCGCGACGGCGAATTCACGACCAAGAAGGGCCCGATCTTCGCCAACATCATCCTCGCCGACGAGATCAACCGCGCTCCGGCGAAGGTGCAGAGCGCGTTGCTCGAGGCTATGCAGGAGCGCCAGGTGACGATTGGCGACACGACCTTCGATCTGCCGTCGCCGTTCCTGGTGTTGGCGACGCAGAACCCGATCGAACAGGAGGGGACGTATCCCCTGCCCGAGGCGCAGGTCGATCGCTTCATGCTCAAGCTCTCGGTCGATTATCCCTCGCGCGAGGAGGAGCGCTTGATCCTCGATCGCATGGCCTCGACCGGCGATCCGCCGACCGCTTCGAGCATCGTCACCCCGGATGAAATCCTCGCGGCCCGCAAGCTCGTCGATTCGGTCTACATGGACGACAAGGTCAAGGAGTACATCATCGACCTGGTGGTGGCGACGCGCGACCCCGCGGCCTTTGAGCTCGACCTCGCCGCGTTCATCCAGTACGGCGCGTCGCCCCGCGCCACGCTGTTTCTGACCTTGGCGGCGAAGGCACAGGCTTTCGTCGACGGCCGAGCTTACGTGACGCCGCAGGACGTCAAAACGATCGGTAGCGACGTGCTGCGGCACCGAGTCTCGGTGTCGTACGAGGCGGAGGCCGAGGACGTGACCTCCGACATGATCGTGCAGCGGGTGTTCGACGGCGTTCCGGTTCCGTAGGGAACCGTTCGCGTCGAGACCAAGGGTAGTGGTGCGCGAACCATGTTGACCAGCGAGCAGATCAGGGCGATTCGGCGGATCCAGATCCGCACCAGCCACATGGTCAACGATCTCTTCGGCGGGCAGTATCAGAGCGTCTTCAAGGGACACGGTATGGAGTTCGCCGAGGTGCGTCAGTACCTGCCGGGCGACGATGTGCGAACCATCGATTGGAACGTCACCGCCCGCACCGGGAGTCCGCACGTAAAGCGATTTACCGAGGAGCGCGAGCTTACCGTGATGATGCTGGTCGACGTCAGCGGATCGACCCACTTCGGATCGCGTGTCCAGATGAAGCAAGAGCTGGCGGCCGAGCTGGCGGCATTATTCGCGTTTTCGGCGATTACCAACAACGACAAGGTCGGTTTGGTGATCTTCACCGACCGCGTCGAATTATCGATACCGCCGCGCAAAGGCACGCGGCATGTCCTTCGAGTCGTGCGCGAAATCCTCAACCACGTCGCGGTGGGCAAGGGAACCGACATCCCACTCGCCCTCGATCACCTGAATCGGGTGACGCGCCGACGCTCTGTCGTCTTTCTCCTGTCCGATTTTCTCCAGCCCGGGCTCAAGCGGCCGCTGCGCGTCGCTCGCAAACGCCACGACCTGATCGGGGTGGTGCTCGAGGATCCGCGCGAGCTGGAACTCGAGCGGGTCGGTCTGCTGGCGATGGAAGACGCCGAAACGGGTGAGGAGATCCTCGTCGATACCTCGGATGCCCGTGTGCGCGATGCCTTTCGTCGCCGTCAGGAGTCGCGTCGCGAGGAGCGAGACCTGCTGTTGCGTTCGGTCGATGTCGACGCCATCAAGGTGCGCACGGACCGGCCGTACACGCGTGAGCTGCTGCGTTTTTTCCGGGCGCGGCAGTAGGGGCCGAGCGGGTCATGAAGATCGCGAGAATCCGCTCCTGTCACGGCGTGGCTGCGACTCTGGCGCTGGCTCTCCTGGTTGTATCGGGGCAGCCGCGGGTGTCGAGTGCGCAGCCGCCGAGCGGAGACGAGCGAGGTACGGAGCCAGTTTCGGTGTCGGTACGAGTAGAACCGGACACGGTCGGTGTTGGCGAGCCGTTTCGCTACATCGTAAGGGTCGAGAGCACGCCGGACGCGGAAGTCGTGCTGCCCTTGCGGGTCGGACAGATCGGTAAATTTCTGATCCGCGACTACGGCGAGAATCCACCGCCGACGGGCAGTGCGGTGGTCTCCGAACGCTGGTACGAGCTGGTGCCGTACTCGGTCGGCGTACAGGAGGTTCCGGGGGGTGAGATCGCCTACCGCACCGCCGGAGGCGAGCTGCAGAAGTTGGCGGTGCCGGATGCGGTGATCACCGTCGAGAGCCTGCTCGACGGTGTCGACGACAGCGCCACGTTGGAACTTCGCGACATCCGTGGACCGGTAGGAGTCCCGCGCGGCCACGCACTGTGGTGGGCCCTCGGCCTTGGTGGTTTGGTCGCCGCTGCCGCGCTGCTTGGTTTGTTCCTCTGGCTGCGTCGGCGTGACGCGGCGGCGCTAGCGAAACCGGAGCGGCCCGCCCACGAGTGGGCGTTCGAGGCGTTGAAGCGCTTGCGACGCAGGCACCTGCTCGAGGACGGCCGCCAGCCCGAGTATTATGTGCGGCTCTCCGGCATCGTCCGCGAGTATATCGAGAGGCGCTTTCACCTGCGCGCTGCGGAAATGACGACCGAAGAGTTCCTCCAGGCGGCACAGGCCAACCGGGATCTTCCGGTCGAGCACCGGGCGCGCCTCGGCGACTTTCTCGGTGAAGCGGATCTGGTGAAGTTCGCGCGGCATCTGCCGAGCGTGGAGCAGGGCGAGGGAGCTTACGAAGCCGCCCGCGAGTTCGTCGCGCAGACGTCCACCCCGGCCGGCGAGGGAGAGGCTGACCATGCGACTGCATGATCCATGGGCGCTGGTGCTGTTGCTGCTGGTGCCCCTGGTGTGGTGGATGGCGCGTTCGCGCCATCCGACGCTGCGTTATTCCTCGCTCGGTCTGTTCGAGTCCGTCACCGCGGGGGCGCGGGTGCGTTGGCGCGGCTGGTTGCCGTGGTTGCGGGCGATCGCGCTGGGCTTGCTGGTCGTCGCTCTCGCGCGGCCGCAATACGGCGACGAACAGTCGCGCATTCATGCTGAGGGAATCGACATCATGCTCGCGGTCGATGTTTCGAGCAGCATGCTGGCCGAAGACTTCACGCAGCCCGACGGCACGCCGGCCAATCGTCTGCAGGCCGTCAAGAACGTCGTCCGGAGGTTCGTCGAGGGTCGCGGCGGGGATCGTATCGGATTGGTGCTGTTCGCGGCGCGGCCGTACCTGCAGTCGCCTCTGACGCTCGATCACGGTTGGTTGATGAGCAATCTCGACCGCGCCGAGGTCGGCATGATCGAGGACGGCACCGCCGTGGGCTCGGCGCTGGCTACCGCGGTGAACGGGCTCGAGGGCTCCGATGCGAAGAGCAAGATCATCATCCTGCTCACCGACGGACAGAGCAACGCCGGTAAAGTTACCCCGCTGGCGGCCGCCGAGGCCGCCGCCGCTCTCGGCTACCGGGTGTACACCATCGGCGCCGGTACCAAGGGCGTGGCGCGCTATCCTCGCGTCGATTTCTTCGGCAACAAACGCTACGTGCCCATGCAGGTCGACATCGACGAAGCGACCCTGCGTCGCATCGCGATGGAGACCCACGGGGAATACTTTCGTGCCACCGACACCGAGAGTCTGGAAAAGATCTACGACGAAATCGACGCGCTCGAGCGCACCGAACACGAGGGCCTGCTGTACCTCGATTACCACGAGCTCTACCCGTGGTTGGCGGTGTCCGCCTTCCTGCTCCTGGTGGTCGAGGCGGTCCTCGCGGAAACCTGGTTGAGGGTGTTGCCGTGAAGCCGACACTTGCAGAGGGTGTTGCCGTGCAGGGGCACGAGAAGAGGGACGCCTGCGATGTTGTGGCGTGAACCGGGGTACTTCTGGCTCTTGCCGCTGCTCGTCGGGCTTGCGGCCGCGCTGGTTTACGCGCTGCGCGGTCGGGCGCGGGCGCTCGATCGCTTCGCCGAGGAGTCGCTGGCCCGCCAGCTCGCGCTCGGTGCGAGCCCGGGCCGGCGCCGCCTGCGTATGGCGCTGCGGGTGGTTGCGTTGGTGTTCGTCGCCGTCGCGCTGGCCGGTCCCAAATGGGGCTTCCACTGGGAGGAGGTTCGCCGTGAGGGGATCGATCTGATCGTCGCCCTCGATACCTCGCGCAGCATGTTGGCGACCGACGTCAAACCGAATCGCCTGGAACGCGCCAAACTTGCGGTGCTGGATCTCCTGCCGCGGTTGCACGGTGACCGTATCGGCCTCGTTGCATACGCCGGTACCGCGTTCCTCGAATCGCCGCTGACTCTCGATTACAGCGCGTTTTCGCGATCGCTGCGGGCGCTAAAAGTCGGTATCATTCCGCGTGGAGGGACCTCCCTGAGCCGCGCCATCGAGACCAGTCTCGATGCCTTCGAGGCTCGCCAGGGGAAGTACGAGGCGCTGATCCTGATCACCGATGGCGAGGACCACGAGGGCGACGCTCTGGCCGCAGCCGAGAAGGCGACGGAGCACGGCGTCAAGATCTACACGGTCGGCATCGGCACCCCGGAGGGCGAGCTGGTGCCGCTTCCGGGCGCCGCGTCGGGCTATGTCAAAGACCGCAAGGGGCAGGTGGTGAAGTCGCGTCTCAACGAGGATCTCCTGCGCGACATCGCTCTCAACACCGGCGGCGCGTACGTGCGCGGCCTCGGACCGCAGCTCGGCCTGGATGAAGTCTTCGACCAGCACATTGCCCGGATGGAGCGGCGCGAAGTCGACAGTGGCCTGGAGCGGCGCTACGAGGAGCGCTTCCAGATCCCGCTGCTGCTGGCGCTGTTGCTGCTGTTGATCGAGAGCGCGATCGGCGACCGGCGGGCCCACTTGGAGTGGAGCCGGCGGACTGGGTGGGCGCGGCTGTCGGCCTGGCGCCAGCGGCTCGGCTTCGGATCCGCAGTCGGGCTCTTCGCGATCGCCGTCGCCGGTGCCGCGCCGGCGCGCGCGGGGTTCCTGAAAGCCAAAGCCGATCCGATCAATCAGGGAGTCGACGCCTTCGAGGCGGGCGATTACGAATCCGCCACCGGCAAGTTCGGCGAGGCGCTGGTGGAGTCGCCGGACTCGCCGATACTGCAGTTCGATCTTGCGACTGCGTTGTACAAACAGGGCCGCTACCAGGATGCCGTCAAGGGGTTCGAGAAGGTCGCCAGCGGCGGCGGCGAGGAGTGGCGTGGCAAGGCCAACTACAATCTCGGCAACGCCTACTTCCGGGCCGGCGCGGAGCTCGAGTCGGAACAGCCGCAACAGGCGCTCGAACAGTGGGCGCAGGCGATTCTCGCCTACCGCCGATCCATGGCCGCGGGCGGCGCGGGCGAGGACGTCAGGTTCAACCACGAGCTGGTCGAGAAGCGCATCGAAGAGCTGAAGGAGAGGTTGGAACGCGAACGGCAAGAGCAGCAAGACCAGGAAAAGCAGGACCAGGAGCAGCAAGACCAGGAGCAGCAAGACCAGGAGCAGCAGGATCAGGAACAGCAAGACCAGGAAAAGCAGGACCAGGAAAAGCAGGACCAGCAGCAGCAGGATCAACAAGCCGGGCAAGACCAGGAGCAGCAAGACCAGGAGCAGCAGGGTCAACAAGATCAGCAGGATCAACAACAGCCGGGGCAGCAGCAGGACGAACAGCAGCAGCAGGACGAGGACGAGTCGGGGTCGCAGCAACAGGATCAGCAGCAGCAGGCGCAGCCGGAGCAGGAGAATGCCGCGGAACAGGGCAGTGCTGGCGAGAAGTCGCCTTCGCAATCGCCCGATTCGGGTGCGTCGGCGGCCGGGCGGGAAGGTGCGAGTGAGCAGGACGAAGCTCGGCGTGCGGCGCGGGCGGTTCTCGATACGGCTCGTCAAGAGGAGCTCGGTCCCGAGGATGTCGCCCGCCAGGTCGATGGCGGCAGAATCGGCGCACCTGCGGAGGATTGGTAGGTTGCGTCTCGCGGTGGCCATGCGGGCGCCGTGGCTGGTCGCGCTGGTCGCGCTGGCTCCGCAGCTGGCCGGCGCGGTGACGGTGTCGGCATCGGTCGATCGATCCCGCCTTACGGTCGGCGTGCCGGCGATCCTGTCGATCGAGGTTCGCGGTACGCAGAACGCCGCCGCGCCGCAGTTGACCGGGCTCGACGGATTCAGGGTCCAGTACAGTGGTCCGGCGACGCAGATGCGCTTCGAGAATGGCGTCACCTCGCGCAGCGTGACGCATCGCTATCAGCTGATCCCGACGCGAGTGGGCCACTTTACGCTGGGGCCGTTCGCCGTCGACGCGGACGGTGTGGAACTCGAGACCGAGCCGATTCGGGTCGATGTCGCGAAGCGCGGTTCGCCCGCGGTCGCGGTCGCGGGGGGATCTCAGTTGACGCTCGATGCGCAGATCGACGACCCCTCCCCGTATGTCGGTGCGCGCACGCCGCTGACGATCCGGCTCTTGATCCCACAGGGCGTCAGCGTCGACGACCTGCAGTTTCCGGTGGTTCACGCCGAGGGCATGAGCGCCGGCGAGATGCCGCAGCCGGACCAGCGCGACGAACGAATCGGCGGGCGCGTGTTTCGCGTTCTCCATTTCAATACCTACGTGACCGCTCTGCGGTCCGCGCCGACCGAGCTTACGGTATCGATGAGCTTGAGCGTGCTCGAACAGAATCGGCGGGGTGGCCGGCGCGGGGTGTTTGGGATGTTCGGGCGTGCCTTTGCGGAGCACCGCCCGGTCGAGGTGGGTAGCCAGCCGCTCGCGGTGTCGCCGCGGCCGCTGCCCGTGGCGGGGCGACCAGCGGGATTTTCCGGTGCGGTGGGTACCTTCGATCTCAGTGTCGCGGCGTCTCCGACGAAGGTCAACGCCGGTGACCCGGTGACGGTTCAAATCGTGGTGCGCGGCGACGGTGATCTCACCAAGCTGCGGTTGCCGCGGATCGGCGATACCGATGGCTTGAAGGTCTACGAGCCGCTGCCGATCAAGGGCCTCGGCGACGACGCGAAGGGGATCGAACAAGTGGTCATTCCGCAGTCGCCGGAGGTGACCGAGGTGCCGGCGGTGCAGCTCTCGTTCTTCGATCCGGAGAAGGAGGTGTACCGCACGCTGCGGCGCGGCCCAATCGGTGTGCAGGTCGGTGCCGCCGTCGGTGCGCCGGCGGCGGTGGTGGCGCAGGGCGATACCGGGCGCGCCGAGAAGGTTCAGGGTCCGCTCGGGCGAGACATCGTCTTCATCAAACGGTCGCCGGGAAGTTGGTCGGCTGTCGGAGCGACATGGTGGGGGTCGTGGCTCTACTGGGCGATCAACGCGTTGCCGCTCCTGGCAGGGCTGGCGGTGTGGTGGCGTTCGCGTCGGGCAGGGCTGCTGGCGGCGAATCCAAAGCTGCGTCGTTTCCGCGAGGCGGGTGCGGTGGCGCGATCAGCGCTGTCGGTCCTCGACGCCCACAAGCCCGGTTTTCTCGACGGACTGTCGACGGCTCTGTCGGTGTATCTGGCCGCCAAGCTCGATTTACCGCCGGGCGCGATCGAGGCCGATCGGGTGTACAGCGCTCTGGTCGAAGCGGGTTGCGGCGACGCGGTGGCCGATGCGGCGCGCGGGTTTTTCGCCGATGTCGAGGCTCTGCGCTATGCGCCCGGTGCCGGTGCGGAGGAGGACCGCCGCGGCTTACTGCAGCGCGGCGAAGCCATCGTCGCGGCGCTCGAAGCCCGGCCAGCTCTCGAAAAACAGTTTGCGCGACTCGCCGTCGTCCTGCTCGGCGCGGTGGCTGCCGGCCTCATTGTCTGGAGCGGCGTGGCCGCCGCTGACGACGTCGGCGAAGCGGGTCCGGAGGCGTCGTTCTTCGCGGGCAACATGGCCTATACCGGCGGGCGTTACGACGATGCGGTCGACCGCTATGAGGAGGTCCTCGTCTACGGTGTGGAGAGCGGGGCGCTGTACTTCAACCTCGGTAATGCACAGTTCAAACGCGGCGATCCCGCGGCCGCGGTAGCGAGTTACCGGCGCGCGGCACGTCTACTGCCGCGCGATCCGGATATCGCTGCGAATCTCTCTTTTGCCGTGGAATCGCTGGAGTTGGCAGAAGATCTCGATCCTCTGTGGCGAAGGGTGGTGTTCGCTATCGCCTATCGGGCGAGCGCCGCCGAGCTCGCTCTGGGCCTGGCACTGGCGTGGTGGGCTCTCTGTGCGATCGTGGTGGCCGGTGTGCTCGTGCGCCGCTACCGGGACCAGCTGCGCGGGCCGGCCTGGGGCATGGGGGTTCTGGTGATCGTGCTGCTGGCCAATTTCTACTACCGCGGCAGTTACCTCGAACTGTGGCGCGATGCGGTGGTGACCGGGACCGAGGACGTAACCGTACGCTTCGAGCCGGCGGCCGATGGCACCGCGCACTTCGTCGCTCCGCTGGGGAGCAGTGTCACGGTCCGTGAGGAGCGCGACGGTTGGGCCCTGGTGTCGCGCAAAGACGGCCAGCGCGGTTGGGTCGAGCAGGGGCACATCACCCGACTCCGCTGAGGCGCCGGCGCGGGCGGCGGCTGCCGGGTCTGCGGCGCGCCGGGTGCCGGGCGCGTCCGCGGCGAGTTCTCATGCAGCGCTGACGGTGACCGGGATCCCGTTCAACACGGCATTGCCGGAGAGTGGGTCCAGTTCCAGCTCGTCCGCCAGAATGTTGCAGTTCGCTCCCGGCCTGTCGCGGGCGACGGAGAGTCTCGCTCCCTCGCGGTTGTGGCCCCATCCGTGCGGCATGCTGACGACCCCGGGCATGATGTCGTCGGTGATCTCGATCGGTACTTCGACACTGCCGGCGCGCGACGATACGCGCGCGGTCGCTCCGTCGGCCAGCTCCAATCGCGCGGCGTCGTTCGAGTGCATCTGCAGCGTGCACAGGTGCTTGCCGCGCACCAGGTGCGGCAGGTTGTGCATCCACGAGTTGTTCGAACGCAGATGGCGTCGTCCGATCAGGTGCATTCCATCGGGTTTCCGACCGATCGCCCGGGCCAGTCGTCCGAGATCCGCGATCAGCGATGGCGGCGCGGCTTCGATTTGTCCGGACGGAGTTCGCAGCACCTCGGGAATGCGTGGCTCGAGCTCGCCGAGGTCGATCCCGTGCGGATGCGTTTCGAGTGCCGCGAGGCTGAGACCGGCTGGATCGCCGCCGAAGCCGTCTCCGTAGGGCCCCGCGCGCAGCGCCAGGTCGAGGAGTCGCTCCGGGCCGCGGCGCTCGCCCAGCGCCGCCTGGATTTCGGATTCGTCGCGCCCCTCGATCTTCGATGGGGTGCGCAAGAACTTCTGCAGCATGGTCGAGAGGACAAAGGCGTCGAGGTCTTCGACCGCGGCGCCGGCGGCGTCCGCCGAGACGATCGAGGTCAGACGCAGCAAGGTCTGCCACTCGCTCGGCCGGTCGCTCGGCGGCGCGAACACGGGCGGTGAGTAGCGTACGGCATTGCGGTAGCCGAAGGCGGGGAATGCGGTGTCGTAGTGGCTGCTTTCCAGTACCGACAGCCCGGGCAGGATGACGTCCGCGTGGCGCGAGGTCTCGTTCAGGTAGATGTCCAAACTGACCATGAAGTGGAGTTGCTGCAACGCCGCGTCGAGCCGGCTGCCGTTGGGCGTACTGAGCACCGGGTTGCCGGCGATGGTGAACAACGCCTTGATCTGGCCCTTGCCGGCGGTTTCGATCTCTTCGGCGAGGCAGGAGCAGGGGAGCTCGCCCATCACTTCGGGGGCACCGCGCACGCGGCTGTGGCGCCGCCCGGTGCTGACACCGCGCCCCGAACCCGGCGCGCCACCGACCGAGAAAGCAGCCGGCTTCGGAAACAGTACTCCACCGGCGCGATCGAAGTTTCCGGTGAGGATGTTGCAGACGTCGATCAGCCAACTGGCGATGGTGCCGAACTCCTGGGTGCAGGTGCCGATGCGGCCATAGACGGCTGCCCGCGGCGCGGCGGCGAGGTCGCGCGCCAGCTGGCGGATCCGCTCGGGTGCGATCCCGCAGGTGTCGGCGACGGCCTCCGCGGTGAAGGATGCCAGAGCCGGTGCGAGCTCTTCGACGCCGTTGAGGTGAGCTGCCAGCCGGTCGGTGTCGGTGAGGTCCTCCGCCATCACGGTGTTGGCGATCGCCGCGAGGAGCAGCGCGTCGGTGCCCGGGCGGATGAAGATGTGCTCGTCGGCTGCGGCGGCGGTGCGTGTGCGCTTGGGGTCGACGACGACACAGCGCCCGCCGCGCTTCTGCAGCTTGCGCAGACGGCCCGGGAAATCGGGTACCGTCCACAAGCTGCCGTTCGATTCGAACGGGTTGGCGCCGAGTACCAGCAGGTAGTCGGTGCGCTCGATGTCGGGAACTGCGACGGTGACGAAGCTGCCGAACATCAACCCCGAGGCGAGCTGTTTGGGAACCTGGTCGACGGTGCTCGCCGAATACACGTTCGGTGTCTGCAGTGCGCGGAGAAAAACCCTCGCGTAGAGCCCGAGGCTCCAATTGTGGACGCTCGGGTTGCCGAGGTAGACGCCGACGGCGTCGTTGCCGTGCTCGCCGATCACCGCGCCCAATCTGGATTCGATTTCGGCAAAGGCCTCGTCCCAGGTAACGGCGACGTGTTCGCCGCCGCGTTTGATCAGGGGCTGGCGCAACCGATCCGGATCCTCGTGCAGCTCCACGATCGCCGGGCCCTTCGGGCAGAGAAACCCCTGGCTGAACACGTCCTCGTCGTCGCCGCGGACGGAGCTGACGCGATCGCCGTCGATGCGCAACTCGAGGCCGCAGGTGGCTTCACAGAAGGGGTAGATTCGATATCGGGTTTTGCTTTCCATGCTCGTCGGACCTCGCAGAGATTGATTTTCGGAAGTCTCGCAAGTCCTCACTCGAAGGTCCAACGCTGGCCGTCGCGGCAGTCGGATCGGGGTGGCGCCCGCCGCGGGGTGGCGCGTCGGTCTTTCCGCACCGATGTCCGTACCGCCGGGCGGGTTGCGCGGCGTGGTGGTTGAACGCGGACCACGGCCCGCGCTATGGACGTTGGTCGATCCGCTGCACGGGTCGATTTTTCCCAGGAGGCTAGCCCAGTGTCAGAAGAAAGAGTCAGTATCGACGCGGATCTCACCGTCGCTGCGCAGATCGAAGCGCGCGCCGTGCACGCCGAGCTGGAAAACAAGCCGGTCCTCGTTCACGACGATCGTTCATGGACTTACAAGGATTATCGCAACCACTGCGTGAGGATGGCGCGGTTTCTACGGGGACGCCTCGGCACGATCGACGATTCGCGGCCGGGCCATGTGGCGATGCTGCTGGAGAACCATCTCGAGTTGATGTCGCTGTTCGGGGGGTGTTCGTACAGCGGGCTGACGTTGTTCGGGATCAACACCGGGCTGCGCGGCGAGGTTCTCTCCGGGGTGATCAATCAGTCGCGCTCGCGGCTGCTGGTCGTCGACGAAAAGCTCTACGCGGAAGTTGAAAAGGTGGCCGGCGCGCTGGAGACGATTGCGCCGGAGAATATCCTGATCTTGCCGACGCAGGGCGGCGCGGTCGCGGCGGACCGCGACCTTCGCGCCTGTCTCGAGTCCGAGATCGGCGCTGCCGATTCCAGTCTCGATGCTCCCTCGGTCGAGGTCGGAATGGAGACCAACCTGATGGTGATCTACACGTCGGGGACGACCGGTCTGCCCAAGGGGATCAACAACAACAACTTGAAGCTGTGCCTGATCGGTGCGGCGGTGTCCGAAGGTCTCGGGATCACCAGGGACGATCGCGGTTACGGCTGCATGCCTCTCTTTCACTCGAATTCACTCTTCGTCGGTTTCATGCCGGCTCTGTGGGCGGGTGGAAGTATGGCGATTCGCGAGCGCTTCAGCGCCAGCCGCTTCGTGCCGGACGTGTTGCGGCACGGCGTGACGATGTGGAACTACGTCGGCGAGCCGGTGCACTACGTGTTGGCGGCGTTGGAGAAGCAGTACGGCGGTGACGCGGATCGGATCATCGCCGAAGTGGCTCGCCATCCCGACAACAAGCTGCGTTTCGCGGTCGGCAACGGTGCCTCGCCACCGGATATCGATCGCTTTACGAAATGGCTGGGGATGGAGGACATGTTCGAGCTCTACGGCTCGACCGAGGCGGCGATCAGTACGTTTCGCCGGCAGGGCGACCCGCGCGGCACAGTCGGCAAGATCTCGGACGAGGCGGTCAAGATTCTCGGCGCCGACGGCGCCGAGTGCCCGCCAGCTCGGATCGGTGCGAATGGCGAGATGCTCAACTACGAGGATTGCGTCGGCGAGATCTGTCGCGTTGCCGGAGACGCGGCGCTGTTCCAGGGATACTTCGACAACGAGGATGCGAGCAGTGAGAAGTTTCGCGACGGCGTCTACCACTCCGGCGATCTCGGCCATATTCTCATGCGAGGGGGCGAGCGATATCTATTCTTCGATGGCCGGACCGACGATTGGATTCGCAAGGACGGAGAGAATTTTTCCGCCGGCCAGGTCGGCCGACTGCTCAGCGAACATCCCGACGTAGCCCTGGCTGTCGCCTACGGAGTGCCCTGTGCCGTATCCGACGAGTTGGTGATGGCGGCGATGAAGATGCGGGAGGGCGCCGACTTCGACCCGGTGGGGTTCTTTGCCTGGTGCGAGGAGCAGGTCGAGGGCGCGAGCATGGATCGCAAGTGGTTCCCGGACTTCGTTCGCCCGGTCGACGACTTCGAGTATACCGAGACGCAGAAGGTGTTGGTGCGCAACCTGAAGAAGACCCACTTCGACCGGCGCCGCTTGGCGGACGCGCGGATCTTTTGGCGCCGTCGCGGCGACCAGCGTTACGTCGAGTTCACAGCCGAAGATTTCGCGTCGCTGCAACAGCGGTTTGCCAGGGCCGAACGGCAGCAGTTGCTGGATCGTTAGGGCGAGCGGTTCGCCGGCAGTGCGCGGCCGGGGGCAGTCTCGCGGCGATCGCGTCGGGCGGGAGGAACGAGTGGCGATGACTGGCGGAGGCTGAGGTGTCGAGGGCAGGCGGATCGACCAGCGAGTCCTACGACGCGATCGTCGTTGGCGGCGGCCTCGGCGGTATGCTGGTTGCCTGCGTGCTCGGCCGCGCCGGCCTGGCCGTGTTGTTGTTGGAGAAGGAGCCCGCGCTCGGCGGTCGGCTGCGCTCGTTCGACGTGGCGGGCGGCTACGTCGTCGATGCCGGCGCCTACCTCTGGCCGGACGCGCATTTCTCGACGGCTCTGGCGCGCGCGGGGGTCACCGATTTCGCGACTAGCGAGATCCCGCGTTCACAGGTACTGCGGCTGTACGCCGAGGGCGGCGCCGGTAGGCGCCTGGCTTTTCCCTTTCCGCTGCGCCAGGCGACACCGAAAATGCTCGAGTCGGCCGCCCTCTCCCTCGCTGCGGGGGAGCGGGTGTATGCGGACCTCTGCGCACTGTGGCGCCGACTGGCGGACTGTGGCGACGCCGAGGTCGAGGAGTTGCGGTCGACCTCTCTGGGCGAGGCCCTGCCCCTTCTCGGAGTCGATCGGGAGGTTGGCCGTGCATTCCGCCGCAACGTCATGATGTACGGTACCTACGACCCCGACCGTGCGTCGATGGCGGAGTGTATCGAGCTCTGTCGTCCTCCGCGCGATCGAACGCCGGCGGCGCCGGTGGTCGCCGGTGCCAACCCGGAGGGTGGCGTTCGTGCCCTGGTTCGATCCCTGGCGCGCGGCATGGCCGCGGCGCGAGTCGAGGTTCGTCTCGGCGGCGCGGTCGAGGGCATTGACGCCGAGGGCGTCGCCGAGGGCGTCGCGAGCGGGGCGGGGCGGGTGACGGGGGTGCGCCTGTCGCGAGCCGGCGGCGCGGCCAGCACGGTGCGGGCGCGAACCGTGGTCTGCAACATTCCGATCGATCGGGCCCTTGCGGTGCTGCCGGCCGGTCGTTTTTCAGCGCCGTTTGTCGGCGCGGCGCGGCGCTGGTCGGTGATCGGCGGTGTCATCGCCTGCGCCTACGCCTTTCGCCGGTTGCCGACTCTGCGCGAGACCGGTGTCGCCGACGCCTTCCCCGGTTGGACCAGGCTGCTCACCGGCAGCGAGCGCGGGTTTGGTGGCGGGATGTTGTGGACGACGCTGCACTCGCCCGCCAACGCCCCCGCCGGCCACCACATTCTGCAGGCGATGCGGCTGAGCCCACGTGCCGACGTCGAGGACGTGGCGACGGTGGCGGGCGTGCATGCGGCGTTCGACCGAATGCTCGACGAGATCTATCTCGACGCCGACGAGCTGCTCGCGTGGTCGCGCCGCTGGACCACCGCGGACGGAACCGAGTACATGATCTCGACGGCGCAACGGCCTCCGGTGTCGGCGCCCGGGGTGGCTGGACTCTACTTCGTCGGCGAGACGACCGACGTTCCGGCGGTGCAGATGGACGCCGCCGCGCTGTCGGCGATGCGCTGTTGCGACCTGGTCCTCGGGCGGTGTTGATTCGGCGCGGGGCTCGGAGTTGCTCGGGCGCCCGATTCGCTGGTGTGCGAGCCCGTTGAAATGTGGCGCAGAGGCTGCGAACGATCTGTGTAGAATATGGCGAACGCGCAGTTGACGAAGATGGTGCCACCGCTTCCAGGATGGCGAACGACCGCGAGCGACCGGCTGCGGCGGCGCGAGATATGCCGAGAGCGCCGGTGTTGAAGCGAGTTCTTTCGACCCTGTTCGGGCTGCTGACGCTGGCGCTGCTGTTGGCCGCCTGGATTCTGGTGCCGGCGCACCTCCAGATCCGGCGTGAGCGGCCGGCCTTGCCGACTCTGCAGGACGTGCGGCAGGCGATTGCTGTCGAAGGCGATTTGCCGATCCGTCTCAGCTGGATCGATACCTCGTCGCAGGCGACGCCGCGAAGCAACGTGCTCGGGTCCGGCGATCCGCATCCCGAGCGGCCCTACCGCCTCTGCCACAGCAGCTTCGTCCTCGAGTGGTCGGATGGCCGAATCCTGCTCGTCGACACCGGCATGACGCGGTCGCAGGCCGAGGACTTCGGGGCGCTCGGTGAGTGGGCCGGCGCGGCGCCGATCGAGGTACGAACCACCGTCGGAGAAGCTCTCGGCGAGCGCGCCGGTGCGGTGGCGGCGGTCGTTTTTACCCACTTGCACGTCGACCACGTCGATGGCGTGCGGGAACTTTGCGCCGCGCCGCGCCGCGCCGAGATCTCCGTGTTCATGACCCATGCCCAGGCCGGGCCGCCCAACTACACGACCCGTGCGGCGCTCGACACCGTCCGCCAGCTCGACTGTTTGCGGCCGGTCGAGATCGATGCCGGTATAGCGCCCCTGCCCGGATTTCCCGGCGTGTTCGTCTTCGACGCCGGTGGCCACACCCCCGGAAGTCAGGTTGTCATGGCCAGCGTGCGCACGCCCGAGGGACCCAAGCCGGTGGTGTTCAGCGGAGACATCGTCAACAACATCGACGGCATCAACTACGATGTCGGCAAGCCGCTCGCCTACCGGCTGTTCGTCGTGCCCGAGTCGGAGACGCGCCTGGGCGAGCTGCGCCGTTTCTTGCGAGCGATGCGGGACGAAGCCGGATTCGAGATCCTGGTTTCGCACGACGAGGGCGCGCTCCAGGCGAGCTCGGTCGCGCCTTACGCGGGCGCCGTGGCGGGGCGATGAACGACGCGGGCCTAGCGGCGCTCGATCACCTCGTCATCGTCGTCGCCGATCTCGACGCGGCGACCGGTAGCTATGCGACGTTGCTCGGTCGCTCGCCGTCGTGGCGCGGCAGTCACCCCGGTCAGGGCACCGAGAACACGCTGTTCCGCCTGTCCAACACGTACCTGGAACTGATCGCGCCGACGGCGGAAGGGGCGATGGCCGATATTCTCCGTGCGCGCTTGGCGGACGGCGGCCGAGGTGGGGGCCAAAGCGGGGATGCCGGGGACGCCGGTGACGCCGGGAACACCGGCGGCGGCGAAGGCCTGGTGGCGATGGCGTTCCAGGCGCCCGACCTGGAGGGATTCCGCGCGGCCCTGGAGCGCGGCGGGGTCGACTGTTCGCCGGCCCAGCCGGGGTCGGGGCGAGACCGTCGGACCGGTGCCGAGCGCAGCTGGCGCTCGGCCTGGGTGCCGGCCGCGGCGACCCGGAGCGTGCCGATCTTTGCGATCGCCCACTACCCGGGTGACTCCGGCGACTCCGGGGCTTTGCCGGTCGCCGAGTTGGCGGTGCGCGAGGGCGAGTCGGTCGAGCGGGTCGATCATGTCGTCGTCGTGAGCACGGATGTGGAAGCCTCGCGGGCGGTGTACGGGGACGTTCTCGGCTTGCGTCTCGCGCTCGATCGCGAGTTCCCCGATCGCGACGTGCGCCTGCTGTTCTTCCGGGTCGGCGGTCTCACCGTCGAGGTCGCCGGCAAGCCGACCGCAGCCAGTGCCGCCGACCAGCGACCGGACCGTCTGTGGGGTCTGGCGTATCGGGTCGCCGACATCGAAGCGTTGCGCGCGCGGCTACTGGCGGCCGGCGTCGACGTATCCGCCACGCGCCGCGGTCACAAGAAGGGCACCCGTGTTTGCACCGTGCGTTCGGCCACGCACGGCGTGGCGAGCCTGTTGATCGGACCGGACGGGCGTGATGGCTGAGGCTGCGCCGCGGCTGATTCTCGCTGCCGACGTGGGTGGAACGAAGACCGACGTCGGTGTCTTCGCGGCCGGTGACCCGCCGTCGATGGTGCGGTCAGCGCGTTATCTCAGTCGCGACTACGCCGGGCTCGATGAGCTGATTGCCGATTTCATTGGATCGGAGCGCATTGAAGCGGCCGGAGTCGCCGCGGCCGGGCCGGTTCTCGGTGAGGAGATCCGGCCGACCAATCTGGCGTGGGTGATCTCGGCGGGGCGCATCGCGTCGGATCTGGGTGGTGCCCCGGTGTGCCTGCTCAATGACCTGGAGGCGGCTGCGACAGGCGTACTCGGGCTCGATGCGTCGGGTCTGCGTCGCTTACACCCCGGCGTTGCCCGCGACGCTCACCGCGCGATTCTCGCGCCCGGCACCGGTCTCGGGCAGGGACTGCTGCTGCGTGCAGGACGGCTATCGCCCCTCCGCGAGCGAGGGCGGCCATGTCGGATTTTCTCCGCGCGACGAGGAGCAGATCGAATTGCTGCGCTTCTTGCGGGCGAGATATGCGCAGGTGTCTCTCGAGCACATCCTCTCCGGGAGTGGATTGGCCAATATTTTCGATTTCGTCGACGGCGAGCTCGGCGTGGAGGTTGCGGATTCGGTTCGGAAGCGCTTGTCGCCGGAGGATCGCGGCGCCGTGATCGGCGAAGCCGCGGTGGTGGGAGATTGCCCGGCCAGCGCGCATAGCGTCGCGCTCTTCGCCCGGGTGCTGGCGGCGCGCGCCGGCGATCTCGCTCTATCTCTGCTGGCGCTCGGGGGGATCTACATCGGTGGCGGCATGATGCCCAAGCTGCTCACGGTCATCGACGCCGCCGAGTTTTGCGACGTCTTCGTCGGACACGGGCCGTTTGCCCCACTTCTGGCGAAGATCCCGGTAGACGTCGTGATCGAGCCGAAGGTCGCGCTTCTCGGCGCGGCCGCGGCCGCCAGTCGGAGATTGCAGTGAGAGAAGGCCAGCGCGGCGGCTGTGTGCCGCTCGGGGATTCCCACACATGGATGTTTTCGAAGTCGCTACCATCCTGATTACTCTGGCGGCGCTGTTCGGCTACGTGAACTACCGCTTCATCGGTTTGCCGGCGACGATCGGGGTGATGCTGATCGCTCTGTTGATGTCGCTGGGGCTGATCGGTTTGAGCTCGCTGGGGGTGGTGGATCTGGTCGACCGGGCTACGTACGTGTTGTCCCGGGTCGACTTCAACAAGACGGTGATGCACGGGATGTTGGCGTTCTTGTTGTTTGCTGGCGCCCTCCACGTCGATCTGGCGGATCTCGCGGAGCAGAGGAAACCGGTGGCGGTACTGGCGACGGTCGGCGTCGTCGTCTCGATGGTACTGGTCGGTGCAATGATGTGGCTGGTCTTCGCCTGGCTCGGCATCGACGTTCCCTTGATCTCCTGTTTCATCTTCGGTGCCCTCATCTCGCCCACCGATCCGATCGCGGTTCTCGGCATTCTCAAATCGGTTGGAGTGCCGAAGAGCCTGGAGACCAAAATTACGGGTGAGTCACTGTTCAACGACGGCATAGGAGTCGTGGTGTTTTTGCTGTTGCTCGAGGTCGCCGGCGGGACCGGGCACGGTAAGGACATGTCGGGCGCATATGTGGCGACTCTGTTTGCGCGCGAGGCGGTGGGCGGGGTCGCCATCGGTTTCGTCCTTGGTTGGTTCGTCTTCCGCATGCTCGAGAGTGTCGACAATTATCAGGTCGAGGTGCTGCTCACCCTCGCGCTGGTTATGGGGACGTACGCGTGTGCCGACTACCTTCACCTGTCGGCGCCGATCGCGATTGTCGTCGCCGGCCTCTTCATCGGAAATCACGGCCGATCGTTCGCGATGTCGGAGCGCACACGCGAGCATCTCGACACCTTCTGGGAACTGGTCGACGAAATCATGAATGCCGTCTTGTTCGTGCTCATCGGCTTCGAGGTTTTGGTGCTGACCTTCACGCGGGCGTATCTGGTCGCGGCGGCGGTGGCGATTCCGGTGGTGTTGTTGGCGCGTTACCTGTCGGTGGTGTTCTCGGTGAACGTCCTGCGGGGCCACTCTGGATTCAGCGCTGACGTCGTGCGCGTTCTCACCTGGGGCGGTCTGCGCGGCGGAATCTCCGTTGCTCTGGCCTTGGGGTTACCGAAGACGCCCGAGCGCGAGGTGCTGGTCGCGATCACGTATGCGATCGTTTTGTTTTCGATCGTGGTTCAAGGGCTGACGATCGGCTCACTGATCCGGCGCAGCTCGGTGGCCTTGGTGTAAAGTCGGAGGGCGCAATGCCCCTGCGCGACCGCTCGCCGCCGTTCGGTCGCGGCGCTTCGTTTGGTGGTCGAGCTGTCCGGCTTTCGGCGGCCTCAGTTGTCGGTGATCCAGTAGTTTCCGAACAGGATCAGCATTTCGTCGGTGGTGCGAAATCCACCGGTCAGCGGGCAGGCGTCGCAGTCGCCGTCGTTGGCGCCGGCCGACGAGTCGCAGAACGAGTCGTCTCCGTTGCACAGCTGGTTGTGTTGCGGCCCGTCGATGCAACGGGTTTTCGAAACGGCGCAGGGACCGCCGATGGTGATAGCGTTGAACAGCGTGCCACCGGGTGGAGAGGTCGAGCGACGCTTGACGTCCTGGATATTGGGCGGGGTGCCGTTGTTGTAGTGCGCGCAGTAGGTCAGGGATCGGTCCTCGACCGGCGCGGTCCCGGGCATTGTGATCGGCTGGGCGAAACGCAACACGACCGGGTCGTTGTAGACGAAATTGGTATAGAGCAGGGCGTCCTGGGGAGCGAGGCCGCCGGCCTCGGTGCAGGTCGACTGCGGGCACATCTCCGGCTGCGCCGGCGAGCAGGGTTGGCCCGCTTTGGCGCCGGTGTCGCATTGGAACATTCCGCGGTAGATCTGGAAGCGCTTGCCGTGCTGGTGCATGTGACCGCTGAGCTCGAACAGATGAGCCGTTTGGTTCGGCCGTAGTCGCGCGTCGACGAACGCCTCGGGGGCGCGCCCGAAGGTGTGGATGTGGCAGATTTCCTCTTCCTCAAAGGGTGCTATGGCGTGCGGCGAGCGGACGTTGACGAAGGGGACGTCCCAGAAAATCTTGTTCACGTTGAAGAGTTGCTCTTGCTGGAAGACCTGCTCCTCGGGGTCGGGGAAGGTGATATTGATCCAGGCTTCGAGCTTGCCCTCTTTGCGGGTGGTGTTGAAGGCGTGAGAGTTCCACAGCACGTTGCCCTTGATCGGCACCTCGTCGAACACGCCCTCCGGGAAGTCGAAGAGCGTGCTGGTTTCCTGGGCGAAGGCGAAGCCACCGGAGGTCAGAGTGCTGAGGCCGGTTTGCGGCCCAAATCCGATGCAGGCGACTGCCTGCGGGTCCGGCTCCGTCGCGCAATCCCCGGCGCCGCAGAATCCGAGATCGGTAGGATCGCAGGAGGTGCCGTTCCTCTCGCCGCCGCGGCACGAGTACGGCCCCCACACCGGGTCGTTGGGCCCGACGTCGCCGCGGAAGAAGTCGACGATCATGTGGTGACTCAGCGGATCCTGTCGAATCTCGACTTTTTTGTAGCGAAATTTCGTTCCGTCGGGGCTGAGGAAACGCGCCGGGATGCGGCCGGTCAAATCGTAGTAGCTGGTAAAGCAGACCTCGGACTCGCTGGACGGCGGCAGGTGCCAGACCGGCATGTGGAGTTGAACACCCTTGTCGGGGTCCGGAGCCTGGAGTGGCTCGATCGCGATCGGTTCGGGCTCGGGAAGGCAGGCGTCGAGCAACTCGCCGGTGCCGGGAACGGTTTCCGTCCGCGTCGCGCCGCCCGATTCGATCCACAACCGCAGTGCCTCGACTTCGTCGCTGGTCAGAGCGTCGGGGCCGATCGGCATCGCCCGCAATGGTGCCTCGATGTCCGGCAGGACTTTGGCGGCGACATTGAGCCAGAGCAGGCTGTTGGCCCGGTTGCCGGGATCGATCCGCTTGGATCCGGGAGCGGTCTGAGCCGGGACGTCGACCAGGTTGGCGTACGACGCGCCGGCGCTCAGGTCGAGTCCGCCGGCCTGAGTTTCCGAGCTGTGGCACAACGCGGAGGTGCAGCCGCGGTTCTCGAAGATGGTTTTTTGGATGAGGTCGTAGGTGGTTGGGAAACTGTCGCATTCGGCCTTGGTACAATCGCTGAGGCAGGCGTCGCCCGCGAAGTCGTTGCCGTCGTCGCACTCCTCGCCGGGTTCCTGGACGCCGTTGCCGCACTCGGCGGCGGGGCACTGCACGGCGCCGTCGACGAGGTACATGAAGCTGTTCACGCACGATGCCCGGTGCGATACGCTGTCGAGTACGGTGTCGATGCTGCGGCCGTAAATCGATTCGAAATCGCTTTGCGAGCACGCCAGGAGGAGGCGTTGCCGCGCGCGATCGCGGATGCGCTGCGTCATCTGTTCGGCGCGATCCAGCTCGAGCTGCTTATCGCTCGGCGTCAGGTTGCCAGCGGCGATTCGGTTGAGCGCTCGCTGCTGTGCCCGCAGGGCGAAGCGCAGCATGCGCGAGGCCATGCGCGCGCTAGCGCGGATGCAGCTCTGCTCGGGCTCGCCGGACGCGGCGACGCTGCCGCCGGCCATGACCGGCCCCCAGACGGCCGAAGTCGCCGCCGTGTCGGCCTCGCGGCAGGCCGTGGCGAGGTCGACGAGAACGTCGTCACGGTCGACGTAGCGAAGGTTTTGCAACGCTTCGGCGGTGCAGTAGCGTTCGGCCAGACCGAGCGCCCGGGCGCGGGTCGCGGCGGTAGCCTTTTCCAGCGAATCGCGGTCGCAGGTCTCGCCGTCGAGCTCGGACGCGAGGCAGGAGTTGCGGTTGTGCACTGCGCGGCGCGTGCAGAGGGCGGCGGCGCGACCGATGGCCCGTTGGCAGGATGCCGTTTCCTGGCTGAAGTTGCCCCACTGATCCAGCGGTGCGGTGACGTCGTGTGCGCGAACGACGACGGGGGCGCAGAGGCAGGCGGCGAAAATTACCAGGAGGTGTCGATAGCCGGGCGCGGCGAGCATGGGGTCTCCTCAGAGTTTCGTGCAGAGCCTGAAGGATAGCGGACGGAGTGTGTTATGGGAACTGGCAGCCGCGTCCTGGGAGCCGCGTCCTGGCAGCCGCCTACTGGAATGGTACGGAGTTATCTCACATCGGGGCCGACCGGTACGCCGTCGACGATCTGGTCGAGGTACTCGGACAGGCCGTAGCCGGTCAGGCCGTCGCAGGAGTACTCGGTCATGCCCTCAGTGATCCTCGTCAGCAGGGTCTCGCCGTCGTCGGTCTTGCGGCGGTTGCGCAGAGGGATCATCGACATGACCCGGCCCTGGATCTCGTAGTCGCGCTCGTCGGTCGCCGCCCAGGCTTTGAGTCGGGTCTGGTACCAGTTCTCGTCCCACTCGCTCTCGATGCGGGCGTCGCGAATCATCACGTACTCGCCGTCGCGCAAGACCATCCCGCTGCGCCGCGGCTCTCCGTCGTCGCGTCCGATGATCGAAATCATCATCGCGAAGTCGGCTCCGAAGCTCATCGGTAGCCAGCGGTACCACGAAACGGCCTGCCAGTAGCGCGGGCCCCACGATTTGTCGCGCAGACCGAAGCCGTCGATCCGCCAACTCTCCTCGCCGATGCGGATCGTGCCGGCTGCTGCGACGTGCTGTTCGTAGTGTGCCTTGGCAAACGATTTTTCAGGATCGATGGGGATGTCCGATCCGTCTGCCAGGACCGGCCGGCCGCCGAACATCGGCGCGACGCCGCGAAAGTCGAGCTCCACCTGACAGTCGAGCAGCGGGTTGTTCTTGAACGCCGCGGACGGGTTCGCCATTTGCAGCGGGTCGGTGAGCAGGCAGATCTTTTCGTCGTAGGTGACGCGCAAGTGCTCGAAGGGCTCGACGACCTCGATGTGCATCCCGCCGGCACGCATTTCCGCGTTGTCGGCGATCTTCGGCCGGCCGTACATGAAGGCGATGCGGCCGTCGGGCAGATAAATGCAGGCGGACATCTCCGCGTAGCCCTCGTGGACCCGGTTGCCGAGGCGAAACCAGCCGCCGATTCCGCGCTGCGGATCGAAGACGTTGAAGTACATGCTCTCGTTGTAGTTCGCCGCGTCATCGGGCTGGTGGCAGAGCTCGTCCTTGGGCTCGAGTATGTAGCGGACGGGATTTTCCGGGTTCGACATCGTCTGCTCCTCATCGTCTGCTCCTCATCGCGTGCTGCACGGTCACGGATAGCGTGGCTGGTGGTCGCGTACTACCCTCAGCCTGCGCCTCGCCTGAGCCTGAGCCCGAGCCTACGAGCGAAGCGAGTTCGAGCCTAGCGTAGCAGAAACGCCTCGGCCAGCAGCCGGCCGGCGGCGAGGTATCCGTCGCTGAAAAGGTGCGCCAGATCGAAGGTTTTCAGGTCGGTCCAGTCGGCGGCGTAGGAATAGGGGATGACGTCGAGAGCCTGGCGCTTCTGGTTTTCGACGATTTGTAATCCGACCGGAAGATTGCCCAGCAGCGGTGCCGAGCGCAACTCGGTGTCTGCCGAGTGCGTGAAGTTCCTGTATTCGAAGATGAACGGCAACCGCGGGCTGTCGAGATCTTCGCGAACGGCGGCGATCAGCGCCACCATGTTGTCGCCGTACGCCTCGGCGAGCTGGCGAAGTGGTTTGTCGCTCTGGCCGTGGACCCAGACGAATCCTTCCCAAGAAACGTCGGCGTCGGCTTGCGCGGCGAACGCTCGCTGCATGAGCTGGGGGTAGAGTGGACCGAACCGCGCGCTGTTCGACAGCTCCGCCAGCGCTTCATCCCACTGGCGCAGCCACGCGTTGATCCCGGTAGCCGCCCGCGCGTACTTGACCACACCGATCGTCGAGTTCGGGCACGCGGCTGCGACGGTACGGGCGAAGGTGAGCTCGGGCCCGAAGAATCGCTCGTCGGGGCGGAGCACCTGCCAATAATCTCGATGGCGCAAGATGCGAAGGTCGCCGGTGCGGAGAGGCTCGGGTACGTCCTCCGGCCGGCCGACCCCCCGCATGTTCGATTGGCCGGCCATGAGGAACGCGTGGATGTCGCCGTCGACCACGTCGGGCCACGGGCACGGATAATCGGCGCTGTTCTCGATGCGCTGACGGCAGTCCCCGAGGGCGGCGCCGATCGCCGCGATCAACTCGTCGACCCGGGCGTGTCGGTCCGCGTTCACGTCGATGGCAGAACACTCCACCACTTCGTCCAGGTCGAGAGAGATGCGAACCGCTGTCTGTAGCTCGCCAATTGAAACGGTGCCGTTGCCGTCGCAGTCGCCGACGCATCGTTGCGCCGCTGCCGGTGCCGCGAAGATGGCGAGGTTGATCGCTGCGACCGCCGCGACGAGGAAGTACAGGGTTACTCGCCGGCCGGCGGACTGGATGCCGTGCCGCCGTATCGCGGCCGCCCGGCGAGGCCGCCGTGCAGCGCAATTCAGGTTGCAATTTCGCGAAAATTGAGACGGTGTACTGGTGTTCACGTTGCTGCTCGGTGGCCTTCGGCGGGTGGCTATGTGGATCGGCGAGTCGAGTTACCAGAACCTATACGAGGAGAAGCGAGAATGAGCAAACACGCGTTTTTGTCGGAGGAGTGGATCACTCAGGTTACCCTGCTACAGGTCGAGTACCGCGAGCGCATGCCGGCACCGGCCGTCAAGATGAAGATGAATCAGGTCATCACCGACGTTCCCTTCGGCGACGGGGAAGTGAAGATGCACATCGATTCGTCGACCGGCCAGGCATCGATGGGGGCCGGCCACGTCGACAGTGCCGATGTGACGATGACGACGGATTACGCGACGGCCAAACAGCTTTTCGTCGAGAACAATCAGCAGGTGGCGATGCAGGCCTTCATGCAGGGCAAGATCAAGGCGCAGGGGGACATGGCCAAGCTGATGGTCCCGCCGCCTCCGAAGAACGATGCACAGAAGGAGTTCGAGGCGAAGATTCAGGAGCTGACCGAGTAGGCCTACCCCGTCTGAGCCTACGAGCGAGGCGAGTCTCCCGCTAACCTCTGTCCAGCAGGAGGGCGCTGCGGATGACGCCGATGTGCGTGTAGGCCTGCGGCACGTTGCCGAGTACCACTTTCTTGACCGGGTCGAACTCTTCGCCCATCAAGCCGGTCGGTCCGGCGATCTCGCACAGCTCGGCGAACAGTTGGCGCGCTTCGGCGACGCGCCCGGCGCGGACGTAGGACTCGATCAGCCACGAGGTACACAGTAGGAATCCGCCTCGCGGCCGGGCAAGCCGTCGTCGTAGCGGTAGCGGTACACGGCGACGCCTTCGCGCAGGTACTGCTCGACGGCGCGGATCGTTGCCAGGTAGTGCGGGTCGTCTTTGGCCACCATTCCGGTGAGGCCGATCAACAGCGCTGCCGCGTCGAGGTCGGTGCAGTCGTACGCCGCTACGAAAGACTGGACCGAATCCTTCCAGGCGTGTTCGGTTACGTCGTCGGCGATCTCCTGCGCCAGCCGCCGCCACTCGGGCCGTTCGGGAATGTGCAGGGCGCGGCCGATCTCGAGGGCTCGGTCGACGGCTACCCAACACATCACCTTGGAGTGGGTGTAGTGGCGCTTGGCGCCGCGCACCTCCCAGATGCCATGGTCGGCCTCGTGCCAGCGATCGCCCACGGACGCCACGGCGGCGCTGACGAACCGCCAGTGCTCGGCGGACAGCGCGGCGCCGCCGTGCAGCAGGTCGAGCAGTAGCTGAAGCAAGGGGCCGTAAACGTCGAGCTGCAGCTGGCGCGACGCCGAGTTGCCGACGCGTACGGGTCTGCTGCCGAGGTAGCCGCCGAGCTCGCCGAGCTCGGCCTCGGTGCCGAGCTCGTTGCCGTCGACGGCGTAGACCGGCCGCAAGAACTCATGACCGCTGTTGCGGTCGCTGAGGTCGAGCAGCCAGTCGACGAACTCGAGACCCTCGGTCAGACTGCCGAGGGCGGCGAGGGCGCTGGCGGTCATCGACGCGTCGCGCAGCCATGTGTAGCGGTAGTCCCAGTTGCGGACACCGCCGGGGTATTCGGGCAGGCTGGTCGTCGCCGCCGCGGCGATGCCGCCGGTGGGAGCGTAGCACAGCGCCTTGAGGACCAGCGCACTGCGCCGCACCAGGTCGGTCGGATGCCGCGGTAGCCGGAGCTCCGCCGTCCAGCGCCGCCAGTGGCGGTTGGTCTGTTGGTGGCGTTCCTTCTGCGAGATCCGCGACGTCTCGGTGCTGCGGGTGCCGTAGCGTAGCTCGAGGATGACCGGGTGGCCGGACGGGTCCACCTCGGCCTCGGCGGTCTGGTGGATGCCTTCGTCGCGGATGCGCCAATCGATTCCGGGCGAGCGCAAGACCAACGGATCGAGCGAGTCTTCGACCTCGAGGCCGTGGTCGGCGGTGCGGATGCGAGTGGCGATGCGCCCGAAGTCCAGGCGCGGCGCGAACTCGATCACGACCCGTCGGCTGCCCTCGATCCTGCGCACCAAGTCGGTCCTACCGGCGCGCTGGCCGGGTCGGCCACCCGAGCAATCGAGGTAGTCGGTGATTTCGATGTCGGGCCAACGGGTGGTCAGGACGAGCGAGTCTTCTTGGTAGCTCTGCGTCGGTGCCGCGTCGCTCGGTGCGGTGGTGCCACGCGCGTCGTCGCCGGCGCACGGGGTGATGGCGAAGTACCCCGCGGTCGGGCCGCCGACGAGCTCCGCGAAAATGGCGGGTGAATCGATGCGCGGGGCGCAGAACCAACTGATCCGCCCGCCGTCGCTGACGAGCGCCGCGCTGCGCTGGTCGGAGAGTAGGGAGTGGCGCTCGATCGGAACCGAGTCCGAACCCGTCAACCACGCGCCGCGTCTCTCGGCGAGCGCGGCGAGGTAGCGCGAGACGTCGTCGGTGCTGTCGAGGCGCATCTGAGCGACGGTCTCGCCGGGCCCGACTTTGATGCCCAGGTCGGGACCGCGCAAGGTTGCGAAGGCGTCCTCGTCGGTGACGTCGTCGCCGATGTAGACGACGGCGGAGGCGCCGACGTCGGCGCGGATGGTGTCGAGGGCACTGCCCTTGTCGGTGGCGACGACGGCGAGCTCGACGACCATCTTGCCATGCCTCGTGTACACCCCCGAATGGGCGGCGGGCCCGTGTTCGACGGCTTCGACGAGCTCGTGCCGCAGGGCGCGGCTCTCGACGTTGCGGTAGTGGAAGGCGATACTGGCCGGCTTGCATTCGAGTGCGGCGCCCGGCGCGCGCTCGGCGATCGCCGCCAGCTCTTCGCCGATCTGCTCGAGAAGCTCCGCCGCCGCCGGATCGATCTGGTTGGAGAAATCGAGGTCGAACTCGCTGCCGTGGCTGCCGACGAGGCGGATCGATTCGGGCGAGCCGGTCAGCACCGCCAGGTCTTTCAAGGATCGGCCGGAGATGAGCGCGACGTGGGTGTGCGGCATCGCCGCCAGCCGCTTGAGTGCGACCATGGTCTCGCGCCGCGGGAAGGCGCGGTTGGGATCGTCGACGATCGGGGCCAGGGTTCCGTCGTAGTCGGAGGTCACCAGCAACACCGGGGCGAAGGCCACCGCCTCGATCGAGCTCACCGTTTCGTTCATGCAAGACCGTTAAAAGCGTTCGCGGTGGACTGCAAGAGTGGGTGCACGCGCGGTCGCTGTCGACTCGGCGCGCCGCCACCGTGCCGGCGACCCGCCGTTCGGTGCTGGCGCGAAGCGCGTCGAGTCGGACGTCGATTCCCCAGCGAGGGGGACTGGCCGTCGCTCGCGATCAGTCGACCTTCTCCAGGATGTGGATGGCGCAGGCGCTGCCCAGGCCGATCACGTGGGTGAGGCCCAGGCGAGCGCCCTCGACCTGGCGCGCGCCGGCTTCGCCGCGCAGGTGCGTCGACACTTCGTAGATGTTGGCGATGCCGGTCGCGCCGAGAGGGTGTCCCTTGGACAACAGCCCGCCGGAACAGTTGACCGGAATCTTTCCACCGAGCGAGGTGTCGCCGCGGTCGAGCATCGCGCCCGCCTCGCCGTCTTTGCACAGCCCGAGGTTTTCGTAGTGAAGGATCTCCGCGGTGGCGAAGCAGTCGTGCAGCTCGATCAGGTCGATGTCCTGCGGGCCGACGCCCGCCATCTCGTAGGCGGCGTTGGCGGCGCTGCGAGTGCAACTGTTGACGTCGGGCATGACCAGATCGCGCTCCTGCCAGGGATCGCTGGTGAGAATCGAGGCTCGAACCCGTACGGCGCGGTTCATCAAGCCGAGCTCCGCAGCCTTCTTTTCCGAGGCGAGCACGGCCGCGGCCGAGCCGTCGACGTTGACCGAGCACATCAGCTTGGTGTTCGGGTAGGAGATCATCTCGGCGTTCATCACCGTGTCGAGCGGAGTCTCGATCTGGTACATCGTCTTCGGGTTCATCGTCGAGTGGTGGTGATTCTTGACCGACACCTTGGCGAACTGCTCGAAGGTCGTTCCGTACTTGCGGGTGTGCTCCATCCCCGCTTCGGCGAAGACGGCGGGCATCGTCGCCGAGCCGACCAGACCTTCCGTCGGAATGCCCTTCGCACCGCCGCCGCCGCCGAGCAGTCCTCTGCCCATCTGTTCGACGCCGACGGCGAGAACCAGGTCGTTGACTCCCGCCTTGATCGACATCCACCCCTCGCGGAACGCGGTGGCGCCGGTGGCGCAGGCGTTGGCGCAATTGATGACCGGGACTCCCGTCTGACCGATCTCGTGCAGGATCCGCTGCCCGACCATGGCGTTGGCCTGACCGAGATTGCCGCAGTACAGAGCCTGCATGTCGCGGATCGACAGGCCCGCATCGTCGAGCGCGAGCAGGGCTGCTTCGGAACCGATGCCGCTGAGGCTGCGCTCGGGAAAGCGGCCGAACTTGATCATATCGGTTCCGACGACGTAGACGTCACTCATGTGCGTGCCCTCCTGCTGCTCAGCCCGCCGGCTGGAAAAAATAGCTGATGTAGGAATTGCCCTCGCGGTCCTTACGCCCGAGGGCGTCTTTGTAGACCACCTCGACCGGCAGATCGAAAGGGATCTTCTCGGGTGACGGCTCGACGTTGATCAGGTTTCCCTTGACCGTGCCGCCCCCGTCGAGGTCGACGATGGCGGAGATATAGGGAACGTCGACCCCGGGGAACGAGCGGTAGACGATCGAGTACGAGTAGAGCACGCCCTTGTTGGCGAGCCGGATCGGTTCCATCTGGTCGCGTGCCGAGCACTTGCTGCAAATGGTCCGTTCGCCGATGAAAATCGACCCGCAGGCCTTGCACTTGTATCCCTCGAGGTACGGATCGCCACCCTTGGGCAGTTTCAGGAAGGGGACCGCGGGCAGCGCTCCCGTCGTCTTGGTTTGTTCAGCCATTTCAGTCCCTTACGTATCGAATCTTGATGTTGGGCAGGATTTGCGGCCGGCCGCGAGAAGAGACTCGAAGATGGCAAGTGGCTGGATGGGTGTCAATCGAGGTCGTCTGGCCGTTCCGCATGTGGTGGTTCTGAGCTCGAGGGACACAGCGGACGCGCCCTCGATCCGGCGGAGGATCTCGCGAAACTACTGGCCTGCGCAAGAATTCCTTGACGCAACCCGAGCCGTCGGACTATTTCTTTGGCAGATTCATCCGACCGTTCGCACATCGAAAACTTCAGAACAGGGGGAAGAGAATGCTGCAACGCTGCGTAGTCATGGCTGGAGTCGTGTCGTTTCTCGGCATGGTATCGATCGCCGGCGCGACACCGGACAAGTGTCAGAAGTCGATCTCGAAGGAGGTCCTCAAGCTCGAGTCGAAGATCGTCAAGGGGATCGTCAAAGGTGCCGACGCCAAACAGAAGGCCGACGCCAAGGGCGATCCGCTGAGCGACGTCACCGCCAAGGTGAACGCCACACTCGGCAAGGTTATCGATGTCGGCAACCCGAAGTCGGCGATCTCCAAGACGCTGGCCAAACTGGCGAGCATCGGTCCGTCCGACAAGGGGACGTGTAGCGACGCGGAGCTGTACGCGCAGGGCTATCTCCCCGAAGGGACGTTCGGGGATCGCTGGCGGAAGCTGGCGGTGATCGCCGCCTGGAGCACGGCCTGGCAGAACGCAGCTCTCGGCAATGCGACCCTGGCGCTCGACTATCAGGAGCTGTCCGAGGCGGGCGGCTGTCCGTTGTGCGACCTGGTCGCATCGCCGCCGTGCGCCACGGCTACCTGTACTCTGGCCGGAACTTCGGGATCGTCTGCCAACGGCATCCCGTTTCCCATCACGGGTGCTCTGGCGACCGGTGCCTGCAACGTGCCGTCGATCATGGCGCCGGGTGAGTTCGCGTCGATCGCCGGACCGCAGCGATCCCTCGACGTCCTCACCGTGTTGCCCGGCGTGTTCGCCTGTGTCGAAACCTTTACCACCATGGGCGTGATCAATTGCACCGGCACCATGCCGACGGTCGACACCGACATCTGCACCGACCACATCGTAGAGGATCTTGGCGGCGGGCTGTTTGCCGACGAGTGCGCCACCGGCAGCGGGACGCAGCAATTCTGTGGCGACCCGGAGCCGGATACCGCTCACACCCTGCCGGCCGGAGCGTTGAACGGCGGCCCGTGCATCACCTTGACAGCCGGCGCGCCTGCCCCGGGAGAGGCGTTCCTCATTGCCACCAACCGTATCCAGGTGATCATCGGCGCCGAGACGGGCAGTGACGGCCTGCCCTGTACCGCCGACGATACCCCGGCAGTGGTGACGCCGCCGGCGACGATTCCGCAGACGACCGGGACCGCGAGCGCTCGGGTGGTCGATCCGGATGCGGTCGACAGCGATCCAGATGCCACCGCCGGTCCGGTTGCCGGAGTGCCCTTCGACTGCAGCGTCATCACCAGTGCTGATTTGAGTGGTGGATCGACGGTCAGCTCGTTCAGCGCGTTGCACGCTCTGTTGGGTGCGGACTCGCTCGTCGAGACGAATCTCGATTGCCTCTAATCGGCGAAGTCGCTTCAACGTAGTACGGGCGAAACCCACAACGGAAGCCCCAGTCCTCTGGACTGGGGCTTCCCCGTTTTTCGGAGGCCCCTGTCATGCGGGTGACCGCTATCGTTCTCTGTGCACTGCTCGCATCGGCCGCGAAGGCCGGCGAGCCCGCTATCCCCGGCTATGCCGGGCTCGCCTTCGGCGACCCGCACGCCAGGGCGGTCGAGTTGTTTCCGGGGCTCGAGGAAATGGCCGGCGGATTGGTGGACGGACTGGCGATTTATACTGTCGCCGATCAATCGTTCGAGACGCTGCGGCCATGCGCGGCGACCTTGAGCTTCATCGGCGATCGATTTTACGAGGTCAAGTTGGACTGTGGCGGCGGTGCTGAGATCGAGACGGCGCTCGAGAAGAAATACGGGCCGCCGACCGAGGTCCAGGAAAAGCACAAGGTGTGGAAGCGAGACGGGCGCAGCGTCACCATGAACCTCCAGTCGCGCGGCTTCGCCATCTTCGACGACCACCTGACCAAGGCTACCCAGCAGTACATCCTGCAGCGGGCGATGAGTGGAAAGTTCCCCGTCGTCAAGACCAAACCGAAGGCCAAGCCGTAGACCCGACCTCGCTTCGCTCGCAGGTAAAGGCTCGGGCATAGGCTCGGGCATAGGCGAGGCGGAGGGCCAAACGCCCAAAGGCAAAGCTTTACGCTGCACGCTTCATGCAATTAGGACTGGACAGTACGAACTGACTCCGCTAAGAAGGGGAATCCGATTCGGATTTTGCTTTGCGGAGTAACATGGAAGCAGTACAGCGAGTTCAGTTGCGTTCGGTCGCCGGGCCCAAGCAGGCGCGCAGCGAGAGGACGCTCTATCGGATTCTCGAGGCGGCCGAGCAGCTGATTGCCGAGAAGGGGTTGGCGGGGCTTTCGATTCCCGAGATCTCGCGCCGGGCCAAGTCGTCGGTCGGCGGGTTCTACGCGCGCTTTCGCGACAAGAACGAGCTGCTGCGCGCACTCGAGGAGCGCCACTTCCGGCATTTGTCGGAGCATCTCGATGCGGTCGCGGATGCGGGCCGCTGGGAAAACGCAACGGCAGCCGAAATCGTCCGCGGCGCGGTCGACGAGCTCGTCGACGTCACCAACTTCCACCGTCATATGATGGTGGCCTTTCTGTACCGGTCGATCCAGGATCCCGCCCTGCGTCAGGACGCCGTGCGCTTCCGCCGCGACGCGGAAGCGCGGATCCGAGGGTTGTTGCTCGCCCATTGCGAGGACTTCGACCACCCGGATCCAAGTATGGCGATCGACCTCGGCATCCAGCTGGCGTTTGCGCTGATGCAGCAGCACGTCTTGCTCGAGGCGACCCAGGCCGGTGGACGACAGCTTTCTGACGAAGAGTTGAAGCGCGAGATCAGCAACATCTTTCTCCGATACGTGGGGATCGAATCTTAGGGTGATCGACGGAGGAACGAATGGACTACGTACAGCACAATCCGCTGCCGCTTCCCGACGGCGAGGTCTACCGGTCGGTTCAGGGGACGATCGACACGATATTCGACTGGAAGTACGAGCTGGCCAGGAAGAATCTTCTCGGTCTCTACGAGAAGGGCAAGAAGCTGGGGTGGAACGCCAACGACCTCGATTGGACGATCGACGTCGACATCGAGCGGATGATGCAGCAGCGCCTCGACAACGGCATGGCGACGGTCGTCAACGACATGATGGCCCCGCCCAAACCGATGGATGACGCGGCGATCATGCGCATGCAGCTCAACATGAACGCCTTCATGCTGTCGCAGTTCCTGCACGGCGAACAGGGTGCGCTGGTGGCGACGGCCAAGATCGTCCAGTGCGTCCCCTGGGAAGAGGCCAAGTTCTACGCGGCCAACCAGGTGGCGGACGAGGCGCGCCACGTCGAGGTCTACCATCGCTACCTGACCGAGAAGCTCGGTATCTCCTACGAGGTCATTCCCAGCTTGCGCACCTTGCTCGACGACATCGTCCGCGATTCGCGATGGGACATCACCTTTCTCGGCATGCAGATCATGGTCGAGGGGTTGGCCCTGGCGGCCTTCGGTGTCACCAAGCTGCAGATGGCGGACGAGCCGCTGATCCAGGACCTGATCACCCGGGTCATGCAGGACGAAGCGCGCCATGTCGCTTTCGGCGTGCTCACCCTCAGCGATCTTTATAAGGAGATGACCTCGAGCGAGCTGCGCGAGCGCGAGGAGTTCGTCATCGAGGCGACGCACATGTTGCGCGACCGCCTGCTGATGGAGCCGGTGTTCGAACGTCTCGGGTGGGACGTCGAGCTGTGGACGAACTGGGCCAAGGAGACGCCGTTCATGGTCGGCTTCCGGCAGATGATGTTCACGAAGATCGTGCCGAATTTGAAGCGCCTCGGCCTGCTGACACCGCGCGTGCGCGATGCCTACGAAAAGATGGACCTGCTGCGTTTCGAAAATCTCAAGGACTCGGTCGAGGAGCCGGAAGCGACACCGCCGCACGAATTGGTCGAGCTTCTCAACCAGCTGATGAGCGGCAAAGCAGCCGAGTCGGCGGCTGCGGACGGCGCTGCCGCGGCGGCGCAGTAGAGAGTTTTCCCCCGGCCGGCGTCCGTCGCCTGGTGGCGGCGGGCGCCGGCTCCCCCTGTTCCCGCGGATGGCCGTTCCCCGCCGCGCTACCGCGACCAACCTGACTGTTGCGCTGGTCACGACCAGCGCCGGTGCGTTTCCGGTTTTTCTGACTGCGGCGCTGATCGTGCAGATCAGCAGCGACCTGTCTTTCGATCTCGAGCGACTCGGCACGGCGGTGGGGGTGTACTTCGCCGCCGGGGCTCTCGCGTCGGCGCCGATGGGAAGACTGTGCGAACGTCTCGGCGCCGCGGCGGCGCTGCGGCTGGGTGGCGTGATCAGCGCGACGTGCCTGACGCTGATCGCACTCGCTCCCAGCTTTGCGTTCCTGACTGCGTGTCTGTTTCTCGGCGGATTGTGCAACGCCTTGTGCCAGCCGGCGGCCAATCTGTATGTGACGCGCACGATTCCGGCATCGCGTCGCGGGCTGGCCCTCGCGCTCAAGCAGTCGGCGATCCCGGCGGCGACGCTGGTCGGCGGATTGGCGGTACCGCTGGTTGCGCTGACGATCGGCTGGCGCTGGGCCTTCGTCATCTGCGCCGCGGTCGCGGCGGCGACGGCGGCCAGCGTACCGGCCGTCGCGGCAGGCGCGATCCCGACGAAGCGTGGGCCGGGCGGTCGTGCGCCGCGGTCCGCCATGTTGTTGCTCGCGGCGACGGTGGGTCTGGGTGCCGCCGGTGCCGGCTGTCTCGCCTCCTTCTGTGTCGCGGGTGCGACGCACATCGGCATGGCGGACGCCTCGGCCGGGTGGTTGATGGCTGTCGGATCGCTTCTCGCGGTCATCGCGCGAATCGGCCTGGGCCACCGCGCCGACCGGCGGCAAGGCGGGCACCTACTCGCGGTGTCGATCCTTCTGTCGGTCGGCGGCGTGGCTGCGGTCGCTCTGCGCTCGTCGGATGCGCTGTGGTTCGCCCTGGCGGTGCCGGTCGTCTTCGGTACCGGCTGGGGATGGCCGGGTCTCTTCAATCTGTCGGTGGTCACCCACAATCCGGCGGCGCCGGGCGCGGCGACTGGATTCACCCAGACCGGTACCTACATCGGTGCCGCGCTGGGGCCGACCGCCTTTGGATTCATCGCCGAACGCTACTCATGGACGGCGGCCTGGTCGCTGGTGCCGGTGTTCTTCGTCCTCGCCGCGCTGGCAGCGGTAGCGGCGCGAACCGACATTCGCCGCAGCCGAAGGCAATGGGCGGAAAGCGAATTGTCGAACGCCGAAAGCTAATACCTGATTATCAACATTGTTGGCTCGAAATTAACGCCTCTTCGGGTGAGAGCGACATGGAGTCGCTCGCCAGGAGGTAAGCGATGGAAGCGAGAATTTCGAGGTTAGCGGCGGCGATGGCTCGGTGGTGTGTCCGCTTGGCGGTTGCATTACTGGTCACAGTGGTTGCGATTGGCGTCAGTGTCCCCGCTGAATCGGCGGCCCGTGTGAAGCGGCATGGCTCCGATGCTAGTGGCGGCGGCGTGCGCCGCCGGCTGCGCGAGGGCAACGGCGAGCGCGGTCACGTGCGTCGCCGCAACGACATCATCCGCAAGGAGACGCACGTCGAGAAGCGGCGCGGTTGGCGCAGTGTGGAGTAGATGAGGCCGTCTCTCCGACCCGGACCGATCCACTGCGGACCGGTCCGGGCCAGGGGAGAGAGGACGAGTTATGCCGGAAAAGCCTCGAACAGTGCCGCGGCGCCCATGCCTCCGCCGATGCACATGGTGACGATGCCCCATTTCTTCTTGCGGCGGCGCAGCTCGAGCAGAATCGCGCCGGTCTGGCGGGCGCCGGTCATGCCGTAGGGGTGGCCGATCGAAATGGCGCCGCCGTTGACGTTGAGCTTGTCGGGGTCGAGCCCGAGGCGGTCGCGGATGTAGACCGTCTGCGATGCGAAGGCCTCGTTGAGCTCGATCAGGTCGATGTCGTCCAGCTTCACGCCGGTTCGCTCGAGCAGTTTGGGGATGGCGAATGCCGGGCCGATGCCCATCTCGTCGGGCTCGCAGCCGGAGACCACCAGGCGGTGGTAGGCGCCGAGTGGCTTCAGGTTGCGTTTGGCCGCCTCGCTGTCGCTCATCAGGACTACCGCCGCGGCGCCGTCCGATAGCTGGGAGGCGTTGCCGGCTGTCACCGAGCCGCCTTCCTTGAAGGCGCCCTTGAGCTTGGCGAGCCCTTCGACGGTGGTGCCCGGGCGCGGTCCCTCGTCCATTTTGAAGTCGAGCTCGACCTGGCTGACTTCGCCGGTGGCTTTGTCCTTCTTCTCCATCGTCACGTGGATCGGCACGATCTCTTCGGCCTGGGCGCCCGATTCGATTGCCGCCGCGGTGCGCGCCTGCGACGACGCCGCGTACTCGTCCTGTGACTGGCGGCTGACGTTGTAGCGCTCGGCCACCACTTCGGCGGTGTCTCCCATACTCATGTAGAGCCCGGGTTTGTGCTCCTGCACCCACGGGTTGATGTATTCGTTCAAGTTCAGCGTGCCCTGAACGCGCGAGATCGACTCGACGCCGCAGCCGACCATGACCGGCACATCGTCGATGAGGATGCGCGAGGCGGCGACCGAAATCGCCTGCAAGCCGGAGGAGCAGTAGCGATTGATGGTGGTGCCGGAGGTCGTCACCGGGCATCCCGCGCGCAGGGCGGCGACGCGGGCGACGTTGTTGCCGGTCGAGCCCTCCGGTAATCCGCAGCCGGCGATCACGTCTTCGACATCGCCAGCGTCGATGCCGGCGCGCTCGATCGCGCTCTTGATCGCGTGGCCGAGCAGGTCCGCGCCGTGCGTCAGGTTGAAAGCACCGCGAAACGCCTTGCCGATCGGCGTCCGCGCAGTGGAAACGATCACTGCCTGTTTTGCCATGGATGAACTCCTATTCAGTCGATGGGGAAGCAGTCAGCGTCGCGGTTTTGCCGAGCCGGGTCAACAGCTCTTGGCCAGTAGCTTCGAGCGCTCTCACCGCTCACGAATTGCGGGCCACCATCGCGTTGGTTCGCTGCAGGACCTCGGCGGCTTCGGCGACCATGTTTTCGACCACCTGGCGCGCCGACAGGACTTGGTCGATGCCGCCGATTCCCTGGCCGGCGGGCATGCAGGTTCGCTCGGTGTCGATGCCCTCTTCGACAGCGTAGTTCATGACGCCGGCGGCAAAGCTCTTGGCTATCTGGGCCGGGAATCGCTCGATCGCCCCGGGCGTGCGTTCCTGCTCCTCGACGTAGGCGTTGTTGATGACGCGCATCGGCTTGCCGGAATAGCAGCGGCTGATGGCGGTGTCGCCGCCTCCCTTGGCGGTGATCAGATCCTTGAACTCGACGGCTGCGCGAGCTTCGCGGGTGGCGATGAAGCGGGTGCCCACCCACGCTCCGTCGGCGCCGAGCACCAGGGCGGCGGCCAGGCCGCGGCCGTCGACGATCGAGCCGGCGCCGAGCACGGGGATGTCGACGGCGTCGACGATCTGCGGGATCAACGCCATGCCGGCGATCTTGCCGGTGTGGCCGCCCGCCTCGGTTCCCTGGGCGACGACCATGTCACAGCCCGCCTCTTCGGCGCGCGTCGCGTGTTCGACGCGGCCGCACATGGAGACGACTTTGACGCCGGCGTCGTGGCATTTGCCGATGACCGGTCCGGGCACGCCGAGTCCGGCGATGAACGACGACGCGCCTTCTTCGATGATGACGTCGATTGCGGCGATCATCTGTTCGGGCAGGGCGGCGAGCAGATCGACGCCGAACGGCCTGTCGGTGAGCTCGCGCACGCGCCGCATCTGCGCGCGAATCCCGTCGGGGGTCTCGGCGGCCATGCCGAGGGTGCCGTAGCCCCCGGCCGCGGAGACCGCCGCGCACACTTCGGCGTAGGCCACCTGGCCCATGCCGGCGAGAAACACCGGGTGCTCGATTTCGAACATCTCACAAACGCGCGTCTTGATGGTCATCGGTCCCTCCGTGGAAACGCCCACCCTAATCAAAACGCTTCGCGTTACCAAGACGCGTTCAAACGCTTCGCGTGTTCAAACGCTTCGCGTGTTCAAGACGCTTCGCGTGCCTAAAACGCTTCGCGTGTTCAAAACGCTTCGCGTGTTCAAGACGCTTCGCGTGCCGAAGGCGCACCCGGAGGGTGCTTTGGTCGCGCGCAGCGCTTTGATCACGCCCGGAGGGCGTTTGTGTCACGCGAAGCGTTTTAGTCACGCCCGGAGGGCGTCGGTGGCCCGGAGGGCGTTTGTGTCACGCGAAGCGTTTTAGTCACGCCCGGAGGGCGTCGGTGGCCCGGAGGGCGTTTGTGTCACGCGCAGCGTTT
>Ga0114931_10000756_pt1 | contig 40223 bp, 36 predicted proteins | sample 2SBtaG_FD_89579 | JGI IMG/M metagenome (GOLD analysis project Ga0114931, IMG submission 89579) | Deep subsurface microbial communities from Kolumbo volcano to uncover new lineages of life (NeLLi) - 2SBTROV14_V59a metaG | ecosystem: Environmental > Aquatic > Marine > Volcanic | place: Kolumbo... | reverse complement strand
GTCCAGCCGGTGATGTTGGCAATGTTGGGCTGCGCGGGGAAAGCACGCTCCAGATATGTGAAGCTGGCGCCGTCATTGCGGAAGGTCAGCGCCAGGCGGACGTAGGAATATCCTCCCGCCAGTGCGATCAATGCGCCCACAAGGAAGGCCAGCGGCGCTGCATGGCCGGTGATGCCAACGGCCAGGCCGAGAACGGAAAAAATACCGCCGCCAATCATGCCCCCCACGCCCATGGCGATGAGTTCAAGAAGACCCAGTGATCTACGGGGTGTTGTCGGCGTCATGGGCCTATCCGGTATTTGGCGACCCTGCTTGTGGCCAAGGAAGCGCTAACAAAATCTCTTTAAAGAGTGGGGCAAGGCGCCCGCAGGCGCAAGTTTCCCGACGGTCTTTTTAGTGGAGAACGGACTCGACGCCAACCGCAATGCTCACTTTTTTTTCAGCGTGTGAATATAAGCCATCACATCATTGATCTGCTGTCTGGTTAACGCAATGTGTGCCATCTGCCCTTGTGGCATGGCGAGCCAGGCCCGCAGAATTCCATCAGTTTTTGTCGGGTCGTTGGCAATGGAAGCCCATGGCGGCGCCACGTCAACACCGGGCTTTTCCTCTTCCGTCACATGACAGGTTTGACACCATTCCTGCGCCAGTTCCAGGCCTTCTTGCGCGCCCGCCAGTGCGTTCTGGCTTATCCCTCCCAGGTTCAAAAGAGCCAGTAGACTTATCGAAACTCTCCACTTCATAATGAGACCTCCTGTCTCCCAACAAAAGCGAGTCCATCCTGTGAAATAAAATATGATGATTGCAGGATCACAATTCAATGGTCCGGATCAATGGTCCGCAGCGCCGTCTCCTCCCACGATGGCCTTTGACATAAATCAAGCCTTCCGCTTCCCGTGTCCGTTATGGTGGTTCGAATGAACTTTGATATTGAGATCTTTGGGAGATGAACAATGTACATCAATTTTTGGTACGTGGCTGCCGAAAGCAGTGAAGTGACGTATAAACCCGTCAAGTCGAAAATGTTAGGACAGGAATTTGTTTTGTGGCGCGACAAAGCCGGGAAAGTGAATTGCATCAGCAACACCTGCACCCATCGCGGCGGCGCCATGGCGGAAGGGCGCATTCAGGGTGATTGCATCGAATGTCCGTATCACGGCTGGACCTTTAACGGCGAGGGGACGTGCGTGCGTTTGCCTTCACTGGCGTCGGATAAGAAAATTCCGGCGCGCGCGCATATTGATGCGTATCCTGTTGAGGAAAAATACGGCCTGGTGTTTGCTTTTCTGGGCGATCTGCCGGAAAATGAGCGCCCGCCTATCATCGACATTCCCGAATATGACGATGAGAACTGGACCTGCGCCATGCTCAAAGTCGACTGGAAAATCGACTATAAGCGCTCGCTGGAAAACACGATGGACCCGGCGCATAATGAGTTCACCCATCCCACGCATGGCTTTCTGGGTGTGAAGGATGAGTACACAGTGGCCGACATCAAACTGATCGAAAAGGAGTGGGGCACCGGATTCATGAATCCCATGTACACCCCGCCGCTCGCCAATGAAGAGATGCGCGCCGCCTCCGGGCGGACGGAGGACGCCTGGTCGGAAGCGGGCGCCGGCAATCACGGCGTGAATTGCACCTGGACGTTTATTCATCCCACGGAAAAAGCCTCTATGCACAATTATATGCTGCACACCCCGATCCATGAAAAGCTTGATCGGATATATGTCTTGATGCTGCGTAATTTCCTCACCGAAGAGCGTCATAATCAGACGTTCATCGATCGTGGCGTTTTTATTGCCGAACAGGATCGCGTGGTGCTTGAAGCCATCAACCCGACTTTGACACCGCGCGTTAACACCAAAGAGGTGTTGGTTCCGGCGGACAAGGCCGTGGCGCGCTACCGTGAGCTTTATAAAGACTGGCAGGCCAAAGGCTGGCGCATTGACGTCAAGAAGATGCATCGGGATGAAGACGAGATTGCTTATGCCATCCCGAGCCCCGGGCGCAGACACTCGAAAAACTGGGCGCTTGATACGGTGCCTCTTATCCCCGGCGATGCCGGAGCGGGGATGAAAGCGGCGGCTGAGTGAGGTCGCCCTCAGGGCAGATCATTTTGACACAGGCGGTCCCCCCAGCGCGGGGCCGCTTCTTTTTTAATTTTTGAATTTGACACCGGGATATGTCACTTTCCTGTTTGGGCCGCTATTTTGAACAAACAGGAGGAGACGATGCATCGCAGTCAGTTGGGCGGGATCATCATCGATTGTGATACGGAAGACCTTGAGACTGCGGCGTCATTCTGGAGCGCGGCGTTGGGTTATGCCGCTCTGCCGACGGTCAAGCCTGAAGATAAAAATTATGTGAGCCTCGATACCGCGCCCCATGATCTCGATCTTGAAGTGCAAAAGGTCGATCATACACCGCGCGTGCACATCGATATTGAGACGGATGATATGGAGGCCGAAGTGACGCGGCTTGAGAAGCTGGGAGCAAAAGCGATTTGCCACATTCGCGACTGGCGTGTCATGGAGGCGCCGACCGGGCACCGGTTTTGTGTTGTTCCGGCGCAAAGATCAAATTTTGAAAAAGAAGCCCACATCTGGCCCTGAACCAGCGTGTTTTGCTCAGACCGGCTCGTTAAAAACGGGGGTCAAAACGTGAAAACCCAGTAATATCAGGGGATTAATCCTTTTAACAAACTGGTTGAGATGGGCGGAAAAATAGGAAATATTGGCAAAAGAAAAATGTGATCACAAAATGACCATCATGAGGGAAGAGATGTCAAACCTGCCTAACGATCTTGAGGCTTTTTGGATGCCGTTCACGCCCAACCGGGCGTTCAAGAGGGCGCCGCATCTGGTGAGACAGGCGGAAGGCCTCTATTATACTTCTCTGGATGGGCGCCGCATACTTGACGCCATCTCCGGTCTGTGGTGCGTCAATGCTGGACATCGGCACCCGAAAATCACCGAGGCGATGAAGGCCCAGATCGACACGTTGGATTATGCCAGTTCCTTCAATTTCGGCCACCCCAAGGCGTTTGAGTTTGCCGCGCGCCTGGCGGACCTGGCGCCGGACGGCCTCTCCCATGTGTTTTTCACCAATTCCGGATCGGAGGCGGTGGACACGGCGCTCAAAATTGCCCTGGCTTATCAGCGCATGCGGGGACAAGGCGGGCGGGCGCGGCTGATCGGGCGCGAGCGGGGCTATCACGGCGTGGGTTTTGGCGGCATTTCGGTCGGCGGCATGGTGAAAAACCGGATGTATTTCGGCTCTCTGCTCACCGGTGTCGATCATTTGCGCCACACCCATGATCTGGAGCACAACGCGTTTTCCCGCAGGCAGCCTGTATGGGGCGCGCATCTGGCGGATGATCTGGAGCGCCTCGTCGCCTTGCACGACGCCTCGACCATCGCGGCAGTGATTGTTGAGCCGGTGGCGGGCTCTGCCGGTGTGCTGGTGCCGCCCCAAGGCTATCTGCAACGCTTGCGCAAAATTTGCGATGCCCATGACATTTTGCTGATTTTCGATGAAGTGATCACCGGCTTTGGGCGGCTGGGCGCTTCATTCGGTGCGGAATATTTTGGCGTGATGCCTGACATCATCACCTGCGCCAAGGGGATGACCAATCGGGCGGTGCCGGCCGGAGCCTGCCTTGTGCAGGATAAAGTCTACGACGTTTTCATGAACGGACCGGAGCCCGGCATTGAGCTTTTTCACGGCTACACGTATTCCGGCCATCCTCTGGCGGCGGCGGCGGGCATCGCCACGCTTGATGTGTATCGTGATGAAGATTTGTTCGCGCGCGCCGCCGCGCTCTCGTCTTACTGGGAAGATGCGGTCCATGCGCTCAAAGACTGTTCCCATGTGATCGATATTCGCAATCTTGGCCTTGTGGCGGGGATTGAGCTGGAGCCGGACCCGTCAAAGCCGACGCGCCGCGCCATGCAAGCGTTTACCTCTTGCTTCGACAAAGGCGTGCTGATCCGCACCACCGGTGATATCATCGCGCTCTCGCCGCCGCTCACCATCGACAAGCCCGAGATTGATTTTATTTTTGAAACCTTGAGCGGCGTGCTGAAAGATCTGACGTGATACGCTCCTTTTAAGTAAACCAATGACAAAGAACATTTTACAAGAATTCAAAACCTGGCTTGAACACAACGCCATTGAAGACGTTGAATGCGCGACCTGTGATATGGCCGGGTCGGTGTGCGGCAAGACACTGCCTGTCGACGAATTTCTTGACGGCCTCATGGGAGGCGGCGTGCGTTTGCCCGAATCCTTTTTTGGCCTAACCGTGACAGGAGATTTTTGTTTCGGCGGTGTTTTGGATGACGCCGAACCGGACATCACGTTCATTCCCGATCCAAAAACGCTGCGCCCCGTGCCGTGGTGCGTCGATAAAACGGCAATCGTCTTGGGCGATTATGTCGATCATGGCGGTGCACCGGTTTCTTTCGCACCCCGCCGCGTATTGCAGCGCGTGCTGGAGCTGTATGAAAGCGCGGGATGGACTCCCATTGTGGCACCGGAATTTGAATTTTATCTTGTGAGCAAGCCGAAGGATTTCCACTCTGATTTCCAACCGCCCGCAGGTTTGGCAGGTCTGGGCCAGGGGGCACTGCACCCGTATGGTCTTGAAGCCGCGGGCAGCGTGGAAGATCTGTTGAATGATCTTTATACGACCTGTGAGGCCCAAAATATTCCCATCGGCACGCTGACGCAGGAAGCGGGGCCTGGGCAGTACGAATTGAACTTAAGCCACCGCGCGGCGCTGGAAGCGGCGGACATGGCTTTTCTCTTCAAGCGTACTTTGCACCGCGTGGCGCTTGACCACGGCTTGATCGCGACCTTCATGGCCAAACCCTATGAACATTCCTACGGCAGCGCCATGCACCTGCACCAGAATGTGCTGGACGCCAAGAGGGGCGCGAATCTTTTCAGTCTCGATGGCGCTGACATGTTGCGCGCGCATATCGCGGGCTTGCAACACTATCTGCCCCGCGTCATGCCCCTTCTCGCGCCCTATCCAAATTCCTATCGTCGTTTTGCCCCCGGTCTTTCCTGTCCTGTTAATTTTCATTGGGGAGAGGACAATCGATCTGTGGGCTTGCGTGTGCCCAAATCCAACGCCAAATCGCGCCGTATCGAAAATCGCGTGCCCGGCGCCGATGTGAATCCCTATCTGGTAATCGCCGCGTCCTTAGGCTGCGGCTATCTGGGAATGAAGGAAGGATTGGCGCCCGATGAACCGGTGATGGGGGGAGCGTATGAATCCGATAGTCAGGCGCTGCCGATGAGTCTCGACCAAGCTTTGACCGGGTTTGCCGGAGACGACAAAATGAAACACTTATTTAGTGCGGAATTTGTGAAACTATTTTCGGGCATCAAACGCTATGAATTGGATGAATTCAATCGGTTGATCACGCCTTGGGAACGCGAACATTTGTTGATGAAGGTTTAAAATGTCAGCCATGCACTCCGGAAAAACTTCTCCTCCCCGGGCTTCTAATAAAACCGGGCACTGGCAGGCAGCAGATGCACGCCACCATATTCATCCGTTCACAGATCAACATGCGCTGAAAGAAAAAGGCGTGCGCGTGATCACTCATGGCGAAGGGATTTATGTTTGGGATTCTGAAGGGAACCGCCTGCTCGACGCGATGGCGGGTCTATGGTGCTGCCAATTGGGATATGGCAATGAAGAACTTGTGCAAGCGGGCGCTGAGGCTCTGCGGCAATTGCCCTATTACAACACTTTTTTTCAGACCACGCATCCTCAAGTGGTGGAACTTGGAGAAAAGTTGGCTGAGATCACGCCGGAGGGGCTGGACACATTCTTTTTTGCCAATTCTGGGTCGGAAGCCAATGACAGTGCAGTGAAACTGATCCGTTATTACTGGAATCTGCAAGGGCGGAAGAATAAGAAGATAATTCTCAGCCGGAATTTGAGTTATCACGGCACCACCATGGCGGCAGCGAGCCTGTCGGGCCTGCCGTATATGCATCCGCAATTTGATTTGCCGCTGCCGGGATTTGAGCATGTTGGACCGGCGCCATATTGGTATGACGAAGGGGGAGATCTGTCCCCTGATGACTTTGGATTGGTGGTGGCCCGCGCGGTGGAAAATGCCATTGTGAAGCTGGGCCCTGATAACGTTGCGGCTTTTATCGGTGAACCTGTGATGGGGGCAGGCGGCTTGATAATTCCGCCTGATACGTATTGGCAGGAAGTGGAAAAAATTTGCCGCAAATACGATGTTCTTCTTTGGGCAGATGAGGTCATTTGCGGGTTTGGCCGCACGGGCGCATGGTTTGGCTGTCAGACTTACGGATTCCAACCCGATCTCATCACCATGGCAAAAGGCTTATCCAGCGGTTACCAGCCCATCTCGGCTCTTGCGTTGGGGCCACGTATGGGGGAAGCCATCAATAATGCTCATGAAGAATTGGAGCATGGTTTCACATATTCAGGCCATCCGGTGGCCTGTGCCGTGGCGTTGAGAAACATCGAGATCATGCAGCGCCTGGATTTGGTGGGGGAGACGGGCCGCGCCGTGGCGGCTTATTTTCAGCAAAAACTCGGTACGTTGGCCGATCACCCTTTGGTGGGAGAAGTGCGCGGTGTCGGATTTTTGGCCGCCATTGAAATTGTGGCAGACAAGGCGACGCGCCGCCGGTTCCAGGATCCCGGCAAAGCCGGTTCCCTGTGCCGTGATTTTTGTTTTCAAAACGGCCTCATCATGCGGGCGGTGCGCGATACCATGATTCTCAGCCCGCCTCTCATTCTTTCCAAATTAGAAGTGGATGAATTGGTGGACGCGGCGCGCCGCTGCCTTGATCTCACCGCCGCCGAACTGAGCAAAGACTAATCCGCCATGCCGGCTGTTTCGCATACCTATCCACACTCATATTATGCGGCCACGGCTTGTGACATGCCGGATCTGCCGTCGCTTGACGGCGATCTGACATGCGATGTGTGCGTCATCGGCGGCGGGCTGACCGGCGTTTCCGCCGCGCTGCATCTGGCGGAGCTGGGCTATGATGTGGTGCTGCTGGAAGCGGAAAAAATCGGCTGGGGCGCGTCGGGCAGGAATGGCGGGCAATTGGGCACCGGCCAACGCCAGGATCAAGACACGCTGGAAAAAATTTACGGGCGTGATATAGCGCGCACCTTATGGGATTTTGCTGAAGAGTCTGTGGCGCTTTGCAAAGATCTTATTCAAAAACACGCCATTCAGTGCGATTTCAAACCGGGCATTTTGCATGTCTGCCTTAAGCCGGAACAGGTGCGCGCGGATCATGCGTATATTAACAAATTAAGCACCGAGTATGGTTGTCAGGATCGCAGAGTGCTGTCGCGTGAGGAAATCTGCGACAGGCTGGGAACAACGCTCTATCATGGCGGATCGTTTGATCGGAGCTCCGGTCATCTACACCCGCTGAATTTTAATTTGGGTTTGGCAAAAGCGGCCCTGGCGGCGGGAGCACGGCTCTATGAGGGCGTGCGCGTGACTGCCTATTCCGCCAGCGCGCCCAGTGTGGTGCAGACCGGCTGCGGCAATGTAACAGCGTCTTACCTGGTTCTGGCGTGCAATGGTTACCTGGAAAAACTGGAACGCCGCGTGGCGGGCAAGATCATGCCCATCAACAATTATGTGCTGGCAACCGCGCCGCTGTCGCAAGACCGGCAAAAATCCATCATCCGCGATGAAGTTGCTGTCGTCGATTCAAAATTCGTGGTGGATTATTACCGCTTCTCCCCCGACCGCCGTTTGCTGTTTGGAGGCGGCGAGACCTATTCGCGGCATTTTCCATCAGACATCAAATCCTTTGTGCGAAAATATATGCTGCGCGTCTTCCCACAATTGGCTGACGTGCCGATTGACCATGCCTGGGGCGGCACGCTCGCCATCACCCTCAACCGCATACCACATTTTGGACGGCTTGAGCCCAATGTCTTTTATGCGCAGGGCTATTCCGGCCATGGTCTGGCCTATACGGTGTTTGCCGGCAAGCTTGTCGCCGAAGCCTTGAGCGGCACGGCGGAGCGTTTCGACGTGATGGCGGATCTGAATATTCCGTCCTTCCCCGGCGGCACGCTTTTGCGCTGGCCCGGCTTGGTGCTGGGCATGGTCTATTACGCCTTGCGGGACAGGCTATAATCTTTCAGCCGTTCCCGCTTGATGTTTTGCTTGACCGGATCATCACCACCGCCGCAGCCACAACACCCAGCGTCACAAAGGCGATGATGACTGTGGCCAGGGCGTTGATGTCAGGGGTCACTCCCAGTTTGACTTTGGAGAAGATATACATGGGCAGGGTGTTGGAGCCGGGCCCCGAAACAAAGCTGGCGATCACCAGATCATCAAGCGACAGTGTGAAGGCCAGCAGCCAGCCCGCAATGAGGCCCGGCGCGATGAGTGGAATGGTGATGTCCCACAACACGCGCAGGGGCCGTCCGCCCAGATCCATTGCCGCCTCTTCGAGCGAGTCGTCAAGCCCTGCCAGCCGCGCCTGAACCACGATCGCCACATAAGCCGTGGAAAAAGTGATGTGGGCGATGGCGATGGTGGTGACGCCCCGGCCTGCGGGCCAGCCGATCAGGTTTTCCAGCGCAATGAACATCAGCAGCAGGGACAGGCCGGTGATCACGTCAGGCATCACCAGCGGCGCCGTAATCATGCCGCTGAACAGCGCGCGGCCGCGAAACCGTCCGAAGCGTTGCATGGCAAGCGCGGCGCACATGCCAAGAACAGTGGCGCACGTGGCGCTGATGGTTGCGATCCGTAAACTGAGCAAAAGAGCATCCAGAGCCTGGGCATTGCCGGCCAGTTCATGGTACCAGCGCAGTGAAAACCCACCCCAGATCGTCGCCAGTCTGGAATCGTTAAACGAGTACACGATAACGGATATAATGGGCGCATAGAGAAATACAAAGCCCAGAACGACCACGCTGCCCAGTCCCCGCCTCTTGTTATTGAGCGCCGCCATCAACTCTCTCCTTCGCGCACCTGATAATGCTGAAATACCATCATCGGCGCCACCAGCAGCGCCAGAAGCACAATGGCAACGGCCGCCGCGATGGGCCAGTCCCGGTTGAAAAAGAATTCATCATACAAAACCCGTCCGATCATCAGACTGTCAGGTCCGCCCAGAAGGGTCGGGATGATGAATTCGCCGATCGCCGGGATGAACACCAAAAGGCATCCGGCAAGTATGCCCGGGCGGGAGAGCGGCAGAGTGATATCGCGGAACACCTGCCAGGGTCTGGCGCCCAGATCCTGCGCCGCTTCCGGAAGGTCCCTCTCCAGCTTTTCCAGATTGGCGTAAAGCGGCAGGATCATGAATGGCAGATAGGAATAGACAATCCCGATGGTGATGGCGAAATCCGTATACATCATGTTGAGCGGGGTATCGATCACGCCCAGCCAAATCAGGAAGGAATTGATCAGACCATTCTGATTGAGCAGACCCATCCAGGCATAAACCCGCAATAGGAATGATGTCCAAAACGGCAAAATCACAAGAAGTAGAAGGATGTTCCTGATATGGGGCCGGGAGCGCGCGATGAGATAGGCCATAGGATAGCCGATCAGCAGGCAGAACACTGTGGCGATAAAAGCCAGCTTCACCGAGTTTAGATACGTGAACCAGTAAAGGTCATCGCTCAGCAGAAAACGGAAATTGTCAAGCGTCACCTGGATAAAATGAGACGCACCTGCTGACCAGTTGAAGAGCGGCGTGAACGGCGGCCGGGCGACGATGGGGTCGGCCAAGCTGATTTTCAAGACGATGATGAAAGGCGCGAGAAAGAACAGCAGCAGCCACAGATAGGGCAATACGAGAATGCCCTGGCGCCAATGCCTGTTGGTGAATCGGCGCACACCCTGAAAAACGGACTGTAATCTGGAAGAGAAGACCTTCAATTTCTCATGTCCTCACTCCCGCAATAACAGCATGCTGTCGGGCTCCCAGGAAAGATACACCCCTTCGTCCCAATCCCATGCGCGCTTGGCGGAGCGGATCCGGTTTTGTGCGCTGACCAGCACAATCATGCCCGTTTCAAGTTTGACCTGAAGCAACGACAATTTGCCAAAATAACCCTGATCATAAATCAGGCCCTTCACGCAAATCATGGAAGGTGAGGAGGGAGGCTCCTTGCTGACAAATATTTTTTCCGGCCGTAGAGCGATGACCACGTTTTTCTTGGCGAGCGGCGCCGCTTCCTCCCTGCCAATGGTCACATCGCGCCCCAGACTTTCTGAGCGCACCTCAAAGGCCTCGCCACTCTCAGCGAAAATGTGCGCTTCAAAAAAATTGATGGTGCCGACAAAATCCGCCACAAATTGCGTGTCCGGATTTTCATAGACTTCATGGGGCGTGCCAATCTGCGCGAAAGTTCCTTCATTCATAATGGCGACGCGGGTGGACAGCGTCATTGCCTCTTCCTGGTCGTGCGTGACGACCACGAAGGTGACCCCCAGATCGTCCTGAATATTGGCAAGCTCAAATTGTGTCTGCTCACGCAGCTTTTTGTCCAATGCCGCCAGCGGTTCGTCGAGAAGCAAAACTTTGGGCCGTTTGGCCAGTGCCCGGGCCAGAGCCACACGCTGCCTCTGCCCACCGGACAATTGATCGGGCTTGCGGTGTCCGAATTTTTCAAGTTGCACCAGAGCCAGCATCTCCTTCACCCGTGCTTTGGTGGCGCTTTTGTCCATCCCTTCCCGCTTCAGACCATAGGCGATATTCTGTGCGGCGCTCATATGGGGAAAAAGCGCATAGGACTGAAACATCATATTGATGGGACGCTCATAAGCCGGCAAGGCGGTGACATCCATGCCATCGATGATGATGCGGCCCTCCGACGGTGATTCAAAACCCGCCAGCATGCGCAGCAGCGTTGTTTTCCCGCAGCCCGAGCCACCCAGAATCGAAAATAGCTCGCTTTTGTAGATCTCCAGATCAACGTGATCCACCGCGCAAAAATCGCCAAAATATTTGCTGACGCCCTTGATGCGGATAAACGGGGTGGCGGTGTGATCCATCCAGGGTTCATCGTCGGGGGCGGGAGCGGTTAACGGCGCCGCTATCTCATCTTGTGGGAGTGTCTCCTTGTCATTCATGCCCCTGTCCTCATGGTGGGGTTACCTCCCGGTTTTAAATCGCGCCCACAGGCGCGTGCGGCGGCGTTCATCCTTGGGGGGATAAACTTTAGAAGGGACAAGAATGGCGCGTATTTCCGGAGGCGGATAAATCGCCGGGTTGTTGATCACTCCGGGATTTAAGTACGGAACTGAAGCTGTATTGCCATTAGCGTAATAAATATAATTTGAAATATCCGCAATCACTTTTGGCCGCATGAGATAATCCAGAAATAAATGTGCGTTGTCGGGGTGGGGGGCATCTTCGGGAATGAGCCAGATATCGATCCACAGCGGCGAGCCTTCGCGGGGGATAAAATAAGCCAGATTGATATCGATATTGGCTTCGCGCGCGCGGTCCTGCGCCTGGGCGTAATCGCCCGAAAAACTCATCGCCACACACACTTCTTTGGCCGGAAGGTCCACCAACAGCCGGGTGGAGCTGAAATATTTGATATAGGGGCGTACGGATTTGAACAGCGCTTCGACCTCGGATAGGGCGGCTTCGTCATTGGTATTCTGGTCATAGCCCAGATAGGCCAGCGCAAGCGGAATGACGTCTGTCGGCGAATCAAGAAAAGAGACGCCGCAATCGGCAAGCTGTGCCATGATCTTAGGATCGAAAAAAAATGCAGCGCTGTCCAGAGGCGCATCAGGTACGCGCGCGCGGACCATGTCGACGTTATAAGCAATCCCGACCGAGCCCCACATATAGGGAACGGCATAGATATTACCAGGATCATAGGCTTCAAGTGATTTTAATATTTCAGTATCCTGATTGTTCCAGAGCGGTAATTTTCTTCTGTCCAGCGGGGTGAACAGATGGATGGGGATAAGGCGTCCGGCAAATTGAGCGCTGTGCAGCACCACATCATAGCCCGTGCCGCCCGCCAGTAATTTTGCGTCGACGATCTCGCTTGAATCATAAGTGTCGTAATTGACGTGAATGCCGTATTCGTTTTCGAAGTTTTGGATCGTCTGAGGCGTCACATAATCCGCCCAATTATAGACATTCAGCACCGGCTCTTCCGCCCTTGCCGGGGCGGACCATAGAAGACAAAAACCGGCCAGCCCGCACAGAAAACACGTCACCCATCTGTTGGCGTTCAGTCTCATTTGTACGCCTCAACATCTGCAACACTAAAATGCCGCGGGAAAAATTGCGCCAGCAGAACAAAACAAATCTTGCGTCCCGCCTTACGGTCCAAGAGCCGGGGCGTCATCAAGAGTGCGAGCGAAAGACCCTCAAACAGCGCCATCAGGCCGGCGGCGATGGTCGGGGCTTCCAGATTTTGATAGGCTCCCTGATCAATGATTTCCTGGCAGAGATCTTCCACCACGCGGCGCTGTTCGATGTCACGTGCGGTGCATATCTTGGCATAGGTGGGTCGTGCTTTGGCTTCTCCTTGAAAGGCGAACCATACAGCGAGTTTCTTGCGGTCGCATACAGACGCATTGAATTCCGCCCCCACCAACGCCGCCAGTTGTGCCGCGGCATTGTCTTGTGCCGCCGCTGCCAGGGCACTGCGCCAAACGTGGCAATATTCATCGCTGAGAAATTTCAACGTTTCGACCAGCAAAATCTCCTTGCTTTTGAAGTGCAGATTAATCAGCCCCTGACTGAGCCCCGCGACTCTGGCGACATGGGAAAGGGTTGTATCAGCAAACCCATGGCGGGCGATACATTCCATTGTGGCGGTGATCAATTGCCCCCGGCGCTCTTTTTTCGAGACTTTCCGTCGGCGCGGCGGTGAGAGTCCCGGCTCGTCAAGAACCACTTTTGCCTCCTTATTGCGGCTGAAATGATACGCAGTATCCGTGGGAAACACCATAAAAATCAGGCGTTGTTCCCCGTAATAATGAATGGCCGTTCATTCATCTTTATGGACAGGCCGGCGCTTTCCATGACACACTCCCCCCTGCCATCCGCAATAGAGAGCCTTGGCCATGAATCCCCCCAACACATACGATGCGATCATCATCGGCGCTGGACACAATGGGCTGACAAATGCGGCTTTTCTCGCCAAAGCGGGGCTGGATGTTCTGGTGCTGGAACGCAACCCTTATATCGGCGGCGCGGCGGTGAGCCGCACGCTTCACCCGGGCTGGATCTATTCCAATTGTTCCTATGTGTGCAGCCTGCTGAGGCCCGAGATCACTCACGCGCTGAATCTGACGCGCCACGGGCTTCAGATTGTGCCTTATGGCGGTGGCGTGACGCTGATGCGAAACGGTGGCTTTTTGGGCAATTACACCGATGAAGAAGTTCAGCACCGTGAGCTTGCCCGCCATTGTCCGCGCGACGCCGACGCTTATCAGCGCTTCAGTGCAGACGTTTTGCGCTATTGCCGCTTTGTCAGGCCGCTCCTGCTGCGTACACCGCCCGATCCCACGTCGTTCAAACCGCGCGACATTTTTGAACTGTTGTACCTGGGCAAAAAATTTCATGACCTTGGCGATGAGCAGATGCTGGAGTTCATCCGCTTTTTTACCATGAGCATCGCGGATTTTCTCGATCAGTATTTCATTTCGGATGTGATCAAGGCGCATCTAGCCGGTTCGGGTATCATCGGAACGGCGCTGGGGCCCATGTCCCCCGGAACAGCCTATATCCTACTGCACCATTATATGGGCGATATTGATGGCCAGGTCGGCGCTTGGGGGTTTGCCCGCGGCGGCATGGGCGCGATCACGAGGGCCATGGCGGGCGCGGTGCGCGAACACGGCGGACAGATCCGCGTGAATGCCGGGGTGGCCGCCATCACGGTCAAGCGGGGCCGCATCGGCGGTGTCGTGCTGGAGAGCGGCGAAGAAATCAGCGCCCCCATCGTGGTGTCCAATCTTGACGCCAAGCGCACCTTACTAAAACTTATGAACCCTAAAGACCTGCCCGCCTCTCTGCTTGAAAGTGCGCGGCGCTTCAAAATCAGGGGGTCATCGGGAAAGCTCAACATTGCGCTCGACGGCCCGCCGGAATTTCCGCAATTGCCTGAAGATTGTCCGCTCGCCCGAGGTGACATGCATTTCACCGATTCCATGGAGCGCATGGAGCGCGCCTATGATGATTGGAAAAACGGGTGCTGGTCGCGTGATCCCTACGTTGATATGGTGATCCCGACATTCACTGATCCGACCATGGCGCCGCCGGGCAAACATTATATGAGCGTGTTTGTGCAGTATTGCCCGCCGCATCCAGCAAGCGGCCCATGGACTGAAGAAAAACGCGATGCCTTCGGCCAGACGGTGATTAACCAGATTGCCGCGTATAGCCCGAATTTTCGCGATCTTATTCTGCATACGGAAATACGCACGCCGCGCGAGTTGGAAGACGAGGTTGGCTTGACTGAGGGAAATATCTTTCAAGGTGAGCTGACTTTTGACCAGCTTTTGTTCAACCGGCCGTTTCCCGGGATGGCGCAATATCGCGGGCCCGTGAGAGGCATGTATCTGTGCGGTTCGTCAACGCATCCCGGTGGCGGGGTGATGGCGGCGCCGGGGGCCAATGCGGCGCGGGAGATATTGTCTGACGCCAGACGGTCCAACAGCGTGCCCGGGGCTTTTGGCGATGACTGACGCTTATGATGCCATCATCATCGGCGCGGGGCACAATGGCCTCGTGTGCGCGGCCTATCTGGCCAAAGCGGGTTTGCGCGTTTTGGTGCTGGAGGCGCGCGCGGCGCCCGGCGGCGGTGCTGTCACGCGCCCGTTTGCGCCGGGTTTTAAAGTCTCTGCTTGTGCCCATCTTCTCTCTTCCTTTCAGCTACGCATCGCGCGGGATCTGGGCGTTGATATCCCCTTCGCCGCCACGCATCTCAATACCATTGCGCTGGACGAGGGCGGGCGTCACATCACCCTCACCGCGGATGGGGCGACGGGCGCGGGACTTTCGGTGCAAAACCAGGCGGCCTATGGGCGCTTGTCTGTCCGTCTGCGCGCTCAAGCCGCTTGGCTCTCTGGCCTGATGAACATGCCGCCGCCACGGCTTATGGACGGCGATTGGCGCGATGCCGGGACACTTGCCGCGCTGGGCTGGCGATTGCGCTTTGGTCTGGGCCGAAAGAATATGCGGGATCTGCTGCGCATCATCGGCAGTAATATTTATGACGTGCTCGACGATGCATTTGATGATGACAGGCTGAAAGGCGTGCTTGCCTTTGATGCTGTGCTGGGAACGGCCCTGGGGCCGCGCTCTCCGGGCAGCGTGCTGACTTTTCTCACCCGCCGCGCCGGTGAGATCCACAGCGCGCCGGGCGGCTATGCCCTTGCCCGGGGCGGCATGGGGGGGTTAAGCGATGAATTGGCCGAAATCTTCAAAGCGCGCGGGGGCGCATTGCGCACCCGGTCATCGGTCCGCCGCATCGTGGTGCGGGCGGGAAGGGCTTCTGGCGTGGAACTTGAGTCCGGCGAGATCATCCCGGGACGGATCGTCATCTCCAATGCCGATCCTAAAGCGACCCTGCTCTGCCTTGTGGGCGCGCCTCACCTTGACGCGCTGTTTGCGCACAAAATATCGAAAATCCGCGATCAGGGAACCACCGCCAAGCTGCATCTGGCCTTGGACAAAAGTCCCGAATTCACCGGCCTCTCCCCGGCTGAAACAGGCCAGCGCCTGATCATTGCGCCCACTATGGCGCGTTTGGAGCGAGCTTTTGATGCCTGCAAATACGGTGAAGTATCCGAAGAACCCACGCTTGAGATCACCATACCGACGCTTCATGATCCTGAACTGGCGCCCGGCGGTCGGCATGTCCTCTCCGCTGTTGTTCAGTATGCCCCTTATAATGTTAAAGGGGGGTGGGCCTCGAAAAAGAATGATTTTACGGAGCGCATTCTCGACCGTCTGGAGATCTATGCGCCGGGATTGCGCCGGTCTATCCTGCACCGTGACCTGCTGACGCCAGATGATCTTGAATCCGGTTTCGGCATGTCCGGGGGACATTGGCACCACGGCGAATTGGCTTTTGATCAGATGCTGATGATGCGTCCGGTTCCCGGTGCGGCGGGCTATGCCATGCCCGTGGACGGACTTTATCTGTGCGGTGCAGGCGCGCATCCCGGCGGCGGCGTGATGGGCGCGGCGGGACGCAATGCCGCCCGCGTCATCTTGCGAGGAAAAGATTTATGACCGACATCGCGCCCGAGCATTTCCGCGTCGCCGCGCGGCCAACCCCTTTTCACGTGCGCACAAGCGCGTTGAACAGCGTCAATCACTGGGAGCGCTGGAAAGGCTACACCGTTCCGGCAAGTTACGATGACGTCGAACTGGAATATTTTGCCATCCGCAATGCCTGCGGGGTGTTTGATCTGTCGCCGATGAACAAATACCGCGTGTCCGGGCCGCAGGCGCAAGACTATCTCAACCGGCTCATGACCCGCGATATCTCCAAACTGCGCAAAAACCGTGTGGCTTATGCCGTGTGGTGCAATGATCGGGGAAAAGTGATTGACGACGGCACGCTGTTTCACCTCGCGGCCAATGAATACCGCCTGTGCGCGGGAGGCTATCAGCTTGATTGGCTGTGTCTCTCGGCCTTCGGTTTTGATGTTGCCATTGAGGATGTCACGGAAGATGTGGCCGCGCTCGCGGTGCAGGGGCCCACAAGCTGCGCCGTGCTCAAGGCTCTCGGTGTGGCGGGGGTTGAGACGCTCAAACCCTTTGACGTGATGCCTTTTTCCTTCAAGGGCGCACGCCTGATGGTTTCGCGCACGGGCTTTACCGGTGATCTCGGCTATGAGCTGTGGGCCCCGCCTGAACTGGCGGTGGCGCTGTGGGACGCTTTATGCGCTGCGGGGACGGCGTATGGCGTCCGTCCCATCGGCACGGCGGCGTTGGAGATGGCGCGTATTGAGGCGGGCTTCATACAATCGGGGTCCGATTTCATGCCGGCCTTGCAGACCATGCGCCTCGATCATGACCGCTCGCCGTTCGAACTGGGTCTTGGGCGGCTGGTTGATTTCAGCAAATCTCACTTTACCGGACGCCGCGCGTTGATGGCGGAAAAAGAACGGGGCGCGCGCTTTTGTCTGGTCAGACTCGATATCGAAGGCAATAGACCGGCGGTGGAGTCGTTTGTTTATGCGCGGCAGGGCCAAAAACCGGTGGGCCATGTGACCTCTGCTCTCTGGTCGCCAAGCTGCAAAGCCAGTATCGCCCTGGCGAGTTTGGAGACGGTCCGAGCTGACACAGACCGTTTTTGGGTGGAGATTTATGAGCAACGCGAATTGCGCTGGCGCCGTGTGTGGGCGCGCGCCCGGGTGGTGAAGGGGCCGTTCTGGAATCCGGCGCGCCGCCAAGCGACACCGCCGCCCGCTTTTTGAGAAGTGTATTGGGGGGCTACCCCGTGATCTCTTCAACAGCGCGGTAGGCCTGATCAATGGCGCTGTCGGCATAAGCAGAGGCACCCGCATCGGAATTCGCAATGGTCACCCGCCCGAAAGGTTTGCGGGCCAGCTCGTGCGGCGCTGCGCCGGGCGGCCATTCGGGGTCGAACAACGTGTTGTATTCATACGCATAGCCGTGCGGCCAGCGGTTAACCGTGATCGCTTCAATATCCCGCGCTGCATCAAAACCGCCGCCCCCCAGCATGCCGTTGAGGTGGGTACGGATTTCGCGCTCGAATGTTTCAAAAGGCGTTGTCAGGAGTTGTCCTCTGCCGGCACGCGCCTGTTCGCGGGCGGTCAGTCCGAGATTGGGCACCGTGGGCACATGCACCATATGCAGCACGATCGGGTTGGCCGGATCGGTGGCATGCGCGTAGTCCCCAAGGTTGACCGGGAAATCCAGCGCCACGCGGCTGTGATAACTGCCCGGGCAATAGGCGCTGGCGATCTTCAGGGATTGGAACGCCCGCCAGTTGCGCAGCAGCACATTGGTGTAGACCAGCGGCGTTTTGACGTTATAGGATAAAGCGTCGCGTTGCGCTTCGGGCAATTCACTGAAAATGTACGGAATCATCATATTGTAACACGCCAGAACAGCGTGCGCCCCGCGCACACGGCTTGCCTTGCTGTTGGTGACATAGACCACCTCCACACCTTCTGTCTGCTGAGGATAACCGACATGCGCAACGCTGACAGCCGTGCTGTTCAGGCGAATGCGCACTGGCGATGCCGGATCATCAAGGCGTGTATAGTCAAAGCGCGCCGTCACCACATCCTCCATCGTCACACCCGGCGCCGCGTCAGGCACAAGTTTGCGCACAAGAAGCCGGGCCAGGGAGGCATTGCCGTCAGGAAAATGGAAGATATAGGGTTCTGAATCGGGACCGAAATAGAGTTCCTCCTCGTCCTTGAGCGCCAAACCCTGAAAACCGGGGAACCCCATCAAATGGCATTCATAAGCCGATAGGGCGTCCGTGCCGATCCCCCAAAAGGCATGTGGGCCTTTTTGAAAAAAATCAAGAGATTCCGGGTCCATGTGCAAATGGGTGACAAGGTAATCATTGTAGCTTGTTTTTTGCAGGAATCTGATCTTCTCCCGGACCGAACGACCCTTCAGGTGATCTGTTTTATCTGTATAAAGAATTTTTATCTCTCGTCTTGTTTTCTTCGAGTATGGAAGATCATCAACCCAGTTATATGAGGGTGCGGATGTCTCGACGGCGCTGCCCGACATGAATTGAACGCCAGGACCGCCAGGAATCAGCGTGTCTTTTCCATAGGTTTTTTTGTCAAAGTAGAGACCCTGGTGCATGCTGAAGGAGTCATAAAACCCCTGATCGAACGCATCGTAGAATTTCGACACGTCTACGCCGATATCTTTCAGGAGGCGTTTGGCTTGCCGTGAGTAAGAGCCGGGCCCGTCAATTGACTGACTACCGCCATAGCCGATCAGCAGATGTCCCTTGTGCGTAAATTCATTGCGTTTGGCGTGTCCGCCAAAATCATCGTGATTGTCGAGAATGAGGATCCGGGCGTCCGCCCCTGCCTTTTGCCGGTAAAAATGCGCCGCCGCCAGCCCGCTGATGCCGCCGCCGACCACAATCAGATCATAGGTTTGATCGGTCTGCTGCGATGGTGCGGTGAACGTGGCGCCCTGGGACACCTGATGGGCGGTCTCAAATGAACCTTTATGACTGCCCCGCATACCGGTCAGCGCGGGGGGATACGGTGAATGTGTGAGTTCGGCAAAAAGAGGGACCCCCGCGGCCCGGAGTTCTGAAGCCAAACCGGATGTCCCCCACACAGCGCTCCCCATGGCAAACCCGTGCAACAGATCCCGCCGTGCGATGGGCTTTTGCATTCCCAGATCTTTGTCAGCGCCGGACATATGCGCCTTTCTTGCGTGTCATGCGGCCTTCAAAGGAGAATAATCAAAACCCAGAGCGTGCGCCACAGCCGGGTGGGTGATGCGCCCGTCCCGCACGTTCAGCCCGTGCGCCAGATGGGGGTTTTGCTCAAGCGCCCGCTGCACGCCCTCGTTTGCCAGCGCCAGCACGAAGGGCAGGGTGGCATTGTTGAGCGCCAAGGCGGACGTGCGCGCCACGGCGCCCGGCATGTTGGTGACGCAATAATGAATCACCCCCTCGCAAACGAAAGTGGGATGGGAATGGCTGGTGGGACGGCTGGTCTCAAAGCACCCGCCCTGATCGATGGCGATGTCCACCACCACTGCGCCCGGGGCCATCTGCGCGATCATTTTCCGGGTGACGAGTTTGGGCGCCGCCGCGCCGGGAATGAGAACGGAGCCGATCACAAGATCCGCACCTTTGACCGCTTGTGCAATGGTCTCGCGGGTTGAGAAAAGCGTCCGCAGGCGCCCTTGAAATTCCATATCCAATTGCCGCAACCGTGCGGGGGATTTTTCGATGATCGTGACCTCCGCGCCAAGGCCGAGCGCCATTTGTGCCGCATGGGTGCCCGCCGTGCCGCCGCCGATGATCGCCACCTTGCCCGGCTGCACGCCCGGCACGCCGCCCAGCAGCACGCCCGCGCCGCCTTGTTCCTTTTCCAGAAAATGCGCTCCCGCCTGCACCGACATGCGCCCGGCGACCTCGCTCATGGGCACCAGCAGCGGCAGGCCGCCTTGGGCGTCCATCACCGTTTCATACGCGATGGCGGTGGCGCATGACTTCATGAGGGCTTCGGCCTGGGGCTTGTCAGCGGCCAGGTGCAGATAGGTGAACAAGGTCTGATCGGGGCGCAGCAGGGCGCATTCGGTAAGTTGCGGTTCCTTGACTTTGACCATCATCCCGGCCTGTTCGAACACTTCGGCGGCAGAGGCCGCGATGACGGCGCCGGCCGCGCGATACGCATCATCGTCCGCGCCGATGCCGGCGCCCGCGTGCGTTTCCACCACCACGTCATGGCCCTGGTGCACCAGTTCGCGGACGCTGCCGGGCGTCAGTCCCACCCGGTATTCATGTTCCTTGATTTCCTTCGGCACCCCGATGCGCATGATATGAGACCTCCCAGCACGGCATTGTTGAGTGTCTGATTATGGCAAAAAAATTGTGATGGGTGGTTGCGATATCTGCGTCTTTCATTCACAATATTACAATAAAATACGATAAATTCTTTAATTATCGCAATAATATGCAGAATATTAAGATAGATACCATAGATCGTGCGATATTGGAACGCTTGCAGAGTGACGGGCGTCTGACCAATGCCGATCTGGCGGAAGCCGTCGGCTTGTCGGCAAGCGCCTGCCTGCGCCGGGTGCGGGCGCTTGAAAAAAGTGGGGTCATTGAAAACTACGCCGCCATTCTCAATCAGGCGGCATCAGGCCGGCCGCAGAGCGTGTTCGTCCAGATCACGCTGCATTCCCAGGAAAGCCATGATCTGGAAGCTTTCGAACGGGAAGTGATCGCGCGCCCCCAGGTGATGGAGTGTTATCTGATGACCGGGGATGCCGATTACCTGCTGCGCATCATCGTGCGGGATGCGGCGGAATATGAAAGTCTGCACCGGCATTTTCTCACCCGCCTGCCCGGCGTTGACCGCGTGAAATCAAGTTTCGCCTTACGCACCGTAAGAAAGAAAACGCAAGTGCCGCTGGAGTGAGGCGCCCCCTTGGGCGGGATGTACAGAGTTGCGGATGGGTGGGTGATCGGTCATAAAGGGGTGCCCATTTTTGTTTTTGAGTCGTCTCACATGTGCGTGATTTTTGATTGAGATGGGCTCAAGGAAACTATGACAGAAGTCCAGCTCCATGCGCCTTCGAAGCTGCAAAATCATCGCCACCATGGGTCCGGCCAGCGACCCGCCGGAGCGCATTCACATGCTGTGCGAGGCGGGGGCCGATGCCTTTCGCATCAATTTTTCTCATGGTGAGGCAGAGCAGCATCAGCGCCGCATTGATTCGATCCGTCAGGCGGAGGCGCCGGCGGGGCGTCCGATCCCGATCATCGCTGATTTGCAGGGACCAAAAATCCGTGTCGGCACATTGCCGGGTGGTGCGCTGAGCTTGCGGTACGGACAGACGCTTGATATGGAAGCGGCGGTACAGGCGTCGAGCCCCGATGTCATCCCTCTTCCGCATCAGGAACTTTTTGACGTTCTTGTCCCCGGCGATGTGTTGAAACTTGACGATGGCAGATTGCAACTGACAGTGGTTGAGGTAGGCAAGGGGCGGGCGAAAGTAACAGTGGACGTCGGCGGCAAGCTGACCGACCACAAGGGCGTCAATCTGCCGGGGCGCACGCTGCCTATTTCGGCGTTAACGCAAAAAGATCGTGTCGATCTGGATTTTGCACTGAATGCCGGGGTTGATTTTATCGCGCTCAGTTTTGTTCAGACGCCGGAAGATGTGGAGGAGGCCAGCGCTCTCATCGGCGGACGGGCGAAACTGATCGTCAAGCTTGAAAAGCCCTCCGCGATTGAATCGCTTGAAAAAATCGTGGCTTTATCTGATGCACTGATGATCGCGCGCGGCGATCTGGGTGTTGAACTGCCGCCTGAACGCGTCCCGGTCATCCAGCGCCGGGTGGTCAGCGCCTGCCGTCAGGCGGGCAAGCCGGTGATCGTCGCCACCCATATGCTGGAATCCATGATTGAAGCACCGACCCCGACACGCGCCGAAGCTTCTGATGTCGCGACGGCCGTTTATCAGGGGGCTGACGCGGTGATGCTGAGCGCCGAATCGGCGGTTGGGCGCCATCCGCAAACCGCGGTGGCGATCATGGACCGTATCATCAAGGCGGTGGAAGCCGATCCCGATCACTGGACTCAATTGCTCAGCACCGCGTCTCAGCCCCGGCCGACGGCAGCCGACGCCATAAGTTTTTCAGCCCGCAATATCGCGCAGCTTCTTTCCTGCAAAGCCATACTGGCCTTCACCAATACCGGCTCAACGGCCTTGCGCATTTCGCGCGAGCGCCCCCATTGCCGGGTCTTAAGTCTGACCGCGCATGAAAAGGTCGCGCGGCAGCTCTCTCTCGCCTGGGGCGTCCACAGCGTGATTACGCAAGACATCTCCAGTTTCAGCGATATGATCGAGCATGCCGAAGAAGTGGCGGTGCACGAGCAGATCGCCGTCAAAGGCGATACCGTGGTGGTCACCGCCGGCCTGCCCTTTGGCCGCCCCGGCACCACCAACATGCTGAAAATCATCCATATCGGCGACGGCTTCACCGACCGGCATTAAGCGCCGCACCGCTGGCGTTTTACCAAGTCAGTTCCTTGCCATCATATTGCAGAAATTTTCCCGATTTTTCGGGCGTCAGACTGTCAATCACCGTTATGACACCGCTCACGCTCTCCTGAGGGGTCAGAAGCGGCATATTCACGCCTTTCATCATGTCGGTGGCCACCGGGCCGGGATTGATCAGCCCAATGATGACCCCGCGCGGCGCCACCTCCCGCGACAGGTTGAGCATCACCATATTCAGCGCCGCCTTGCTGGGACGGTAAAAATAATTACGCGCGCCGTGAATGGTCGACAGCGAGCCTTCAGAACTGGTGATGTTGACAATTTTCTTCTGATCGCTGGCCGCGACCTGATCGATAAATGCCTCCGCCATTTTGAGTGGCCCCACGACATTGACATCCATTACTTTGAAGAATGCATCATAATGCAGATGGCCGAATTGCTGGTTTTCGCGGCCCCCCGTGATGCCGGCATTGTTGATCAAGAGATCAATGGGCATGTCCTTATACTTTTCCGATAACGCGTCGATGGCGGCGTGGTCTGTGACATCCAGTTTTTCAATTTCGACATCGGCATATGCGGAAGCGATGGCTTTGAGGGCTTTGGCGGTTTCCGGATGGCGGCACGTGGCGATGACATTCCAGTTTTTCGCCGCGTATTGCCGCGCCAGTTCAAGGCCGATGCCGCGATTGGATCCCGTAATCAGCACTGTGGGCGCATCAACGCTGTAGGCGGCCGCCGGGAGAGGATGTGCCAGGTTAAGCAGCAGAGCGATGGCCGCTGTCAACATCACAAAACCAAGGCGGGACACAAATGAACAAAGAGGGCGGGTCATAGGACAGATCTCCAGTTTTACAAAGTTTATCAGTTCACCAGGGCAGGACTTTGCCATCATAAGCGACGAAAGACCCCGACATGTCGAGCGTGAAGCGGTCGATCACATCGATCATCACTTTCACCCGGTCTTCGGGCTTGCCCAGAGGGACGCGCCCCTTCACGACATCAGCGTTGGTGGGGCCGGGCGCGATCAATCCGACAATAATTCCCTTCGCTTGAAGTTCATTCGCCAAATTTCTCATCGCCATATTCACCGCTGTTTTGCTTGATCGGTAAATATAAAGCAAGCCTGTAGAATTCGCGATAGAGCCGGCCGTGCTGGAAATCGTGATGATTTTTTTCAGGTCCGAGGCGGCAACCTGGGTTTGGAAAGCTTCCGCCATCTTCAGCGGACCCACCACATTCACCGCATAGACATCATGGAACGTGGCGTAGTTGATGTGACCAAACCGCTGATTGTTCAGTCCGCCTGATATCCCGGCATTGTTGAGCAGGACATCGATGGCGGTGTCGCGATATTTATGCGCCAGGGCATCAATGGCGCCAAGATCGGTAACGTCCAGTTTTTCAATGATAACTTGAGGGTTGGCGGCCGCGATGGCTTGAAGATTGACGGCCTTTTCAGGGTGACGGCAAGTGGCGATCACGCGCCAGCCCCGCGCGGCGTATTGCCGGGCAAATTCCAGCCCGATGCCCCGGTTAGAGCCGGTGATGAGCACAGTATGCCCCCCCTCCACCGGCGGCGTGCCCATGCCTGGAAGAAGAAAGAAACAGGCCAGTGCCAGCGCCCGTACGACCACTCTCATCTTTTTCTCGGTGCCGGATCCATCCCGCCCTCTTCAACTCTCAGGATTTCCCATTTACCACGGCTCTTCCCCGCCCCGATGGTTGAGGAAAACGCCGGATTTGTCGAGGGTTAATCCGTCCACCACCTTATAGATCATCGCGGCGCTCTGCGCCGGCGGGATCAGGGGCAGGGGCAGGCCTTTCATAAAATCGGTATCAACCATGCCTGGCGAGATGAGCGAGACGATGATGCCACGATCTTTGAGGTCTATGGCCAGATTGTGCATCACGATGTTGACCGCCGTTTTGCTCGACCGGTAAAAATAGGAAATGCCGAAGGTCTTGGTGATCGAGCCTTGCGTGCTGGTGATGGTGACCATTTTTTTCTGCTTCGAAGCGGCGACATTATCGACAAAGGCTTCGGCCAATTTTAGCGGACCGATGACGTTGACCGCCATCACCTTGTCAATGGCGTCGTATTTAAAAGACCCCAGGGTCTGCACGTCGCGGCCGCCGGAAATGCCGGCATTGGAAAGCAGCACGTCGATGGGCATGTCTTTATATTTTGCCGCCAGCGCATCGATCGCGCTGAGATCCGTGACATCCAGTTTTTCGATGACCACGTGCGGGTTTTTGGCGCTTAAGGATTGCAATATGTCGGCCTTTTCAGGGTGGCGGCAGGTGGCGATCACGTGCCAGCCTTGATTTGCATATTCCTTGGTCAGGGCAAGACCGATCCCCCGGTTCGATCCGGTGATCAGCACCACCGGGCGCCCTTCCGGTCCGAGGGGTGTTTGTTCTTCCACCGTCTTATCGGGCGTGCTCTTTTGCTCGGCCGTTTTTTCGTCGGGTGAACAGGCGGCCAGAAACGTTGGCAGACCGAGCATAGCCAGCATCAGCCCGCCAAGGCTGAAACGGCGGAGGGAAAGAAAAAACGCGTTTTGCGTGAAAGATAGAAAAGCCATGAGATCCTCGAATAAAGTTGAGAGCGGATGGAGGCGCTTACCAGGGCAAGGGCTTGCCGTTGTGCTGAATGACATCGCCGGTATTCTTGAGAGTGAAGCTGTCGATGACGGGTATGAGTTCGCTCACCGCCTTGGCCGGTGGTGTCAGGGGAAAGGGAAGATGAATGGGCTTCATCAAATCGGTATCGACCGCGCCCGGATCAATCAGTCCGATGATCACGCCGCGCTTGGCGACCTCCTTTGACATGGTGCGCATGGCCATGTTCACGGCTGCCTTGCTGGCCTTGTAAAAATATCCGCCGTGTCCCCGCGCCATTTTGATGGAGCCTTGGGAAGAGGTGACGGTGATGATTTTTTTCTGGTTGCTGGCCGAGACATTATCCAAAAAAGCTTCAGCCATTTTCAGAGGTCCTGTGTAATTCACGGCCATCACTTTATAAAACATAGGGTAATCAAGCTGCCCGAATTTTTGTGTGTCGAGACCACCCAGGATTCCCGCATTGTTGAGCAGCACATCAATGGGGGTGTCTTTGTATTTTGCGGCCAGGGCGTCAATGGCCGCCAGATCCGTGACATCGAGCGCTTCAATCGTGACGTTGGGGTGTTGGGCGGCCAGCGCTTTGAGCGCGTCGGCGGTGTCCGGGTGGCGGCAGGTGGCGATAACATGCCAGCCTTTGGCGGCGTAGGCACGCGCAAATTCCAGTCCAATGCCGCGGTTCGATCCGGTGATGAGCACGGTGGGCGCGGGCGTTGTTTGGGCCGCGACGCGGCCCCCGCCGCTTGAGATCAGCGCGCCCAGCGCCAGAGCGGCAGCGATGAAAGCGCGGCGATGAAAGCGGCGCGTCGCGCGTCGTGGAAACTCTTTTCTGGTCATGCTGGTCCTCTCTCTTGTTTTGGCTTACCGGCGTTCGGCCACCGGATCCTTATAGACTATTTTATCCTCTCGTGCACTTGGCGTGCTCTGGCGCGCCTCGAAAGACCGGCCCAACAGCGCCCCGACGAGCGCCCACAGAGCCGCCACGCTCGCGCCCACAAGGGCAATGCCGGCAAGCGCCACGCCCATGAATTTCAGGCCCGCAAACGTCCACGCGCTGACCAGATCGCCGCCTCTGTAGACCACAATGTCGATCAGGTTCTTGACTTTGTATTTGCTTTCTTTGTCCACGATGGTGAACAGCATCTCCCGCGCCGGCCTTGCAATGGCATAATTTCCCGCGCGGCGGAAGATCTGAACAGCGAGGAAGATAATCAAAATCGGTGCATTGACCACAAGAAATGCACTGCCCAGCGCAAAAAATCCGATCACCATCAGCAGGGGGACGAGGGCCAGAGTGATGACAAGGCCATACCGGGTTGCCAGGCGCGCCGTGCCAAAGAGCTGGGTAAGGATGGCCAGCGTGTTGACGATGAAATCAACAATCGAAAATACTTTTGTGCGTATTTCCGTGGTCTGAAATGCATCAATAAAAATTCCAGCCTGAAAAAAGTAGAGAAATGTGCTGACCGACGTATAGAGGAGAATGAAAAGTCCGATGCCCAGGAGATAAGGCGATTTAAAAAACAGAGGAAACCCGGATAGGAAATGCCCGCCGACCGGGTTGGCCAGATCGCTCTCATCCAGATCCGGGTTGTCAATATGGTGCTGTTGCTTGATTCTGATCAAAGCCAGAACGCAAAGCAGAGATGCGATAAGCAATGACGCTGAGAGGAGAATGATGTTGTTCACACCCAGGCGCACGACAAAACTGCCCGTAATGGCAGGTCCGGCCAGCGCGCCCGCACTGGCTCCTGCTGCGATGAAACCAAAAAGACGCCGGGCCTGATCCTTGTTGAACAGACTTGCCATGAAGCTCCAGAACACGGATATGACAAACAGATTAAAAACGCTCACCCAGACGAAAAAGCTATACGCGGCGGCAATGGAGGCCGGATACATCGTAAATGAGACATAAAAGGCCAGCAGGTTAAAGCTGAAAAATGCATAGACCCAGGGAAGAAAAGTTGAAGGCGCATGCCGTGAGATGATGGCCCAATATGTGGGAATGGCTATGATCGATGTCACGAAAGTGGCGGTGAACAGCCACGGCAGGTCATCGGTCGTGTTGCTGGCCAGGGCCATGGCATCACGCACCGGACGCAATATGGCGTAGCTGGTCATGACGCTGAAAAGATAGATAAATGAAATGGAAACAGCTTTGATTTCGCCTGGCTCTACCTTGGATGCAAGTTTGAATATTTTTGCGATGATCCCGGCTTTCCCTGTGGTTGACGTCATAAATGATTTTCCTGGTATTATAATCTGTCTACGAATTAGTTATTTTAGGTGACGTCTCTCGCGCACGGGCCATCTTTGTGCCGTCCAAGGCGCCCATTCTAGAGCCGTTCCGGGTTTGTCTTGGATCGCAGAACGGCTCTTAAATTATTGTTTGGTCGCACTTCCATCCCGCGGTTGGACACCCAAGGTGTCCAACGTCCCCCCCCACGGATCAAGTCCGAGGGCATGCTGCACTCGGTTTTGCCCTAAGTTTCTCCATGAATGGGCAGGCCTCTATCATCATCAGGGTCACGCTTGTTCTCTTCAACCCACAAACCGGCGCAAACTCACTGGGTGAGACGGCGTTCGCGTCCCGCTCGTGTATGGCGGGGCGTTTCGGGCGTGAACAGGGCCGCCAATTGCTCAATCAGGGCGCCGCCCAATTGCTCCGCATCGACGATGGTGACGGCGCGCTGGTAATAACGCGTCACATCATGGCCGATGCCGATGGCGATGAGTTCGATCGCAGAGCGGGTCTCAATGGCCTCAATGACATGGCGCAGATGGCGTTCCAGATAACTTCCCGTATTGACCGACAAGGTTGAATCATCCACCGGCGCGCCGTCCGAGATCACCATGAGAATGCGCCTTTGCTCGGGACGCGCCAGCAGCCGCTCATGGGCCCAGAGAAGGGCCTCGCCGTCTATATTTTCTTTCAACAGGCCTTCGCGCATCATCAAACCAAGATTTTTACGGCAGCGCCGCCAGGGGGCATCCGCCGCCTTGTAGATGATATGCCGCAGATCGTTCAGCCGGCCGGGCGACGGGGGCTTGCCCGCCTCCATCCATTTTTCCCGGGTCGCGCCTCCTTTCCAGGCCCTGGTGGTAAAACCCAAAATCTCAACCTTGACGTGACAGCGCTCCAGGGTGCGCGCCAGAATGTCCGCACACATCGCCGCGATCGTGATGGGGCGGCCGCGCATGGAGCCTGAATTGTCGAGCAGCAACGTGACCACGGTGTCGCGAAAATCGATGTCGCGTTCCATCTTGAAGGAGAGGGGATGAAACGGGTCGGTGACGACGCGCGTCAACCGTGCAGTGTCGAGCATGCCTTCTTCCAGATCAAAATCCCAAGCGCGGTTCTGCTGCGCCATCAGCAAACGTTGCAGGCGGTTGGCAAGGCGCGCCACGGTACTTTGAAGATGGTGAAGCTGCTGATCGAGATAGCTGCGCAGGCGGCTCAGTTCCTCCCCCTCGCACAGCTCTTCAGCATGGACGATTTCATCGTCGGCAGATGAGAAAATTTTATAAAGAGGCTGATTGCCGCCGGCCGTCTGAAGGGCGTCCGGGTGCCACGGCTTTGCCCCTTCGCCGGTTTGCTCCGCATCGACCGGAGAGGTCATCTGCTCGGCATCGATCTCAACGGTTTCATCTTCCTCGCCGGCGCTCTCGCCTTGGGCCATCTCCATTTCTTCAGCCGATTGGCCCTGCGGCTGTTCCCCTTCGCTGCTTTGCGAGTCGTCGGAGTCCTGTTCGTTATCATCATTCATGGCGCCGGATTCTTCTTCTCCCGGTTCGCCCAGTTCATCGCCCAGATCAAGATCTCGAATCAGATTCCTGACCGCACGGGCGAATTCTTCCTGGTTATCTGTGTGCTGACTAAGGTTTGAGAGAGATTCTCCGCCTTTTTTCTCGATCAGGGGACGAAGAGCTTCCACACTGCCTGTGGCACTTTCGGGCGGTTCAAGGCCGGTCAGTTTTTCACGTACCAGCAGACCGACCGCGCTGGCGAGACGCGCATCCTGATGATCGGCGCTCGTTAGCAAGGCTTCGCGCTGACAGCGGTATTCGATCATGGCGCTGAGGTTGTGGCGTACGCCGGTCATGGCGTTGGCGCCGATGGCCTCGATCCGCGCTTCTTCGGCGGCGGCGAACACAGCTTGTGCATTTGTGCCCACGGGCTGGTAATGCGCATGGGTGCGGGCGTCGTGATGAGACAGGCGCAGCGCAAAAGAATCCGCCTGGCCGCGCACGCGGGCGATATCACCGGGGTCGAGATCACGCGGTGGCAATGGCAGGCGTGCGCTCATGCCCTGCAATGCAGGCGATTCGGCACCGTAAGTTATTTCCAGATCAGGCGTTTCCGCCAGAGATTTTGTCGCTTGGGCGAGAGCCGCTTTGAATGCGGCGGCCGGGTCGTTGAGAGGGAACATGAGACGTCACCTGTGCGCTGTGCGCCTGTTACGCGATCTTCACCTGTGTGGCTGCTTCGGGCAATTCATCACCAAAACAGCGCTGGTAAAATTCGGCCACGGTCGCGCGTTCCAATTCGTCGCACTTATTGAGAAAAGTCAGACGGAAGGCAAAACTGAGATCGCCGAAGATCTCGGTGTTTTCCGCCCAGGTAATCACCGTGCGTGGACTCATCACGGTTGAAATGTCGCCGTTCATGAAGGCGTTACGCGTGAGATCCGCGACGCGCACCATGGAGGAAAGGGTTTTGCGGCCTTCCGCCGTGTTGAAAGAAGGAGATTTTGCCAGCACGATGGCGAGCTCTTCGTCATGGGGTAAATAGTTCAGTGTGGTGACGATGCTCCAGCGGTCCATCTGGCCCTGGTTGATTTGCTGCGTGCCGTGATAGAGCCCCGTTGTATCGCCCAGGCCGATTGTGTTGGTGGTTGCAAATAGCCGGAAACTTTTATGCGGAACGATGACTTTGTTCTGATCGAGCAGGGTGAGTTTGCCCTGGGCTTCCAGAACGCGCTGGATGACGAACATCACGTCAGGCCGCCCGGCGTCGTATTCATCGAACACCAGGGCCACCGGGTTTTGCAGGCACCAGGGCAATATGCCTTCACGGAATTCAGTGATCTACTGGCCGTCACGGATGACGATGGCGTCCTTGCCGATCAGATCAATGCGGCTGATGTGGCTGTCGAGATTGACCCGTACGCAAGGCCAGTTCAGCCGCGCCGCCACCTGCTCAATATGGGTTGATTTGCCGGTGCCGTGATAGCCCTGGATCATCACCCGGCGGTTATGGGTAAACCCGGCCAGAATGGCCAGGGTGGTGTCGTGATCAAACTGGTAGGTGTCGTCAAATTCAGGCACATGCTCACCGGGTTTGGAATAGGCTGGGACAACCATATTGATATCAAGGCCGAAGCTTTTTCTGACTTCGACAGTGGTATCGGGCAGATCTATCTGCGGGGTGTCGGGCGGCATGTGAGTCATCTTTTGTTCATGTCCTTTCGGTCGGATCAGCCGGGGAGGGGCCGAATCTTGCCGCGCCGGGGCTTAACGTCGCGGCGCGGCCGGCCGGATTTTGGGCGCGGCGGATAATGCACAGTGTCGGGCGCCGGACGCAAGGCCCAACCGCGCCTGTTGCCGGCAATAATTGTGACGGTCCGTCGCGGCAAAGCGGGCTTTTCATCCGGTGCTTGTGGGACTTGCCTTAACGCAATCGGCTGGATTTCAAGGTCTGATAGGCCTTGATGACCCGGCGCAAGCGCTCAACGGCGCCGGTATCGCCGCCATTGGCATCCGGATGGTAACGCTTGACCATGGCTTTGTAGCTCTTCTTGACATCCTCCAGACTTGCCGAAGCATCCAGATCAAGGGTCTCCAGCGCCAGGCGTTGCGGCTTGGTGAGGGAAAGGGCGTGGGGGCGTCCGGGCTTGGTGGCTTCACCGGGGAAGAGATTAAAGGGGTCTGCCGCCCCCCCTCTGCCGGTAAAGGCGGTGCCCCGTCCCGCGCCGGCGCGGGCGTTCTGAAACCCTGCCCGGGCATTGGCGGCCATATTCCAGGTCGGGCGGTGGCCGGTCGTATTGCCTTCCATATAATGCCGAACTTCATCGGCGTTCATATCCGAGAAGAAATTCCATGATTTGTTCACCGCGCGCACATGTTCAAGGCACAACCATGCATTGATGTTATCGCGGCGCTTACGCGGCGCGGGGTAGCCCCCCTTTTTCCGGCATCCCGGCCAGGCGCACGGGCCGCGCACCTCAACCTGGGCGGCGTTTTTCGGCGGTTTGATGCGCATGTCGAAGCCAAAACGTGGCCGATATGGGTACGTATCCGTCATGGAGGGATTATGCTGGCCTCGGGTTGTGAAAACAAGGTATGGAGTCAGACGGGTGCATCCCGGCGCCCCCTCTTTAAACAGTGGGACAAGAAAATAAAAGGAGTGTAAATAAACATCATGACTGTTGCCGCTGCCATCAGGTCAAAGTTAACGCAGGCTTTGCACCCGCACATTCTTGAGATTAATGACGACTCCGACCAGCACCGTGGCCATGCCGGGGCGCGGCCGGGCGGGCAGACGCATTTCCGTCTCAAAATCGTCGCGGCGGCGTTTGAAGGTCTCAGCCGGATCGAGCGCCAGCGGCTGGTGAACCGGATTTTGGTGGAAGAATTCGCCGGTTCCCTGCACGCTCTTAGCTTGGAAACGCGCACACCGGAAGAAGTTGATCCATCAACTTAATGGACGCGGCGGCGTGACACGCAGCGCCGTGATCTGGTTGCGGTGGCGCCGCAGGATTTCAAAGCGATACTCATAATAACTGAAGATCTGACCCGGTTCCGGAATGGTTTGCGCTTCGTGAATGACCAGGCCGGCCACGGTGTTGGCTTCGTCGTCGGGCAGATGCCAGTCCATGGCGCGGTTGAGATCGCGGATGGTGACGTCACCGTCGACATAGACCGAGCCGTTGGGCTGGGGCCGTACGCCGGTCACCGAAATATCGTATTCGTCTGAAATGTCGCCGACAATTTCCTCCAAAATGTCTTCCAGCGTGATCAGGCCTTGAAGGGCGCCATATTCGTCCACCACTACGGCGAAGTGGATATGGCGTTTGAGAAAGGCGCTAAGCTGTTCGCGCAGGGTGGTGGTTTCGGGCACAAACCAGGGCTCGCTCAGCAAGGCTTTGATGTCCAGCGTTTCGATCACCCCCTGGTTTGAGATCAGGGCGCGCAGCAGATCCTTTGCATAGAGAATGCCGATGATTTCCTCCGGCGTGTCGCTCCAGAGCGGAATGCGGGTATACGGACTTTTTAATACTTCATCCACCACCTCGCGCGGGCCAAGGGCGCTATCAATCATCTGCATGTTTTTACGGTGGACCATCACTTCGTCGATGGTGAGATCTTCAAGATCGAGAATGCCCCCCAGCATATCGCGATCAGTTTTTTTTACGCCGCCTTCCTGATGGTGCAGGTTGATAGCGCCCCTGATTTCCTGTTGCGGGGAGAGGATGGCCTGATTGGCGCTGATATCGGTACCGGCATAATGCAGGGTTTTGCGCACGATCCATTGCACCAGCGCGACGATCGGTGCGAGAATCGCCACGAGAATTCTCACAATGGGCGCGACCTGCATGGCCAGGCGGTCGCTTGCCGCTATGGCATAAGTTTTGGGCAGAACCTCGGCGAAGATCAGCACCAGAGCCGTCATCACCAAAGTGGCGTAAACCACGCCTGCATTGCCGAAAAGGTCGAGAAAAATACTGGTGGCGAGAACCGAAGCGAGGATGTTGACCAGATTATTGCCGAGCAGAATAGCCCCGATCAGCCGCTCCCGGTTGTTGATGAGATCGCTGACAACAATCGCGCGGCTTTCGCCTTCCTTGGCCAGTTGCAGCATGTGAGCTTTTGAAGTGGCGGTGAGGGCGGTCTCTGAGCCGGAAAAAAAAGCCGATAAAACAAGAAGCAGAAGGATCGTGGGGATGGTGGTGTATAGAGTCAGTTCCACTGGTGCTCTCCTTAAGCGGCGAGGGCTTCGTTGAGGAAATCATGGAGGACCTCTTCCGGCACGGCGCGGCTGATGAAGGCCTGACCGATGCCGCGCGCCAGAATGAATGTCGCCTGTCCGTTCAGGACTTTTTTATCCTGCGCCATCAGCGCGATCATCCTCTCGGCCGTCAGGTCCCGGCACGCCAAATCCCGCAGGTTTGAAGGCAGTCCCGTCTGATCAAGATGGGCGATAACGCGCGTTGCGTCGGCTTTTGGGCACAAGCCCATCTTCACCGACAATCCGAAAGCCAGCGCCAGACCGACAGCCACCGCTTCGCCGTGTCGCAGCGCGTCCCCAAAATGCGTAGCGGTTTCCAGCGCGTGGCCGAATGTATGCCCCAGATTGAGCAGGGCACGGGCGCCCTGCTCGCGTTCATCCTGCATGACGACGGCGGTCTTGATTCGGGCGGCGCGCGTCACCGCCTCCACGCGGGCGGTCGACTCACCGGCGATGAGGGCGGGTCCCTGATCCTCCAGCCAGTCAAAAAAACAGGCATCGACGATCAACGCGGCCTTGACCACTTCCCCATAGCCCGCCCGTATCTCCCGGGGGGGCAAGGTGTCCAGCAGGCTGACATCGCTCAGCACCAGGCGCGGCTGATGAAACGCCCCCGCCAGGTTTTTGCCCTGGGCCGTGTTGATGCCGGTTTTGCCGCCGATGGACGAATCGACCTGTGCCAGAAGCGTTGTCGGGATCTGCACGAAGTTGACGCCACGGCGTAAGATCGCGGCCGCAAAACCGGTGAGATCGCCGATCACCCCGCCGCCCAGCGCACAAATGGTGTCGTTGCGCTCCACCCCCAGATCCAGCAGATCGCCCACCAGGGATTGCAGATGGTGAAAGGATTTCGTCGCCTCGCCGGCCGGCAGAATCACTTCGCCCACCGTGATGCCGTCGGCTTTCAGCGCGGTGCTGAGGGCGGGCAGATAAAGCGGCGCGACATGCGTGTCGGTGACGATCACCATAAAGGGCCGGTTCAGACTGGGGGCAAGAATGGGGCCCGCGCGGACCAGAAGATCCGCCCCGATGTGAATGTCATAACCGCGCTCTTTAAGGGCGACATGCAGGATTTCATCGCCCGCCTTTCTATCCGGTTCCGCGCTCACCTGTGCTGTTCCTCATAATGGGCGTCCAGCGCCGTGAGAATGGCGTGCACGACCACTTCATGCGCGCCCTCCACACTGTCGATGATGATATCGGCTTGGCCATAGGTCGGATAGCGTTCTTTCATGAGGTCCGCCATGGTCTGGCGGGGGTCGCCGGTGTGCAGCAGGGGCCGTGTGTCGCGTCTCAGAACGCGTTTCATGAGCAGGTCAAGATCGGCGCGCAGCCAGACGGAGACCGCGTGAGTCCTGATGAGATCCCGGATGTCCGGATTCATGAACGCGCCGCCGCCGGTGGCCAGGACGTGCGGTGGGCCAGCCAGCAGGCGCTCCATCACCAGGGCTTCGCCGCGCCGGAATTCCGCTTCGCCGTGGCGTTCGAAAATATCGTTGATGGAGCAACCGGCAGCGGCCTCAATTTCCGTATCTGCGTCAGTGAAGGGTAGGGCGAGGACGTTTGCCAGCCGCCGGCCCACAGTGGTTTTGCCTGCGCCCATCAAGCCGATGAGGGCGATGGTGCGTGAGCGCACGGGATTTAGAGCGTTGGCGGCTTGAGGGTCGGACACGGGCGAGGTTTATTCCGTCTTGCTTCAGGGTGGGTTTCAGCCCGGTGCTGTTATACTGCACGGGCGGTGGATTTGGCCAATAGTGAATTGCGCCGGGGGGCCACAGACGCTCTTGACTGTGTTAAAGGGGTGGCCATACTTTTTCCGTAATCTGTCGTTCATATGGTTGTGAACACCTGCAGGGGAGCTTTGCCAGGGAAATGTCGAGCGTCATGAAGATTTTCATTGCCCTGATTCTGGTGGCCCTGGCCATCGGGATCGGGCTTTATGCAGTGTCTGCAGGCCTTGAGGCCCCCCAGCGTGAGATTTCGGTGCCGATTGATGATTCAACCTTCCCTCAATAGATCCGCCCGTCTGGCCGCGCGCGTGAGTCTTGGGCTGGTCTCGGGCTGGCTGGCGCTGGCCAGTGCCGTGCCCCACGCGCAGGACCGCAGCGTGACCGGGCCGCCTCAACCCCTCGGGCCGGCCGGAAATCCCGCTCCGCCCCGGTCCCAGGCGCAAACGAAAAGTCCCCGGGCCCTGACCCCACGGCCGGGGCTGAAGGACGGCGGCATTGAAATTGGCATGCTGAGTTCCACTGAAGAGGCGACGATTGGTCTTCTGGGGCCCGGTACGGGCGGATTTCCGGCCGATATGTGGGCTGGATCGCACGGTCCGCTGATTGAGAAACTTCTCGCCCGTCTGCCTGTCGGCACTCCTTCAAGGGTGGTGGACGATCTTGGCCGCCGTCTTCTGCTCAGCGCGGCCGCTCTGCCCGAAGGCGTCATCAGCGGCGGCTCTCTTCTGGATGTGCGCCTGGAGCGCCTGCTCGCCGCCGGTCTGGCGGATGAATTGGGTCAATTGTCGGCCCAGGCCACCGACGCGGCCAAACAGGGCGCGCTGGCCGAAATCCGCACGCAAGGCCTGTTACTCCAGGGGCAGACATCCGAGGCCTGTCAGCAGGCCTCTGACATGGTGATTGGCCGCGACCAGCCCTTCTGGCAGAAGCTGCGCGCCTTTTGTTTTGCCCTGGCGGGGGAAACCGCCGCGGCGGATCTGACGGCGGATTTGATGCGTGAGAAAAAAATCGAAGACCCGCTGTTTTTTGCCGCGCTCACCCGCCTGACCACCGGTGCGAAGCTTGAGCTTCCCGAGCCGGCGAGATTGAGTCCTCTTCATGTCGCCCTGCTGGACGCGCTGGGTGCCGACCCTTCTGACACTGCGCTGGCCTCGTCCACTGCCGGGGTTTTGGCTGCCATTGCCGGGCGTGAGAGTTTTTCTGAAGATGTGCGGTTGGCCGCTGCCGTTCAGGCCGTGCGCCGGGGTTCTTTGCCGGTGTCGCAATTGGGGCTGCTGTATGACCACACCGCATTTGAGGATAAAGAACGCTCGGACGCTCTCGCTTTGGCCGCCACCATGGCGCCGGCACGGGCCAACGCGTTGCTCTATCAGGTGGTGAAAACCCACACCGTGCCGTCAGCCCGCGCCGAAGCTTTGGCGGCGGCGCTGAAATTGGCGCGCCAACAGGGACTTTACCCGGCCCTTGCCAGGCTTTACTGGCCGGTTTTCGGACAGGTTGTGCCGAGCGCGGCTTATAGCGCCGTGGCGCTCGATATGGTGCGCATGGCGCTGGTCAACGGCGCGGACGATGCGGCCTATGCCTGGGATGAACTGCTCCGCCTCAGCAACGCCGCCCGCTCGTCCGATCTGCGTGATGCACGGATTCTGCTGGCCGCGGCGGCGCCCTCTGAGCGCCTAGACTGGCGCGCGACGGAGCCTCTGGACTGGCTCGACGGGGCGGCGACGGATGAGGTTGAGTTCGCTGAAGTTTTGCGCGCCGCCGCGTTACTGGAAGGACTTGGCTATCCCGTCACCAGTTCCTTTCAGACCCGGGCGCTGGATGGCCCGCTCTCCCTCACCGCGCGCCTGCCCTCACCCGCCCTTGCAGTGCGCCTCAAAGCGGCGGCGTCCGCCCGGCGTTTGGGTGAAGCTGTCACGCTGGCACTGCTGGCGGTGGGTCCGCAAGGCCCGGCCGACATGGCGCCTGCCGCCCTGCAGGAAGTGACCTCTGTTCTGTCGCGTTTTGGGCTGGAGAAGGAATCCCGCACGCTGGTGTTCGAAGCCCTGCTCGCCATACAGACGGCCACCCGCTAAGATATTTTTTCGTCCGGGGAGCGCGATGGCGCGCTGTCCTCAAGAAAGAATCTTACTTGCTGTCCTATGAGAAAAAACCTTTCGATACGCGATGAAGGGTCTATTGATGCCTTTCTGGAAATGTTGAGTGTGGAACGCGGCGCCGCTTCCAGCACGCTTGACGCTTACCGGCGCGACCTCACCGCATTTGCGCACCATGCGTCCGGCTGCGGGCAGAGTGCGCTGAACGCGAATACAGAAACGATTCGCGCGCATCTCGCCGCCCTCGGGAAAGCCGGGCTTGCCGCCTCTACCGCGCAGAGGCATCTTTCAGCCTTGCGGCAATTTTATAAATTTTTGTATGGTGAAGGCATCCGCACAGATAATCCGTGTACGGTTATCGAAGCCCCGCACTGCGCGCGGCCCCTGCCCGTCACTCTCAGCGAGACTGATGTGGGCGCGCTGCTGACCGCGGCCTCCCTCACCGGACATGAAAAGCACGATACGCCCAAACACGTGCGACGGCTTTGTCTTATGGAAGTGCTTTATGCCACGGGTCTGCGGGTGTCTGAACTGGTGGGGCTGCCGCTGGCGGCGGTGCATGCAGACAGGCCCTATCTCATCGTGCGGGGCAAGGGCGGACGCGAGCGCATGGTGCCGTTAAGCGCGCCCGCGCGGCACTCACTCAAAGCATATCTAAGTGTGCGATTGTATTTTTTAGAGCGCATCGGTGCGCCGCAAAACCGCCTGGCCGCACGCTTTTTGTTTTGCTCACGTGGGGCGCTGGGTCATCTCACCCGCCATCGCTTCGCCCAGATCTTAAAAAGCCTTGCCGCCGAGGCGCAGGTGACCGCGCCGCTTTCGCCCCATACCCTGCGCCACGCTTTTGCCAGCCATCTATTAGCCCACGGCGCCGACCTGCGCTCTTTGCAACAACTCTTGGGTCACGCTGACATTTCCACCACACAGATCTATACCCATGTGCTGGAAGAGCGCCTGAAAGCACTGGTGCACGAGCATCATCCGTTGAGTGAGGCGCCTCTTCAAGACGCAAAATCGTAAGCGCCGCCTTTCTCCAGGGCGCGGCGGTAGGCGGGGCGGGCATGAATGCGTTTTAAAAACGCCATGAGGCTGGGGTGGTGCTTTTTGTTCAATCCTGCGCGCAGTGCCGCCGCCTCAAGCGGGAAACTCAATTGCACATCGGCTGCGGTGAATTCGTCTCCGGCAAACCATTTTCGATTTTTCAGCTCAGATTCCAGAAAACTAAGATGCAGATCGATTTGTGGACGGACGAATGAAGATTTCGCCCGTTTGGCAATCGAGCGCATAACGGGCCGCACGAAAAACGGCGCCGGCGCGGTTTCAAGGCGATCGAAGACCAGTTTGAGCAGCAAGGGCGGCATGACCGAGCCTTCCGCATAGTGCATCCACTGTGTGTAGAGCAACCGCTCAGGCGAGTCGGCCGGGGGAATCAAGCGGCCTTGGCCGTAGCGCCCGACTAGATATTCCATAATGGCGCCGGTTTCGATCAGCACCAGACCGTCGTCCGTGAGAACCGGTGATTTACCCAACGGATGCACCTCGCGCAGGGCGGCCGGGGCCAGCATGGTTGCGGCATCCCGCTCATAGTGTTTCACCTCATAAGGCATCTCCAGTTCTTCCAGAAGCCAAAGAACGCGTTGGGATCGAGAATTGTTTAAATGATGGACAATAATCATCAGGTGCGCCTCGTCAGAAAAAGAGTTGTGGCAGTGTAGCATGGGTGCGGTTCTTTGTGCCACTGGTTGACTTTGAGGGGGGCGCAGACTTAAGGTGCGCGCCCTCAGTCTGGTTCCGCTTTTATTGGATTTTTGCCGATGAGCTTCACAGCCGTTTCTCCAGCACCGCCCCGGCTTTGCCGGTCGCAATTGTTCGTGCCGTGCAACCGTCCGGCGCTGTTTGAAAAGGCGGCGCGCGGTCCGGCGGATGTGATTTCGCTCGATTTGGAGGATTCAGTGGCGCCGGGCGACAAGCCGGAAGCGCGCAAAAACCTCATCGAGGGACTGCAAGAGGTTGATTTTGGCGGCAAGACAATTTCTGTACGGATCAATGGCCTCGACACGTCCTGGTGTTATCGCGATATCATCGATGTTCTGGAACAGGGCGGCGACCGGCTTGATCTCATCATGATCCCGAAAGTCGGCGTCGCGGCGGATGTCTACGCCATCGATATGCTGGTGACCCAGGTGGAAATGGCGATGGGGCGCAAAAAGCCGCTGCGCCTGGAAGTGCTGATCGAGAGCGCCATGGGGCTGGAGAACATCGACGCCATCGCCGGGGCCAGCCCGCGGCTGGATGCGCTGCATTTTGGCGCCGCCGATTTTGCCGCTTCCATGGGCATGCGCACCACCAATATCGGTGGCCCCAATCCTGATTATGTGATTCTCACCGATGGGGATGCGGCAGGTGACCGCGACACCCATTGGCAGGATCTGTGGCATTACCCGATGATGCGCATGGTGGCGGCGGCGCGCATGCATGGGCTGCGCCCGATTGACGGGCCGTTTGGAAATTATGCCGATGGGGAAGGTTTTAAGGCGCAAAGCCGGCGCTCGGCGATCATGGGATGCGAGGGCAAATGGGCGATCCACCCCTCGCAAGTGGCGCTCGCTAATGAGATCTTCACCCCGCCCGCCGACGAGGTGGCCAAAGCCCGGCGCATCGTGCGCGAGATGAAAAAGGGCCACGGCGCGGGGATGGGCGCGGTGACGCTGGATGGCGGGCTGATCGATGCGGCGTCAATCAAGCAGGCGGAAGGCATCGTACGCCAGATGCGCTTGATCCGCGCCGCCGAAAAGGCGCAAAAGTCCCAATAACGGCGCTTCCGGTCCGCCTTTCCTTAACGCCGCGCCGCGAGCGCTTGTCAGCGCCGCCCCGGTGCATTACCAAACGCCATGCACGTTTTTCTGGATTTTGAGACCCAGATCGCCGATCTTGAAGGGAAAATCGAGGAGCTGCGCCAAGTGGCGACGCAGGATCCGTCGATGAATATCGGCGAAGAGCTGGCCAAACTTGAGGCCAAAG
>Ga0114931_10000755_pt1 | contig 40228 bp, 41 predicted proteins | sample 2SBtaG_FD_89579 | JGI IMG/M metagenome (GOLD analysis project Ga0114931, IMG submission 89579) | Deep subsurface microbial communities from Kolumbo volcano to uncover new lineages of life (NeLLi) - 2SBTROV14_V59a metaG | ecosystem: Environmental > Aquatic > Marine > Volcanic | place: Kolumbo... | reverse complement strand
GGCGTTGTGGCAACAGTTGCATAGTTCGACTATGCGCCTATTGCCACGCCTTGAAGGCGAACCAAAATCCTGCGCACTCTGGTACGTGATTTTCCGGCAATCGCCTAAATCCGACACACTCCTCGGCACGATGGCCCTCGGGCTGCACTGGACCGGTGTGCCCGGCCCGGGCGTGTGCCGGCACAGGCTCGTCCCCACGGCCCCGGGGCAAGAATCCTGGTGCGGCAGTATATAGACCGCCTTCAGCGGACCAAGCTTTCAGGGCCGGTGTCCCATTCCAGCCGGTCCCCTGCCCTGATCAGGTGTCGGTCCACGAACCCCGCCTGCAGTTCAAGCACATACTGGACCGGTTCGGGGGGGGGGTAGACCCTGCACCGGCGTGTCCAGCAGGGCGGCAGATGCCCCCGTATGGAGACGATCTCGTGTCCTGCCGACACGAACAGTACGTCGATGGGCATCTCCATGCCCCGCATCCAGATCCCATGGTAGTCGGCCCTGGGGAATAGGAACAGCATGCCACCATTGTCCGGCAGGGTGTCCCGGAACATGAGCCCCCGTTCCCAGGCCTTCTGGGAGCGGGCGACCTCGAGCCGCAGGGGGATGGCGCTCGTCGATGTCTGGGCCCGTCCGGCCGGCCGGATCCAGGCGTCCACGAGCTCGATGGGCTCGGCCTCGGCGGCGTCTGGGGCCCGTTGCCACGGCGCATGGGCCGCCAAGGCCGTCAGCAGTGCCAGCATCGGCCACATCCTGAGACGGGCCCTGGTACCCTGTGCCATCTTGTTGTGCATAGTCAGCCTCTTCGGGTCGGGCGGGAACCGGCCATCCGCGGCATGGGGCCGCTCGGGGCAGAGCCAGCGGGTCCTGCGCCCGGATCCACACCTGTTTCGAGGGCCGACACCCGGTGCCAGGGGCGTATATACCTGCCGCATTCGGTTTTCGGGATGCGTGGATCCGGGTGCTCAACAAGGCGGACAACGCAGCCACATCGCTCACCAGCGAGCGGTTCCCATGCCGTCATGGGACCGGAGGCGCGGGGCCTGGGGACCGGCACCGAGTGCGACACGTATACAATAGCATCCCGAAGCGATGCACCTGTAGATAGACGCCTATGTTGATATTCAGAGATCTCTCCCTGCGCCGTGGCGGCAGGGTCCTCGTCGAGGGGGTGGAGCTGCGGATCCATGCCGGCATGAAGGTGGGCCTGACCGGGGCGAACGGGACCGGCAAGTCCAGCCTCTTTGCCCTGATTCGGGGCGAGCTCCAGGCGGATACCGGCGAGCTGCGGATCGCCACCCGGCTGACTATCGCCCATGTCGCCCAGGAGACACCGGACTCGGGGCAGGCTGCCATCGAGTATGTGATGGACGGGGACCCGGAGCTGCGCGCCCTTCAGGCCCGGATCCGCGCGGCCGAGAGCGATGGGGACGGTCACCGGCTGGGGGCGCTCCACGCCGCCCTCGAGGCCATAGACGGCTACAGCGCCCGGCCCCGGGCTGCGCGCCTGCTCCATGGCCTGGGGTTCCTGCCGGACCAGGACGAGATCCCGGTCGATCGGTTCTCCGGGGGGTGGCGCATGCGCCTGAATCTTGCCCGCGCCCTGATGTGCCGGTCGGACCTCCTGCTGCTAGATGAGCCCACCAATCACCTGGACCTGGATGCCGTGCTGTGGCTCGAGGATTGGTTGCGGCGTTATCGCGGCACCCTGTTGCTGATCTCGCACGACCGGGAGTTCCTCGACCGGGTCTGCGGCCACATCCTGCACATCGAGGGGCGGCGCGTGCGCCTCTATGCGGGCAACTACTCCGCCTTCGAGCGCCAGCGTGCAGAGTACTTGGCGGGCCAGCAGGCGGCCTTTGTCAGACAGCAGCGGGAGATCACCCATATCGAGGCCTTCGTGCGTCGGTTCCGGGCCAAGGCCACCAAGGCCCGCCAGGCCCAGAGCCGGCTCAAGGCCCTGGAGCGCATGGAGCGTATCGCACCGGCCCACGTGGATTCCCCGTTTCACTTTGCCTTCCGCCCCCCGGAACGTCTGCCCGATCCCCTGCTCTGCCTGGAGCGCATCGCGGCCGGGTACGCCGGGGCTCCGGTGCTGGAGGGTGTCGATCTACGCCTCCATCCCGAGCAGCGGATCGGACTGTTGGGCCACAACGGCGCCGGAAAGTCGACCCTGGTCAAGCTCATGGCGGGGACCCTGGAGCCCATGGCCGGGGAGCGCCGGCCCGCCAGGGACCTGCGGGTCGGATACTTCGCCCAACATCAGGTCGACCAGCTCGATCCCCGGGCCAGTGCGATCCAGCACCTCCAGGCGCTGGATCGCAGCGCCAGCGAACTGGGTCTGCGTAGCTACCTGGGTGGCTTCGGTTTCTCCGGAGACGCCGCCGAGATGCCGGTCGCCCCCTTCTCCGGCGGGGAGAAGGCCCGCCTCGCTCTGGCGCTGATCGTGTACCGGCGCCCCAATCTCCTGCTCCTGGACGAGCCCACCAATCACCTGGACCTGGAGATGCGTCACGCACTCACCATGGCCCTGCAGGAGTACACGGGGGCCATGGTGCTGGTCTCTCACGATCGACACCTGCTGCGCACCGTGAGCGACGACCTCTACCTGGTGCACCGGGGACGGGTGGGGTCCTTCGACGGTGATCTGGACGACTATCCCCGCTGGCTGGCGGAACATCGCCTCGACGAGGCGGACTCGGAGACTCAGGCCGCGTCGGATCACGGCACCCGGACCCGGCGGGCGCGACGCCAGGATGAGGCGGAGCGGCGCCGCCGTCTGCAGCCCCTGCGCCAGAGGGCCCAGGCCCTGGAGGAGGAAATGGAGCGCCTGATACGGAAGAAGACCGACCTGGAACACCGGCTCGCCGACCCCGCCCTCTATGAGGGGGCCGCACGTGCCGAGGTCCAGGCGCTGCTGCGCGAGCAGTCCATGGCGGCAAGGGCCTTGGAGGAGGTCGAGGAGGCCTGGATGGCCGTCAGCGAGGCCCTGGAGACCGGTTGAGGCCCGGGTTGGGCTAAAAGATCCAGGCGATGAGGAGGATGAACACGGCGAAGAAGAGAAAGAAGCCACCGAGCATGAATTGAAGCTCACCGATGAGCCCGTCTCAGGCGATCACGGCAAACAACACGAACAGCACGACCGTCACCCCGAAGGACCACAGGGCGGCGTCCTTGAGACCGATCCCGGGGGCCAGGGCGGCCACCGCCTGCTCCAGCGCAGGGATGCCGAAGGCGATACCCAGACCGATCAGCACCGCCCCGGCTGCGAGTACCACGGCCCAGATCTTCAGCTCTCCAGTGCCCGATCCAGCCATTTCACTCTCCCGCCGCCTGTCCCTTGATGAACTCACGGATCTGATCCGGGTTGGGAAGCCCCTTGATCACCACCTCCGGATTGTCTCCCGCCGTATAGATCTCCACATTGCCCGCATTGACGATGCGCTGAAACAGGCTCTGCGAGATGCGCACCGTGCGCACGGAGCTCATATTGATCTCGGTATACTGCTTGCTGATCAGCCCGTGGATCCAGACGATCTCGTCGTCCTTGATGATCAGTTTGTCCGCCTTGGTCTGCAGATACCAGTATAGCAGCAGCAGTATACCCACTCCGACCGGGATCAGCAGGACCGCCAGGATGGTCCCGAAGGGATACATCCGGATCAGAGAGGGGTTCGCTTCGTAGAGTACCTCGGACATAAGACATACCTCCTGACTTGGGCTGGGGCTGCGATCGTGGCGGCGATCATATCAGTTTTATCTAATATACAGAAGGCACCCGGGACCCCGTCTCCCCCGGCGTGCGGCCCCGGGCGAGAGGCGGTGACCGGCCGGCGGGTCCGTTCACGGGCGTGTCATTCGGCCGCAGAGGGTGTACTTTATCGGCTGCCGCATTCGATATCCCGGCTATCGGCCTGCCGGCCGCGTGATGGTGTCGGAGGCAGCGGGCCCGGAGGTGCCTGCGTCTGTGTGCCTCGTCCGCCCTCGGGGCCGGGCCAGCCGAGGGCCAAGAAACGCATCGAGTGCGGCCGGCAGGGTCCTGGTCTCGGCGGACCGGCCGCGATGTCCCACCGGGTGGGGCGCGCGGTCTGCCGCGATAGGGGACCGGGGCCCGGCAGCGCCGTTCTCTAAAAAGGGGGGAGACATGGCGGTCATCACGGCCGAGGTGCAGTATCTGATGGGCTGTCTGCGGGCCTGGGGCAGCGGCCATTCACTGCGGGAGGTGGCGGCTCCGCCGCCGCCCGGATTCGACTGGGACGCCCTGCTGGGGCTGGCCTATCGCCATTCCGTCATGCCCCTGCTGTATTGGGTGTTGCGGGGCGAGTCTGGCGCGGGCGTGCCCGGGCCGGTGATGGACCGGCTCGCCGAGGGCTATCGGGTCAATGCGCGGCGCAACCGCATCCTGGGTCGGGAACTGAGGCGCCTGGTCGGGCTCATCGAGGCCAGGGGGGTCCGGGTGATCCCCTACAAGGGACCCGAGATGGCGGCCCGCTTCTACGAGGACCCGGGTCTGCGGGAGTTCAAGGACCTGGACCTTCTGATCCGCCCGGAGGACGTCGAGGCGGTATGGGACCTGCTCATCGAGGACGGGTACGGGCCGTACAGCGAGATGGATGCCAGGCGGCGCAGCCTTCAGCGGCGCCAGTACAAGGACTACGGATTCATCCGCTCCGGGCTGCCGCATCATCCCGAGCCGCTGCCCGACATTCGCCCGCGGGAGCACCCCAACTTCGGGCGTATGATCGTCGAACCCCACTGGTCGGTGACGGCGCGGCGCTTCCCCTTCCCCGTGGACTATGGGGCGCTCTTCGATCGGGCCCAAAGGGTCACTTTTGAAGACGCCGAGATCTCCTCGTGCCCGCTGGAGGAGCTGCTGTTGATCCTGTGTGTCAACGGCGCGAAGAGCGTATGGGTCCGCCTGCTGATGATCTGTGATCTGGCCGCCATGATCCGCTCCCAGCCGGCGCTGGACTATGAGCGCTGCCTGGAGCTGGCGGGCCGCCTGGGCTGCGAGCGTATCGCCCTGCTCGGGCTGGCGCTCGCGCACAAGTGCTGCGCCGCCCCTCTGCCGGGGCCGGTGGCGGCACGCGTGACGGGCGATGAGGCGGTCATGGCCCTGGTCGGGCAGATCTGCGAACAGTTCTTCGCGCAGCCCCGGACCGAGGGCCTGATCCACACGCGCTTCTTCTCGTCCCTGGTCCTGCGGATGCGGGAACGACGCGCGGACCGGCTCTGCTACCTGTTTCACTCTGTGACCGAGCCGGGTGCCATGCACATGCGCTATATCCCCCTCCCCGAGGCCCTGTTTCCGCTGTACCGCGTGATCGTCCCCCTGTCTGACTTCGTGGTCGTCCCCGCCCTGCGTCTGTTGCGTCGTCGGGCGGGGTCTTCGCGGGGTACTCACACAGGTCCTCGATGATGCATTGAGGGCACTTCGGGCTGCGGGCGGTACAGGTATAGCGGCCGTGGAGGATCAGCCAGTGGTGGGCGTCCCGTTTGAACTCCCCCGGGACCACCTTGAGCAGTTCCTTCTCGACTGCCAGCGGGGTCTTGCCGGGGGCGAGCCCGGTCCGGTTGGCGACCCGGAAGATATGGGTGTCCACCGCTATGGTCGGTTCCCCGAAGGCCGTATTGAGTATGACATTCGCGGTCTTGCGCCCCACCCCGGGCAGGGCCTCCAGCGCCTTGCGGTCGCGGGGGACCTCACCCGCGTAGCGCTCCACCAGGATCTGGCAGGTCCTGATGATGTTTTTCGCCTTGGTGTTGTACAGGCCGATGGTCCTGATATAGCGCTTCAGGCCCTCCTCGCCCAGGCGAAGCATGGCCTCGGGGGTGTTGGCCATCTTGAAGAGCCTCTGGGTGGCCTTGTTGACCCCGACGTCGGTGGCCTGCGCCGAGAGGATGACCGCGATCAGCAGTTCGAAGGGGCTGCGATAGCGCAGCTCGGTGGTGGGCCGCGGATTGGCCTCCCGCAGCCGGCGAAAGATCTCGATCCTCTGCGCCTGGTTCAAGCGAACGGGTCTCCGCCATGCGGGTCCATCGCGCGGGACTCAGGCCGGCGCGTCGGCCGCCGGGGCCGGAACCGGGCGGACGGCCGCCCGGCGGGCGCGTCGACCGTCGAGGAGGTTCTTGATCGCGATCAGCAGGCCGAGACCGAGGAAGGCCCCCGGGGGCAGGACCGCCAGCAGGAGACCGCGATAGTGCGGCCACAGGGTGATGACCCAGTCCCGGGCCATGGGGCCGAACATCAGCTGGGCCTCGGACAACAGGGTGCCGTGCCCCAGGACCTCGCGCATCCCGCCCAGGGCCACCAGCACCAGGGTGAAGCCCAGGCCCATGGTGAGCCCGTCCACCAGGGCGCGCAGTGCGTCGGTCTTGGACGCAAAGCTCTCGGCACGGCCGATGATCGCGCAGTTGGTGACGATCAGGGGAATGAAGATCCCCAGTACCAGGTAGAGCTCGTGGAAGAAGGCGTTCATGGCCAGCTCGATGGCGGTGACTGCAGAGGCGATCAACAGCACGAAGATCGGGATCCGGATCTCGGCAGAGAGCCAGGGCCGGATCAGGGACACGGTCACGTTGGAGGTGACCAGTACCAGGGTGGTGGCCAGGCCCAGGCCCAGCCCATTGATCACCGTGCCGGTGACCGCAAGGAGGGGGCACAGGCCCAGCAGCTGCACGAGTCCTGGATTGTTGTGCCACAGTCCGTTGAGGACGATCTCTCGGTAGCTGCTGTTTATGGGGTCTGGGCGGGCACCTGGGCAAACAGTTGGTCGCGATGCGCATCGAAGTATAGCAGGGTGCGGCGTATGGCTCCGACCACCGCCCGGGGGGTGATGGTCGCGCCCGTGAACTGATCGAAGTCTCCGCCGTCGCGCTTGACGGCCCAGCGGGACAGGGGCGGGTCGTGCAGGGAGTGCCCGGTAAACCCATAGATCCAGTCGCTGTGGCGGGTGTCGATCCAGTCCCCGAGCCCGGGTGTCTCCTGGTGGGAGATGACGCGCACCCCGGTGATCACGCCCCGGGCATCGATCCCCACGAGCAGCTTGATCGGTCCCCCATAGCCGTCCGGTGCAACAACCGTGAACACGATGGCCGAGGGCCTGCCGTCCTTGGTGGCCAGGTAGGCCGGGAGCCCCTCGCCTGCATGGGCCCCCAGTTCGGGACTGTGGAGCATGATCCGCGAGTTGGCCAGGTTGTTGTCGTACAGCGAATCCGGGAGTATGGCGTGGAGCTCACGCAGCAGGACGGCCCGTTCGTTCGCGGCGATGCGGGCCTGGGTGTGCCCGTGGACGAAGGCCACCAGCCCCGTCCCCGCCACGGCAAAGAGCCCGAGCAGCGCCCCGGCGCGGAGCGTGTTCCTCCAGGCGGGCGGCATCGAGGTCAAGGTCGCCTCTCGTGGTGCGCCGGCGGATGGCCGAAGGTCCGCGGCCGTGTGTAGTAGTCGATGGTCGGGCTGGCCATGTTCAACAGCAGGACGGCGAAGGCGACCCCGTCCGGATACCCGCCCCAGGCCCGGATCACGAAGACCAGGATCCCGATCCCGGCCCCGTAGATGAGTTGACCGCGGGGGGTGTTGCTCGCCGACACCGGGTCCGTGGCGATGAAGAAGGCCCCCAGGATCGCCCCGCCACTGAAGACGTGGAATCCCGGGAAGGGGTGCGCGTCCGGGTCATAGAGATAGAACAGGGTCGAGATCGCGATCAGTGCCCCGAGCATGGAGACCGGGATCCGCCAGCTGATGACCCTGCGGTAGAGCAGCCACAGGCCCCCGATCAGGAACCAGTTGCCGACCCACTCCCAGCCGCGCCCCCCGAAGTCCCCCCACAGGGGCGAGGTGCGTATCTCCTCTATGGTCCGATTGAGGCCCAGCTGGGTGCGCATGGTGTCCAGGGGGGTGGCCATGGTCAGTGCGTCCCAGTCCAGCCCCGCGGGCAGGTGCCCGGTGAAGATCACCCGCAGGGTCTCGACCAGGTCCAGCGGGTTGCTGGCGAGCACGCTCGGTTGCAGCCAGCGGGTCATCTCGGCCGGAAAGGAGATGATCAGGGCGACATAGCCGACCATGGCCGGGTTGAAGGGGTTGTACCCCAGTCCCCCATAGAGCTGTTTGGCCACCACGATGGCGAAGACCACGCCCAAGGCGGTCAGCCACCACGGGCTCAGCGGGGGCAGGGCCAGCGCCAGCAGCCACGCGCTGAGCACGGCGCTGCCGTCACTGAGGGCCGGCCGCAGCGGGCGTCCCCGCGCCTTGAGGCACAGGGCCTCGGCGGTCAGGGCCAGCCCGACCGCCAGGGTGATGTTGACCAGCACCCCGGGCCCGAAGTACCAGGCCATGGCCGCGGTGCCTGGGATCAGGGCATACATGACCTCACGCATCACGCTGCTCACCGAGACATCGGCGGCGATGTGGGGCGAGCTTGCGATCTGGAACCGCATTCAGAACTCCACGCCCTGTTCGGCCTTCAGACCCTGGGTATAGGCGTGCTTGATCATCTTCATCTCGGTCACGGTGTCGGCCACCTCGATGACCTCGGGCGCCGCGTTGCGTCCGGTGAGGATCAGGTGCATCCAGGGCGGTCGATGCCCCTGGATGAAGGTGGCCACCTCGGCCCCGGTGAGCCACCCATAGGCGGTGCAGTAGTTGATCTCGTCGAGGACCACCAGGTCGTAGACCTGGGAGCGGATCTGTTCCTGTGCGAAGGTCCAGATCCGCCGGTTCGTCTCCCGATCCTGTTCCGGGTTCTGTGTCTCCCAGGTGAAGCCGTCACCCAGGGTGTACCAGTCGATGTTGTCGAAACGTTCGGCCGCCAGGCGCTCGCCCGTCTTCCATCGGCCCTTGATGAACTGGATGACACACACCCGCATGCCCCAGCCGGCGGCACGAAAGGCCACGCCGAAGGCGCTGCTGGACTTGCCCTTGCCGTCGCCGGTATGAACCAGCACGATGCCGTGTCGAGAGTCGCGGGGTTTCATGGTGGGGAACCGATCCGGGTCAAGGGGCCTTTCTAGGGACGTCGGCGGTCGTCTCGCCCCCACCGCCCTCCTGGGCATCCCGGTTCACCGTCGCGTGGTGCCGGACACTGGCCTTGTGGGCCTTGGCCCGGTCTACTGCCGCCCTGATCATGGCGTCCTTGGCCGCCGGCTCCGAGTCCTTGGCCTTGGAGATGGCCGCCTTCTTGCGGGCCAGCCGGACTGCCCGCTCCGCCTTCTCGCGGGCCAGGCGCTCCAGGTGGAACTCGTGGCGGTGCCGGGCCCGCTCGGCGGCCTCCTGTTGCCGCTCCTGGTTCCAGATCTCGGACTTGGCATAACGGTAGTACTGGACCAGGGGGATGTGGCTCGGACAGACATAGGCGCAGCATCCGCACTCGATACAGTCGAAGAGGTTGTATTCCAGGGTCTTGTTGAGGGCCTTGGATCGGGCATGCCAGTAGAGTTCCTGGGGCAGGAGCTGCGCCGGGCAGACCTCGACGCAGGCACCGCAACGGATGCACGGGAGTGGGTTCGTCGGCGGTGCGAGTTCCGCCGCTGTCGCCGCCAGCAGGCAGTTGCTCCCCTTGGTGACCGGGACCTCGTCGGTGTTGAGGGCGAAACCCATCATGGGGCCACCCATGATCAGCCGTTCCACCCCCTCGGTATAGCCCCCGGCGGCCGCGACCAGTTCGCTGACCGGCATGCCGAGGGGGACCTCGAGGTTGCCGGGTTCGGCGACCCCCTGCCCCGTCACCGTCACGATCCGGGAGATCAGGGGTTCGCCCTGGAGGACCGCCCGCTGGACTGCGTGGGCCGTGCCGACGTTGTGACAGACCATGCCGATATCGGCGGGCAGGCCGTCGCTGGGGACCTCCTCGTTGGTGAGCACCTTGATCAGCTGGCGCTCCCCGCCGGTGGGATAGCGGGTCGGGACGGTGACGATGGTGATCCCCTCGGCCGGGCTTGCGCGCAGTGCGGCGGTCATGGCGGCGATCGATTTCGGCATGTCTTCTTCGATGGCGATGATGCAACGTGCCCCCCTCAGGGCATGGCGCATGATCTGTGCCCCGATGAGTACCTGCTCGGGGTGTTCGCGCATCAGGGTGTCGTCGCAGCTGATATAGGGCTCGCATTCCGCCCCGTTGAGGATCAGGGTATGGATCTCCTGGCGCGGCCGGGGATTGAGCTTGACGGCGGTCGGGAAGGCGGCCCCGCCGAGCCCGACGATGCCGCACTCGCGGACCCTGAGCCGGATCTCGGCGCGCTCCTGGTTGCGAAAGTCAGGCATGGGGGGCAGGCGTTGCGGCAGCCACTGGTCCTCGCCGTCGGTCTCGATCACGACACACTCGCCGCTGAGTCCGGAGGGGTACGGGACCGGGTGCTGGCCGATGTCGACCACGATCCCCGAGCTCGAGGCATGGACCGGGGCGCTGATATAGCTCTTGCCCCGGGCGATGACCTGTCCCTTGTAGACCCGCTCCCCGGTCCGCACCACCACCTTGGCCGGTTCCCCGATGTGCTGGTGGACCGGCAGGATCAGCCGCCTCGGCATGGGGACGCGGCGCAGTGGCTGGCGTGTGGAGATCGCCTTGTGCCCGGGGAGTCTCAGGCCGCCATGAAAATGGTGCAGATCGGGCGTGCGGTCAGTCATCGGCCGCTCCCTGCCCCTGCGGGGTCTCCTCGGGATAGGGCCAGGTCCACTGGTTGATGTCCCTGCGCAGCGGGAGCATGTAGATGCAGTCCACAGGGCAGACCGGGACACACAGCTCGCACCCGGTGCATTCCTCCACGATCACGGTATGCATCAACTTGGGGGCCCCCAGGATCGCATCCACCGGGCAGGCCTGAATGCACTTGGTGCAGCCGATGCACAGGGCCTCGTCGATGAAGGCGACCGCCTTCTCGGTCGGCTCCCCCACCGCCTCGTCCAGGGGCTTTGGGTCGCGATCCAGCAGATCCGCGAGGGCGCGGATGGTCTGCTCTCCCCCGGGCGGGCAGCGGTTGATATCCGCCTCTCCGGCAGCGATGGCCTGGGCATAGGGGTGGCAGCCCGCATAGCCGCACTGGCCGCACTGGGTCTGCGGGAGCAGCGTCTCGACCTTGTCCACCAGGGGGTCGCTCTGGACCCGAAAGCGGATCGCCGCATAGCCGAGCAGCAGACCGAAGACCGCGGCGAGCAGGCCGATCGCGACAATGGCGGTGATCATCGCGGCCCCGGGCGCACCGGCTCCCGTGTCTCGGGGCACACGGCGATGTCGGCCAGCGTTGCGATGGGAGCGGCATGGGTGCGCCTCTGCACCCTGCCCTGTCCCCACGCACCCCGAGGACCGGAAACCCAGCTGCCACGGGTGAGTCGACGGTCCGTCATGGCGCAGTCTACTGCCTGACCAGGCCGGAGAAGCCCATGAAGGCCATGGACATGAGCCCGGCAGTGATCAGCGCGATGGCGTTGCCCTTGAACACCTCCGGGACATCGGCCACGCTGAGGCGCTCGCGTAGCGCAGAGAACAGGATCAGCACCACCGAAAAGCCCACTGCCGCGCCAAAGCCATAGAGCGTGGATTCCATGAAGCTGTGGCCCTTCTGCACGTTGAGCAGGGCGACGCCGAGCACCGCGCAGTTGGTGGTGATCAGGGGCAGGAAGATCCCCAGCACGTTGTAGAGCAGAGGGCTGGTCTTGTGGACCACCATCTCGGTGAACTGGACGACCGCCGCGATCACCAGGATGAAGGCGATGGTCCGCAGGTACTCCAGACCCAGGGGGATGAGCAGATATTCGTTGACCAGATGACTGCACACCGAGGACAGGGTGAGCACAAAGGTGGTCGCCAGGGCCATGCCGGTCGCCGTCTCCTGCCTTCTGGAGACCCCCATGAAGGGACACAGGCCCAGAAACTTCACCAGGACGAAGTTGTTGACCAGCACGGTGCTGACCAGGATCAGGGCATACTCAGCCATGACTCGGGTCTCCGGCCCCCCTCTCGAGTGCCGATGCCTCAGCCCCTGCCGGGCTGGAGGAGGACGGTGTCGGTGGCGAATGGCGGTTCATGGCTGGCGCTCACGAGACCCGCATGCCGGGCCGCGCGCCTTTGTCGGGACTGAGCAGGTAGATCTCACCGCTGCCCCCGCCGGCGGCCAGCACCATGCCCTGCGAGACCCCGAAACGCATCTTGCGCGGCGCCAGATTGGCGACCATGACGGTGAGGCGGCCCTCCAGGTCCTCGGGGCGATAGGCCGACTTGATCCCGGCGAAGACCGTGCGCCGCTCCTGACCCAGGTCGAGGGTGAGCTGGAGGAGCTTGTCGGCCCCTTCCACCTCCCGGGCCTCCACGATCCGGGCGACCCGCAGGTCGAGCTTCGCAAAGTCCTCGATGCCGATCTGCGGGGCAATGGGTGCAATGGCGGCCGGTTGCGCGTCGGACCGGGCCTTGGCGGGTGTGGTCGGGAGACTCTCCCGGGAGGCCTCGGTCATGGCCTCCACGGTCTTGCGTTCCACCCGGGTCATGAGCGGTTTGAAGGGGTTGATCCGGTGTCCGAGCAGGGGGCGTTCGACACTCTCCCAGCCCAGCGGCTCTTCGCCCAGAAAGGCCTCCGCCTCGGAGGCCATGTGCGGCAGGACGGGTTTCAGATAGGTGATCAGGATCCGGAACAGGTTGAGCCCCACGGTGCACACCGCCTGGACCTCGGCGGCCCGGTCGGGATCCTTGATCGCCACCCAGGGCTTCTGCTCGTCGATGTACTGGTTGGCGAGATCGGCCAGGTGCATGATCCTGCGCATGGCGTGGCCGTACTCCCGCCCCTCGTAGTCTCCGGCCAGGGTCTCCCGGGCAGCAAGGAATTCCCCATGCAGGAGCGGGTCTGCCAGGTGCTCGGAGAGTCGGCCCTCGAAGCGCTTGTGGATGAAGCCGGCGCAGCGGCTGGCGATGTTCACCACCTTGCCCACCAGATCGCTGTTGACCCGCGCCATGAAGTCGTCCATGTTGAGGTCGATGTCGTCCACGCCAGAGCTGAGCTTGGCCGCGAAGTAATAGCGCAGGTACTCCGGGTTGAGGTGGCGCAGATAGGTGCGGGCGGTGATGAAGGTGCCGCGGGACTTGGACATCTTGTGCCCGTCGACGGTCAGAAAACCGTGGCACCACACGGCGCTCGGAGTGCGGAATCCGGCCCCGTAGAGCATGGCGGGCCAGAACAGGGTGTGGAAGTAGGCGATGTCCTTGCCGATGAAGTGGTAGAGTTCGGCGTCGCTGCCCTGGCCCCAGACGGCGTCGAAGTCGAGTTCCTTGCGGTCACACAGCTGCTTGTAGCTGGCCATATAGCCGATGGGGGCATCCAGCCAGACATAGAAATATTTGCCCGGGGCATCCGGGATCTCGAAACCCCAGTAGGGCGCGTCGCGCGAGATGTCCCATTCCTTGAGCCCGGAATCGAACCACTCCTGCAGTTTGTGGGCGATCTGGGGCTGGATATGGCCCTCGGCCACCCAGCTGCGCAGCATGGCCTCGAAGTCCCCCAGGCGGAAGAAATAGTGCAGGTTCTCCCTCTCGACCGGCGGTGCCCCGCTCAGCGAGGACCGGGGATTCCGCAGCTCGGTGGGCGAGTAGGTGGCCCCGCAGACCTCGCAGGAATCCCCGTACTGGTCCTCTGCCCCGCACCGCGGGCACTGCCCCTTGATGAACCGGTCCGGCAGGAAGGTCTCCAGCTTCGGGTCATAGAGGTCGACGACTGTGCGGCTCACGATATGTCCGCCCTCCTTGAGGCGGGTGTATATGAGTTCCGCGAAGTAGCGGTTCTCCTCGGAGTGGGTGGAGTGGTAGTTGTCGAAGCTGATCAGGAAGTCGGCAAAGTCCTGCCTGTGCTCCCGGCCGATGCGTTCGATGAGCACCTCGGGGGGGATCCCCTCGTCGCGCGCACGCAGCATGATGGGTGTCCCATGGGCGTCATCGGCGCACACGTAGGTGCACTGGTGACCGCGCATGCGCTGAAACCGGGCCCAGATATCGGTCTGGATATATTCGACCAGGTGGCCCAGGTGGATCGGGCCGTTGGCGTAGGGCAGGGCACTGGTGACCAGCATGGTCCGAGGCGAGTCGCTCATGGATAGATTTTCACGCTGCTAAATCGGCTAACGATAACAACTTATCATGGATGTCGCCACGGGGGTCGATGCCCATGGGTCTTTTGTCGTTTTTGCCGGGGCCCCGTTGCTATATAATGCATGGTTTAGCCACGGTGCGCCGCCCAGGCGGAGTCGCCTGATCCCCGGTTCTCATCAGAGGTGCGTCGCGAATCGCAGCCCATAGCCTGCCCTGAGGGGCAGGATTTGCAGCACAGAGCTGCGCGATTGCGACCGCCTGCAGCCGAGCCGCGAATAGATCGGAGCTTCCATAAGCAGTCCAAGCCTGGTGAGATACGCCTCAGGCCCCATGTCCTGCCTGCGGGGCACCCCCGATCGAATTTTCAGGAGATGCAGAATGTCCGAGCTTACCCAAGAGATGGTCAAACAGGCCCTGAAGGGGATCCAGGATCCCTATGTGGGCAAGAACCTGGTGGCCAGCAAGGCCGTGAAGGAGATCCAGGTCGACGACGGCAAGGTCGATGTCACGGTGGTCCTCGGCTATCCCGCCAAGGGGTACCGTGAGGCGCTGGCCGCCCAGATCAAGGAGGCCGTGCAGGCCCTGGAGGGCGTGAAAGAGGTCAACGTGGACGTGAGCTGGGAGATCGGGGCCCATTCCGTGCAGAAGAGCCTCAAGTCCATGGAGAACATCAAGAACGTGATCGCGGTCGCCTCGGGCAAGGGGGGGGTCGGCAAGTCCACGACCGCCGTCAATCTGGCCCTGGCCCTGTCTGCGGAGGGGGCCATTGTCGGGGTGCTGGATGCGGATATCTACGGGCCCAGTCTGCCCCGCATGCTGGGTGTGACCGGCCAGCCCCAGTCTGCCGATGGCAAGAGCCTGGAGCCCATGGAGAGTTACGGGCTCCAGGCCATGTCCATCGGTTTCCTGATCGATGAAGAGACCCCCATGATCTGGCGCGGACCCATGGTCACCCAGGCCCTGGAACAGTTGCTCAACGACACCCGCTGGCGCAACCTGGACTATCTGGTGGTGGACCTGCCCCCGGGGACCGGTGACGTCCAGCTGACCCTGGCCCAGAAGATACCCGTCAGCGGGGCCGTCATCGTCACCACCCCTCAGGACATCGCCCTCCTGGACGCCCGCAAGGGGCTGAAGATGTTCGAGAAGGTCGAGGTCCCGGTGCTCGGCGTGGTGGAGAACATGAGTATCCATATCTGCACCAATTGCGGCCACGAGGAGCCGATCTTCGGGGCCGGCGGGGCCGAGCGTCTGGCCGAGGAGTCGGGAGTCGAGGTCCTCGGCCAGCTGCCCCTGGACATGCAGATACGCGAGCAGGCCGACAGCGGCAGGCCCACGGTGGTGGCCGATCCCGACAGCCGGATCTCGGAGATCTACCGCGAGATCGCGCGCAAGACCGCGGGCAAGCTGGCCGCCAGGACCAAGGACTACAGCGCCAAGTTCCCCAAGATCGTCATTCAGAACAATTGACCGGCATGCCCTGAGTGCCCCGCGCCGCCAGGTGGGTGCGACAGATCGCGCATAGGACCGGCAGGGATGTCGGGCCAGAGCCCCTTGTCCGGGCGCCCGGCACGGCAGGGATCTGATCCAACCCACAGGCTGCGGTGGCCCGCTACAGACCATGAGCATCAAATCCGATACCTGGATCCGCCGCATGGCGGTCGAGGAGGGCATGATCGCGCCCTTCGAGCCCTCGCAGGTGCGCTACTGCGGGGAGACGCGCATCGTCTCCTACGAGACCTCCAGCTACGGATACGACGTCCGCTGCTCGGACGAATTCAAGATATTCACCAACATCAATTCGGCGATCGTCGACCCCAAGGGCTTCGATGAGGACAGCTTCGTGGATGTCCAGTCCGATGTGTGCATCATCCCGCCCAACTCCTTTGCCCTGGCGCGCACCGTCGAGTACTTCCGGATCCCCAGACGGGTGCTGACCATCTGTCTGGGCAAATCCACCTACGCACGCTGCGGCATCATCGTCAACGTGACCCCCCTGGAGCCGGAGTGGGAGGGCCATGTCACCCTCGAATTCTCCAACACCACCCCGCTGCCGGCGAAGATCTACGCCAACGAAGGGGTGGCGCAGATGGTCTTCCTGGAGTCAGACGAGGTCTGCGCCACCTCTTACCGTGATCGCGCCGGAAAATACCAGGGTCAGCAGGGCGTCACCCTCCCCAAGACCTGAGGACAGTTCCCGCCCGGCGCTGCCCGGGATGCGGCTTCAGGCGCCTCGGCCCGGGGTCCGCCTCAGGTCAGGATCAGGGTGGCCAGGCCCAGAAAGGAGAAGAACCCCACCACGTCCGTGACCGTAGTGAGGAGCACGCCCCCGGCGATGGCCGGGTCGATCCCCAGGGCCCGCATGGCCAGAGGGATGCTCACCCCGGCCAGCGCGGCGCACAGCAGATTGACGACCATGGCCACGGCGATCACCAGGCCGAGCTGCGGGTCGCGAAACCACAGCCCGGCGGCCACTGCCACGACCAGGGCCCACACCAGGCCGTTCAACAGACCTACGGCGAGCTCCTTGCTCAGCAGGGCCCGCGAGTTCGCCTTGCCGATCTGGCCCAGGGCGATACCCCGTATGACCAGGGTCAGGGTCTGGCCGCCCGCGATGCCCCCCATGCTCGCCACGATGGGCATCAGGATCGCCAGGGCGACGACCTGTTGCAGGGTCCCTTCGAAGAGGCTGATCACTCCGGAGGCGATGAAGGCCGTCACCAGATTCACACCCAGCCACAGCGCGCGGCGCCGGGCCGAGGGGATCACGGGGGCGAACAGGTCCTCCTCCTCCGGGAGCCCGGCCATGCTGAACAGTTCGTGCTCGCCCTGCTCGCGGATGAAGTCCACCACATCGTCCACCGTGATGCGCCCCAGCAGCCTGCCCTGCGCATCCACCACGGGGGCGGAGACCAGATCGTGAGCCTCGAAAATCTTGGCGACCTCCTCTGCGGGCGTCGCGGCCGGTATCCCCTCTATGCTGCGGTCCATGACCTCGGTGACCGGCCTGTCCGGGTCCTCGGTGAGCAGGGTGGACAGAGGGAGCAGGCCGAGATAGCGGTCGAAGCGATTGACCACGAACAGGCTGTCGGTCTGGGGCGGGATCTCGCCGTGCATGCGCAGATAACGTAGGACCACATCCAGGGTGACGTTGGCCCGCACCGTGATGGTGTCCGTGTTCATCAGGCCGCCGGCCGTGTCCTCGTCATAGGCGAGCACGGCCTCCAGACGCTGGCGGTCCTGTTTGTCCATCCCTGCCAGGACCTCACGGGTGATCCGCTGGGGCAGCTCCGCGAGCAGGTCCGCCATGTCGTCCAGGTCCAGCCCCTGGGCCGCCTCTCGCAGGGCCTGATCGTCCATGTGCTCGATGAGATGGGCCCGGGCCTCCTCCCCTAGCTCGACCAGCACCTCTCCCCTATCCTCGGGGTCCACCCATTGCCAGACCAGCTGCCGCTCGGCCAGTGGCAGCGACTCGAGCAGATGGGCAATCTCCGCTGGGTTCAGGGCGCCCAGCGCCCGCCGGGCCTGGATCAGGGCCCCGTAGTGGAGCGCGCTGGTGACGGTCTCTACGGGATCGTTGCCTTGCGCGTGAATCGGGTTGCGGTGGGTCATGGCGGGGTCCTGATGGGCGGAAGGCTGGCTGGTCAGGAGGCTGCCCGAGCCATGATGAACCTGCTGTGACAGCGCCACAGCGGCCCCTTTTTCCGATCCCTTTCTGCGCATGATACCCACCATGCCCCTCAAACGATCGAGAAAACGTGCTCGCTGTGCCACGCCCCCGCTACGGCCCCTCTGGCTCTCAGGGGCTCCCGGATCGGCGCATTCCTTCGCATCGGGTGCCTGGAAGGGCGGATCCGGATCCGCGACGGCGCAGCCACACGTCCACAGGGGGGGCGCTTCGATGGTCTCGTGCACCCAGGGGCTGCGGCACCTCATACCGCCGAGCCCGCACCCAGGCGGACTCAGAGCTCCGGGTTCAGGTCGGCGTTGAGGGCCTCCACGCCCGCGGCGATCTCCAGGGGATCGGAGGACGACAGGATCTCCTGGCATTGTCCGGTGAGTCTGCCGACATGGCTCTGCAGAACCACCTGCTTGATCTCCGGGATGCGGGCCGGCGGCATGCTGAACTCGCGCAGGCCCATCCCGAGCAGGAGTCGGGTATAGCAGATGTCCCCCGCCATCTCCCCGCACATGGACACCGGGACCCCGGCGGCCCGACCGGCATCGAGTGTGGTCTGGATCAGGCGCAGGACTGCGGGGTGGAGGGGGTCGTAGAGGTAGTTCACCTCGTCGTCCAGCCGGTCTATGGCCAGGGTATACTGGATCAGGTCATTGGTCCCTATGGACATGAAGTCCAGCCGGCGGGCGAATGCCGGGGCCGACAGCGCGGCCGCCGGGACCTCGATCATGCCCCCGATCGGGATGTCTCCCCGGTAGCGTCGCCGTTCCCGGCGGAGCTCGGTCCGGCACTCCTCCACAAGCTCCAGTGCCTCGAGCAGCTCCCCAATCGTGGTCAGCATGGGAAACAGCAGGCGTATGGGCCCATAGGCCCCGGCCCGCAGGATGGCGCGCAACTGGGGCTTGAAGACCTCGACGTCCTTGAGGCAGCGCCTGATGGCCCGCAGCCCCAGGGCGGGATTCGGTGCAGGGGATATGGGATGCTGTGGTGTGCACTCCTTGTCCGAGCCCAGGTCCAGGGTCCGAATGGTCAGCGGCTTGCCGCGCAGGGTGCGCAGGACGCGCCGGAACAGGGCGAGCTGCTCTTCCTCGGAGGCCGGCTGCGCCCGGTCCAGATACAGGAACTCGGTGCGGTAGAGCCCGACTCCGCCGGCACCGTAGCGACGCAGGAGTCGAAAGTCCTCCTCCAGTTCGATGTTGGCCAGCAGGCCGATCTCCACACCGTCCACACTGATCGCGGGGATGCCCTTGGTCACGGCCAGGCGCCTGAGGCGGGCCCGCTGTTCCCGGTGGCGGCGCCTGTACTCCCTCAGCGTCTCCAGTGGTGGCTCGATGAGGACCAGACCAGAGCCCCCATCGATGATGACCGGCTGGTCCTCGTGGACCAGTTGCAGGGCCCCATGGGCACCGGCGACGGCGGGTATGCCCAGGCTGCGGGCCAGTATCGCGGTATGGGACAAGGGACCGCCCCCCTCGGTGACATAGCCGGCGATCCCGTGTTGGTGCAGGGTCACCAGGTCGGCCGGAGAGAGTTCGGCCGCGATCACCACGGTGTCCTTGAAGCCGTCCAGGGCCGGGGTGCCCCCCTGATCGAGCAGTATCCTCTGTACCCTGTGGATCACATGCTCGATGTCGTCACGCCGGGTCCGCAGATAGGGGTCGGCCATCTGATCGAAGACCGAGACCAGCTCGTCGCGTTGAAGCTTCAGGGCCCACTCGGCCCGGTATCCGTGTTCGCGGATCAGCTTGACCGGGACCTCGGACAGGAGCGCGTCTCCGAGCATGAGCAGATGGGCGTCGATGAACTCGGCGACGTCCGGCGGTGTGGCCTCGGGGATGGCGTTGCGGACCTCCCTCAGCTCCTGAGCGGCGATCTCCAGGGCGCGATGAAAGCGGTGGACCTCGCTCTCTGTCTCCGCGGGGGGGACCGTGCGTTCCTGGACCTCAGGCTCTATGCCACCCAGTCTGCGGACCCGGCCTATGGCGATGCCTCGGGAGACACCGATGCCGCTGACGGACTGAGTCATGTGGAGGGGAATCGACGCCCGGGCGGAGCCTGTGGCGGCCGGCCTGCGAGGCCCAGGGCGTGGAGCCGACGGCTCATTCGGCCTCCCCGAAGCGCTGCTTCACGAGATCCTCCAGAGACGCCAGTGCCTCGGTCTCGTCCGATCCGTGGGCATAGAGCCGAATGGTGCTGCCCTTGGCGGCGGCCAGCATCATGACGCCCATGATGCTCTTCCCGTTCACGCGCCGGCTCCCCTTCTCCAGCTCGATCTGGCTGGAGTAGGATGAGGCCAGATTGACGAACTTGGCGGCGGCCCTGGCGTGCATACCGAGCTTGTTGACGATTTTCAGTTCCTTTTCGATCATGGATGGTCTGCGCACGGCGCCTGGCTGCGAAACACCGCGGGAGCACTGAATCCGTAATGATACCCCTCGCACCTGGGTTTGCGGGGTTTCAGGGGGTGTGGATCCGGGTGCAGGACAAGGCGGAGATGCGCCGTCATATCACTTGTGCCAGGCAGTTCCAACGCCGCCACGCGCCCAGAGGTACGGACCACACGACTTGGCAGGTGCCTGGTTCATGCTCTTGGAGGCGGCCCTCAGTCCTCGGGTTCACAGAGCAGGATCCCGTCGTGTCCCCCGCTCAAGGCCTTGTTGACCAGTTCAGGGAGGCTCAGGCTCGGGTAGTTCAGCACCCTGACCAGCATGGGCAGGTTGACCCCCGCGACCACCTGAACCCGATGGTTGCCCTCGTTGAGCAGGCGGTTCGACACGTTGCTCGGGGTCGAGCCATACATGTCCGTCAACACCAGCACGCCGTCGCCCCGATCCAGGAAATCGTACCACTCGCGGGTCTCTGCGTAGAGCTTGTCGGGATCGCAATGCTGAGACACGGCCAGCGAGGCGGTCTGCAGGGGACAGATACCGAGCATGGACTTCGCCGTCTCCAGCAGCTGCTCTCCGATCCGGCCATGTGTCACTATGAGTAATCCAACGGACATGAGGTTCTCGCTTGGCTTACGCCCTAACCGGGGGTCGCTCGGTCCGGGTTGCTCGACGGGGGGATGACTGGGTCTGTGTCCGGCCTCGGTCGCGAAAGCCAGTCCTGTCGCACCCTCAAACCGCCTCGGACGAACCCCGATGAGAGATCCAGGCCAACCATCGCGCACGGGACATCCGCCGGGTCAACGGGGGCCTCCCGGCGTCGAGGCACCCGTGTGCCGGGCCTGACGCAGGTGCCCGCAGACGCGATACGACTCCACTGCCGACGGGGTCGATACGTTCGGCGCGGCGCAGATACCCGCGGACGCGCGCCTGTCCCCTGTGTGCGCAGCCTATAGTGGCGATCTGTATAGCCTATTTCAACCGCCCGTTGTTTGATATCAGGCAAGTTCCCGGTGTCGCACTGACACACACAGGCGGGTCTGGGGCCGAAAATGCTCAGCCAGGCGTTCGGCGAGGTACACGGAGCGGTGCTGACCGCCAGTACAACCGATGGCTATACCGACATAGCGGCGGTAGTCGCGCAGGAGGCGTGAGATCCATGGGTCGAGGAAGTGGGCGATTGCGCCGAGCATCTCGTGGACCTCGGGGTGTGCCCGCAGGAACGCCACGACCTCCGGATCTCTGCCCGTCAGGCTGCGCAGCCGGGGCTCCCAGTGAGGATTGGGCAGGCAGCGTACGTCGAATACGTAGTCGGAATCCAGGGGGATGCCGCCCTTGTATCCAAAGGACTGGACCAGTAACGAGAGGGTGCCCTCCGCGGTGTCCGCCACACGTTCCCGGACCAGCGAGCGGAGTTGGTGGATGGTGAGCTGGCTGGTGTCGATTCTGAGGTCCGCGGCCGAGGCGACAGTGGCCATGACATCGCGCTCCAGCCCGATGGCCTCCACGAGGGTGCGTCCGCCCCTGGCCAGGGGGTGGGGGCGTCGCGTCTCGCTGAATCGTTTGATCAGGGCGCCGCTGTCCGCGTCGAGGTAGAGGGTCTGGACATCGAGACCAAGGTCCCGCATACCCTCGAGCAGGGCCGCAAAGTCGGCCAGCTGGCGGACCCCGCTGCGTATGTCCACGCCGACCGCCACCTTGTCATATCCCTCGAAATCGACCCCGGCGAGCAGCTCTGCAGAGCGGCTCAGCAACCCGGGCGGGAGGTTGTCGATGCAGTAATAGCCCGCGTCCTCCAGGGTGTGGAGGGCGATGGTCTTGCCCGACCCGGAGAGACCGCTGATGACGACCAGCCTCACAGGCCTGGACTCGGGTCCACACCCCGCAGGCGGGAGTCTTGCGAGCGGGCGGGCTGCCGGCCGGCCGCCCGTCGGGTCCGAACAGCGCCCTCACCCGGGTTCATCAGGGGCGGATGCGGCCTAGACATGCGCTCACTCGGCCTGCATGAGCCGCTGCTGCCGGGTGGTGAGATCCTCGGCGGCGTTATAGCCGTTGAGCCTCAGCAGATGGTTGCGCACCGCGGCCTCCACCAGTACGGCCAGGTTGCGCCCCGGGGCCACCGGCAGGTGGAAGATGGGGATCTCCAGCCCAAGCACGTTGCGTGTCCGTGGTTTGCGTTCCAGCCGGTCTTCCGGGTCGCCGCCACTCATGTCGGGCCGTTCCAGATGGATGATCAGGCGCAGGTATTTGCCGTTCTTGATCACACTGTCACCGTACATCGCGCGGATATTGAGTACCCCGAGTCCGCGCACCTCCAGAAAGTCCTGGAGCAGGCGCGGGCAGGTCCCATTGATGATATCCGGCGCAATGCGGGCGAACTCCGGGGCATCATCGGCGATGAGACGATGGCCCCGGGTGATCAGTTCCAGGGCCAGCTCACTCTTACCCACGCCACTGTCGCCGGTCAGCAGCACCCCGAGGCTGAGGACCTCCATGAACACGCCGTGGAGTGTGATACGGTCGGCCAGTTCGTGGGTGAAGTAGTAACGCAGGTGGTTGATCAACTCGTTGCTTGCCAGCGGTGAGACCATGATCGGCATGGCATAGTGCTCGGCGAGCTCGAGGAAGCGTTGCGGGGGGGCGCACTCATCAGCGACCAGGATCACCACAGAATCGCTCTTGAAGAGCTGTTCACAGGCGTCCTGAAGGGAGTTCTTGCGCAGTGCGCGCAGGTAATCCAGCTCGGTGTCACCGAGGACCTGGGCCTGGTTGGAATGTATGAGGTTGAAGTATCCCACCAGGGACGGCGCGCCATTGGAGCCGCTGTGGGGGTCGAAGACCCGATTTCCACCCTCGCGGCCGGCTACCCAGTCGAGGCTGAGCCGGCTGGCGAGATCCTGGTAGAACCGTTGGACCGAAAGATTGTGTTCCATGGAGGGCAGATATAGATCAGGGTCCTCGCAGGCGAGTCCCGGGGGCTACCGAATACCCGAGCTGCGGCGGACAGGGCCTGGACAGGACCGATGCCCGCTGCGGTCGCCTGAATCCGGCAGGCACCTATGCCGCATAGCTGGAGGGGGCGTGGGTGAACAGCTCCATGAGCTCTTCGGGGGTGTTACGTGCCCTCAGCTGGGCCAGCCTCGACTCATCCGAGAAGATCTCGGCCAGTTGAGCCAACAGGGCCAGGTGCTCCTCAGTGGTGTCTTCCGGGACCAGCAGGGCAAACAGCAGATCCACGGGGGCCTGATCCGGGGCGTCATAGTCGATCCCTTCCTGAAGCTTCAACACCGCCCCGATAGCCCGGTCCAATCCCGGTATCCTGCCGTGCGGAATGGCCACACCATGGCCCAGCGCCATACTCCCGAGCCTCTCCCGCCGGGTCAGGGCATCGAAGATCACCGCATCGGTGATCTTCGGCGGGGCATCTCGCGCCAGGGTCTCGCTCAACAGCTCCAGCGCCCTCTTCTGACTGGTTACGGACGGTCTGAGCTGGATACGTTGTGGGGTCAAAATATCGGCGATCTTCATGATACTGTAGACATGGCAGTGGCCTTCCTCCCGGGGGAATACCCGCCCCGGTCCGGGGTGCCTCAACTGAGGTTGCGACGGGAGCCTTCGATTCGATGATGGTCCTTGATCTTCTCTTTGTGGCGCACCACCTGTCGATCCAGCTTGTCCACCAGACCGTCGATCGCGGCGTACATGTCCTCTTCCACTGCATCGGCAAACAGGTGGTTGCCACTGACCCGCATGGAGGCCTCCGCCTTGTGCCTCAGCTTCTCCACGGTCAACACGACATGGGCCTCTATGACATGGGTAAAGTGCCGCTCCAGACGCTGAAATTTCTCATACACATAGTCACGTAGTGGTTCAGTGACATCGATGTGGTGCCCTGTGAGGTTTATTTGCATCGTTGGCTCCTTTATTTCTCTTGTTGCCCGAGGCCTCCTGGCAGGAACTGCCGGCACTCGGGCCTTCGCTCGCCTTGTCCCTCGGCCTTGGGCGCCGGGCGGTGATTGAGCCGCCTGCCATGCGCGCGGCATGGAGCGTATCGCACCTCGTACAGGCCCAAATCCTGGCATCCTCAGGGCTACTTGCCATATGAATGATCTGCCGGCGCTCTCTGCTCTGCTCTGCCCCTGCACACCCCCCGCCCCGGCGCCCGTCCCCGTCGGCTGTCGATCCTCGCCACCCTCCCTCCAGCCCGGGTATCGCGGCCCCGGGTCGCGCTCCAGACCATGAGCTTCGACGGGGACCTGGGATGGATGGTGCCCCCGCGATCTGGGGGGTGGGGTAGTCCGATGGAAAAGACGAGCGCCATATCTCCCATTATAGGCCCAATCGGGGGGGGGCCGCCTGTGGCGTGTGCCGGGCACGCACCGGCCATGGCCTCGGCGCTGGATACGAGGGGCCCGCGTGCGGCGTGAGGCATCACTCAGGCCAGCCTCTTGCGTTCGCCTGAGGGCGGGAGTTTCATCGCCTCCCGGTATTTGGCGACCGTGCGGCGGGCCACATTGATACCCTTTGTCCCAAGCAGGGTGGCGATCTTGTTGTCGCTCAAGGGCCTGCCGGGATCCTCCTGTGCAATCAGCCTCTTGATCATCGCCCGGATGGCCGTCGCGGAGCAGACGCCGCCATCGGCGGTCCCCACATGGCTGGAGAAGAAATACTTGAACTCCACGATACCCCGAGGCGTGTGCATATACTTGTGGGTGGTCACCCTGGAGATGGTCGATTCGTGCATCTCCAGCTCCTCGGCGATATCCCGCAGTACCAAAGGCTTCATGGCCTCCTCGCCGTACTCAAGGAAGGCGCGCTGGTGGCGTACGATGGCTATCGCCACCTTGAGCAGGGTCTCGTTGCGGCTCTGGAGGCTCTTGATGAACCAGCGGGCCTCTTGGAGTTGATTGCGCAGATAGGTGTTGTCATCGCTCTGATCGGCGCGCTTGACCAGGCCGGCGTAGGTGGGGTTGATGCGCAGGCGCGGCGATATATCCGGATTCAGTTCGACCCGCCAGACCCCCGCCTTCTTGGAGACGGTCACGTCCGGTGTGATGTACTCGGGACGGCGCGAACTGATCTGTGCGCCCGGGCGGGGATTGAGCTCTTGAATCAGTGCTACCGCCTCGGCCACCTCCTCCTCGCCGAGCTGAGTCAGTTTCATCAGCTGCTTGAAGTTGCGTGCGGCCAGCAGATCCAGGTGGCTGGCGCAGATGCGCCTCGCCGCGGCCAGCCCGGGAGTCTGGGCCTCGAACTGCTGGAGTTGTACGCCCAGGCACTCACTGAGGTTGCGTGCCCCGGTGCCCAGCGGGTCGAACTGCTGGATGCGGTGGAGCATGGCCTCGACCTCCTCCAGGTCGATATCCATGTCCGAGGCGAGGTTGGCATGGATATTGGCCAGGGCCTCGGACAGATAGCCGGCCTCGTCTATGGCATCGATCAAGGCCAGGCCGATGAGGTAATCGGATTCGCTCATCGGCGTCAGGTTGAGCTGCCAGCGGAGGTGTTCCTGCAGGGATTCGTCGCCACTGCTCTGGTTCTCGAACAGATCTCGACCCCGGTCCTCGGACGAGGCGGTGAATGGACCCGAGGGCTCGTAGATATCGTCCCAGCTGGCGTCTACGGGGAGCTCCTGCGAGACCTCGTTCTCCACCTTGGGTTCGTCCTCGGGCCCTGCCTCGGAGCCTTCGGCCTGATCCCCGCCCCCATTGCCTTCCTCATCGGGGGTTGCGGTCTCGAGCTCGTCGTCCACCCGATCGAGCATCGGGTTGCTCTCGAAGGTCTGCTGAATCTCGGCCTGGAGCTCCAGGGTGGACAGTTGCAGCAGCTTGATGGCCTGCTGCAGCTGGGGCGTCATGGTCAGCTGCTGACCCAGGCGCAGGTTCAATGAAGGTTTCAACATGGCTCTATGGCTTTCCTTGGCAAGCCGGCGACCAGGGGGGGTTAAAGAGCCCCTGATCCATTCTGGGCCGAGCGCATGGTGGGGCCCCGCCATGCGGGTCGAGGCGCCAGTCGCCGCCCACAGCCGCCACCATGGGCAAGACATCTGATCCAAAGCCGATCGAGTGGGGCCGGTAACAGCCGGTCCACGAAAAGATCAGTGCTTCCATAATCATTATAGAGTGAAGTTGTCACCCAGATATACCTCCCTGACCCGTTCATTCTCCAGGATCTGATCCGGTGAGCCCTCGGAGATGACCAGTCCGTCACTCAATATGTAGGCACGCCCGCAGATGCCCAGGGTCTCACGGACGTTGTGGTCCGTGATGAGGACCCCGATACCCCGCTCCTTGAGGTGTACTACGATCCGCTGAATATCCAGTACGGAGATCGGATCGACCCCGGCAAAGGGCTCGTCCAGCAGGATGAACTTCGGTTCCAGCGCCAAGGCCCTTGCGATCTCGACGCGGCGTCGCTCGCCGCCGGAGAGGTTGATCCCGAGGCTGTCCCGAATGTGTTCGATCTGAAGCTCCTCGAGCAGTTGCTGGACACGTCCCTCCCGTTGGCTCCGGCTCAGACCATTGCGCGTCTCCAGGATGGCCAGAATATTGTCGGCCACCGTCAGTCTGCGAAACACCGAGGCCTCCTGGGGGAGGTAACCGATCCCGAGCCGGGCACGCAGATGGATGGGGAGGCGGGTGATCTCCTCCTTGCGGTTGAGGAGGATGCGCCCCCCGTCGACCGGGATCAGCCCGACGATCATATAGAAACACGTGGTCTTTCCAGCCCCATTGGGCCCCAGCAACCCGACGACCTCGCCACTTTCGACGTTCAACGAGACGTCGTTCACGACCTGCCGGCTCTTGTAGCATTTTTGCAGCGACTCGGCGCACAGGCAACTCATGTGGACGCCGGCGTCGCTTGGGGTGCGCTCCGCTCCTTCATTCCTCGGATCCGGTGCTGCCCGGAGTGATCGTCATCTTGACCCGGCTGCCCTTCGTGACATCCCCGGCATCCACGGTCTCCTTGACGGTGTCATAGAGGATCCGGTCGCTGGCGATCTTGTTCCCGCTCTGCTCCACCCAGGCCTGGCGCAGGAGCAGGATCTGGTGCTTGCTCAGGTCGTATTCCATGAATTCCGCCTCTGCATAGACCGCCTCCCCGTCGTCGCGGAGCATCTTGAAGGTGCTCAGACGGTCTTTGCTGCCCTCGGCGACGATCATGTGGAGCTTCTGCCCCGGTGCCGTGATGGTGATCTTGTACCCGGTGAGCACCATGCTGCCCTGAATCAACCGGACATTGCCGCGGTAGACGCTCACGCCCGTCTTGTCGTCGTACTCAGCGGTGTTGGCCTCGATGTCGATCGGCTGGGTCGTGTCACCGGTCAGCGCCAGGGCCGTGCGGTAACCGGTGGTCAGGGCCATCAGGGCCGCCAGGAGCAGCCCCCAGCGCCTCCGGGATGAGGTTCTACGGTTCATAGATGCCTTTGACTTCCTTGAAAAAGTGCACCTTCTGGGTGCGCAGGTTGATGCGCCCACCGACACTCTCTATATAGAAGTTGGTCCCATAGAGGGTGAGCGGGCGGTCGGTGGTGGCGACCTCCTGGTCCGGGAGGACCAGCGCCTCGCTGGTCTTGACGGTGTAGGTCCGGCGTGCCTGGGTCTGGGGCTGCTCCACGATGACGTCTCCCTTGAGCACCAGTCGATCCTTTTTCCTGGACAGTTGGGCCCAGTCGGCCCGCGCCTGCAGGGGGGATTCCCCGGGGCGGTAGAGGTGGAACACCGGGTCGAGGAACTCGGTGTTCCGGTCGTTAATGTATCGGGTCATGATGCGGGCATCAATACGGTACTTGGGTCGGCCCTGTGCAGACATGAGCGTGTAGGTGAGTCCCACCAGGACATACTCCGCGGTCCGCTCCCCGGCGGGCTGGGTCAGCGAGTAGACCGCCAGGCTGCGCCAGCCCTCGACCCACACCGTGACCCCGATGGCCAGGGCAGAGACCACGGCGGCGACCGCCAACCCCAGCCTGAGCCTGGAATCAGAGAACCGGGGGGAGGCCATGGGTCGCCCGGATCCCGTGGCGGTGTCGTCGTCCTGCGGTCACGCCAGATAGTCCTCCAGTGTCTGCTGGAGGACGCCGCGGGCGTCCATGATCAGCTCGCAGACCTCCCGTGCGGCGCCCTTGCCTCCCCCGCTGGCGGTGAGCCAGTGGGCATGACGTCGAACGAAGGGATGGGCGTCGCCCACCGCGATGGCGAGCCCCACCCGGCCCATGACCGGCAGATCCACCACGTCGTCTCCCACATAGGCGGTCTCATCGGGGCGCAGCTCGAGTGCCTCAAGGAGTTCCTGGAAGGCGGGAAGCTTCTCCCGCCGCCCTTGATAGACGTGCTCGATACCCAGTTCGGCCATACGGTATTCGACCACCTTCGACACCCGTCCGGTGATGATCGCGATCGTCACCCCCGTCCTTTGCAGCATCGCCATGCCGTGACCGTCCTTGGAGTTGAAGGCCTTGTATTCCTCGCCCCCGTCCCCCACGTAGAGCGACCCGTCGGTGAGTACACCATCGACGTCGAAGATCACGAGTTTGATCCGGCGGGCCTTGCTCAGGATGTCTTGCATGGGTCTGATCTCTGTTGGGTCGCCCGGCCCCGGCGGCGGCAGGCCCGGGTGGGCGATAGACTTCGACCCCGGGTGTCTCACCAGGCGTCTGCTGTGGTGGCCGGCTTGCCCCCTGTCCGGGCCCCGGCCCGGTCGGGCGGCTCGATCTCGAGTCGACTGCGCGCCCCCGCTCCGCCTCGTGGCGGATCCCGGCGCGAGCGCCGGCTAGACCACCCCGGCGCGCAACAGGTCGTGCATGTTGAGCGCCCCGATCAGCCGGCCGTCCTCGTCGACCACGGGCAGGGCGTTGACCTTGTGGTCCTCCATGCTCTTCAGGGCCTCCACGGCGAGCTCGCGCGGACTCGCGGTCTTGCAGTTGGCGGTCATGACCTCGCCCACCGGCGTGCTGTGGATGTCCACCGCCTTGTCCAGGGTACGCCGCAGGTCCCCATCGGTGAATACCCCGCGCAACTGACCGGAGTCGTCGACCACGGCGGTCATGCCCAGGGCCTTGCGGGTGATCTCGATCAGGGCGTCCCGCAGGGGCGTGTCCACCGTGACCTGCGGGATGCGTTCCCCCTTGTGCATAATGTCCTCGACGTGCAGCAGCAGGCGTCTGCCCAGGCGCCCCCCCGGGTGGGAGCGGGCGAATTCCTCGGCACTGAACCCCCGGGTCTCCAACAGCGCGATGGCCAGTGCGTCGCCCATCACCAGGGCGGTGGTCGTGCTCGAGGTGGGTGCCAGCCCCAGGGGGCAGGCCTCCTGGGTCACCCCGACGTCGAGGACCACATCGGCCTCGCGCGCCAGGGTCGATCCGAGATTGCCGGTCATGGCGATCAGCGGGACGCCCAGGCGCTTGATCAGGGGGACGATAGTCAATATCTCGTCGGTCTCGCCGGAGTTGGACATGGCGATCACCACGTCCCTGGGGGTGATCATTCCCAGGTCACCATGGCTGGCCTCCCCGGGATGGACGAAGAAGGCGGGTGTGCCCGTACTGGCCAGGGTGGCGGCAATCTTGCCCCCGATATGGCCGGACTTGCCCATCCCGGTGACCACCACCCGGCCTGCGCAGCGCAACATATGGTCGCAGGCCTGTACGAAGCTCCCGTCGATCCGCGCCTCCAGGGCGTTGACCGCCTCGGTCTCGGTCTGGATGACGGCCCGCCCGAGGGCCCTGATCTTTTCCGCCTCGGCGGGTTCGAGTCTGTCTTGTGGTATCGAAGTCACGGCGATGTCCTGAGTGCGGCGCACAGGCAGGCACACACCGTCGCCCCCCCGACACCCAAACATGAAACTTTACCAGATTAGCCGGGTGCACTGGAATAGGGCGCGTGCCGGGGCACGGGCCGAGGTCCCTTGACAGGGGCCCGGCCCTCATCGACACTATGGCGCCGTTGTGCCTGGCACTGGGTGCCTGGGCGCGATCCCACAGACAGGAGTGGACAATTAACGCCGCCGAGCCTCTGGTCGCGATTCAAGACCTCCATTTCTCCCGCGGTTCCCAGGCCATATTCAAGGGCCTGTCCATCACCATCCCGCGCGGCAGGGTGGTGGGTGTCATGGGGCCCAGCGGCACGGGAAAGACCACGCTGTTACAACTGATCGGGGGCCAGCTGCGCCCCGATCAGGGTGAGGTGCGGGTCGATGGACGGGTCGTTCACCGGCTCAGCCGTGCCGCTCTCTACGAGCTGCGCAAGCGCATGGGCATGATGTTCCAGAGCGGGGCGCTGCTCACCGATCTCGACGTCTTTGAAAATGTGGCCTTCCCCTTGCGCGAGCACACGGCGCTGCCCGAGGAGCTGATCCGGGAGCTGGTGTTGATCAAGCTGGAGGCGGTCGGTCTGCGGGGCGCGCGCGAGCTGATGCCCAGCGAGCTCTCCGGCGGCATGGCGCGTCGGGTGGCCTTGGCGCGGGCGATCGCCCTGGATCCGATGATGGTGATGTACGATGAGCCGTTCACGGGGCTGGATCCCATCACCAAGGGGACGATTGTGAAACTGATCCGCGAACTGAATCAAACCCTCGGTCTGTCCAGCATCCTGGTCTCGCACGACGTGGCGGAGACGATGTCCATAGCGGACTATGTCTACGTGATCGCAGAGGGCGAGCTGGTGGGCGCGGGATCGCCTGCAGAACTGGAGCGCAGCGCCTCACCCTGGGTTCGGCAGTTCCTCCAGGGTCTGCCAGACGGGCCGGTGCCGTTTCACTATCCCGCGCCCCCCTATATCGAGGACCTCCTGGCCCAGGACTGACCATGCTCTCGAGTGTACAACGTCTGGGGCAGTGGGGACTGGCCCGTTTCGAGCGCCTGGGCCGGGCGAACATCTTTCTGGCCCGCGTCCTGCTCGCGCTGCCCGGCCTGCTGCTGCGACCCTTACTGGTCATCAAGGAGGTCTATTCAAGCGGGGTCCTGTCCCTGGTGATCATCGTGGTCTCAGGCACCTTCGTGGGGATGGTGCTCGGCCTCCAGGGCTATGTCACCCTGGTGAAGTTCGGCGCAGAGGAGTCCCTGGGGGTGGTCGTGGCCCTGTCCCTGGCGCGCGAGCTGGGTCCGGTGGTCACCGCCTTGCTGTTCGCCGGGCGGGCGGGTTCGGCGCTTACCGCGGAGATCGGCCTGATGAAGGCCACCGAGCAGCTCTCGGGCATGGAGATGATGGCGGTGGACCCGCTGAAGCGGGTGGTGGCCCCCCGCTTTCTGGGGGGGGTGATCGCGATGCCGTTCCTGGCCGCCATCTTCGGGGCGGTCGGCGTCCTGGGCGGCTACGTGGTGGGCGTCGGTCTGCTGGGGGTCGATGCCGGCGCGTTCTGGTCCCAGATGCAGGCACAGGTGGATCTGTACGAGGACGTGCTCAACGGCGTGATCAAGAGTGTGGCCTTCGGCTTCGTCGCGGCATGGATCGCGGTCTATGAGGGCTACGATGCGGTCCCCACCTCAGAGGGTGTCAGCCTGGCCACGACCCGTACGGTGGTCCACACCTCCCTGGCCGTTCTGGGGCTGGACTTTGTGTTGACCGCGCTGATGTTTGGCAATGTCTGAGAGATAGCGCTAATCGAGGATGACACGATGTCGACGCGTAGTATAGAGATCTGGGTGGGAATCTTCGTGGCAGCCGGATTCGCCGCCTTGTTCATGTTGGCCATGAAGGTGAGTAACCTGACGACCCTGGCCTCGAACGAGGGGTACACCGTATTCGGTGACTTTCAGAATATCGGAGGGCTCAAGGTGCGCTCGCCGGTCAAGGCCTCTGGCGTGCTGGTCGGGCGCGTCTCCGCCATCGAGTATGACCCCAAGAAGTTCGAGGCCCGGGTCTCGATGCGGCTGGACGAATCCCAGCGGTTCTTCCCGGTGGACACCAGCGCAAGTATCTATACCGCGGGGCTGCTCGGCGAGCAGTACATCTCTCTGGACCCGGGCGCTGAAGAGGAGGTGCTCAAGGACGGCGATACCATCGAGTACACCCAGTCGGCCATGATCCTCGAGCAGCTGGTCGGCAAATTCCTGGTCAATATGAGCAATAAATGACCCTCCATGTCCTGTATCCCATCACCCCGCGCCCTGTTGAACGGTCACGGATGAACGCCGGTTCACGCCCAGCCCCCGGACCTCACCCGGTGCGCGCCGTGAGGACCCGCTGGCACACCCTGCTCGGCCTGCGCCCGGTGGCGGGTGTGCTGGCAGTCTGGCTGCTGGCGGGCTGGGTGTCACCCGGGGCAGCCGTGGCGGTCACCGTCCCGGCAGATCGGCCGGACGAGGTCGTCGAGCAGGCCCTGAAGCAGGTGCTGGCGGTCTTGAACAGCGAGGACGCGGAGGTCCTGCGTCGAGACACCCGTAAGCTCAACACCCTCATCTACGACATCATCCTGCCGGTGTTCGACTTCAGGGCCTTCGCGAAGCTGTCCCTGGGCAAATACTGGCGGACCGCGAGCGCCGAGAAGCGGGAACGCTACGTCAAGGCCTTTCAGGGCTATCTGATCCGGGACTATACGAAGTATCTGGCCGACTACGGGGGGACGCGGGTGAGGATGCTGCCCAACCACAGCGGCGGGGACGGGCGGCGCTGGAAGGTGGCATCCGAGGTGACCATCCCGGGTAAGCAGTCCCTGCCCGTGGACTTCTACCTGTGGAGGCACGACGGTCAGTGGAAGGTCTACAATGTGACCGTCGGCGGGATCAACCTGGTCCAGTTGTTTCGCGGGAGTTTCGGCGACATGGTGAGGTCCCACGGGCTCGACGCCCTGATCGAGCGGATGGAGGCGGGTACGCTGAAGCCCGAACTGGACGAGAAAGTGCATGGCGTGCCGGGTTGAGGGCGCCGAACTGGCGGCCGAGGACGGCCGCCTCAGGCTGCGCGGTCGCCTGGATTTTACTACCGTGCCCAGATTGTGGCCCTGTGCGCTCTCCCTGCTCGAGTCCGGCGAGGAGACGGTGGGTCTGGACCTCGAGGGCGTCGAGCACATGGACAGCGCCGGGCTGGCCTTCCTCGCCGGGCTGGCGCGGCGGGCCCGAACCATGGGCCGGGCGCTGCGTCTGGACGGGCTCTCCGGGGCGGTCAGCACCTTGCTCTCCGGGGCGGGCCTGATGCCCCTGTTCGGGTCCCGGGGCACGGACTGAGGCATGCAGCGGCTGTTGATTCAGGGTGGCGCCACCCTGAGCGGCGAGGTGGCCGTCTCGGGGGCGAAGAACGCCGTACTGCCCATCCTGGCGGGGACCCTGCTCGCCGAAGGGCCGACCCGGATAGGCAACGTGCCTCATCTGCGGGACGTCCACACCTTCGCGGAGTTGCTCCGCAACATGGGAGTCGCGGTGGATGCCTCGCAGCCCGGTGCCCTCGTGGTGGACACGGCCGGGATCCATCAATACGGTGCCCCCTACGACCTGGTCAAGACCATGCGGGCCTCGATCCTGGTCCTCGGCCCCCTGGTTGCGCGTTACGGGGAGGCGGTGGTCTCACTCCCCGGCGGGTGTGCGATCGGCTCGCGCCCGGTCAATCTGCATCTCACCGGGCTGGAGGCGATGGGGGCCCGGATCTCGGTTCGCAAGGGCTATATCCATGCCTCGTGCCGCCGACTCAGGGGGGCGACCCTGATGATGGACTCGATTACCGTGACGGGGACCGAGAACCTGATGATGGCGGCCTGCCTTGCCGAGGGGACGACCGTGATCGAGAACGCCGCCCGCGAACCGGAGGTGGTGGACCTGGCCAGGTTTCTGCTCGCCATGGGGGCGGATATCTCCGGGGCCGGGACCGATACCATCACCATTCACGGGGTGCCGTCGCTGCGCGGATGCCGCTACGAGGTGCTCGCCGACCGGATCGAGGCGGGCACCTTCCTGGTGGCTGCGGCGATGACCCGTGGCCGGGTGAGGCTCGTGGGCACCCAGCCTCACCTCCTGGACGCCGTGACCCAGAAGCTCGAGGAGGCCGGGGCCCATATCGAGGTCGGACCGGACTGGATCGCCTTGGATATGGTGGGCCGGCGGCCGAGGGCCGTGAACATCCGTACCGCCCCCTTCCCGGCCTTTCCCACCGATATGCAGGCCCAGTTCACCGCCCTCAATGCCATCTCCACCGGTGCCTGCGCCATCACCGAGACGGTGTTCGAGAATCGCTTCATGCACATCCCGGAGCTGCGCAGGATGGGAGCGGACATCCAGGTGGTGGGGAACACCGCATTCATCAAGGGGGTCCCGGGGCTCACCGGCGCCCCGGTGATGGCCACAGATCTGCGGGCCTCCGCCAGCCTCATACTGGCGGGACTGGTGGCGGAGGGCGAGACCTCGGTCGACCGGATCTACCACCTGGACCGGGGGTATGAGGCCATCGAGGAGAAGTTTGCCCGCCTCGGTGCGTACATCGAGCGTGTTTCGCCCTGAGGCCCTGGCAGCTATACCCCATGCATTTCGCAATCTGCTAATATAGGCCGCTTGTCTTCTGGTACGGACGGGTTCATGAACAGGCCGTTGATGGTGGCGCTCTCCAAGGGGCGGATCTTTGATGAGACCCTGCCTCTGTTGGCGGGGGTCGGCATCGAGCCGGCAGAGGATCCGCGAAAGAGCCGCAAGCTGATCCTGGACACCAACCGGGACGACCTCAAGCTGGTCATCATCCGAGCGGCCGATGTCCCGACCTTCGTGCGTTATGGTGCCGCCGATATCGGGGTGGCGGGCAAGGACGTGCTGATGGAGGACGGCGGCGAAGGGCTCTATGAGCCTCTGGACCTCGGTATCGCGCGGTGCCGGCTGATGGTCGCGGGCAGGCCGGGGGTGGCGGTCCGCGAGGGCCGTTTGCGGGTGGCCACCAAGTATGTGGAGACCACGCGGCGTTATTATGCCGATCAGGGGCGCCAGGTGGATATCATCAAGCTCTACGGGTCCATGGAACTCGGTCCGATCGTGGGTCTGGCCGACCTCATCGTCGACCTGGTGGATACGGGGAACACGCTCCGGGCCAACGGGCTGGCCCCGCTCGAGCACATCTCCGACATCAGCTCCAGACTGATCGTCAACAAGGCGGCGATGAAGATGAAACATGCGCAGGTCAAGGGCCTGATCGATGCGTTGAGGCGGGTGATTGAGGTATAGAATGACAGGGACTGCACAAGGGTGAGCATGTGAATAGCAAGAGTTTTGCCACGGACGACCTCCGTATCGCCGCCATCCAGGAGGTGAGCAAGCCGGTCGAGCTGCACCGGGAGTTCCCGATCACCGATGAGGCCGCGCGCACCGTATGGGAGACCCGCCGGGCGATCCACCGCATCCTCCGCGGCGAAGACGATCGCCTGCTGGCGATCGTCGGACCGTGTTCCATCCACGATCCGGATGCCGCCAGGGAATACGGGACCCGGCTGAGGGGGCTGCGTGAGCAGTATCAGGGGCAGTTGGAGATCGTGATGCGGGTCTATTTCGAGAAGCCCCGTACCACAGTGGGATGGAAGGGGCTGATCAACGACCCGAACCTGGATGGCAGTTTCGAGATCAATCGCGGACTGCGCCTGGCGCGCAGCCTGCTCCTGGACCTGAACACCCTGGGCCTGCCCGCCGCCACCGAATATCTGGACCTCATCAGTCCGCAGTATGTCTCCGACCTGGTGAGCTGGGGGGCGATCGGGGCGCGGACCACGGAGAGTCAGGTCCACCGCGAGCTGGCCTCCGGCCTCTCCTGTCCGGTCGGGTTCAAGAATGCCACCGACGGGGACCCGGGGGTGGCGATCGACGCCGTCCGTTCCGCCTCCCGTCCCCATCACTTTCTGTCACTGACCAAGGCCGGGGCCTCGGCCATCTTCTCCACCACCGGGAACGAGGACTCCCACATCATCCTGCGTGGGGGCAAGACCCCCAACTTCGACGCCGCCAGCGTGGCCGAGGCCTGCGCGAGGCTGGCGGCGGCGGGCGAGCGACCCCGGGTGATGATCGACTGCAGTCACGCCAACAGCGCCAAACAGCCCCTGCGCCAGCTCGAAGTGGGGCGCGACATCGCCGGCCAGATCGCCGGCGGAGAGCACCGCATCATGGGGGTCATGATCGAGAGCCACCTGGTGGCGGGGCGCCAGGACGTGGTGCCCGGGCGGCCGCTGGTCTATGGCCAGAGCATCACCGATGCCTGCATCGGCTGGGACGACACCGGGGTGCTGCTGGCGGAGCTCGCGGCCGCCGTCCAGGCCCGGCGTGAGCGGGATGTGGTGGTGGGCACGGGTCGTGCCTGAACTGCGTCGCCTCAGTACCCGCGACCCGGCGTTTCGCGACCAACTGGACGCGCTCCTGGCCTTCGAGGGCATCGCCGATCCGCAGGTCGTGAGCACCGTGCAGGAGATCCTGGAGGCAGTGCGCAGGCGCGGGGACGCGGCGGTCCTGGAATACACGCGGCGCCTCGATGGTCTGGAGGTGGCCGATGCCGCGGAGCTGGAGATCCCCGCCGGGCGCCTGACCGAGGCCCTCGGGCGGATCCCCGACGTGCAGAGGGAGGCGCTGGAACGGGCGGCCGCGCGGATTCGGGCCTACGCAGAACATCAGCGCCTGGAGCCCTGGGAGTATACCGAGGCCGACGGGACCCGCCTCGGACAGCAGGTGCGGGCCCTGGACCGGGCAGGCCTGTACGTGCCCGGGGGCAAGGCCGCCTATCCCTCTTCGGTGCTGATGAACGCGGTTCCGGCCAAGGTGGCGGGGGTGCCGGAGCTGATCATGGTGGTGCCCGCCCCCCGCGGTGAGCTCAATGACCTGGTCCTGGCGGCGGCCGCCATCGCGGGCGTGGACCGGAGCTACCGCATTGGCGGGGCCCAGGCGGTGGCCGCACTGGCCTACGGCACCCAGACCATCCCCGCGGTGGACAAGATCGTGGGGCCGGGTAACGTCTACGTCGCCCTGGCCAAGCGGCAGGTCTTCGGGCGAGTGGGGATCGACATGGTGGCGGGGCCCTCCGAGATCCTGGTGATCTGCGACGGTCAGACCGATCCGGCGTGGATCGCGGCCGATCTGTTCTCTCAGGCCGAACACGACGAGGATGCCCAGGCCATACTGGTCTCGCCCGAGCCAGGATTCCTGGACCAGGTGGCCGCTGCCATGGACGCCCTGCTCGCCGAGATGCCGCGCGCCGAGATCATCGGCACCTCCCTGCGCAGCCGGGGTGCCTTGATCGCGGTCAGGGACCTGGAGGAGGCGATGGAGATCGCCAACCTGATCGCACCCGAACACCTGGAGCTGTCGGTGGCGGATGCGCAGCGCTGGGTGCCCCATATCCGCCACGCCGGGGCGATCTTCGTCGGGCGCTACACCGCAGAGGCCCTCGGCGACTACTGCGCCGGACCGAACCATGTCCTGCCCACCTCGCGCACCGCGCGCTTCTCCTCGCCCCTGGGCGTCTATGACTTTCAGAAGCGCAGCAGTCTCATCGACTGTTCCCCCGAGGGGGCGGCCAGGCTGGGACGGACCGCCTCCGTACTGGCGCGCGGGGAAGGCCTGGTGGCCCATGCCCGCTCGGCGGAGTATCGCAGCGGGGAATAGTCCTCTACCCACCTGGGGCACCGCCGGAGAGGTCCTGATCCCTCCGCGGCTCCGGGCGGGCCAGGCCGAGATGCGCAGGGATATCACCCCATGGCAAGGATCTCCAACACCGCGATGCGCCCTGAGATGCAGGATCTGGGGGGCGCAGACTCAGCTGCACCGGGTATAGACCAGAGTCTCCTGAGCCCATGTCCCTAGTCGAGCAGTGGATCCGCCCGCAGATCTGGGCGCTGTCGCCCTATCACGTCCCGGACGCCCGGGGCATGATCAAGCTGGACGCCATGGAGAATCCCTATGGCCTCCCTGCCGAGCTCGTGCCGGCGTGGCTGGACTGTCTGCGCGCGGTGCCCCTCAACCGCTATCCCGATCCTGCCGCCCAGGCGCTGAAGGGTCTGCTCAGAGGGATCCTGGGCCTGCCGGAGCAGATGGGCCTGATCCTTGGCAACGGCTCGGATGAGCTCATCCAGATAATCGCCCTGGCGGTGGCGGGCCCCGGGCGGGCCGTGGTGGCGCCGTCGCCGAGCTTCGTGATGTACCGCATGATCGCGAGCTATGTGGATCTGTCCTATGTGGGGGTTCCCTTGCTCCGGACAGACTTCGGACTCGACGAGGTGGCCATGATGGAGGCAATCGAGCGACACCGTCCCGCCGTGGTGTTCCTGGCCTATCCGAACAACCCAACGGGCAACCTGTGGTCGCGACGATCCATGGAGCGCATCGTCGAGCGGGCGCCCGGACTTGTGGTGGTGGACGAGGCCTACGCCCCCTTCGCCTCCGATTCCTTCCTGGACCGGACGGGTGAGTACCCCAATCTGCTGGTGATGCGCACCCTGTCCAAGATGGGGCTGGCCGGGTTGCGTCTGGGCTATCTGGTGGGCCCGGATCCCTGGCTACACGAATTGGAGAAGCTGCGGCTGCCGTACAACATCAATGCCTTGACACAGGCCAGCGCGGAATTCGCCCTCTCTCATCAGGCGGTCTTCGACCGGCAGGCGGCGCAGATCCGGGAAGACCGGGCGGCCCTGGCCGCGGCCCTGGCCCGGCTGCCGGGGATCCGGGTCTTCCCCAGTGAGGCGAATTTCATCCTCTTCGCGACCCCCACCGGGACGGCCGACCGGGTCTTCCGATGTCTGCGTGATCAGGGGGTGCTGATCAAGAATCTCTCCGCTCAACCGGGTCTGGCGGACAGCCTGAGGGTCACGGTGGGCGCACCGGCCGAGAATCAGGCCTTCGTCTGTGCCCTGCGGCATTGTCTGGCGAGCGAGTCCCATGGTCCTGCGTGAGGAGCTGCTGGCCTATCTCGAGGGCCTTCTGGATCCCGGGGCCTTCCCTGATTATGCCCCCAACGGGCTGCAGGTCGAGGGGACGGCGGAGATCCGGCGTATCGTGACCGGCGTGACTGCCTGCCGGGCCCTGATCGAGGCGGCCATAGCGCGGGAGGCCGATGCCCTGTTGGTCCATCACGGCTATTTCTGGAAGGTAGAGAGCCCATGCCTGACCGGTTACAGACGCGCTCGACTGGCCCTCCTGCTGCGCCATAACATCAACCTCCTGGCCTATCATCTCCCTCTCGATGCGCACCCGGAGCTGGGGAACAATGCCCGGCTGGCCCGGCGCCTGGGCCTCGAGGTCCGCGGTCCCCTGGATCCGCAGGCCGGTCCGAGTCATGGCCTGTGGGGGCGGCTCGTCCCCGCCGTGAGCCCCCAGGCGTGGGCGGACCGGCTGGAGGCGGTCCTCGGTCGGCGGCCGTTGTGGATCCCGGGAGGACCGCAGCAGATCCACACGGTGGGCCTGTGCACCGGGGGTGCGCAGGGCTTCATCGAGCAGGCCATCGCGCTGGGACTGGACGCCTACCTCAGTGGTGAGATCTCGGAGCCGACGGTGTATGCCGCCCGAGAGGGCGGGGTCCACTATTTTTCCGCCGGGCACCACGCCACCGAGCGCTACGGGGTCATGGCCCTGGGCGAGCGCCTGGCGGAGGTATTCGAGGTGGAGGCAGCGTATGTCGATATCGACAATCCGGCCTGATCTCCGCCCCGTTCGGGCATATCCTTGGCTTATGGAGGGGTAAAATTCATTTATTCATTGATATCATGCGCTTGACCTCACTGACGGCTTAGGCCATCCTAGCGGCCCCCCGGCTGTTCCGCCCCATCCGCAGGGCCCGGGCGAGATGATCCCGGGCCGTCGTAACGCAGCCGTCATGGACCCCCCGCCGGGATGCCGCTCAGGTGGTCGAGCCCGCTCCGCGAGTGGCCCTGCATTCCAATGGGCGAGTGGGGACCGGCGCCATACGCAGCAGTCCAGGCGTCTGTCGGGACGGTACCGTCTTCGATCAGGGATCGGTACGCGGGCCCACGCAGCGGCACGGTCAGCAAGCCAAGTCACTGAGGCCACCGGGTGCCGACGGGAGAGGGCCGGACGGGCTGCCCCATGAGATCGCTAGGAGTGTGTCGGATTTAGGCGATCGTAGCGAGCAAGGTGGGAGAAGGAGGCAAAATATTCACGATTTCGAGGCGCATAGTGGGACTACGCAACGACAAGATCGCCCGGAGCGATC
>Ga0114931_10000754_pt1 | contig 40248 bp, 43 predicted proteins | sample 2SBtaG_FD_89579 | JGI IMG/M metagenome (GOLD analysis project Ga0114931, IMG submission 89579) | Deep subsurface microbial communities from Kolumbo volcano to uncover new lineages of life (NeLLi) - 2SBTROV14_V59a metaG | ecosystem: Environmental > Aquatic > Marine > Volcanic | place: Kolumbo... | reverse complement strand
CAAAGAAGAACCCGCCGAAAGGCGGGCTCCGGTAATTATTTGAACCAACCGTAACGCTTCACAATTTGAGGTAGCGCAGCCGGTTGGCATTGGTGACCACGGTCACCGAGGACATCGCCATGGCGGCCCCGGCGATCATGGGATTGAGCAGAATACCGAAGAATGGATACAGCAAGCCCGCCGCCACCGGTATCGCGGAAACGTTGTAGATGAATGCCCCCAGCAGATTCTGCTTGATGTTGCGTACCGTTGCCCGCGATAGTTTCATCGCCTCGGGCACTTTCAGCAACGAGCCCTGCATGATGACCACGTCGCCGCTCTCGATGGCGATGTCGGTCCCCGTGCCGATGGCGAAGCCAACGTTGGCCTGGGCCAGGGCAGGCGCGTCGTTGATGCCATCGCCCACCATGCCGACGAGCTCTCCGCGCCCCTGAAGTTCACGCACCACTTTGGCCTTGTCGTCCGGCATCACGTGCGCCCGGATCTCATCGATACCGGCCTCGCGGGCAATCGCCCGGGCCGTCTTCTCGTTGTCCCCGGTGACCATCCAGACCCGGATCCCCATCTGCTTCAACTCCTGGATCGCCTGTTTGGAGTCACTCTTGATGGTATCGGCCACCGAAATGATGCCGGCCACTTTCTTCTCCACCGCCAGAACCACCGGCGTCTGACCCTGTTCGGAACAGCCATCGAGCCGCTCTTCCACGGTGGCAGGGACCTCGATCCCTTCGCTGGCCATCAACGTTAGATTGCCAAACAACACTTCCCGGCCATCGATGTTGGCCTTCACCCCCTTGCCGGTGACCGCCTCGAAAGCGGTGGCGGATTTGATCGCGTAGCCCCGGGAACGGCTTTCGGCGAGAATGGCACCGGCCAAAGGATGTTCCGAACCGGCCTCGATACTTGCGGTAAGTTGCAGCACCTCGTCTTCGCTCCAGCCGGCAAATGGCTCGATCGTGGTCACCACCGGCTTGCCTTCGGTGACCGTACCGGTCTTGTCCAGAACCACAGTGGTGATCCGGCCGGCAGTCTGGAGGGAATCGCCGTTACGGATCAGAATCCCATTCTGGGCGGCCCTACCCACCGCCACCATGATGGATATCGGCGTGGCCAGCCCCAGGGCACAGGGACAGGCGATGACCAGCACCGTCATGGCAGTGACGAAGGCATATCCCAGGGCGGGTTCGGGGCCGAAACTCCACCACGTCAGGAAAGTCAGGGCGGAGACAGCCACCACCACCGGCACGAAGATCGAGGCGATCTGATCCACCAGACGGCCAATGGCGGGTTTGCTGCTCTGGGCCTGCCGCACCGACTCGATGATGTGGGAAAGGACCGTATCGGTGCCGATCCGGGTCGCCTTCATCAGGAAGCTGCCGCGCAGGTTCACCGTCCCACCGATGACCTCGTCGCCCTCACCTTTTTCCACCGGAATGGATTCCCCGGTGAGCATGGATTCGTCGACACTGGAATGCCCTTCGACAATTACCCCGTCCACCGGTATCTTCTCTCCCGGCCGCACCCGCAGGGTCTCTTCGACGCCCACCTCTTCGATGGGCACGTCCAGCTCCTTGCCGTCACGCACCACTCTGGCGGTACGCGGCTGAAGGCCGATCAACTTACGGATCGCCGTCGATGCCTTGCCCCGGGCCCGGGTCTCCAGCGCCCCTCCCAGGGTGACGAAAGCGATGATGATCACCGCCGATTCGAAATAGGGATGGCTCGCCTCGGGTGGCAACACTTCGGCAAAATCGATGACGATGGTGGAATACAGCCAGGCGGCCCCCGTTCCCATAGCAATCAGGGTATCCATATTGGCGGAACCGCCGCGCAGGGATTTCACCGCGCCACTGAAGAAGTGGCCACCGGCATGGTACATCACCCCGAAGGTGATCAGCGAGACGATGGACCAGAAATCGGTCCCTTGCGGGGTACCGATGGGCGGCCACAGATCCAGCCACCCTCCGACCATGAGCGGAATCCCCCAGGCACCCGCCGCCGCCGACTTGCGCAGCAAGGTCTGATAGCGCTCTTCCTCCATGCGCTCCTGAGCCTCGAGATCCGCGAAGCTCTCCATGACTGCAGCATCATACCCGACATCCTGGAGCGCCTCGCGTAACTCCTCGGGATCGACCTCACCCTCGACCACCGCCGAATGGTCGGCGAAATTGACCGTCACCGCCTTGACCCCGGCCACTCCTCTCAGAGCGTTCTCCACCGTTTTGACACAACCGGCGCAACGCATCCCGATGATGGACAACCGGAGACTGGGTTCCTCTTCCGCCTGTGCAGACTCCTCGACAGCTACCGCCATAATAAAACCCTCTCGATCTGAATACGGTAACCTACCGCAATTTCATCAATTCTCACGCAAAATTCCACTCAAATCAAACCTATTGACACCGCTGACAGCGCCGCAGGGAAGCGGCCGAGCTTCTGTACCTGCCGCGACGGATCCAGGAACGGGCAGGGGTGAGATCCTCAGGCGTTCCCTTGCCATCGACGACGACAAATTCACCCTGCAACATCCCCATCCAGCAACTCCAGGGAATCTGACCACTTTTGTCAGGCGTGAATTCTATCACCTGGCGGCCCGGCTTGAGTTCGATCTCCATTCCCAAACCAGGCACCAGAATCACCCGGTTGCAACCAGTCAGTTCCTGGGCGTCGATGATCCAGCGAACCGGTTTCCCCTGCCTGAGAACGAAACGGTTGGGTTCGTAGCCACGGGCGAAAACCTTCATATGGATCTGCTGAACCCGATCCAGGTTAGCTGCGGGAACCTCTTCCCTGACCACTTTGCTCCGTTGCATCAGGGTATGGAAATTATAGCCGGATCCTGTCATGGCCAGGCCCCGGTTGACCATCACCAGGCCCAGGCTGATCACCAGAATGCCGGAGGCATTGAGAATCTTGTGAGTCATACGATGGGAGATCAGACTGGCCAGGAAACCGAAACCGAACATCAAAGGCAACGTGCCGATGCCGAAGATGAAGAGCAGCTTGGCGCCTTCCACGGCGCTTCCGGTTCCTGCCGCCATCACGTACATGGCCTGAAGCGGACCACAGGCGATCATCAAACCATTCAACAAACCGATGATGAAAGGCTGGGAGGTGCGGTGGGTCTCCTCGCGGACGAATCGTGACAGAAAGCGCGGCATGGTGAATCCGATCCTGATTGCCGAGAACACGTGGAGCATGTTGAAGCCATACAGAATCAGGAAGCCCCCCGCCAGCATCGCAGCGATCCCACGCATCGTGGGGGTAAAACTCACCACCGCACCCAACAGCCCGAAAGCCGCGCCGATTGCGGTATAGGAAAGTAATTTACCCCCGCCGTATTGAAGATGGAGCCAGGCAGTGGGAGTCTTCGCCTGGGCCCCGTGGGCGGTGTAACTGACCACGAAGCCACCGCACATTCCCACACAGTGGAAGCCGGTCAACAAACCCACCACCAGGACGGCCCCATAACCCAGTTGGACGTTCAGATCCGGGAGATGAAAGCGGTCGACCAGGTGCGTTCCACCATACAGGATCAGGATGATCCCGCCCACCCCCAGCAATAACCCAAGCAGGCGGTTGAACACCTGCTTGCGTTGCGCGGCGCGGTCGATCAGGGCGCAATGATAACCTTTGGATTCCACCACATCGAAAATCTCGGTCAGGGGAATCACCGCGGGATCGAAGGTGACCTGAACCACCTGGGATGCAAAATTGGAACGGACCTTGGTCACTCCGGGCAATTTGTTCAGTGCCAGCTCGATCACTTTCTCGCAGCTGGTACAGTGCATGCCTTGAGCACGGAAGGTCAGTTGACGCTTTGCCATACAAGAAATCTGGTAGTCGTAATCATTTCATTCTCTTGAAAAAAGGCCCCGGGGGGACGATTCTTTCACTTGGCGGGGGATCAAAAGCGCATCCATTCCCCGCTGTCTTCGTTCCCTGGTTGACAGGAACCGGCAGCATACTCAGCCATTCCATCGGGGACCTGGTTTTCAAGATACACCTTAGACGAACCCTGCATCGATAAAGTGCCTGCAATCTTCGAAGTATTATAGGGGGCACAACAAACCGCCCGATGCGGCATTTTGTCGCATCGGGCGGACAACCCCTGAGACAAGAGAAATTTCAGCTCTTGAAAAACTGCAGCAAGGTATCGATGAACTCCTTGATCTTGTCGAGCAACGACTGTTCCCCGAAACCTGCCACTTTGAAGCCCTGCTCCACAATGGTCTGCTTCAGCACGTCCAGTTCCACCTTGTTGTCGTCATAGTCGATCTCGACCGTCTTGGCCTCGTGGTCGGCCTTGACCTCCGCCACCCCTTCCTTTTCCATCAGGGCATCGTGAATCAGGTTCTCACAGGCATCACATTTCATTCCCGTCACAGACAGTGTTACCTTGGCCATGCATTCCTCCTCTGTTAGATGTTATTCCGCTCATATGAAATTGCTGAACCCGCCACCGTGACGCCCCCACTCAGCGGGCCGGCTCCTCGTCACCTTTCATCCCCGGCCTCCACTTGCATTACCACCAGGCTGATGTCATCGTCGAACACATCACTGTTGCGGAACGCACTCACATCCTCCAACAGCTTTTCCACCACGGTCTGGGGGCGCTCTCCCTTCAGACTCGTGAAAACGTTACAGAGACGTTTCAGGCCGTAGAAAGCTCCGGCCGGATTCTGAGCCTCGACAATCCCATCAGTATACAAAAGAAGACGGTCTCCCGGTGCCAATGATAGGGATTTTTCCTCGAACTTCACCCCTTTTTCAACCCCCAGGATCAGCCCCTCGGCATCGAGCTGGGTACAGGCACTCTCACCTGCGAGGATCAACAACGGGCGGTTGTGTCCGGCATTGGCATAGGAGAGGCGCCTTGAGGTGGCATGGTAACGAACGTAGAACAGGGTGATGAACAGTTCCGCCCGGTCCAGATCCTCGTACAGGACATCGTTGAGGACAGCGAGAAGCTCGGCCACCCCCAAGCTCAGCGGGCCGCACACTTCCACCTTGAGAATGCTGCGGGCCTCGGCCATGATCAACGCCGCCCCGACACTGTGGCCAGAGACATCGGCCACCACCGCATCGACGCCAGTTGTGGTGGTGAAATAATCAAAATAATCCCCTCCCACCTGGGTGGCGGGCACACACAATCCCGCCACTTCCAGACCGACGGCCCGAAGGGGACGATCCGGCAGCAGCGACTGCTGGATATGGCGGGCGATCTCCAGGGCATGCCTCTCGGCCTCGGCCCGGCGTCTCTCGGAGATGTCGTTATGGATTTCGATCACATGGCCTATCTTCCCCTCCTCATCCTTGACCGGCGAAATCGTCACTTCATCCCAGAAAGGGCTCCCGCTGCGGGTGTAACACAACAGCACCTCCCGGGCTTCGCGGCCTTCGGCCACCGCCTGACGAAACGCTTCCAGCGTCCCGGTATCATAATCCCGTCCGCACACCAGCTCGAGAACGTTGCGCCCCAACAATTCCTGAAGGGGATAGCCGCTGATCTTGCACAGGGCCGGATTGACATAGACGGCGGGCCAGGACGACTGGCTGGCATCGGCGATATCAATGCCGACGCTGGCCGCCTGGATGGCCCGGTCACGCACCCGCAGTTCGTCCTCGTAACGTTTGTGGAGGGTGATGTCATGGTCCACCCCGCGCCATTTCAGCAACTTGCCTTGTTCGTCGAAGATCGGCAGGCCGGTCGACTCCGTAAACACCTCGTGACCGTTCTTATGCCGGTAACGATTGATGATCCTAGCGAAACGGTGTTGGAACGGTACGGTCGGCGGCGCCTGGTCCTCCCAACGCTGCCGGTCCTCGGGGGTAAAAAGATCCAGATAGTGCTTGCCCAGGATCTCGTCGGGCTCATAACCGAGGATCTTTTTCACCGCCGAGCTGCTGTAGATATACCGCCCCCCGGGATCCTGTTCCCAGATCCATTCACCGGTCATGTCGGCAATCTGGCGGAAACGTGCCTCACTTTCCCGCAAGTCTTCCTGGGCCTGCTTCTGCTCGGTGATGTCCTTCTGGATCGCCAGATAATGGGTGATCTTGCCTGAGGCATCGCGGATCGGGGAGATGGTTTCGAAGGCCCAATACAGAGTGCCGTCCCTGCGCCGGTTCTGGATCTCACTTCGCCACTCCCCTCCCTTGCGCAAGGTCTCCCACAAACGCTGATAGGTTTCGGGGGAGGTACGGCCGGACTGGAAGACGCTGGGATCCCTGCCGATGAGTTCCTCGGCGCTATACCCCGTCAAGCGGGCAAAACTCGGATTGACATAGACGATGCGCCCCTCGATATCGGCGATCAATACCGCATTGGGGCTTTGCTCCACCCCGGCGCTGAGGATTTCCAGCCGCTCCATCCGTTTCTGACAAGGGGAATGGTCGTGTACTGTCACGAGTGCGCAGTGCAACGTCCCCTCCTCGCGTAGCGGCGTCACCGAGACAATCACCGGAACGACCTTGCCTCCCTTCCCCTGGAGGCGCGCCTTGTCATCGTTCCAGGGAGCGCCGTCTTCCAGGAACGAGGGCCAGCAGAAACCTTCCAGCAGGCAGTGCAGCCTGAGACCATACAGTTCCTCGGCCCGGTAGCCCGTCAGACGTTCGAAAGTGGGGTTGACGGCCTGGATCATGCCAGTGAGGTCCACCACCGCCATACCTTCGCTGGCGATATGCCAGTGTTGCTCCCAGTCGATCTCGAGGTATCCGGAAGTCATGGGGCAGCCAGCCAGGATTGCAACACTTCAACGCCCGCCCCGGGCTGACAGGCCTGGGTGCTGAGATGGCGGCGCCAGTGCCTGGCGCCCGGCTGACCGTGATAGAGCCCCAACAGATGGCGGGTCATGGTATGCAGGCGGACCCCCTCCCGGAGACGGCGTTTCACATAGGGAAGATAGGCCTCGATCAGCTGCTCCCGGGAAGGAAGCGGATGGGGATCGGCGTAGAAGCGGCCATCGGCCCCGGCCAGGAGGTAGGGATTGTGGTACACCGCTCGTCCTATCATGACGCCATCTGCCCAGCGTAAATATCGGAATGCCTGATCGAGATCCAAGATACCGCCGTTGACAATGATGTTCAAATGCGGCAATTCCCGTTTAAGGCGTTCGACCAAATCATAACGTAACGGCGGAACAGTACGGTTCTCCTTGGGGGACAAGCCCTTAAGCCAAGCCTTTCTGGCATGGACGATGAAGGTATCACAGCCGGCACCGGCCACGGTCGAGACGAACCGGTACAGATGCTCATAGGTGTCGTGATCGTCCACCCCGATCCGGCATTTGACACTCACTGGCAGCTGGGAGTATGTCTTCATGCCGGCCACGCATTCAGCCACCTTTGCCGGAGACTTCATCAGGCAGGCACCGAACAGGCCGTTTTGTACCCGGTCGCTGGGACACCCGACATTGAGGTTGACACCCTGATAGCCCCACTCCCCGGCAATCCCGGCACAGCGGGCGAGTTGCCCCGGGTCACTGCCCCCCAGTTGTAACACCAGCGGGTTTTCTGCCGGATCGAAATCCAGGATTTGAGTTTTGTTCCCATGAAGAATGGCTCCACAGCTGACCATTTCCGTGTACAGCAGCACCCGGCGCGAAATCAAGCGCACAAAGTAGCGGAAATGGCAATCGGTCCAGTCCAGCATGGGGGCAACGGATAGCATGGTGGGAACTTTAATAAAGGATACGATAGAATGGCAAATGAAATTTGCCCTAACCGCCGGTATAGCATGGACAAGCTTTCTACCAACATCCGAAAATTATTGCAAAGGATCGAAATCCTCGAAGACTACCAAGTGGAAAAATTGATCATCGAGCATCTCCAGCAAAACCTCAACGATCTCGATGCCCTCCAACAAAGCTATCAACAGCATTATCTGCGTATCATCGAAACGCTTCTGAAGCATCTGATTTCGATCAGCGACGATCAGCAGACAGAGATCAAAAAACGCATGGCATTCCTGGAAAAATTGCTCCAGGAACCTTCCCTGACCGATCTGGAAACCCTGCAACAAGGGATCGCTCTTTTTCCCCCCTATCCAGACCTGCCCGCCACACGGGATGAAAAAATCATCGGCGACACCCCCCCCGTTGCCGCAGAGGTGGACCCTCAATACCAGATCACCCACAAGATTCGGACCATCCAGCAGAACAACGACCGTTTCGTGCTGACCTTGCGGGAATTTCTGCAACGCATAGACACCCTCTATCCCGGTACAAATCTGGAAGAGACACGAAATGATCTGGAGAAGCAGGCTCAGCTGCTATTGCAGAAACAACGGCATCTCGCTTTCCAGCTGGAACAGACGCGGCAACAACTGATGAAGTCCCTGGCCCGGAACGAGCAACTGAACGTGGAGCTGCAATGTGCCAAGGCGCTGAGTCTGACCGATGAATTGACCGGTTTACCCAATCGCAGGGCTTTTTTGCACCGGGCGCAGGAGGAAATCGGTCGGGTACAAAGACATCCCGCGCCCCTGACCCTGATCATCGTCGACATCGATCATTTCAAGAAGATCAATGACGAATATGGGCACTCCATCGGGGATGAGGTGTTACGAACCTATGCCAAGGAAATCCTGTCTTCGTTCCGCCGTCACGATTATGTGGCACGCTTTGGCGGTGAAGAATTCATTCTTCTGCTCCCCGATACCGATATCAATGGCGCCATCAGGGCACTGGACAAAATCCGTTTCCAGGTCGGGGAACGCCAGGTCATGTTGGAGGTGGGTCACATCACCCTCCCGACCTTTTCCGCGGGGGTTGCGCTCTATCGTACCCACGAATCCATCGATGGGTTGATCGAACGGGCCGACCAGGCACTTTACCGGGCCAAACAGTCCGGTCGCAATCGTACCGAAAGAGCGGCCTGATTTCAGTGTTCCTTGTTGTCCTCGAGCTGAAACCGTAACCTGGACAGATCCGCATCCAGCCGCCGCAGCCGGGATCCATAACGCAGCCAATATCCCGCCACTGCCACCGTCACCAGGACGAAGGAAGCCAGACTGAAGTACAAGAGGTTCTCCAGCCTCGCTATCTTTGCCAGCAGAGCGGGATCCGAAGCACCATTGCTGATTTTCACCATGCCCGTGGAGCTGCCCATCACCAGCTCCTCAGATGGAGACACCAAGGGTTGCCGGGCGTTGGACTGTCTGGCGAGGGTTCGGATATCGTCGCGGATGGACTCGATCAGTTCGAGGTCGTGAAGCCCGGCCCGGCCGAGCCGGATTCGCTGTTCCAGCTCCGCGAGCTTGATACTGAGCGTTTGGGTCAGGGCATTGCCCAGTTTCTGCTGCAACTGGCTCAGTTGGCGATTCAGTTGTGCCACCTGGGCGACCTGTTGCGCCTGCCCGGAGGTCGTCCGAGGCTGATGAGGGGCCTCGAACCTGGGCAACCAAGCCATCAGTTCAGGCTGCTTGAAAAACAACAGCGCCGCCACCCACAGCAGAAAAAATGCGCTGAGCCCCGCAATCAGGCGGCGAACGAATCGATTCTGCTGTTCTGCTGCCACCCGCGCCAGGAACAAGGCATCGCTCTGCTCCACCGAATCTTCGGAAATCTGTTTCATCTTCTTCTCCATGCTTCCTCCCCTGTTCAGTCATGGGGACCGCCACCGGGAACAAATCAATATGGCAAATCAACCGCTCCCGGTCAATGATTCTCTCCGCGCCTCACGCATCAAACGCTTCATTTCCCGAACCGCCTCTGTCATACCCCTCATCAGTGCCCGGGCGACAATGGCATGGCCGATATTCAGCTCCATGACTTCAGGAATCCGGGCGATCGCTTCCACATTCCGGTAATGAATGCCGTGACCGGCATTGACCTGCAGCCCCAGACTGTCCGCCATGCGCGCCGCCTGGCGGATCTGCCGCCATTCCCGTTGTTGACTCGCCCCGGACGCGTCGGCGTAGGTGCCGGTGTGAAGTTCGATCACCGGTGCTCCGGCCCGCCGGGCTGCCTCGATCTGGGCCTCGTCCGGATCGATGAACAGGGAGACCTCGATGCCAGCCGCCCCGAGAGCCTCACAGGCCGCCTTGACCCGGTCGAACTGGGCGACCACATCGAGGCCGCCTTCGGTGGTCAATTCCTCGCGCTTCTCCGGAACCAGACAGCAGGCATCCGGTTTGAGATCCCGGGCGATCCCGATCATTTCGTCGGTGACCGCCATTTCCATGTTGAGGCGAGTATGAATCACTTCCCGGAGCAGCCGGAGATCGCGATCCTGAATATGACGCCGGTCTTCTCTCAGGTGGGCGGTAATACCATCGGCACCCGCCTGTTCTGCCAGCAGAGCCGCTTCCAGCGGTTCGGGATAGGTCGTCCCCCGGACCTGCCGCAAGGTGGCGATGTGATCGATGTTGACGCCCAACAGTATCGGTGTGGATATCATTTGTTTCCGCAATGAGGCAAAAAAAGTGCCCGGCTCTTCAATGGCCGGCCCTGCAAATGTTGATCAATCAGTAATCGCAACAGCCGTTTGGCCTCGCGCCTCGCCTCCTTGGTCTCCAAGGTCCCCTGGCGCAAGGCTATCAGAGTCCTGCCAGCCAACCATCCGTCGCTGTCCAGCACCGGCCCCCGCTGGGGTTCGTAGCGATAAGTCAGGTTAGCCGCGATATCGGTCCCATATTCTACCTCATGATCGAGCACAGGGGCGTAACCGATTTCCCGCAACAGGGAAAGTTCGAAGCGGCGCAGACCCACCTCCAGCTCGCCTCCCCGGGCAAGACAGGCAAGCGTATCACGGTAAGCGTCAAAAAGCTCTGGGTGGGGATCCTCGCGGATCAGAAGACAACTGAGCAGTTCGTTGAGGTAAAAGCTGCAAAAAAGTGATTTACCCGCCAGGGACAACTGGGGCGCGAGAGGGTCCACATCCACCAGGGTCCCCAGATCCCCTTTTTTGCGCCAGCGGAGCAACAGGGGTTGCAGCGGTTGCAGTGGGGGGCGTTTGCGGCTATGCCTGGCACCCTTGGCAAGCAAAGCTACTTTTCCGCACTCGCGGCTGAAGACTTCCAGCCAAAGGCTGGTTTCCCGCCACGGCCGGTGGTGGAGAATATACCCCTGATACCATTGCATCAGCAATGACTGAATATCGGCAAATGACCGGGAAAACCGTTTGAACGGCTTAGGGAAAGCGGTTTCTCAATCGGCGTAACCCAGCCTTTGCAGCAGCCGCTCATCATCGGACCAGCCTTTCTTGATTTTGACCCACAGATTGAGATACACCCGCTGACCCAGGAATGCTTCCAGATCCAGCCTGGCCTGTTGCCCTACCTTCTTGAGCAATTCTCCCTTGCGGCCAATGACGATCCGTTTCTGCCCTTCCCGTTCCACCCAGATGACGGCATAGATATGCGTCATCCCCTCCTCTTCCTTGAATTGCTCGATTTCCACCGTCAACCGATGGGGGACTTCGTCACCCAGATAAGAGAGCAGTTTCTCCCGGATGATCTCGGCCGCAAAGAAACGTTCCGGCTTGTCGCTCAATTGATCCTCGGGATAAACCGGCGTACCTTCGGGCAAATGGGCGATGATGGCTTGCTCGAGGATCTCCGTATTGGTGCCGGCAAGGGCCGAAATCGGCACGATTTCGGCAAAGGGATATTGCTCCGAGACCTGGCTGATCAGAGGCAGCAAATGCTTCTTGTCCTTGATCTTGTCTATCTTGTTGATGGCCAGAATCACCGGCAGATCCATCCCGCCAAGCTTTTCCAGAACCACATGATCGTCGCCCCGGATGCCTTTGCCGTCAATCAGCCAGACCACCACATCGACCCCGGTCAGGGCAGAACTGGCAGTTTTGTTCAGATAGCGATTGAGTGCCCGCGAAGCGCTGCGGTGAATTCCGGGCGTATCCAGATAGAGAATCTGGGCTTCATCGGTGGTCTTGATTCCCAGAATCCTATGTCGGGTGGTCTGGGGTTTGGAGGAGACGATACTGAGCTTGTGACCCAAAAGATGATTGAGCAGGGTCGATTTGCCCACGTTGGGGCGACCGATCAATGCCACGTAGCCGCTTTTCATAATTCCTTGCCCATCTGTCCGGACAGTTTTTTCAATGCCGCGGCCGCCGCCTGTTGCTCCGCCTGCTTACGAGACCCCCCCCGCCCCTGGCAGGGAGAGGATAACAGCTCCACGTGACAGGCCACTGAAAATATCTGATCGTGAGAGGAACCCAACTGGGAAAGCAGCTCGTACCGGGGAAGGGCCAAACCCCGCCCCTGAAGAAATTCCTGAAGCCTGGTCTTGGGATCCTTCTGCCAGCCTTCGGCATCCAGTTCGGCCAGCTTGTCCTTGAATAAATCGAGCACCCAGCTTCGACATCGTTCGATGCCCTGGTCTTCGACCATGGCGCCGATCACCGCCTCCAATGCATCCGACAGGATGGAGTCGCGCCGGTAACCGCCGCTTTTCATTTCGCCCGTCCCCAGGATGAGCCAGTCACCTAGGGCCAAACCCCGGGCAAGTTCCGCCAGGGCGGTCTGATTGACCAGGCTGGCCCGCATCCGGCTGAGTTCCCCTTCCTTGGCTTTGGGAAAGCGGCGAAACAACTCCTGGCCAATGATGAAGCCCAGCGCGGCATCGCCCAGGAATTCGAGGCGCTCGTTGTTACGCGGTCCGGCACTGCGATGAGTCAGTGCTTCTCGGAGCAGTTCCGGATGGTAAAAATCAATTCCAAGCCGATGGGCAATCTTATCAAGGTCTGACCTCAATGCTTCGATACCTTGATTTGATCGTCGAAATCGGCAATCACGCTCAAATTGCCAAACAGGGGTTTTTCAACCGAATAGACCACCGATACCGTGACAATGCCATCCTCCTTGTGTACTTCGATGTCCTCTGGATGGACGTTCTCCACCATATTGATATCGAGGCGCCTGTTGAGCAGGTCTACGATCTTGCGCCGCGGTTCGTCGGCCAGATCCGGTGTCTGCTGGAGGGATTCGAGGGAGCTGACGACTTTGAAGTGCTCCAGGTAGATAGGCAGGATTTTCAAGGTCAAGAGGGCAAAGAAACCGATCAGAAACAGAACAGTCAAGAGTCCGATCAGAGTCATGCCCGACTGGCGTTTGCTTTGCCTCATCATTCCAATACCGTTCCTATGCGGTCAAACACGACGCCGAGATTGCCAGGTTCCCAGTGCATCCAGATGAAAAAGGCCCTCCCCACCAGGTTGGCCTCAGGCACCGGTCCCCAGTAGCGGCTGTCGTTACTGTTGTCACGGTTGTCGCCCATGACGAAATAATGCCCTTGGGGGACCACGTACTCGCCTTCCACCGAAGGCCGCCCTTCCATGATCAAAATCCGGTGCTTGACCTGCCCCAGCGTCTCTTCATACATCAAGGATCCGTTGTAACGCTGGTTGTCGCCCGTTCCGACATAACGCCCCAAAGGTTTCAGCGCCACCGGTTTTCCATTGATGTACAGATGTTTATTATAGTAGGCGACGCGGTCGCCCGGCAGCCCGACCACCCGCTTGATGTAATCCACCGAAGGGTCGTTGGGATAGCGGAAGACCACGATGTCACCCCGCCGGGGCTCGGACAATTCGACGACCTTGGTATGCAAGACTGGCAGGCGGATGCCATAGGTGTATTTGTTGACGAGGATGAAATCCCCCACCAGCAGGGTCGGCATCATGGAGCCGGATGGGATCCGGAAGGGCTCCACCAGAAATGAACGCAGCAGCAGCACGATCAACAATACCGGGAAGAACGAGTGGGCGTATTCCACCACCAATGGTTCCTGGCGCGCTTCAGCTCCGGCCTTGCGCGTCCACAGCAACCACCCCCCCCAAATCAACCCCGACACCACCGTGCCGGAGAGGAGAAAAAATTCGAAATCGAAATCCATCTTATTAATTATCCTTAGGATTCTTGTTTGACTTTGAGGACCGCCAGGAAGGCTTCCTGGGGTATCTCTACCTTGCCAACCTGCTTCATGCGCTTTTTACCCGCTTTTTGCTTTTCCAGCAATTTCCTTTTCCGGGTGATGTCCCCTCCGTAGCATTTGGCGGTGACATTCTTGCGTAACGCCTTGACGGTGGAACGGGCGATGATCTTGGAGCCCACCGCCGCCTGAATCGCCACTTCGAACATCTGCCGAGGAATCAAATCCTTCATCTTCTCCACCAGCTCGCGCCCCCGGGTCTGGGCCATGTCTTTGTGGACGATCAGCGACAATGCATCGACGCGCTCACCGTTGATCAGGATATCGAGCTTGACCATGGGTGCGGCCTGGAAACGCTTGAATTCGTAATCGAACGAGGCATAGACGCGGCTGACCGACTTCAGGCGGTCAAAGAAGTCGAGCACCACCTCGCTCAGGGGAAGTTCGAAAGTCAACGACACCTGATTGCCCAGATACTGCAAATGCTTCTGGACCCCGCGCTTTTCGATGCACAATCCGATCACCCCGCCCAGATAGTCCTGGGGTACGAGGATATTGGCCGCAATGATGGGTTCACGTATTTCCTCGATCTGATTGGCCGGCGGCAGAGCCGAGGGATTGTCCACGGTCACCACCTCCCCCTTGGTAGTCAACACCTCGTAGATCACTGTTGGCGCCGTGGTGATCAGATCCAGGTCGTATTCCCGTTCCAGCCGCTCCTGCACGATCTCCATGTGGAGCATACCGAGAAAACCGCAGCGGAAACCAAAACCGAGCGCCTGGGAGGTTTCCGGCTCGAACTGCAGCGCGGCATCGTTGAGGCGAAGTTTCTGCAGCGCTTCGCGCAGATTTTCATAGTCATCCGAGGTGACGGGATAAAGCCCGGCAAACACCCGCGGGCGAACTTTCTGGAAACCGGGCAATGGCTGTTCGCAGGGACGATCGGTGGCAGTGATGGTATCACCGACCGGAGCGCCGAAGATATCCTTGATCCCGGCCACCACGAAGCCCACCTCGCCGGCATGAAGCCCTTCGGTCTGTTTGCGTTTCGGCGTGAATACCCCCACCTGGTCCACCTGATAGCTTTTGCCGGTGGACATCACGGTGATCTTCTGGCGCTTGTTCAAAGCGCCATTGACCACCCGCACCAGCGACACCACGCCCAGATAGTTGTCGAACCAGGAATCGATGATGGAGGCCTGGAGCGGTGCTTCCGGATCCCCCTCGGGCGGAGGAATATTGACCACGATCTGCTCCAGCACCTCCTTGACCCCCTGCCCCGTCTTAGCGCTGATCTGGAGCGCCTCGTCGGCAGGAATGCCGATGATTTCCTCGATCTCGTGTTTGACCCGCTCGGGTTCGGCCGATGGCAGATCGACCTTGTTGAGCACCGGCACCACTTCCAGCCCCATATCGATGGCGGTATAACAGTTGGCCACTGTCTGCGCCTCCACTCCCTGGGCAGCATCGACCACCAACAAGGCGCCTTCACAAGCGGCCAGGGAACGGGACACTTCATAGGAGAAGTCTACATCACCGGGGGTATCGATAAAGTTCAGCTGGTAGGTCTGGCCATCCTCTGCGGGGTAGTTCAAGGTCACGCTCTGGACCTTGATAGTGATGCCGCGTTCCCGTTCCAGGTCCATGGAATCGAGTACCTGGGCGGCCATTTCGCGCTCGCTCAGGCCACCACAGATCTGAATGAAACGGTCGGCCAGGGTCGACTTGCCATGATCGATATGGGCAATGATGGAAAAATTCCGAATATGCTTGAGATCTGTCACTTTTTCCCTGATTCTGCTGATTCCATGCGTGGTTTGATGGCCATGAACAACGAGCCTTCGCCCCGCTTGACCAAAATGGCGATGGGCCTGCCTGGAGGCAGCTGCTGCAAACAGCGCTGGAGTTCGGCGGCATTCTAGAGCGGCTTGTTACCCAGACGCATCAGGATATCCCCTGCGCGAATCCCCGCCTCGCGGGCAGGACCAGCGGAGACGACCCGCCTGACCAGGACCCCGCCTCGAACCCCCAGACGCTCGAGATCGTCTTCACTCAAATCGGCCACCCACAGGCCCAGGGAAGGAATCTTCACCGCGCCGGGTTCCACCGTTGCGCCGCCTTCGCGGGCTTCCTCCTCCTCGGGTAGCTGGCCGATCCTGACCTTGACGGTCTTAAGGCTGCCGTCTCGCAACACTTTGATGGACACCTGTTTTCCCACCGGGGTCACCCCTACCAGGGGGGGCAACATGGAAGAAGTTTCGATCACATGCGCGTCGTATTCAACAATTACATCGCCCACCTGGAGACCGGCCGAGGCAGCGGGACTCCCGGGAACCACCTGAGCCACCAAGGCACCGTGGGGACGTTTCATGCCAAAGGATTCCGCCAGCTCGCGGGTCACGTCCTGAATCTGGACCCCCAGCCAGCCGCGGATCACTTTTCCGTGCTGTTTGAGCTGGGCGACCACCTCCAGGGCCATATCGATGGGAATCGCAAAAGACAGCCCCATGAACCCGCCGGTACGGCTGTAGATCTGGGAATTGACCCCCACCACTTCACCATCCATGTTGAACAGTGGGCCGCCGGAATTTCCCGGGTTGATCGCCACATCCGTCTGAATGAAAGGCACATAACTGTCGCCCGGGAGACTCCGCCCCTTGGCACTGACGATGCCGGCGGTGAACGAATGATCGAAGCCGAAAGGCGAACCGATGGCCACCACCCATTCACCCACTTTGAGTCGTTTGGAAGAGCCCATCTTCACCACCGGAAGCTGCTCCGCCTCCACTTTGAGCAGCGCCAGATCGCTGCGTTTGTCCGAGCCGATGAGCTTGGCGGTGAGTTCGCGCCGGTCCTGCAGGCGCACGATGATTTCATCGGCCTCCTTGACCACATGGTGATTGGTGACGATATAGCCATCCGGAGATATGATGAAGCCGGAACCGAGGGAACGGGTCTCCTGAGGCCACCCCCGTTGCCCAAAGAAATGCTTGAACAGATCCTCCAGGGGGGAGCCTTCCGGTATCTCCATTCCTTCTGGAATCTGAGGTTCTGTGGGAGACTCAATTTTCTTGCTGGTGCTGATGTTGACCACTGCAGCGCTGGTCTTCTCCACCAACCCGGTGAAGTCCGGCAACCGGCCAGCCCAGGCCCCCTGCACGAACAATCCCAGCAGCACGAAGGAGAAAAAGCCCGCAATAAAATTCCGTTTCATGGATTTCGTTCCCGAAAAGTTCATTCAAAAATCACCAGTATCACACAAACCTTGGCGGGCCTAAGCCCGCCAAGCACCGAGAGAAAAATAGAGAAATTCTGCTTTACCACCCTTCTGAAAAAGGCCCCCGAAACCTACCATACCGCCAAATTCCATAGGGATTTTCCCCTTGACCTCGAAACCAGCAACACGAAATGAATGACTTTCCGGGTGCTATTCAGGACCTCTTGCGTCACCCCCCTCATTCTTCAGTTCCAGGCCCTGGCCTATCATGCGCACGGTTCTCACGGGAACGTCACCGACCACGGTGATGACATACCCATCGGTGATGCGTCGGTAGACACTGACTCCCCCCCGTTTTAAATTCGTGGGATTGAAGGCATGCCCATCGTTTTCCTTGATGTAGACCGATACCGTCGCCACCCCGTCGCTGATCAGAACGTGATCCACCGGCATCCCTTCCACGGGGTCCAGACGACGACTGCGGCGCAACTCCCTGAAACCCTCGGGCAGTCGCGCCAGGCGCCAACGTTGTTGCGGCTCTTCCTCCTTGCGATCAAGGATAGTCCAACCCTCATGGGAATGGTCGTCGCTCTCCGGTTGGATCTCCGCACCGACCTTCAGATCGGTCACTGCCAACGATTCCAGCACGTTATCCTGCTGGTCGAGCAGCTCGAGCTTGAGCGGCAGATGAGTCTCGGTGTCGATCCAGAGGCGGCGGCCATAGCGATAATCGTCCAGAGGACGAATCAGGATTTCCCGGCTTGGCCGACTCACCATGTGTCCAGTGCCTCCCAGCTCCAGACGATAAAATTTGTCCTGGCCCTTCCAGCGGGAAGGTAACGAGGCAAAGAGGGAATCGGAGCGGTGATGGTATTCGACCAGGGTTTTCCTTTCAGGAAAGTAACAGCTGATCTTGTCCGCCTTGCGCACCACCTTGCGCATCGGATCACTCAGAGAATGGAGGTGCTCATAGATGACGCCGTCACGTACCTGGTGGGCGAGTTTGAACAACCGGATACGATTGTCGCGACTATAGACCACCGTTGCCTGGTAATTGAGATGCTGCATCGCGTCGACCATGGCATCCAGCCATTGACCGGGGGATTTGAGCAGCCCTTCTTCAGCTGAGGCAACCAGACTACAAGCCAGCCACAGCCACCCCATTCCCCAGCGGGACCAGCCATGCTTCATTTCAGCGGCTGTCATGGCTGATGATACGGGCGTAACTCAGCATATGCTGAGGGCCCGCCTGATAGAGGCCGTTTTCGCTGTGTTCGAGCAAAAACTCCTCCCCTGGCTGCATGCTCGTACCGAAACTGGGGGGCAAAACAGATTCGACTATCCGTTCTGATTGTCTGGCCAATTCCCTCGATACTGCCTTGTCCACGGTGGGAGCGGGGATTGGTTGGGTGGGTTCGTTCTGCGCGGAGGTGGCGACTTTCAGCACGCCATTGCGGGGATGATTCTTTTCCACCGCCAGCGCCGGCAAAGGTTGCATGTCAGGCGGATTCAGCTCTGTCTGGTTTCTAAATAACACCATGACGACGATGGCTGCCGCCAAGGCCAAAGGTACGGTAAACCACGCATTTAAATTGAATCTGCCAGTCCGTGCTTCCGCCGGCTCCAGCTTTTCTTCGCTCTGGAGTGAGGGCTCGGTCTCCAGGGCAAGCTGGATTCGTTCAAGAAACTCCGCCTGGGGAAAAAGGCCTTCCCCATTCTTCAGGGCGTGGCGGATGGTTTGATATTGATACCATTTGATTCTCAGGTCCGGATCCTGATGAATCCTTTCCAGTAAAACGATCGCCTCGTCGGGAGGCAGTTCATCGTCGACCAACAGGGACAGTTTCCAGGTTATTTCATCCTGCATGTGCTGGTGCCTCGCATCATTTTTCCACCGATGGTTCCACGTGCTTTTGTTTTTTCCCCTTGCGCATGGCAGTGTGCAAGGTCCTCAACTTCTTGTCGATCGCCTCCCGTGCCCTGAAAATACGTGAACGCACGGTCCCGACGGGACAATTCATCGCCTCAGCGATCTCCTCGTAACTCATTCCCTCGAACTCCAGCAGGGTGATCGCCGTTCTGAGTTCGTCGGGCAAGGCCTCGATCGAATGCCGCACCGCCTCAGCGACTTCCTCACTCAGGAGGATCCCTTCAGGCGTCTCCTGGTCCCTTAGACGGCCCCCCGTCTCGAATTGTTCCGCTGTTTCCACTTCGATCTCGGAACCGGAGGGTCTTCGCGAACGCGCGGCAATATGGTTTTTGGCCGTATTGATGGCGATACGATACAGCCAAGTATAGAAGGCACTGTCGCCACGAAATCTCGGCAGCGCCCGATAAGCCTTGATAAAGGTATCCTGGGCCACGTCCAGGGCTTCGGATGGGTCACGGATGTAGCGGCTGATCAACTGGACGATCTTCGGCTGGTACTTGAGCACCAACAGATCGAAGGCCTTCTTGTCCCCCTGCTGCACCCTTCTCACCAGTTCCCGATCGACCTCCGCCGCCGACTGGTTTTCTCCTTTCAAAACCCGTTCCCCGTATGTAAGCAATGACATCGCTTGTGTCATCATGGCAAAAATCCGGCAGAACCTATACAGGGGCCAGATTGTCATAAAAAACCAATCCATTATCCCTTTTTCGCCACATCCGTTCAACGATGCCTGTTTTATCTGGCCACAATCGCGGCATTGGATCGAATATCGCCAGCCCGCTTCGCCATCCACGTGATTTTCTGTTATAAAGCAAGAATGCAAGTCAGGTATGACTATGATGTTTTGATTATCGGCAGCGGCGCGGCAGGTCTTGGCGTGGCCCTGAGAATCGCCGACGTCGCCAAAGTGGCGGTGGTTGCCAAATCCAAACTCCAAGAATGCAGCACCTTTTATGCCCAGGGAGGAATCTCGGCGGTCCTCGACGCCCAAGACTCGATCGAATCCCATATTCAGGATACTCTCCGGGCGGGCGCGGGACTATGTGATCCAGAAATCGTGCGCCTGGTGGTATCCCAAGGCAAGGAAAGCATTCGCTGGCTACTGGCTCAGGGAGCCACCTTCACCGAAGTGGAAGCCGAAGACGGTGGGAAACACCTCCACCTGACCCGCGAAGGTGGCCACAGCCACCGCCGCATCGTCCATGCCGCAGACGCCACCGGTAAGGAAGTCGAGACCTCGCTGCTGAGCCATGCCAGCGCGCACCCGCACATCGATCTTTTCGAGTTCCACAACGCCATCGATCTGATCACCGCGGCAAAGCTCGGCGACCGTCCCCAGAGAGTCCTCGGCGCCTACGTGCTCGACCGCCAGGCGAAACGGGTCAAAACCTTCCGCGCCCGCGCAGTGGTCCTGGCCACCGGGGGGGCTGCCAAGGTGTATCTCTACACCAGCAATCCCGACACCGCTACCGGGGACGGCATCGCCATGGCCTGGCGTGCCGGCTGCCGGATCGCCAACATGGAATTCATGCAGTTTCACCCTACCTGCCTGTACCACCCCAACGCCCGTTCATTTCTGATCTCCGAAGCGCTCCGCGGCGAGGGCGCGCGCCTGCTGCTACCCGACGGCACCCCTTTCATGCAGCATTTCGATCCCCGTGGTGAGCTGGCCCCCCGGGACATCGTCGCCCGGGCCATCGACCATGAGATCAAACGCCTGGGGGTGGATTGCGTCTACCTGGACATCTCCCACCAGGGTAAAACCTTCATTGAAAAGCACTTTCCGACGATTTACGCACGCTGTCTGGAATACGGCATCGACATCAGCCGCCAGCCGATTCCCGTGGTGCCCGCGGCCCACTACACTTGTGGTGGGGTTTTGACCGACCGCCACGGCCACACCGACATCGATGGACTCTATGCCGTCGGAGAAACCGCCTGTACCGGTCTGCACGGCGCCAACCGCATAGCCAGCAACTCACTCCTGGAATGCCTGGTGTTCGCCCACCAAGCGGCCACGGAACTGCAGCGACAGCTACCCGAAACACCCCACCCCCCGGACCTGCCCCCGTGGGACGAATCCCAGGTGACCGATTCCGATGAAGAAGTGGTGGTGAGTCACAACTGGGACGAAATCCGTCGTTTCATGTGGGACTACGTGGGTATCGTACGCACCGACAAGCGCCTCCAGCGGGCGCTTCGCCGGGTTGAATTGCTCAAGCAGGAGATCAGCGAATACTATGGCCATTTTCGCGTCACCAGCGACCTGCTGGAACTTCGCAATCTGATCATCAATGCCGAACTGATTGTCCGCTGTGCCATGCTGCGCAAGGAAAGCCGTGGGCTCCACTATACCCTCGATTATCCTGTAGCGGACGACTCGCAAGCTGCCCGCAACACGGTCCTCAGCAGTCCCTTCGCCCGGGTGAATCATGATCGATCGTCTCCTCCCTGAGCGGCTGACCGGCGCCATCCTGGCCGGCGGCAAAGGCCGCAGAATGGGCGGAAGCGACAAGGGCCTGGTCGAATGCGGTGGCCGTCCCCTGATCGCATACGTCATCGAAGCCATGGAACCCGTATGCACCCGGTTGTACCTCAACGCCAATCGTTCCCTGGCGGAATACCGCCATTTCGGTCACCCCGTCATCAGCGATTCCCTGGCGGGTTTCCATGGACCGCTGGCCGGCATCCTCAGCGTCATGGAGGTGGCAACCACGGATCTCTTGGTGGTCGCTCCCTGCGATTGTCCCCGTCTCCAAAGTGAAACACTGGCAAGACTGGTACAGGCCCTGGACAAAGACATCGATATCGCCGTCGCCCATGACGGTGTGCGCCTTCACCCGGTGGTGATGGCCCTCAGGACCCGCCTGGCGGGCGACCTTGGCGAATGGCTCAAGGCGGGACGACACAAGATCGACCGCTGGGTCGAACGTCATCCCTGGCTGGCAGTGGATATGAGCGATGTCAGCGGACAATTTGTCAATATCAATACCCCGGAAGAATTGCAGACCTTCGAGAGGGAACGATTGGCATCATGAGACGCTCACCAATCGAGATGACCCACAGTGGCCTCGAGGCGGCCGTACCCGTCACCGCCCACAACGAGCACGGGGAACCGGTCACTCGCTACATCGCCGCAGAAAGGCCCCTCACGCTCTATCTCGACCGGCGTGAAATCGTCACCCTGATGACCCTGGGCACCCAGCCGGAACTGCTGGTCCTGGGTTATCTGCGCAATCAGGGACTCGTCCAGGCCCTGGAGGATATCACCGCCATCCAGGTGGACTGGGAGGTGGAAGCGGCGGCGGTCACCACCCACCAGGGTCAATCGCCGGAGATAGAGGAAAAACTGAGCCGCCGCACCGTCACCACCGGATGCGGACAAGGGACAGTCTTCGGACACCTGCAGGAACAGCTCAGTCAGATCCAGCTGACTCCTCCCCGCTGCCCCAATCGACCCTGTATGAACTGTTGACCATCCTGCGCCACCATAACGAGGTCTATAAACAGGCCGGCGCGGTCCACGGTTGCGCTCTTTGTCAGGGTGCAGAAATCATTTTCTTCTGTGAGGATGTGGGCCGCCACAATGCCGTGGATGCGATTGCAGGTTATATGTGGCTGCACAACATTGCCGGGGATGACAAGATCTTCTATACCACCGGGCGCCTGACCTCGGAAATGGTGATCAAGGCGGCGCAGATGGGAATACCGGTATTGCTGTCACGCTCAGGCATCACTCAGATGGGCCTGGAAATGGCCCGGCGTACCGGGATGATCCTCATCAGCCGGGCCAAGGGCAGACATTTCCTGGTCTATCACCGCCATGACAAAATCATCTACGATGACCCGCCCCGGCGTTAGTGTTGCCCTCCCCCGCACTCATCCTCGAAGAAGAACCGGGAATCCCCAAAAGCCGGCTGGAGCTGATCCAGCCAGGTCGCGGCAGGATCGAAGCGGGCGAAAAAGGGCCGATGCACCCAGTCGGGATTGCGCCCCTGGAGGAAGCGCAGCACCATGACCCGCTCCCCCTGAAGTTCTGCTATCCCCAGGATCTCGACCTTGCCTGGAACCGCACTCATGCTTGGCCCGCGGACGGTCCGCGCCAAGCCGGACACCTGCTGGATCGCCTTCTGGTAAATTTCCCAGCAGCGCCCCAGGGGCACTTCGAAATAACGCCTGGCGCCGGTATCCCTTTCCACGAACATATAATAAGGCACGACACCTAGAGACACCTGGGTCCGCCACAGTCTTGCCCAAACCTCAGGATCGTCGTTGATATGGGCGAGCAGCGGCCCCTGGGCGCGGATCAACGCACCCGTTCCCCTCACTCGGGCAATGGCATTTCGTGCCGCATCGGTCTCCATTTCACGCCAGTGGTTGTAATGGGCCATCAAGGTGACGTGCTTGCCTGCATTGACCAGCCTTTCCAGCAATCTCAGAAGATCATCCGCATCCCTATCGGTGAGGTACCGGTAAGGCCAGAAACTCAAGGACTTGGTGCCGATACGAAGATGGCGGATATGAGCGAATTCCGGCTCCATCAATGGCAGAAGATAATCTTCCAGATGGCGGGTTTTCATCACCATGGGATCACCACCGGTGAGCAGCAGGTCGCTTACTTCGGGATGGCGGCGCAAATAATCGTGCAGCCGGGCAGCCTGGCGAGTCGCCATCCGCAATTGTCTGTCGCCGACGAACTGAGCCCAGCGGAAACAGAAGGTGCAATAGCTGTGGCAGGTCTGGCCCTGACTGGGAAAAAACAGCACGGTTTCCCGGTACTTGTGCTGGAGGCCGTTCAGAGGCTGGCCGAATTCGTCGCGGGGTACGTTGAATTCCCTCTGCCCGGCCGGATGTGGATTGAGGGAAGAACGTATCTGCTCCACCTTGGCCTACAGCTCAGTGACAGCCGCGTTTTGGCGCAATAGCCGGGCCACCGACTCGAAATCTTCGGGTGCCAGCATGCCAGGCTGGGGAAAGGTCAACTGGAAGAGGGGATCCTCCGGCACCTTCCCCCAATCGATCAACTCCTCGACCACATATCGATTGACCCTGAAAGGAAGCACTTGGGCCACCACCCGCATCGCTTCCTTTAATTCCCCAGGAAGTTTTTCCAGCTGAGGGATGCTCCCCCTTTTCAGGTCCTGAGAGGTATGGATTTGCAAACGTTGTACCTGGGGAAGCCCGGGATACCGCCCCCTGAGTGGGTTTTTACTCATATCGACTGATACCCCACACACCAACAAATCCTTACATGATAGCATTTCAGAGGTTTTCCAGAAGCCGCCATCATCAAGAGCCGCAGGTTACCTTATCTATCAGGACTGAAGTGTTACTCGCTGTCACATTGCATCCTTGACCCGCAACCGGCTTCAGACAGGATACCAATCCCCGATCACAGCGAGCCTTGACAGTCCCTGCCGTTACCATGTCACGCGCACCTCTCATTTCTCGCTGAGTTCGAAATGACGACCCAATGAGCCGTTTGAATGACCGGGGTCCTGCCAGGAGTGAAACCCACGCTTGCAATGGCCGTCCTCATCTCCTAAAATGCTCTGATTATTTAGCCCCCAATCGATGGTAAGGAGTACAATGAAAACCTTTAGCGCCAAACCTCACGAAGTAAAACGCGACTGGTATGTCATCGACGCCGAAGGAAAGACATTGGGGCGTCTGGCAACTGAAATCGCCCGGCGCCTGCGGGGCAAGCACAAGCCTGAATACACCCCCCATGTGGATACCGGCGATTACATCATCGTGATCAATGCCGAAAAGGTCCGGGTCACCGGGCGGAAGGAAGAACAAAAGACTTATTACCGCCACAGCGGTTACCCCGGCGGTATCAAGTCCATCACCCTGGGAAAACAGCGCGCCTCGCATCCGGAGCGGATCATCGAAAGCGCTGTTCGCGGCATGCTTCCCAAAAACCCTTTGGGGCGCGAGATGTTCCGCAAACTGAAGGTCTATGCCGGACCCCAGCACAATCACCAAGCCCAGCAACCCAAAGTTTTGGAACTGTAATCACTAGACATGGCACAAATGCAATATAACTATGGTACCGGTCGCCGCAAGTGTTCTGTGGCGCGCGTCTTCATCAAACCCGGATCCGGTCAGATCGTTATCAACCGCAAACCGTTGGATGTGTATTTCGGCCGCAAGACCGACTGCATGCTCGTCCGTCAGCCCCTGGAATGTGTTGCAATGACCGATAAATTCGATATCATGGTCAATGTCAAGGGAGGCGGTCCAACCGGCCAGGCGGGAGCCGTCCGTCATGGCATCACCCGCGCTCTGATCGACTACGATGAAACGCTGCGTTCGCCGTTGCGCAAGGCAGGTTATGTCACCCGCGATGCCCGCAAGGTCGAACGCAAGAAGGTCGGGCTCCACAAGGCACGCAAACGGCCGCAATACTCCAAGCGTTAAGGTTTTCTTGGGGGATCGTCTAGCGGCAGGACTGCGGACTCTGACTCCGCCAACCCAGGTTCGAATCCTGGTCCCCCAGCCAATACTCGGCCCATCCGTATTTTCAGGATGGGCCGCCATTCTTCCCCTGCGGTCATTCATGGCGAATTCTCCAATAGCGGCTTTCTGGGCGGTTCTGCAACGGGATTTGATCTTGGCGTTCCGTCACCGGGGAGAACTTCTCAATCCGCCCCTGTTTTTCCTGATGATCGTCAGCCTCTACCCGTTGGGCGTCAGCCCCGAACCCGAAATCCTGCGGACCATCGCCCCCGGGGTCGTCTGGATTGCCGCTCTCCTGGCAGCCTTGTTCTCTCTGGAAAATCTCTTCAAGAGCGATTTCCTCGACGGCACCCTGGAACAACTCGCCCTGAGCCCGCATCCCCTGCCCCTGCTGACCGCCGCCAAAGTTCTGGCCCATTGGCTGGTAAGCGGCCTGCCGATGATCCTGCTCGCCCCCCTTCTGGCAATGCTTTTGACCATGAGTCAGGCAGCCACGGTAGCGCTGGTAGCAACCTTGGCGTTAGGCACTCCACTACTGAGTCTGATCGGCGCTGTGGGTACCGCCCTCACAGTTGGATTGAAAAGGGGCGGGGTACTCCTGACCCTGTTAGTGCTGCCGCTTTACATCCCGGTGTTGATTTTCGCCACCAATGCGGTTACGGCCGCAGCCGCGGGCATGCCCATCAGCGGTCAGTTGTATTTTTTGGGTTCTCTGCTGGCATTGGCTCTCTCTCTGGCCCCCATTGCCATCGCCGCAGCAATCAGGATCAGTTTGGGCTGATGAAGCATTGAATCTGCTATGATTGTTTCCAATGTAGACAAGCCGCCGGAACCCAGCCAAACTTTCACGGTAACTCACATGAATTGCTGGTTCAGCGCGGAGCATGAGAGTACAACAGAGGGCAAGGGGCACTGGTTGAAAAGCGTCAGCGGCCTGGATGGCCAGCCTCCAGGGATGGGGTCACGGCGCCTCGAAAACCAATGCCCCTTCCCCTCCCCCAAACTTTCACGGTAATGAATCATGTGGGCATTTTTTCATAAACTCGCCTCCCCCAAACATTTTTATCGAATCACTGGAAGCTGGATTCCCTGGTTGTGGACGATCACCCTGCTGCTGATGATCCCCGGGCTTTATCTGGGGCTGTGGGTGGCGCCTCCCGATTATCAACAGGGAGACAGCTACCGGATCATGTTCGTGCATGTCCCCGCCGCCTGGATGTCCCTGTTCATCTATATGTTTATGGCGGTGGTGGGAGGCATCGGCTTGATCTGGAACATGAAGATGGCCGATATCATGGCTGCCAGCTCGGCCCCCATTGGGGCCTCCTTCACTTTCCTGGCGCTGGTGACGGGCTCCATCTGGGGCAAACCCATGTGGGGCACCTGGTGGGTCTGGGATGCCCGCCTGACCTCGGAATTGATTCTGCTGTTCCTCTATCTTGGCTATATCGCCCTTCATTCGGCCATCGAAGAACCCCGCACCGCAGCCCGGGCCGCCGCCATCCTGGCCATCGTCGGCAGCGTCAACATCCCGATCATCTATTACTCGGTCGAATGGTGGAATACCCTGCATCAGGGACCGACGGTCACCCGCATGGGCAAACCGGCCATCCATTCAAGTATGCTGTGGCCCCTCCTGCTGATGGCGGGCGCGTTTCAGATGTATTTTTTCACCGTGCTGCTGATGCGGGCGCGTACCGAAATGCTGTGGCGCGAACGGCGCAACCGCTGGGTGCGGGAATTGTTCGGGAACTACCGGCGCCCTTCCCTATCGAACAACCCTGAGGAGGTTTCCTCATGACCTGGAACGAATTCATCCACATGGGCGGCTATGGCGCCTATGTGTGGACTTCCTACGCCCTGGCCGGCGTGGTGCTGATCTGGAATATCGTCAGTCCCCTGCTGAGACGGCGTGAAGTTTTGCGTAAATTGGAAAACTGGTATCGACAGGAGGAGCGCTCGTCATGACCCCGAGACAACGCCGCATGGTTTGGGTTGCCTTGATCATCATCGGCGTCAGCATCGCCACCTTTCTGGCCCTGGCGGCGTTTCAGAAAAACCTCCTGTATTTCTATACGCCCAGCCAGATCGAAGCGGGAGAAGCGCCCACCGGCTACTCCTTCCGAATCGGCGGCTTGGTGGAAAAGGGCAGCGTCCACCGCGACCCCACCAGCCTGGCGGTGCGCTTCACCCTGACCGACGGCGTGGCGGAAGTCACAGTGTTCTACGATGGCATCCTTCCCGACCTGTTCCGTGAAGGCCAGGGAATCATCGCCATCGGCCAGTTACAGCCCGATGGTCTCTTCAAGGCAAACCAGGTGCTGGCCAAACACGATGAAAACTACATGCCTCCGGAAGTCGCCGACGCGCTCAGGAAAAGCGGTAAGATGCCCACTGTGGACGAATTCAAGGGGAAAAACCTATGATTGCCGAAACCGGCCAGCTGGCGTTGATCTTCGCTCTGTTGATGGCCACCGTACAGGTGGTGTTTCCGCTCACCGGCGCCGCCTTGCGGGTGCCGGTGTGGATGGCGGTGGCCCGTCCCGCCGCCAGAGCCCAGTTCCTGTTTCTCCTGGTGTCATTCTATTGCCTGGCGCAGAGCTTCATCGACAACGACTTTTCGGTCCTCTATGTCGCCCAGCATTCCAACTCCGCCCTCCCGCTGGGTTACCGGATTGCCGCCGTGTGGGGAGCCCACGAAGGCTCGGTGCTGCTGTGGGCCACGATCCTGAGCCTGTGGAGCGCGGCGGTGAGCATTTTCAGCCGCGGGCTTTCGGAAATCTTCATCTCCCGGGTCCTCGGCATCCTCGGGCTTGTCAGTGTCGGGATCCTGCTGTTCATCATTTTTACTTCCAATCCCTTCGAGCGCCTGATTCCCGCTCCCGGCGACGGCAACGATCTCAACCCCCTGTTGCAGGACTTCGGGCTGGCGGTACATCCTCCCATGCTCTACATGGGCTACGTGGGTATGGCGGTCCCTTTCAGTTTCGCCATCGCCGCCCTCCTGTCAGGTTCCCTCGACATCGCCTGGGCCCGCTGGTCACGGCCCTGGACCCTGGTCGCCTGGTCCTTTCTCACCCTGGGAATCACCCTCGGGTCGTGGTGGGCCTATTATGAGTTGGGCTGGGGAGGTTGGTGGTTCTGGGACCCGGTGGAAAACGCCTCTTTCATGCCCTGGCTGATGGCCACCGCCTTGATCCACTCGCTGGCGGTCACCGAAAAACGCGGCGCCTTCAAGGCGTGGACGGTGCTACTCGCCATCTTCGCCTTCTCCCTCAGCCTGCTAGGTATGTTCCTGGTCCGCTCCGGGGTCCTGGTATCGGTGCATGCGTTCGCCAATGATCCGAAACGGGGGCTGTTCATTCTGATCTTCCTGGGGTTGGTGATTGGCAGCTCTCTGCTGTTGTATGCGCTGCGAGCCCCGAAGGTCAAAGACAATGTCCGCTTCCACTGGTTCTCGCGCGAGTCCCTGCTGCTGCTCAACAACGTGCTGCTGGTGATCGCCAGCGCCAGTGTCCTCCTCGGCACCCTTTACCCCCTGGTGCTCGATGCCTTGGGGCTGGGCAAGATCTCGGTGGGGCCACCATATTTCGCATCGGTCTTCACCCCGGTCACCACCCCCTTGTTCCTGCTCGCCGGCATCGGCCCCCTGGTGGCCTGGCGCCAGGGCGATCCCGGCAAACTGTGGCAACAGGTACGCTGGTTGCTGCTCGCCAGCCTCATCGCCGCTGCCATCATCACCGCCCTAGGGTTCGACATCAGACAAATCACCACCCTGGCGGGGTTGAGCTGCGCCATCTGGCTTGCGACCACCGCCCTTATGCCGCTGTGGCAGCGCTACCGGAATCGCGGCGGGTGGCGTGGCCTGCGCCAGCCCCGGGGCTATTATGGAATGACCCTGGCCCACTTCGGACTGGCGGTCTTCCTGGTGGGAGTAACGGTTTCCAACCACTTCAGCGTCGAGAAGACGGCGCGCATGGAACCGGGCACCCGCGTGGATGTCGGCGGTTATCAGTTTCTGTTCCGGGGAGTGCATGAAACCGAAGGCCCCAACTACACTGCCCAGGAAGGGCTGTTCGAGGTCCGTGAAGGCGATACTTTGGTCGCCCGGATGCGGCCCCAGAAACGCTTCTACCCGGTACAGCGCAACATGATGACCGAAGCCGCCATCGACCCTTCGCTGCGCCGCGATCTCTATGTCGCCCTGGGCGAACCCCTGGAAGGCCAGGCGTGGAGTGTACGCCTCTACGTGAAGCCGGCGGTCCGCTGGATCTGGCTGGGTGGCTTGCTGATGATGGCGGGGGGGCTGCTCGCAGCCAGCGACCGTCGTTACCGGACGGCCCGCGCCGACGTCAAAGAAAAACCCCCTGTAACGGTACCTGCCTGATCCATGTTCAAGCTGAAATTCCTCATTCCCCTGGGCCTTTTCATTGGCCTCGTGAGCCTCCTCGCGGTCGGACTCAAACTCAATCCGCGTGAGGTACCCTCACCCCTGATCGGCAAGCCGGCCCCGACCTTCGAGCTGACCTCGCTGCAGGAACCGGAAGTCCGATTGTCTTCCGAAATGTTCAAGGGCAAGGTCAGTCTGCTGAATGTCTGGGCCTCGTGGTGCGTGGCCTGCCGCCAGGAACACCCCTACCTGCTCCAACTGGCGCGGGAAGGGGTGCTCATCTACGGGCTCGATTACAAGGATACCCGTACTGCCGGCATGCGCTGGTTGAGCACGTTGGGGAACCCCTATCAAGCGGTCGCCTTCGACGAGGACGGCAAGGCCGGTATCGACTGGGGGGTGTATGGCGTGCCCGAGACCTTCGTCATCAACAAGCAGGGGGTCATACGCTACAAGCAGATCGGCCCCATCACCCCTCAGGTCTGGAAGGAAAAAATCGCCCCCTTGATTGCCTATCTGGAGAAACAACCATGAAAGCCTGGTTGCCGGGCATCCTCTTGATTGCCATCGTGACCCTCTCAGCGCAGGCGGGCATCGAAGTCCGCCAGTTCCCCAACCCGCAACTGGAACAGCGTTATCACAGCCTCATTGCCGAACTCCGCTGTCTGGTATGCCAAAACCAGTCACTCGCAGATTCCAATGCCGACCTCGCCGAGGATCTGCGCGACGAAGTCTACACCATGCTGCTGGCAGGCAAGAGCGACCGGGAAATCGTCGCTTTTCTGGTCGACCGTTACGGTGACTTCGTGCTTTACCGCCCCCCCGTGAAGACCATCACCCTGCTCCTGTGGGGAGCCCCCTTCGCGGCATTGATCCTGGGCGCTTTCATTCTCTGGCGGATCGGGCGGGCACGCCGCCCCGGTAGCGTTCCCCCCCTGACCGAGGAAGAACGCAAACGTCTGGAAACTCTGTTGAATCAAGACCGGAAGACCCAATCATGACCCTGTTCTGGCTCCTGGCCGCCGGCCTCATCCTATTGACCTACATCTTGTTCTGGTGGTCCCTGCATCGCCGGACCAGGCCGCAAGACAGCGACAGCCAATTGGCAGCGGTCATCGATGCCCACCGTCAACGGCGCCAGGAACTGGAACAGGAACTGGCCGAAGAGAAAATCGATCAAAATCAGTTCGAGCAACTCGTCACCGAGCTGGACCGAGACCTCCTCGATCTCAGCAACAGCGCCTCGGCGCCGGAAACGATCCACCCCATTCAAGGTCTCATGCCGATCTTCGCCACCCTGGCAGTCATGCCCCTGGTGGCCCTGTCGCTCTACTTTGCCGTAGGCCGACCCGATCTCCTCGGTAAGGCCCCTGCCACCCGCGCAGGGGAATCGAACATGGCCGTTGCGGCCGGCAATCCCAAAGCGATGCCGCCCAGCCTCGAAGAAGGCCTCAAGAAGCTCAAGGCCCGCCTCGAGGCCGATCCCGACAATGTCGAAGACTGGGTCTTGCTGGGCCGGACCTACATGGCCACCAACCAGATGCAAAAGGCTCTGGAAACCTTCCGCCACGCCATGCAGCTGGAACCCGACAACCCCGAGGTCAAACTGTTCTATGCCGAATCGCTGGCCCACATCCATGGCAACCGCCTGGTAGGCGAACCCAAAAAGCTGATCTTGGCGGTCGTCGAACAATACCCCGAAAACACCCATGCTCTTTGGCTGGCCGGCATGACCGCGCTGCAGGAGAACAAGCCCGGGGAAGTCGAACGCTACTGGAACCGGTTGCTGGCCCAGCTGCCTGAAGGGAGCGAGAAACGCCAGCAGCTGGTTGCCATGCTGAACAAGCTGGGGATAACCACATCAGCAACGGGATCTTCCTCACAGAAGACCCAGGCCACGAAGCCATCGGTGGCCGTCCGGGTCACCATCACCCTGTCTCCCGAACTCAACGGCCGCGCAAGACCGGAGGATCCAGTCTACATCTTTGCCAAAGCCGCCAAGGGACCGCCGATGCCCCTGGCCATCGTCCGCAAGCAGGTCAAGGATCTGCCGCTGAGTGTCACTTTGGACGACACCCAGGCAATGATGCCACAGATGAAGATATCCAACTTCGACCAAGTAGTGATCGGCGCCCGGATCGCCAAGTCGGGGAATGCCCAGGGTGCCCCCGGGGACCTCGAGGGCTGGAGTCAGCCGGTCACCACCCGGCAGCCAGACACCGTCGACCTGGTGATCAACCAGATACGCTCATGATAGAGCCGACGGCCGGGGATGCCCTCATTATCGTCGACGTCCAGCAGGACTTCCTACCCGGTGGCGCCCTGCCCGTGGACGGCGGGGACCGGATCATCCCGGTCCTAAACCGCTATATCGAGCGATTCAGACGGCTCGGCCTGCCCATCGTCGCCACCCGTGACTGGCATCCCCCCAATCATTGCTCCTTCCTCACCCAGGGCGGTCCCTGGCCCCCTCACTGCGTCGCCGGCACGCCGGGAGCGCGGTTCTCGGAAACCTTACAACTCCCCCAGGACACCATCATCATTTCCAAGGCCAGCGATCCGGAGCAGGAGGCCTATTCCGGATTTCAACACACCGATCTGGAATCCCGACTCAGAAGGATGGGCGTCAAACGCCTTTTCATCGGCGGTCTCGCCACCGACTATTGTGTTCTCAATACAGTCAGGGAGGCGCTGGCCAGGGGTTTCGAGGTGTTTTTGCTGACCGACGCCATCCGCGCCGTCAACGCCTCCCCTGGCGACGAACAAAAGGCCTTACAGGAAATGCAACGGTTGGGAGTCCAGCCCATGACTGTGGATGAACTTGCTCGGGCATGAGCGGTGATGAATAACACCCTTCTGACCGACCTCTATCAGCTCACCATGCTGCAGGGCTACTGGCACGAAGGCATGGCGGAGACGGCAGTGTTCGAGTTGTTTGTGCGCAAACTCCCGGCGGGGCGGAATTTCCTGATTGCGGCGGGTCTGGCCCAGGCACTGGATTATCTCGAGCACCTGGCTTTCAGCGAAGAAGAGATTGCTTTCCTCCACGACAGCGGGTTCTTCGACGCCCGTTTCCTTGATCAGTTGGCCAGCCTGCGATTCCGCGGCGATGTGGATGCGATGCCAGAGGGCACGGTATTCTTTCCCAATGAGCCGGTCTTGCGCGTCACCGCCCCCCTGCCCCAGGCCTAGTTGGTGGAAACCCGCCTGATCAATCTGATTCAGTTCCAGACCCTGATCGCTTCCAAGGCGGTCCGCTGTGTGCTCGCCGCTCCCGGCAAGACCCTGGTGGATTTCGGGTTGCGCCGTGCCCATGGCAGCGAAGCCGGCCTCCTGGCCGCCCGCGCCGCCTATCTGGCGGGATTCACCGGAACCTCCAACGTCCAGGCGGGATCGGCGTTCGCCATCCCGATCTTCGGCACCATGGCCCATGCATACATCATGGCCCACGATGACGAGCTGGCCGCCTTTCGCGGCTTTGCCCTGTCCCAACCCGACAACGTGGTTCTGCTGATCGACACCTACGATACCCTGGCGGCGGTCGACAAGGTGATTTCCCTGGCCCGGGAACTGGCTACAAAGAACATTGCCATCAAGGCCGTCCGCATCGACAGCGGCGATCTGGCCAGCCTGGCAACCGAGGTCAGGCACAAACTCGACCAGGCCGGTTTTCCTCAAATCGGAATCTTTGCCAGCGGGGATCTCGACGAATATGCACTCAGGCGTTTTCAGCGCGAAGCCATTCCCATCGACGGCTACGGGGTCGGCACCAAACTGACCACTTCCAGTGACGCCCCGTACCTCAATTGCGCCTACAAACTGCAGGAATATGCCGGCCTCCCGAGACGCAAGGTCTCCAGCGGTAAACAGACCTGGCCCGGAAGCAAACAGGTGTACCGGCAGCGCGATTCGGACGGAGTCCTGGTCGAGTACATTCTCACCACGAAGGGGGATGTCCGTGAGGGGGAACCCCTGCTGCAGCCGGTCATGCGGCAAGGAAAACGCCTGTCGCCACACGAATCCCTCCCCAGCATCCGGATGCGGGTGGTGGAAGAACTGGCTTCGCTCCCGTCGCCCATCAAGGCGCTCGAGACTCCGGTCAGTTTCGAGGTGGAGATCTCGGAGGCATTGCAACGTCTGACCGCAGAAACCAACCGCCGTCTGGGGCTGAATTGACTGCCAACACCGTCAGCAAACGCTATCAAAGCGAATACGAGATCAAGCGCTCGCGTTTCATCGCCGTCATCGCCCCCACCGGCGATGGCGATCAATTGGAAGCCTTCCTGAACGAGCTGGCCAGGCAACACCCCCAGGCGACTCATCTCACCTTCGCCTGGCGCATCCTCACCCCCGAGGGCCTCCGGGAGCGTTGCCACGATGCAGGCGAGCCTTCCGGCACCGCGGGACGGCCGATCCTGTCCCACCTCCAGGGAAAAAATCTGATCAACGTCTGTCTGGCGGTGGTACGTTATTTCGGCGGCACCAAACTCGGTGCCGGAGGACTGGCCAGGGCCTATGGCCAGGCTGCCCGCCAGGTCCTTGAAATCGCCACCATCCAGCCCCATATCCAATACCGTACCCTGAAGGCGCAAATCGACTACCGCCAATTTCAAAACCTGTCCAAACGCTTGGCGGAATTCGGCGCCGAAGTGGAAAACGCCGAGTATGGTACCGGGGTGACCGTTACCATCCGGGTACCGGAGACCCATTACCAAGAGGTACAACGGCTTCTTCAGATCCATTGATAGCGTGAATGTTTATGGAGGTATTCACGGCGTTTTGTGAAGCGAACCACCTGCCTCCCCCCGATAGATGACGGAGTCCTGACGACAACGGTATCCTATGAGAGTTGGCATGAGAATTCTGCTCTGGATAGGTCTGGCTTTGGTGATTGCCTCATGCGCACGGCAGCCCTTGGAACCTTCCCGGGTTGCCGTGCCGGCACTGGGGCCGTCCACTTATCTGACCTCCGACGGGGTGAGGTTGCCCCTGCATCGCTGGCTGCCAACCTCACCACCAAAAGCGGTCATCGTCGCGCTTCATGGCTTCAACGATTACGGGCGTTTCATCGAAACCCCGGCGGATTATTTCACCCGTCACGGAATCGCAGTCTATTCCTACGACCAGCGGGGCTTTGGTGCCAATCCCGATCGCGGCCGCTGGGCCGGGGTGGAGAGCTACAGCGATGATTTGAAGACCTTGACCGCCTTGATCCGGCAACGCCACCCCGACATTCCCCTGTATGTCCTGGGGGAAAGCATGGGAGGTGCCATCGCCATCGTCGCCGCCACCTCGGGGCTCGCCCACACCGATGGACTGATTCTCGCCTCCCCGGCAGTTTGGGCACGCTGGACCATGCCATGGTATCAACGCAGCCTGTTGTGGCTGGGCGATCACCTGGCCCCAGGGATGGAATTGACAGGGAACGGGCTCGGCATCCAACCCTCCGACAACCTGGAAATGCTGCGTGCCCTGGGGCGCGATCCGTTGGTGATCAAGGCCACACGGATCGACGCCGTGGCCGGGCTCACCGATCTCATGGACCAGGCCCAGGCAGCCGCTCCCCGCCTCAGGATACGCACCCTGTATCTGTACGGCGGCAGGGACCAGCTGGTCCCCCGGGCGCCGACCCTGAGTTTTCTCAACCGTACCGATACCCATCAAGTGCGGCTGGCCTGGTACGATGGGGCTTATCATATGCTGCTCAGGGATCTGGAGGCTTCGCGCTACTGGCGTGATATCCTCAGCTGGATAGAGAATTCCGGCAATCCTCTGCCATCGGGAGCCGACCGCCATGGCGAGGTGATCCTGTCGATGACCAACCGCAATCGAACCAAGTAAGAGGGATCTCCATGCGACAAGACGACCCACTCGAATGGATGTGGCTTCAGGCCATCGAAATGTTGGAGAAGGCCGACCGTCTGAGCCGGTTACGTTTCTACGTGCAACGTTCAAGACCCCGCCTGACCGCCTGGGAACCCCCCGTCGACATGGTGGAAACTAGCGACCTGTTGCGGATCACGGTAGTCCTCCCCGGAATTTCCGTGGATCAGGTCGAAATCCGCCTGGAGGGCGGCATGCTCAGAATCGCCGGTGAACGTCAGGCGCCCATCGAGCCCTCCACCACCCACATTCACCGCCTCGAGATTCCTTTCGGCCGCTTCGAAAGGCGCATCCACCTGCCAGCCGGCCGCTACGAGCTGCTTGAATCGAGGTATCAGCATGGCTACCTGGCCCTGATTTTTCGCAAACGAACTTAAGGAACAAGGGAACTGACCATGACAGAGACGCAAACCCACAACCTCGACAAAGAACCTGAATTCAAATTGCCGGAAAATGCCGTTCCCATCATTCCGGTGCGGAACGTGGTGTTGTTTCCGGGAGTGATCATGCCCCTGAGCATCGGCCGTGAACGTTCCATCGCCGCAGCGCAGCAGGCACTCAAGGAGGAACGTCCGGTGGGACTGCTGCTGCAGAAGGATCCAGCCATCGACAATCCGATGCCCAGCGATCTGTATTCCCTGGGCACCACCGCCACCATTCTGCGATACGTCACCGCCCAGGACGATACCCATCACATCGTTTGCCAGGGTGAGCAACGCTTCCGGGTAAAAGAATATCTCGAGGGTTATCCCTTTCTGGTGGCCGAAATCGAGGTCGTTCCGGAACAGGAAGAACCCACCACCGAAAGCGAAGCCCGGATGCTGCAGCTCAAGGAGCATATCGGCGAACTCCTGGAGCTGATGCCCCAGGCTCCCTCGGAGCTGGTCAACGCGGTCCAGCAGATCACTTCTCCGACGATGCTCGCCGACATGATCGCGGCCTTCATCGATATCGAAGCGGAGGAGAAGCAGAAGCTGCTGGAAACCCCGGACGTCAACGCGCGCCTGGACAAGCTTCTGGAGTTCGTCCACCAGCGGCTCGAGGTATTACGCCTTTCCAGGGAGATATCGGAACGGACCAAAAAGAGCATGGATGAACGCCAGCGCGAATATCTGCTACGGGAGCAACTCAAAACCATCCAACAGGAGTTGGGCGAGGGCGAGGAACAGGACGAAGAAATCGCGGAACTGAAACGGGCCATCGAAGAAGCCGGCATGCCCGACGAAGTGAAGGAACATGCCCTCAAGGAACTCAAGCGCCTGGAGCGGATGCCCGAGGCCCAGGCGGAATACGGCATGCTGCGCACTTATCTGGAATGGCTGACAGAACTCCCCTGGGCGAAATCCAGCGAGGAAAAACTGGATATCCAGGAAGCCAGAAGGATCCTCGATGAGGACCATCACGATCTCGACAAGGTCAAACGCCGGATCCTGGAATATCTGGCGGTACGCAAACTCAACCCCAGTGGCAAAGGACCGATTCTGTGTTTCGTAGGCCCCCCCGGCGTGGGCAAGACTTCATTGGGACAATCCATCGCCAAAGCCACCGGGCGCAAGTTCGTCCGCGTCGCCCTGGGAGGGCTTCACGACGAAGCCGAGATCCGGGGACACCGCCGGACTTATATCGGCGCCATGCCGGGCAAGATCGTCCAGGCCATCCGCAAGGCGGGGAGCAATAATTGCGTGATGATGCTCGATGAAATCGACAAACTGGGTGCCGGGGCCTTCCATGGAGACCCGGCGGCAGCACTTTTGGAGGTGCTGGACCCGGAACAGAACGCCAACTTCACCGACAACTATCTGGGCGTCCCCTTCGACCTCAGCAAGGTGATGTTCATCTGCACCGCCAATGTCCTCGACACCATCCCGGGGCCTCTGCGAGACCGGATGGAAATCATCGAGATTCCGGGATACACCGCCACCGACAAACTGGAGATTGCACGTCGTTATCTGGTGCAACGGCAACGGGAAGCCTGCGGTCTCTCTGCCGGGCAATGCGTTATCAGCGACGACGCATTGCTCACGGTCATTCATCAATACACCCGCGAGGCCGGGGTACGGAATCTGGAGCGCGAGATCGGATCCCTATTCCGCTGGGCGGCGGTCCAGATCGCCGAAGGCAAGGCGGAACGCATCCAAATCGACACGGACGAGGTCAGCAAGATTCTCGGCCCGCCCCGTTTCGAAAGCGAAGTGGCGATGCGTACCAGCATCCCGGGGGTGGCCACCGGTCTCGCCTGGACACCGGTTGGCGGGGACATCCTGTTCATCGAAGCCAGCAAGACGCCAGGCAACGGCAAACTGATCCTCACCGGCCATCTGGGCGACGTCATGAAAGAAAGCGCCCAGGCCGCCCTGACCCTGCTCAAGGCACGCTGTGACAGGCTGGGAATCGATCCCAAGACCTTTGCTGAGTGCGACATCCATGTGCACGTGCCCGCTGGCGCCACCCCCAAGGACGGTCCCAGTGCCGGGGTAGCGATCTTCGTGGCCCTGGTATCGCTGTTCACCGAGCGCCCGGTGCGGCCGAATATCGCCATGACCGGTGAGATCAGCCTGCGTGGTCTGGTCCTGCCGATGGGCGGCATCAAGGAAAAGGTGCTGGCTGCCCTGCAGGCTGGCCTGGACACGGTGATGCTTCCGGCCCGCAACCGCAAGGAATGGGAAGAGATACCCGCGGAAGCACGGGAAAAACTGCGCTTCGTGTGGCTGGAAAACGTCGACCAGGCAGTGGCCGAGGTAATCAATCTGACTTCGGCAGATTGATTACCTCAGGCTTTCTCCCTGGCCGGGAAATGGCAGGCAAACAAAAAACAGGTTCATCTACCCCTGATTTTAATTTATCATCCAGGCTGGTTTGACTGGAAACGACCAGGATCGAAAATGAAACGCAGAGAATTTGTCGGATTGCTGAGCGCAGGCGCCACGCTGGCTAGCCTCGCCCCAGGAATCGCAACGGCGGCCAGTGATTGTCCGCAGATGGCCGGAGGTGTCTACTACACCAAGGATTCCCCGGGCCGCTGGGCCAAAAAAGCAGGTGGCCATCTGCCCCAGTTGGAAATCGCCTCGTCAGACGAGGGCAGGCTGGTGAAGGTCATGACGGCCCACGAGATGCGCGCCTTCGAGCATTACATCGTCAAACACGTGATGCTGGATCAGAACTACCGCTTCATTGCCGAGCACTTGTTCGATCCCCGCAAGGACAGCGTCCCTGTGTCGCAATTCAAACTGGGCAACTACCAAGGACGCCTCCACGTTCTCAGTGTCTGCAACAAGCACGATACCTGGCTCAATTCCATCGACGCCTGAGGCACCCCCGCCTCACTGGTGCCCGGGGACATGACTCATCGGGGCTTGAGCCCGTCAGGGAAGCGGAAGGGAAGGCGGGTGGTTGGCCCGGCTGGTTTCCTTCAACAGGTAGCCCCGCAGCAGGCCCAATTTGTGTTTGATGACCGTGGCATTGACAGGCCCCATCCGCAGCAGGAGTTTTTGCGCCGGACTGCGCGCCTCCAGCCGGGAATCGGCATATTTGTACATCACCGACGGTTTGACCAGGGCAATCACCCCCCGCGGTTGAGGGGTGCTCAGAAGATGCTCGGCCGCTGTCAACAGCACCTGATCAAACTGTTTTCCGGGGGGCGCGAACTCGGCGTAAGCTTCCTGGGCCAACGGCCTTACCAGTTGATAGACCCGCCACGCCAGATCCATGTCGATCGCATCGATCACTTCGGCCAGCAGATCATAGCGATGATAGTTCGCCGGGTCGAGAGCGTACTTCCCGTTGCTGGTCTCTTTCGCTTTGAAGTCTTCTTCAGGCACCCAGAAGGAGAAAGCCTTGCGGGGAACTTTTCCTTTGGACACTTGATCCGCCAACAGAACGGTCTTGCGCAACAGGTCTGAGGTCTGCCCCAGCCATTGCAGGAACGTAGGATGGGGATCGACCAGAGGGAGTTGCTCACGCAACCAGGGGTCCGTTTCGTTGAGATCCGAAGGGGGGGATGGGAAATGGACGCTGGTATCGGCCCTGGCAACAAATTCGTCGTTGGCTTCGCCGTTGCCGGCTTCGCCTCCCGTTTCTCCCTTCAGGGATGGTGAGGTTGTATCTTCAGAAGCGGGCTCTCCCTGGCTGACCGGGGGCATGCCGCCTTTCTCGATGATGGCCGATTGCTTGAGCTGATAAGCCCGCCACAACATGATACCGCCGCCGATCAGTACCGCTGCCATGATGATCGCCCAAATCGCGATACGGAATTTGGAGGGTTTGAGGTCGATATCGGGATGGTCTTGCATAGTCGGATGGCGCTCAGTTCAGGCAGATGGGCGAAGAATCGATCAGAACACAAGAAGGAAAATGGTAGGCGCGGGCAGGATTGAACTGCCGACCCCTGCCGTGTGAAGGCAGTGCTCTCCCACTGAGCTACGCGCCTGGAAAGTGGGCTATTGTATGGGTTTTTAGTTTTTTTTCAAGT
>Ga0114931_10000753_pt1 | contig 40288 bp, 35 predicted proteins | sample 2SBtaG_FD_89579 | JGI IMG/M metagenome (GOLD analysis project Ga0114931, IMG submission 89579) | Deep subsurface microbial communities from Kolumbo volcano to uncover new lineages of life (NeLLi) - 2SBTROV14_V59a metaG | ecosystem: Environmental > Aquatic > Marine > Volcanic | place: Kolumbo... | reverse complement strand
GCGAGGTCGAGAGTGTGGAAGCGCATGGTCGATTCTCCTTTCGCCCGCCCGGCGGCGGGTCACCCGACCCGCCCGCCGCCGGGCGGCAGAGCAGCGTTGACGCGCTGCACCCATCACCCGTCCCACGAGCCTGCCGGCGCAGTGACAGCCCGCAGGGCTGGCGCGAGCCTGCTTCGCGCCGTGGCTGCGTCCCGCCATGCCGTCCCCGTCACTGCCACCGGCGCGGTCGCGGACGCTGCCACCGTCCCGGTCGCCGTCTCCCGACCCGCCTCGGCCACGCCCAAGATTCGAGCCCTCGATGCGAATCCATGCCGCTCGCCACGATACCGTGCCGGACCCACCCAGGTGATCGATCACGCCTCGCTTTCCAGTCATCGCCCGGCCCGACTACCGAGCGGAGGTGGGCCGCTGCCGTCAGTCCTGGGCCGAGAGGGCCTCGGCGACCAGCTCCTTGAGCTCGTCGTCGGCGGGATCGGCCGCCAGCGGCTTGTTGCGGCGCGGGGGAGCGGCGGCGAGCGCCGCCTCGATGTCGTCGAGGCCGGCCCCGTCCTTCTTCTTTTTTCCGAACGCGCGCATCAGCCAGGGCCGCGTGTCCTCGAGCTCGAAGTGGCCGAGCGCGACCAGCTCGGGGGTGCGCTTCAAGGTTTCGACCAGCGCCGGATTGGAGCGGACGCGATCGCGGGCTTCGCCCAGCGCGGCGCGCTGGGTGGCGCCGAGCTCGCCGAGCGCACGCTTGAGCGGATGGCCTCCCACGGCGCAGAACAGCGAAAACGCGATGGCGAGCTCCGGCGTTCTCAAGGCCGTGACCGTCGCGATGGACGGACCGCCGCAGCTCTTCGTGTAGATGTAGCTGCCCTCGAGCAACAGCTCGCCGAAGCCCAACTCGACCGCGCACAGATCGGCGCTCGCCTCCGCCGGCTCCTCGATCGGCGCCTCGTCGCTTTCTGTTTCCTTCAGGAAAACATAGCCGAGCGCACGGGCGATGTTCGCCGTGAGCACCACGGAGTGACCGACCTCGAGCGCGGGCACGTTGAGCGTCCAGCCGTCGCCGTTGTCCACCAGGCGCGTCAGCCCCTCGGCGGTCGGCGCCGGCGCGGAGCAGCACGCACCGCTACCGCACGACGAGGCTTCGCCTTCCTCTTCGCCTTCCGGCGCGATCACCCGCACCTCGATGGGGATGTCGTCCATGCCGGTGTGCGCCTGCATGCGGCGCACGAGCTTCTCGACGGAGGGCTGGTCGGCGGTGAACGCGTCCGGAAAGAACTCGGCCGTGGGCAGGACCATCGGCCGCTCGCCGATCTCTTCGCGGCGCCCCTCGAGCAGCCGCGCGATGCGTTCGACGAGCTCGCGCTGGACGGGCAGGTCTGGCAGCTCCATACCCGGATCGTGGCAGAGCCGGGGGCGTCGGTCCACCCCCGCGTCGTCGCACGTTCGATGTGTATCTCGGCGAGCCGCGCCGGAGTAGGGCAGCAGCACCGGTGCCTCGCCACGTCGACAGCACTGGAAACCAGAACTCGCCCCCTCAGCCGAGCCCCGGTGCCTCGTGCCGCGACCCGGAAACGTACTCCGCGTAGCCGCCACCGTAGGCCACAGGCCCATCCGGCGTGAGCTCGAGCACGCGGTTCGACAGCGAGGCGAGGAACTGGCGGTCATGCGACACGAACAGCATCGTGCCCTCGAAGGCCGAGAGCGCGTCGAGCAGCATCTCCTTGGTCGCGATGTCGACGTGGTTCGTCGGCTCGTCGAGCAGGAGCACGTCCGGTCGCATCAGCAGGATACGCGCGAGGGCGACGCGCATCTTCCAGCCGCCGCTCAGCTTGCCCACGTCGTCCTCGACCACGCGCTCGGCAAACCCGAGCCCGGCGAGGATCTCGCGGGCACGCGACTCCAGCGCGTAGCCGCCCAGCTCGTCGAAGCGCGCCTGCACCACGCCGAAGCGCTCGATGCTCGTCTCCAACTCGTCCGCACGCGCCGGATCGGCCATCACGTGCTCCAGCTCGTGCAGCTCGTGGCCGATCTCGCTCACCTCGCCGGCGCCGCCGAGCGTCGCGTCGAGCACGCTCTGCCCACGCATGTCGCCCACATCCTGGCTGAAGTAGCCGATGGTCACGCCGCGATCGACGACCACATTGCCGCCGTCCGGCTCCTCTTCCTTCACCAGCATGCGGAAGATGGTCGACTTGCCCGCACCGTTCAGACCGACGAGGCCCACCTTCTCGCCCTTGAACACACCCATGGACGCGTCGAGCAGCAGGATCTGCCGAGCGTGGCGCTTGGACACGGAATCGAGACGGATCACGGCCGCGCAGGGTGACAGCTCCTCGTGACGGCGCAAGTCCGACAGTGGGGCCTGGCTGTCTTCGCCCGGCGGCTCGACCTGGCGCTCGGCTCCGGGATTCACGCTCGTCTGGTGGCAGAGGCCGTGGAGATCTCCCGTGGCGAGCTGGCACCGGTATGCGAGGCGGCGGCGGAGCACGGCGTCATGGTCTGCCTGGGCATGCACGGATCGCGAGCGGCAACGTTCTCGACGTCGGACGCTGACGGTCGCGCCGCCGGCGCTACCCTGCTACCCTCGCCGAGCAAGATGTCCGCCGCATTCACGCTGAAGACGCTGCGCCAGTGGGCGGCAAAGGGCTGGCTGGCGGTGACTTCCGCCATCGTCTACTTGGTGTCGCAGGTCGTCATCGCGGCGCAGCTGGAGCACCTCGGCGCACTCCGCGTCTTCGAGCTGCAGGTGACCGGATTCCGCGCCGCCGACTACCTCCAGGCCTTTTCGGCGTGGCAGAAGCAGGGGGTGATGCCCTTCTATCGCTCGCATCTGATCTTCGATGACATTCACTGGATCTGGTACAGCGTGATGCTCACGTCGCTGATGGCACTGGCCATGAACGCGGCGGACAGTCCTCCGAAGCGCAACCCACTGCTGCTGCTGCCGCTCGTCGCCGGCTTGTGCGACGCGCTGGAGAATGGGCTTCAGAAGGTGTTCCTCAGCGATCCCACCTTCGCCACCGTCGTCGATCCGCTCCCGCTGCTCAGTACCATTGCTTCCATCGTCAAGTGGTCGCTCGTGGCGCTGTCCCTGTTGACGATCCCGGCTACCTGGCTGGCCGCTCGTCGGCGCCGCGCATCCTGAGGAATTGAATTGGCCTTTCGCATCCACACCCAGATCGACATCGACGCGCCGGCGGCTCGCGTCTGGGAGCTGTTGACGGACCTGCCGGGCTACCAACGCTGGAACCCGTTCGTGATCGAGGCGGAAGGCAGGATTGGGTTGGGCGAGACGCTGCGTGTCACGCCACGCGAACGGAGTGGCCGAACCTACACTTTCCGACCGGTGGTCACCCGCTACGAAGCCGGGACGGCGTTTGCGTGGACCGGGGTCGTGCTGCACCGCTCGTTCGTTTCCGGCGAGCACATCTTCGAGCTCGAGGCGCTCGACGAAACGCGCACCCGGCTGATCCACGATGAGGTGTTCACCGGGCTGGCATTCCCCCTCGTGGCCCTGCTTGGCGGCGCCACCGCACGCGACGGGTTCGCCCGCATGAACACCGCCCTCGAGCACGAAGCCGAATCAAGCCGACCATGAGGCCCCGCGACTTCGCCGGTGGGCCATGAGGAGTTCGACAGTGGTCCACCAGGACTCGCCGGTACGCCATGAAGGACTCGACCCGGCGGCATCCCGGGGCCGCGCGTCTTTCATGGACGTGCTGAGCGTGTTCCGGGACTATGCGACATTCGATCGCAGCAGCATCGCTTTCGCCGACGTGGTCTAGCGCCCTGCGTCGCGCGGCGTCTGGATCGGCTACGCCGCTGCGACATGCGTGGGCCGAGGTGCGGTTGCCAGAGCAGGCTCAGTGCGGCGCGCGCACGCGGCGGCGGCGCAGATCGCCGCGGCGCACGCGCTCCATCTCGGCGAGGCGCGTGATCACGCCGCGGGAGACGATCTCGAGCACGCGCCGGACGATCTTGTTGCGCCTGGACGGCGAGCCGCCGAACTCCAGGTGGCTCTTGGCGGTCTTGCCGCTGGGCAGCTTGCCGTAGGCGGTGCAGCGCACGTGCAGCACGCCGTCCTGCGTCTCGAGCGAGAGCTCCCGCACGAAGAAGCGGTACTCGATGGTGGTGCCGCGGCCCGCGCCCCAGTCGGCGTGGTAGGCGTCGTGGCGCAGAGCTCGGCGCAGGTGCTTCTTGAAGTAGCGCGCCCCCGGGATGCCTTCGGGGAACTCCAGGCGGTCGAGCTTGATCGTGGGGTGGCCCTCCCGGCGCGCGTGCTGGGTGCTTGCGCTGCGAGCGGGCTCTGCCGACGCCGGCTGCACTGCGGCGGCAAGAAGTCCCACCGCGCAGAGCGCGGCGAGCAGGATCCGCGTCCCGACCGGTGTCATGCGCGCCGATTGTGGAGTTCCGGAGGTGATCGGGCCAAATCGGCTGCAGAAATGCCGCGCAGGGCCGCGATGACCGTCCCGGGTCCTGCTTGTCCGGGCCTAGCCGTCGTCGTACCCTGGGGGCATGCTTGGCGTTTCTCGTTGGAATCTGCTTCTTGGTGTTTCCCTGTCGGTTGCCGCGGCGGTGGGAGCCTGCAGCAGCACCGGCAGCAAGGTCGCGAGCGGCGGCAACAACGGAACGGGGGGTTCGGCAGGAGCAGCGGGCTCGGGCGGCGGCAGCGGCGATGCCGGGATCCTGATTGACTCCGGGGGCGGGCTGAACGGCGATGCGGCACAGGGCTTCGACGTACAGCCCGCCGCGCTGCAGACGATCACCGTGACGTTGAGCCAGACGCCTCCGACGGTGAACTACACCGCGACGCTGGACGGAAAGCCGGTGAACGTTGGCTGGACGGTGGACCGCGGCGCGCTCGGCGCGATGACGCCGGGCAACGGCTCGAGCAGCGTGTTCACGCCAACCGGCACCACCGGTGGGCTCGTCAACGTGATCGCCGGACTGAACGGCAAGACGATCCAGCGCCAGGTATTCGTGAAGATCGTCGGCAAGCAGAACGGGGCCGACGCGAACGCTCCGGGCGAGTCGGCGCAGCTCCCTGCCAGCGTCGGTGATCTGACCACGGGCGGCGGCGTCGCCGGCGTAGGCGGCGAGGGGCTCGGCGGCGCTGCGGATGCGGCGGCCGCGGCCGCGCTTTCGAGCCCCGCGGGCAACGGCCAGACGCAGGGCTTGAGGTTCCTCTACCCATACGACGGCACGGTGTGGCCACGCGGGCTCCTGGCGCCGCTGGTGATGTGGGACTGGTCGATTGCCGACGCGGACGCCATCCAGATGAAGCTCGAGACGACCAGCGGTTCGTTCTCCTGGACGGGCACCTTCGCGGCTCCGCAGATCCTGACGCAGACCGGCGGCAAGTTCATCCGCCACCCGATCCCCGCGGACGTGTGGACAATGGCGACGAACACGGCCGGTGGCACCACGACAGGCAGCAAACCCGACCAGCTGACGCTGAGCCTGACCGTGGAGAAGAACGGCCAAGGCTACGGCCCAATCAGCCAGACCTGGAGTGTGGCCCAGGCGCGACTCGCCGGAACCGTCTACTACAACTCGTACGGTACGCAGCTCGTCAAGAACTCGATCGAGCATTCGAAGAACAACGGTCCACAGTTCGGCGCGGCGGTGCTCGCGATCAAGAGCGGTGACACCGGGCCAAGCGTGGTGGCGGGCACACCGAGCGGGCTCGGCTCGGGCGCTGGCTGTCGCGTCTGCCACACCGTCTCCTCCGACGGCAGCACGCTCATCGCGCAGCACGGCGACGCGTACGCGCGGACGTCGGCCTACGATCTGAAGAATGGCAACGCCGAGTCGAGCCTGAACAGCTACGACAACCTGTTCGGTTGGGCGGGGCTCTCGCCGGACGGCAAGCTCGCGTTCACCAACGCGGCGGACCTGGCGGCTTCCGCGCCGGCAAGCCGACTGTACAGCTTCCCGCCGACCTCGGCCACGCCGCTGGCCGTGCAGGGGATCCCGGCGGATCTGAAGGCGGGCACTCCTGCGTTCTCGCCGGACGAAAAGCACGTCGCCTTCGATTTCCTGGGCGGCACCATCGGCAGCACCACGGGCAACGGCAAGCAGCTCGTGGCAATGGACTTCGACAAATCCACGCTGACGTTCTCCAACCTGCGCGTGCTGGCGACCATGCCTGCCAACGACGCCAACAAGCGCGCTGGCTTCCCGTCCTTCTTCCCGACCAACGACGCGGTCGCGTATCACTACCAGATCAAGGCAGCGAACCACCGCTACAACACCTGGCACCAGGCCACCGCGCAGATCTGGTGGAGCGATCTGGCAACGGGCACGGCGGCGTCGCTCGACGCCCTGAACGGCCTGGACGCCGGCAAGAACAGCGACCTGCCGACCAACGCGCAGCACCCGGATGACACCGTCCTCAACTACGAGCCGACGGTGAACCCCGTGGCTTCGGGCGGTTACGTGTGGGTCATCTTCACCAGCCGGCGCATGTACGGCAATCTCGCCACGGGCGATCCCTGGCTCAGCGACCCGCGCAACTACGACGCGACCAGCTATTCGCAGATCACCACCAAGAAGCTCTGGGTCGCCGCCATCGATCTGAACGCCAAGGCCGGCACCGATCCCAGCCATCCGGCCTTCTACTTGCCGGCGCAGGAGCTGCTCGCGGGCAACGCGCGCGGCTTCTGGGTGCTCGAACCGTGCCGCGCCAACGGGCAAAGCTGCCAGTCGGGTGATCAGTGCTGCAACGGCTACTGCGAGCCGGGCGGCGACGGCGGCGCGCTGGTCTGCACCGATCAACCGCCGGACTCGAAGTGCTCGGCGCCCCAGGAGAAGTGCACGACCGCCGCCGATTGCTGCGACTCCACGAATCTGTGCATCAACGGCTTCTGCGCAGTGCAGGGTCCGGCCTAGCCTTCCAGCTACGCCATCCGCGGGCCGCGAGCCGGGATTACTGCCGCTTTCACGGCCGCCGTTGCAAGATTCCGTGGCCCGGTCGGGCCGAATCGCCCGCGGCGGACGGGTGGCGACCTTTACGCGCCCCCCCGGCCGGCGCTACATCCCCGCCTGATGGTTCCCGGGATCGCCGCCAACCGCCCCGACGTGGACGTGATTGTCATCGGCGGCGGGGTCAACGGCACCGGAGTAGCCCGCGACTGCGCGCTGCGGGGCATGAGCGTCGCTCTATTCGAGCGCAACGACATCGCCTTCGGTGCCAGCGGCAACTCGAGCGGCATGATCCACGGCGGTCCGCGCTACCTGACCTACGACCCGGATGTGACCCACACGTCGTGTCTCGACTCGGGGCACATCCAGCGCATCGCGCCGCACCTGCTGTTCCGGATCCCGTTCCTGATGCCCATCCAGCGCTCGCGGATCGGCTCGCGCGTCGCGCTGACGCTGTTCGACGCGTTCTTCGATCTGTACGACAAGTACCAGCCGCTCAAGCACGGCAAGCCGCACGTCCGGCTGGATGCCGACGACATGCGCAAGCTCGAGCCGGGGCTGATGGGCGATCTGGTCGGTGGCGTGAGCTTCGACGAGTGGGGCATCGACGGAGCGCGCCTGTGCATCGGCAGCGCGGTGGATGCGATCGAGCGCGGCGCCGAGGTGCGGGTGCACACGACCGTGACCGAGTTGCTACGGCGCGAGGACGGTTCGGTGTATGGGGTCCGCTACCGTGACCGCACGACGGGCGAAACTGGCGCGCGCACGGCCCGTGTCGTGATCAACGCTACCGGCGCGTGGGCGCCCATCACGGCGACGCTCGGCGGGCTCGAAGCCAAGGCCGCGCGTGTGCGTCCCGGCAAGGGGGTCCACGTGTTCATGGACCGGCGGCTGACGAACTACGCGGTGGTGGCGCGAGCCATCGACGGTCGCCAGGTGTTCCTGCAGCCGTGGCAGAACATGAGCGTCATCGGCACCACCGACGACGACTACTACGGCGACCTCGACGAGGTGGTCGCGACCGGGGACGAGGTCCGCTACCTGGTGCAGGCCGTGGAGCGGGTGTTCCCGTCGGTCCGCCAGGCACGCATCATCGGCACCTGGGGCGGCGTCAGGCCCACGCTCTACGCCTGGGGCCCGAACGAGGATCAGCTCTCGCGCGAGCACGAGATCATCGACCACGAAAAGCACGGCGCCGACGGCCTGTACTCGATGGTCGGCGGCAAGCTCGCGAGCTACCGCATCTTCGCCGAGCAGATGACCGACGTCGTTGCCAAGCGGCTCGGCAACAGGACGGAGTGCCGCACGCACCTGTTGCCGCTGCCCGGCGGCGACGAGCAGCTCGACCCGATGCAGCTCGTCGAGCGCGCGCACCTCGGTCCGGTGACGGCCCAGCGCCTCGAGTACCGTCACGGCAGCCGCAGCCTTCGGGTGCTCGATCGCATGTTCAAGGAGCCGCGCGAAGCGGCCGTGGTGTGCGAGTGCGAGCCCATCACCGAAGCGGAGGTGCGCTACGTCGTGGAAAACGAGCTGGCCCAGGATGTCGACGATGTTTCGCGCCGCACGCGGCTCGGGCTGGGCACCTGCGGCGGCATGCGCTGTGCGGCGCGCTGCGGGCAGATCGTCGCGCAGATGACCGGGCGCTCGCCCGGCGACGGTCACCGCATGGCGCTCTCGTTCCTCACGGGGGCGGCGCGCCGGCGCGTGTGCGGCATCGGCCCGCAGCAGGCGCAGCAGGAAGCGCTCTCCATGGCCGTGCTCCGCGCCGAGCTCGGCAGCGGGCGGCACGACGACGAGGCCGGCTCGTGAAGCTCGTCGTGATCGGAGCAGGAGCGGCCGGCGTCGCGGCCGCGTGGCGCGCCGCTCCGAGCGCGGACGTGACGCTGGTGCACGACACGGCGGGCGCGACGTCGCTCTACTCCGGCGCGGCGGATCTGCTCGAGTGGGACGACCCACGGCCGGCTCCGCCCCTGGATGCTCCGGTCGCCGAGCTTGCCGGGAAGCTGTGGCGGCTCGGCGATCCGGTGTGCCGCGTTGCGACGGGCGCGGGCGTGCTGCGTCCCGCGCGCGGCATCGATCCCGCAGTGCTCGATCTCGCGCCGCTCGCCGGCCGTCACGTGGCCGTGGCCGACGTCGGCCGTGATGCGTGGGACGCGGCGCTGGTCGCGCGCGCGCTCGCGGACTCCGCATGGGCGCTCAGTACGAACACGCGGTTCTCTGTCGTCGAGGTCGCAGCGCTGCGCCGTACCCATGAGCGGTTCATTCCCGCGTGGGACTTTGCACAGCTGCACGACGATCCCGACCGGCGCGCCTGGCTATGCGAGCGCATCGGCCGCGCACACAGCGACGCGGAGGGCTGGTTGTTCGGGCCCTGGTTGGGCGTGGAGCCCGGCTCGGCCGCGGCGCTGCACGAAGCGCTGGGGCGTCCGGTGGGCGAGACCACGTCGCCGCCGGGCGGCGCGGCTGGCACGCGCTTCGAACGCGCGCGCGCCGCGTTGTTGGCCGAGGCTGGCGTGGCGGTGGTCGAGGCCTGCGCGCGCGCCGTGGCTCCGGACGGAAACGGCTGGCGCGTCGAGCTCGGCCCGGCGCGCAGCGGCTCTGGCGCCGACGAGACGCTCCAGGCCGACGCCGTGCTGCTCGCCGTCGGTGGCGTGGCGGCTGGGGGCGTTGTGCTCGACGAGCCGCGTGCCGGTCACCGAGGCGGTGCGTCGTTCCACCTGTCGCTGCGCGCGCCGGTGCGTTTCGAGCTCGCCGGCGAGGAGCTCGACGGCGTCTCGTCGCTCCACGGCGTCGACTTCGAGGCGCGCGGTCTGGGGGCGCTTGCGCGCGTCGGCGTGCTCGCGCGGGGAGGGCAGGTGAGCGGACAGCCGGGCTTGTTCGTGGCGGGCGACGCTCTGGCCGGCGCCCCGCGCACCGTGCTCGAAGCCGTGCGCACCGGGATTTCCGCCACGGACGCGGCGCTCGGCGCCGGCGCCTGACCGCAGGCAGCCGGCGCTTCCGAAGCCGTTGCGCGGCCCGCGGCGATGCGGTACTCCGGCCCGACCATGGCCGACCGTTCCCTCGATTCTTTCAAGACCCGTTCCGACCTCGACCTAGGCAAGAAGAAGCTCGCCTATTTCAGCCTGCCAAAGCTGGCACAGGCGACCGGCAAGGATCTCGCGCGGCTGCCGTACTCGCTGCGCATCCTGCTGGAGAACCTGCTCCGCAACGAGGACGGCAAATCGGTCGAGAAGAAGGACGTCGAGGCGCTGCTCGACTGGGACCCGAAGGCACGCCCCGACAAGGAGATCGCCTTCCACCCCGCTCGCGTCATCCTGCAGGATTTCACGGGCGTGCCGGCGGTCGTGGATCTCGCTGCGATGCGCGACGCCATGGCACAGATGGGCGGCGACCCGAGGAAGATCAACCCTCTCTTCCCGTCCGAGCTGGCGATCGACCATTCAGTGCAGGTCGATTCCTACGGGACTCCGCAGTCGATGAAGATCAACGCGGACCGCGAGTTCGAGCGCAACAAGGAGCGCTACCTGCTGCTCCGCTGGGGGCAGGAGGCGTTCGACAACTTCAAGGTGGTGCCGCCCGACACCGGCATCGTGCACCAGGTGAACCTAGAGTACCTGGCGCGTGTCGTGTTCGACAGTCACGGCATGGCCTACCCAGACACGCTGGTGGGCACCGACAGCCACACCACGATGATCAACGGCATCGGCGTGCTGGGCTGGGGCGTGGGCGGCATCGAAGCGGAGGCCGCCATGCTCGGCCAGCCCATCAACCTGCTGATTCCCCAGGTCGTCGGCTTCAAGCTCCACGGCAAGCTTCCGCCGGGCGCCACTGCGACCGATCTGGTGCTCACCATCACGCGCATGCTGCGCGACAAGGGCGTGGTCGGGAAGTTCGTCGAGTTCTACGGCAACGGGCTCAGCAGCCTGCCGCTCGCCAACCGCGCGACCATCGGCAACATGAGCCCGGAGTTCGGCTCGACCTGCGGCATCTTCCCGGTCGACGCCGAGACGATCCGCTACGTCAAGCTGACGGGCCGCAGCGACGAACGGGCCGCGCTCATCGAGGCGTATGCGAAGGCGCAGGGCCTGTTCCGCGACGACGACACGCCGGACCCGGTCTACACCGACACGCTCGAGCTGGACATGTCGACCGTGGTGCCGACCATCTCCGGCCCCAAGCGCCCGCAGGACAAGATCGTGCTGAGCGAGTCGAAGCCCGCCTGGAAAAAGACGCTGGCTGACCTGCTCCCGCGCACGAAGAGCGGCGATGCCGCGAGCCGCGTGCAGGGCAAGATCGACGATTCGGCGTTCGAGATCGGGCACGGCGCGGTCGTCATCGCGGCCATCACCTCGTGCACGAACACGTCGAACCCGTACGTGATGCTCGGCGCCGGCCTGCTCGCGAAGAAGGCCGTGGCCCGTGGCCTCGCCGTCAAGCCGTGGGTGAAGACGAGTCTCGCGCCGGGCTCCAAGGTGGTCACGCGGTACCTGACGCGTTCGGGCCTCTTGAAGGACCTCGAAACGCTCAAGTTCAACGTTGTGGGCTATGGCTGCACGACCTGCATAGGCAACAGCGGCCCGCTGCCGGAGCCCGTTCACAACGCGGTGGTCGAGGGCGACCTGGTGGTGGCGAGCGTGCTCAGCGGCAACCGCAACTTCGAGGGGCGCATCAACCCCGACGTGCGCGCCAATTATCTGGCCAGCCCGCCGCTGGTCGTCGCCTACGCGCTCGCCGGTCGCATGGACATCGACTTCGACAAGGAACCGCTCGGCCAGGACAAGGACGGCAAGGACGTCTTCCTGAAGGACATCTGGCCGTCCTCCGACGAGGCTGCCAAGACGGTCGCGTCGAGCCTCGACTCGGAGATGTTCAAGAAGGAGTACAGCGCGGTGTTCGATGGCGACGAGCGGTGGCGGAGCCTGCCAGTGCCCGAGGGCAGCCGCTACGGCTGGGATCCGGACAGCACCTACGTGCGTCTACCGAGCTTCTTCGAGAACATGCCGAAACAGCCGGCGGCGCTGTCCGACATCACGGGCGCGCGCGTGCTGGCGAAGCTCGGCGACTCGGTCACCACCGATCACATCTCGCCGGCCGGCAACATCGCCAAGGACTCGCCTGCCGGGAAGTACCTGGTGGAGCACGGCGTCCAGCCGAAGGACTTCAACTCCTACGGTTCGCGTCGCGGCAACCACGAGGTGATGATGCGCGGCACCTTCGGCAACGTGCGGCTCCGCAACGAGCTGGCCCCCGGCACCGAGGGCGGCTTCACGCGCCACCTGCCCGACGGCGAGGGCACGACGATCTACGACGCGGCGATGAAGTACCAGGCCGAGGGCGTGCCGCTGGTGGTCGTCGCAGGTAAGGAGTACGGCTCGGGGTCGAGTCGCGACTGGGCGGCGAAGGGCACGTTCATGCTGGGCGTGAAGGCGGTCATCGCCGAGAGCTACGAGCGCATCCACCGCTCGAACCTGATCGGCATGGGCGTCCTTCCGCTGCAGTTCAAGGAGGGCGACAGCCGCCAGAGCCTGGCCTGAGCGGCGAGGAGACGTACGCCGTGAGCGGCATCGCCGACAGCATGAAGCCGGGCAAGGCGCTGAGGGTGACCGCAACCGCGGCCGACGGTTCGAAGAAGGAGTTCGACGTCGTGACCCGCATCGATACCGCCGTGGAGATCGACTACTACCGCCACGGCGGCATCCTGCAGTACGTGCTCCGCCAGCTGCTCGGGTAGCAGCGACCGGCTGACGACCGCGGAGCGGTCGAGGGGGAGGCTCGGCGAAGCCGAGGGGGCGCTGCTGCGCCCCAGACAAACGGTGCTAGTGCCGCGTTGCGCGGCGTAGCCGCGCGTGCGAAGCAGCCATCGCTTCGATGGAGACGCGGGACTAGCGCTTGACGAGCACTCCCCGCAGGATCTGGTAGCCGATGCTGAGCGCCAGATCCGCGCCGCCGCTCGGGTTGTCGGGGATCTCGCGGGCGACGCCGAGGTGGGTCTGCTCGTCCTCGCTGCTGCCGCCGTCGCCCTCGGCCTTCGCGCCCGCGTCCTGATTGGCGGAGGCCTGGACCAGAGCTCCGGCATCGCCGGACACGCCGGCGCCCGGTGGGCCCTGCGCCGGCAGGTGGTTTTCGAGATCGCTCTCGCGGACGATGCCGAAGGTCTTGTCGGGCGGGCGCGCCGCCGCGACCTTCACGTCGGGCAGGACGCCCTGCGCCTGGATCGAGCGCCCGCTGGGTGTGTAGTAGCGCATAGTCGTCAGCCTGAGGCCCGCTCCTCCCGGGAGGTCCAGAATGGTCTGTACTGAACCCTTGCCGAAGGTGCGCGCCCCGACCAGCGTGCCGCGGTGGCGGTCCTGCAGCGCGCCGGCCACCAGCTCGGCGGCGCTGGCGCTGTACTCGTTGACGAGCACCACGAGCGGCCCGCGTCGGAGTGCGCCCGTGTCGGCCGCGCGCACCTCGTCCACGATCTTGCCGCGGTGGCGGGTGGTGTAGATGACGCCGCTCGTCAAGAACTCGTTGGCGACTGCGCTGGCTTCGTTCACGAGACCGCCGGGATTGTTGCGCAGATCGAGCAGGGTGCCGTGCAGATCGCTGTGCGCCTTGTTCCGGAGCCGGGTGACCGCCTCGAGCAGCTCGTCGTGGGTTCCCTCCTGGAATTGCTTGATGCGGATGTAGGCGATGCTCCCGGCGAGCAGCTTGTCCGCCACGCTGGAGACGTGGATGATTTCGCGCGTCAGCGTGAAGTAGAGGAGCTTGTCGTTTCCTTCGCGCCACACTGCCACGACGACCTTGGTGCCCGGTGGCCCTCGCATGATGCGGACCAGCTCGTCGGGGCTCTTGCCGTGCACGCTCTGGTTGTCGATGGCGACGATGCGATCGCCGGATTTGATCCCGGCGTGGTCTGCCGGCGAGCCCTCGATCGGAGCGATCACCGTGACGTGGTCTTCCTGGAAGTCGACTTCCACGCCGATGCCGCCGAAGTGCCCCTCGGTGTCGGACTCGAAGATCTTGTAGTCCTCCGGGGGCATGTAGTCCGAGTGGGGGTCGAGCTCGGCGACCATGCCCTTGATCGCGCCCTCGACCAGCCGCCGCCGGTCGACCGGCTCGACGTAGTCGTTCTCGATCAGAACCAGCACCCGCGACATCTGCTGGAGCATGTCGTACGGGCTGTCCGCACCCGTGCGCGCCACCGCGAGGTTCGTGGCGAAGGCCCCGCCCGTGAAGGCGACGGCGGTCAAGAGGAGAGGCCGGAGCAGCGCTCGCGTTCGGGGACCCATGCCCGAAGGTATAGCCCGGCCCCGGGTTTTCGGGATTTTCCCGCCGGGCATGCAGCAAAGGCCCGATGGCCGGTGCCTGGGACAACCCGATTGATTTCAGAGCTCTGTAGGTGGTAGTAACGAAGTGCGCGGTGTCCGGCGACACCCGCCTACACCGTGGCGAGGTCCGGCTGTGGCCGACAAGGGCGAATCGAGCAACAAGACGGGCAGCGACAAGCGCAAACAGAGCCTCTATTTCCCCGAGGCCATGCTGCAGGAAATCAAGGACGAGGCGGCGCGGCTGGACCGTTCGCTGTCCTGGATCGTGCAGCGGGCATGGAAGATGGCTCGCCTCGAGATCAAGAAGATCCCGAGTGTCAACGACATCGGCGACGAGGAAGAAGACTCCAGTAGCGGCTGACGCAGCCGTCGAGGAGTCTTTTGCGCTTGGACCGGACGGTACCCGGCTCTACGTGCGCCAGCGCGCGGGGCCGGAGCAGACCACTGCGATCCTCTGCGACGGGATCGTCTGCGACGGGTTCATCTACAAGTACCTGTGGCAGGACCTCGGGCGCTCGCTGTCGGTCGCGCACTGGCACTACCGCGGTCACGGACGCAGCGCTCGGCCGGCGGACGACGAGCGTATCGGCGTAGAGGACCACGCCGCCGATCTCGACGCGGTGCGCCGCCACCTCGGTGATCCGCCGGCGGTGCTGATCGGGCACTCCTTCGGTACCCAGGTGGCGCTCGAGGCCTACCGGCTCAGGCCCGAGCGTATCCAGGCGATGGTGTTCCTGTGCGGGAGCTTCGGGCGTGTGACCCACACCTTCAAGGGCACCGACCTCCTGGCAGCCGTGCTGCCCCGGCTGACGGAGCTGGTCGGCGAGCATCCGAAGGTGGCACGGGCGCTCTGGTCCAGGGTGCCGCCCCGTGTCGCACTCAAGATCGCCCTGCTCACCGGGGACATCGATCCGCGGACCGTCAATCCGGCAGACGTGGAGCCGTATTTCCGTCACGTTGCCGATGTGGACTTCATGATGTTCCTGCGCATGCTGACCCGGGCCGGTGAGCACACCGCGGAGGATCTGCTGTCCGGTATCGATGTGCCGGTGCTGGTCGTCGCTGGGGACCACGACTCGTTTACGCCGCCGGGTCTGTCCGAAAGTATGGCGGAGGCGATTCCCGGCGGTGAACTGGTGATGATTCCAGGCGGTACGCACGTTGCGCCACTGGAACACCATGAGCTGGTCGCCATGCGCATCGAGAAATTCCTGCAGGTCCACCGGATTGGTTGATACCCTTTGCTGCCCGCGCGATTCCCGGCGAGGCAAGAACCGTGGCAGACGATCGACTAAAGCCGGAGCTGATCGGGGACCTCCTCGGTCTGATAGCCCACGATCTCAGAAATCCGTTGTCGGCGTTGCACAGCAACGTCAGCTTTCTGGATTCGGTGTTCGCTGACGCGGACGAGGACGCGCGCGAGGCTCTCGCCGACTCGATCGTGTCCTGCGATGGACTGCTGCACATCATCGCCAATCTGGATCTCCTCGCTCATGCCCTGCGCGGCGCGCACCGCTTGTCGTCGGGCCCGGTGCCGCTGGCTCCGCTCGTTGCCGACGCGGCAGCGCGCGTTGTCGGCGCGGCGAAGAGTCATGCTGTCGAGCTGGTCGTCGACCCCGCGCTGGAGTCGCTGCCCACCCGCGTCCAGACCCATCGCGACATGCTCGGCCGGGCCCTCGGCAATCTGCTCCACAACGCGATCCAGCACGGCGGTTCCGCCGCGCCCGTGCGCGTCTCGGCACGCGAACAGGACGGGCGGGCGTACGTGCGGGTTGTCGACGGCGGCACTCCGCTCGCCGCTGAGCTCAGGGAGTCGTGCTTCAGCGCCGTCGGGCAGCTGTCGTGCAAAGGCATGGGCGGCGGTTGCTATGGCCGCGTCATCGGTCTGTTCTCGGCCCGCGTGGCCGCCGCCGCCGCCGGCGCGACCGTCGCGTGGTTCCAGCCGGATTCCGGCGGCAACGGCTTCGAGCTATCGGTAAGCGTCGCCTGACGAAAGAGACCGCCGCAACTACGGCTGCAGGATCACCACGCTGTCCGGGTCGCGGAAGAGCACCTTGCCGGTTTCGCCGGGGCAGCCCCAGCAGCTGCTGAAGTGGGCGCGCGGGCGGATCGAGTCGCTGTACGCGAACGCCACCGGTCCCGCCTCGTCCTTCATGATGAAGCTCGATGCGAGCTTGTATCGATCCTTGCCGAGCACGTAGTAGGCAACGACGAACGACGTGGCCTTGCCCGAGCGGGCCGTCACCAGCAGGTACTCGGCGCCGGGCACCGGGTGCCAGATCAGCGGCAGCACGGTGAAGTCGAAACCCATGGTGTCGCCGGGACCGCGCGTGACGACCGTGTGGGCCGCATCTGGCTCGCGGAAGAACTTCACGTTCTTTGCGACCCAGGCGGTGTGCCGGTCCGAAGCCAGCAGCTTCTGCAGACGATCGGCGCCCAGATGCGTCTTCTTGAAGACATCGCCGAGCTTCGGCTCCTTGACGGCCGCGGCGTTCGGCGCTCCCTTGCAGCAGCGGAAACCGAGGTCCTTGTCGCCCTGGTCCGGATCGACGGCTTGGCGGGCTGCGCAGCGATGAGCGGGGCCGGGTGCAGCAGCGGCCGCGCCGCGGACCGCTGCGCCGCTCGCTCCGCCTTTCACGGTTGGATTCACGTCGCTGGCCGTCCACTCGCGCAGCGCCGCGCCCATGGCCACTACGTCGAAGCCCGAGGCGCAGCTGCGCGGCTGCTTGGCGCAGCGCGGATCCCAGAGCTTGCCGCTCGAGTAGTCGTCGCTCTCCGGTCCCTTGCAGGCTCGTTCCCACTCGAGCTCCGTGCACAGACGCGCTCCGCGCTTGGCGCACAACTGCCGGGCCTGTTTGCGCGTGACGCCCGTCAGCGGCGACTTCGACGGATCGTTGGGGTAGGGGAGCCGATCGATCTGGTACGGCCCGAGCTCGACTTCATAGCGTCGGGGCTCGAGCTCCGGATGGCGCCCGTCCGAGCCGGGCACGCTGCCCGCCTTGAATGCGCCGCCTCTGATCTCGATCTGCTCGTCCGCGAGCGGGGCCTGCTTCGGACGCCGCGCCGACGGCACCGCGGCCGAGGCGCTCGACGCGGTGCTGCTGCCCGGCGCACTGCGGCGCGAGCTTTCGTGACAGCCGTCAAGCAGTACCAGGGCCACTAGGACGGCGATCCCGCGGGGTCGAGGCACGGCGGGGAGACTGGCTTCTCCGGAGCCGTCGCGCAAGCACTGCGCGATCCGGCTTGTTGCCCGGACGTAGACGGCGATGTAGACCACAAGTGGCCCGGTCATCCAGGCCGGCCCGCTCCGGGGGGGCACCGAGTTCCTCCTTCCCGACTACGACAGATGCCACAGCCACTTGCGCGAACGCTTGCCCCGCTGATGGATCTCGAGGTCGACGATCTGCGATCGATCGTCGCGCGCTGGGTGCTCGAAGAACACGACGAGAGCGAGCGCGCCCGCTACCGCTATTTCGGTGCCGAGCTGCGTGCGCTCAAGTATCGGATCGAGCGGCGAGCCACGCCGCCCAGCGAGGAAGAGATCGAGATCGCGCTGACCGCGCTGCTCGCCCTGGCCGGGCACCGCATCGGACAAAGCTAAGCCGCGCGCGGGTCCGCGCGGGAACGAGGGTACGGTGGGCTCGAGCTTCGCGGAGCGCGCTCTTGCCGCCGTTGGTACCGCGCGCCTGTCCCGACATGCCCCGCGCGCCGTCGGCGCACCAGCAGGCCCGCGGCTCGAGCTATGCCGCGCCGCGCTGGCGCATCCGCTGGGCGCCCCGCCGCTCGGCGAGCTCGCGCGGTCGGCGCGGAGCATCGCGATCGCGATCAGCGACGCTTCCCGCGACGAGCCCCGTGACGAGCTGCTCGCGGCGCTCCTCGATGAGCTCCCCCGCGAACGCGTCACGCTCGTCGTGGCGGCCGGCACGCATCGAGCGGACGCGGGCGTCGTGCCGAGCCGTTTCCGCCATCTGCCGTGCGTAGTGCACGACGCGACCCGCGCCGATCGCGTTGTCGAGCTGGGCAGCACGCGGGAGGGAACGCGCGTGCGCATGCTCCGGGAGATCTGCGAAGCAGATCTTGTCGTAGCCACCGGGCGCATCCGTCCGCACTACTTCGCCGGCTACTCGGGCGGCGTGAAGAGCGTCTTTCCGGGTTGTGGCTTCCAGGCCGATATCCTCGAAAACCATCTGCTCAAGGCCGACCCCAGCGCGCGGCTCGGGCGTGTCGACGACAATCGCTGTCGTCTCGACATGGAGGCAGCGGCGCTGATGCTGCCCGGGCGGCTTTCGATACTGGACGTGCTCGACGACTGCGACGGAAATCCTGTCGCGGCGGCGAGCGGCGACCCTATCCTTGCGCACCGCGCGCTGGCGCGACAGGCGCGGGAGCTGTTCGTGGTCGAAGCGCCGCGCTCGCCGGTAGTGGTCGTCGCGGACCGTCCTCCCATCACGCGCTCTCTCTACCAGGCTTCGAAAATGCTGCCTCCCGCGGGAGCTCTGCTCGAGCCGGGCGGCACGGTCATCATGCTGGCGGAGTGCGACAAGGGAATCGGGCCGCTCGAGCGCGTGAACGAGGGGATCTACCGGCTCGGCGTGTCGCGCCAGCTGCCGGAGGGCCACCGCGTGGTGCTGATCAGCCAGCTTTCCCCCGACGTGGTCCGGGAGAGCTACGCGGAGCCGGCGGGGGACCTCGGAGCGGCGCTCGAAGAGGCGCTCGACCGGGCCGGCGTCGCGTCGGGGGTGCTGCTCTGGCGCGCGGGCGAGTGCATCGCGGAGGCTAGGCCGGGCGGCGGGCGCGAAGCGGGAAATGCGCTAGTATCCGGGGCATGACGCGCTGCGCCGGCCGAAGCCGGGCGCAGCCGGTCGCATGAGATGCCTTGTCTGGGCGTGAGGCGCTGGCTAGGTTGTGCGCCCCAGCCCCCGGGAGACCTGCATGAGCGACGAGCGTGTCCGGATCCAGGGAAGGATCCTCTATCTGACGGAAGACATGGAGCTGCTGAAACGGCAGCTCGAGGGGGAGGACCTGGCCTACGACCCGGAGCGGAAGCTCGTCGACAACATCTCGACCGACGAGATAACGCCAGGCTGGGTCTGCTACTACTTCGACGAGACGCTCGCGCGCTATTCGCTGGTCGGTTTGCGCGGCGGTGTGGTGCAGAAGGACGCCATCAAGAACGGCGGCTTCGGCGTTATCGTCAGCGGTCGCAGCAAGGGGTGCGGTAGCTCCCGCGAGACGGCGCCCTACTCCGAGCTCAAGGCCGGCGTGAAGCTCGTCATCGCCCAGAGTATCGAGAAGATCTACGGGCAGAACTGCCAGAACATCGGCCTGCTCACCTCGACCGACTTCTCGCTCATCGATCGCATCCAGCGCGGCGAGGAGATCCCGATCAGCGAGTTCACGAAGGGGCTCGATCCGATAAGCTCGCAGATCGTCGAGTGCGGCGGCCTGTTCGACTACAACAAGAAGCGTATGGCCGGCGAGATCGCTCCGCCGACGCCGTCCACGCCCGCGCGGCCCATGACGCTGTGCGAGAAGATCATCGCCGCGCGTGCCATCGCCGACGCGAAGACAGGCAAGCTCGGCGTGCCCGGCGTGAAGCCGGCTGACGCGCTGTTCGTGCGCACGGACGTGCGTTTCAGCCACGAATACGTCACGCCGATGGCCGACTCCCTGTTCCGGCAGGGCTTCAGCGAGGACGTGAAGGTCACCGAGCCGGATAGCGTGTTCGCGTTCCGCGATCACCTGACCTTCCTCGATCTCGTGATGCCCGAGCAGCACAAGAAGATGGGGCTGCGCGAGCAGGCGGCTTCGCTCAAGACGGTGCAGGAAAGCTTCACCAAGCGCCACGGCATCAAGCTCTATGGCGAGGTCGAGCGCGGCGGTCACACCGTGGGCAGCGAGGCCATCTGTCACAACAAGGTGATCGAGGAGCTAGCGCTCCCCGGGCAGATCGTCACCGGGACGGACTCGCACACCTGCATGGCCGGAGCGCTCGGCTGCTTCGCCTTCGGTGTCGGTAGCACCGACATGGCGAACGCCTGGTACACGCGCGACGTGCGCGTGAAGGTGCCGGAAACGGTGCGCTTCGTGCTGCGTGGCGAGCTCCGACCCGGCGTGTGCGCGAAGGATGTGATGCTGCACATCCTGAGCCTCGATCACTTCAAGAGCGGGCGCGGCATCGGCCAGGTGCTGGAGTTCGCAGGCGAGGGCATCCGCACGCTGCCGCTGGACGAACGCGCGACCCTGACGAACATGGCGGTCGAGGCCGGGAGCTTCACGGGCATCATCGAGGCGGACGACGTCGTCGTCGACTACCTGGTGAAAAACCGCGGCCTGGACGCCGATGACGTGAAAAAGCGCATCGTTCGCGCCGACGAAGGCGCCGAATACGCAGCGACGTACTCTGTGGACCTGTCGACGATCCCCGCCATGGTGGCCACTCCGGGTGACCCGCGGAACGGGATCCCGCTGTCGGACCTCGAAGAGAAGCAGGGTGGCGCGGTGAAGATCAACATCGCCTACGGCGGCTCCTGCACCGGCGGCAAGAAGGCCGACATGGACATGTACGCGGCCGTTCTGAAGCGCGCGCTCGAGCAGAACAAGCGGGTTGCCGAGGGCGTACAGCTGTTCATCCAGTTCGGGTCACAGCAGATCCGCAAGTACGCCGAGGAGCGTGGCTACATCGACGTGTTCGAGCGCGCCGGCGCGCAGCTCGTCGACCCCTCCTGCGGCGCCTGCATCCGTGCGGGGCCAGGGGTCTCGTTCTCCACCGACGAGGTCACGGTGAGCGCCATCAACCGCAACTTCCCAGGGCGCAGCGGTCCGGGGAAGGTGTATCTGGCGAGCCCGCTGGTGGTCGCGGCCAGCGCCATCTCCGGCCGCATCGTCGGTCCGGACGCCATCCAGGATTGACGGGTATGTCCGGGACTTCGTTCCAGGTTGGACCGGACACGCTGGTCGGTGTCCGCTACAGCGTCTTCGACGCCGAAGGCGACCTGGTCGAGACGTCCACCCTGGAGGCTGTTTTCGGGTACGGCGAGCTCTTGCCGGCGGCGGAACAGGCCATCCAGGGGCTCCGGGCAGGCGAGCGAAGGAGCCTGGAGCTCGACCCGGAGCAGGCCTACGGTCGCCGCGATCAGCAGGCCATCATTGAAGTGGACCGCGAGGACTTTCCCCCTGATGTGGTTGCCGGGGAACGTTTCGAGGCAGAAAGTGCTGGCGGCGGGGTCGTCCTGCTGCATGTGCTGGAGGTGCTCGACGACGCGGTGGTTCTCGACACCAACCATCCGCTTGCCGGGCAGAAAGTGCGCATCGAGCTGGAGATCACGAGCGTTCGCCCGGCCAAGGCGGAGGAAATCGAGGCGGCGGTCCGCCGGCTCGAACGACGGCAGGCGGGCGACCAGGCGCTGGACCAGGAGCTGGTGCCCCCTGGGCGCTTGCTTCAGGGCCCTTCCAGGCGCTACGAGAGCGGCCCGCCTGGATCGGGCAAGGTTGCGTGAGACGTGGAGCCCGGCAACGGCGTCCTGCCAGGGACACCTGGGACGAGGGCATGCCCCAGGGAGAATAGACAAGATGAGTGATCCGGATGTGTTCAAGTACGACGTGAGGGTTCGCGAGCGGATGCTGCACAAGGGCACTGTCAGCGGCGCCGAGGTGAAGAAGCACCTCGAAGCGCTGCCGGACCTGGCGGCAGACACCGACCTGGTGACGATGCAGCAGCCCGCACTGGGGCACACCGCGCAGTCCGTCGCGGCCGCGGAAGCGCCGGCCGCGCCCGCCGAGCCCGCAGCTCCGCCCGTCGCATGGACGCCCGGTCCGGCGGCGGCACCCGAGCCTGCGGCAGTGGCAGCGCCCGCCCCCGTGGCAGCGCCGCCCGCGCCGCCCGCGCCGCCTGCGCCCGAGCCAGCAGCCGCGGCGACGCCGGAGCCAGCGGCAGTGCCTACGCCCGAGCCCGCGGCGGCACCCGAGCCCGAGCCCGCGGCAGCGGCGCCCGAGCCAGTCGACGACGAGGGGTGGGGGTCATGACAGGAAACGGCGACGGCGGGCCCGGCGCCGCGGAGCTCGAAGCGAGCGAGGCGGCGTTTGCGAAGGCCAAGGAGGAGGCAGGGCAGGTCGGGGGACACAACCTCCCGGCCATCGACTTCTCCACCTTCGTGCTGTCGCTGAGCCATTCCGCGCTGGTGCATCTTGGCGATGCGCCGGACCCGTCGGGTGGCGCGGCCGGGAAGAACCTGCCGCTGGCCCGCCAGACCATCGACCTCCTGGCGCTGCTGCAGGACAAGACCCGGGGCAATCTCGACGGCCAGGAGGAGCGCATCCTGGACCAGGCGCTGTACGATCTCAGACTGCGCTTCGTGGAGGTCTCGAAAGGCCAGTGAAGGCAGCTCTCGCGCTCGCGCTCCTGGCGCTCGTGCCAGTCGGCTGCAAACACAGCGGGGGCACGGCCTCGCTGCCGTCCGGCGCCGTACCGGTGGCATCGGTGCCTGCTCCGACGGCAGCGCCGCCACCCGTCGGAGTGACTCCCGGCGTCAACGCGCCGGCGAGCTTTGCGAGCCTTGCCGCGAAAGCGGACTCGGCCGTCGTCTTCGTCAAGACGCTGCAGGAACAGACCGGCCGCACCGGCCGGCGTCGCATCGTTGGCGAGGGGCTGGGCAGCGCGTTCGTCTACGACAAGTCGGGCCTCATCCTCACGAACAACCACGTCATCGAGGATGCCAGCGAGATCCACGTGGTCTTCGGCAAGGTCAAGGAGATAAAGGCCACTGTGGTGGGTGCGGACCCTCCGTCGGATGTGGCGGTGCTGCGGGTCGACGCGAAGAACCTCTCCTACCTGCCGCTCGGAGACTCGGACAAGACGCGTGTGGGGGACTGGGTGGTCGCCATCGGCAACCCCTTCGGGCTGTCCCACACTGTCTCGGCCGGCATCGTTTCCGCCAAAGGGCGCACCGGGCAGGACGTGCGCGGTCTCGGTGACGGGACCGTCTACTACAACTTCCTGCAGATCGACGCGAGCATCAATCCCGGCAACTCGGGTGGGCCGCTGCTGGACATGTCGGGGCGCGTCATCGGCATCAACACGGCCATCCGGGCGCGCGCGAACAACATCGGGTTCGCGATTCCGATCAACATGATCAAGGAGCTGGTGCCGCGCCTCATCAAGGACGGGAAGATCCGCCGCAGCGCGATCGGCATCCGGGTGTCGTCGGTCGTGCCGGAGGACGTGAAACGCCTCGGCTTGAAAGACCAGTCCGGTGCCCTCGTGCGCTACGTGAAACCCGGCGGCCCGGCCGACTCGGCGGGGCTCAAGGTGGACGACGTGATCGTCGGCTTCGACGGGGATGCGATGCCCGGTCCGGAGAAGCTCCGCTGGGTGGCGAGCCTGGCTGGAGTCGGCAAGCCTGCCAAAGTCCGGGTCGTCCGCGGCAAGCGCACGTTCGCCCTCAAGCTCACATTGGGGGAGCTCCCGGCCCATCCAGCGCCTTCCGAACATGACGATAATCCCTTTGTATTCCCGTAACTTGACGCCAGGCCCGCATTCCAGCTGGGGATCGAAGGGCGGTTTTCGGCGTACACTATCGGGTGATGCCCTCACCCGAGTCCCGCTGCGACCCTGCGGCCGCCAGCGACCGGGAGTCGTCGCCCCGGGTCGTCCAGACCCCCGTGGCGCCGCCCGATAGCGGCCGACCGGTCGGAGAACGCGCGGCAAATGGGCCTGATCGCGCTGTCATGGGGGTGAATAGCAGCGCCACGCGGGCGTCCAACCGGAAGGCCCGAAAGGCTGAAGCGGAGCAGGATCGTGCCCTCATTGAACAAGCCCGGAACGGCGACCGGAAAGCATTCCGGCAGCTCGTGGAGCGCCACCAGCGGCGGGCGTTCGCGATTGCCCTGGGGCTGGTGCGCGACGAGAACGACGCCCGGGACATCGTCCAGGAGGCGTTCCTGCGCGTCTACCGCGGCCTGGATTCCTTCCGCGGCGGCTCGAGCTTCTTCACCTGGCTCTACCGCATCGTCACGAACCTCTCGATCGATCTCATGCGCAAGCCGGCTCGCCGAGAGTCCGCGTTGGACGAGACGCGGGAGCTCGACGAAACGAACATTCCGCTGCTCGCGCGCATCGACGGCGCCGACCCTGTCGACGCCGTCCGCCGTCGGCAGATCTCCGAGCGCATCCAGGCCTCCCTCGAGGCGCTGCCGCCGTATCACCGGGGGGTCATCCTGATGCGCGAGATCGAGGGCATGAGCTACGAGGAAATGGCCAACGCCATGGGCGTTTCCAAGGGAACGATCATGAGCCGCCTGTTCCACGCCAGACAGAAGCTGCAGCGGGCGCTCGCCGACTGCTACGAGGAGCAGCTGGGCCCGCTGCCCGCCAAATCGAGCCGGAAGCGAGGTGGCGGATGAGCGCGCCGATGGACGACCGTCTGATGCTGCTCTACGACGACGAGCTGGGCGCCGACGAGGCTGCTCTGCTTGAACAGCGTCTGGCCGACGACCCCGATAGCGCGGCCGTGCTCCGCGGTCTCGAGCAGGTCGGCAGTCTGCTGCGCGAGGCGGCGGAAGATCAGGGAGCCGCCGCGGACGACATCGTGATTGGCGTGCTGGCGTGCATCGACGCCGAGGAGTCCGCAGAAGCCACAGGCTCGCTGGAGACGCCGGACGACTCCGGCAGCCGCGGGGAGTCGAATGTGACGCCGTTGCCGCGGCGCTGGCGGCACGCCGTGCCGGCTTTCGCCGGGGTGCTCGCTCTGGCCGCCGCGGCTGTGCTGGTCTTCCAGTCCGGCGTTCTGTCGCATCACCCCGCGGGTCCCGATCGCGCCAGCACCCAGGCCATGCAGCCGCAGCAGGCCGCGAAGCGCGAGTCTCCCGCCCTGCCTGTCGCCCAACCCGCTGTGGCCGATAGTCCGCCGCCGGTGGCCATCGAGACGGTCGACTTCGGCTCGCACGATGGGGCAATTTTCATGGTGTCGGCCGGGCAGGATTCGACCCCGGTCGTCTGGCTGACGGATGAACCCGCCGATCAAGGCGGTAGGACAAAACCGCTATGAGACGCTCTTTCGTCGCGCTGGTCGCTGCACTGGCGCTTTCCGTGGCAGCTCTGCCGGCGAGCGCGCAGGGCAAGGGGAAAGCCCCGCCCGCGAAGGCGCACAAGCACGCGGCTAGATCCGCGAAGTATGCCGCCGAAGTGATGGTGCTGCACGCTACCAACTCGAAGAAGGGCATCGACAAGCGCATCGGCGACATGCCGGAGCTGAAGAAGCCGCCATTTTCGTCCTACGACAGCTATCAGCTTCTGACCCGCGCCCGGCTTCCGCTGGACAAGGGGCAGGCGAAGACCATCAAGCTGCCGAACGGGCGCGTGCTGCGCACCAAGCTGCTCGACATCCTGCCGAAGGACTACCTGCGCATCTCCGCCAGCATCAACCAGCCCAAGGGCAAGACCTTCCTGCCTCTCCTCGAGGTCAAGGCGAAGGTAGGTCAGGCCTTTATCGTGGCTGGCCAGAGCTACAAGGGCGGGATCCTCGTCCTCGTGATCCGCGTCGTCAATCGCTAGCCGGGCCGGGCTCGTCGTCGCTGCAGTCCGGTTGGGCCTGCAGCGTCATGCTGAAGACCGTTCCGCTGCCGGGCGTGCTGGTCGCGCCGAGCGTCCCGCCGTGCGACGCGAGGATGTCGCGCACGATGGACAGTCCCAGTCCGGTGCCCCGGCCGTCCGTCTTGGTCGTGAAAAACGGCTCGAATATCTGTTCGAGCACCTCGGCGTGCATGCCGATGCCCTGGTCCTCGATCTCGACTAGCACGGCGTCGCCCCCGGGAAGCAGCCGCGTCCGCACGGCGAGCTCACCGCCGTTGTCGAGCATTGCGTGGGCCGCATTGGTGAACAAGTTGACGAACACCTGGGTCAGCTGTCCCGCGACGCCTCGAACGGGTGGTAGCGTTGCGGCGAAATCGCGGCGGACCTGGACCTCGCTCCCGGCAAACTCGTGCTCGCAGAACACGAGCGCCTTGTCGATGACTTCGTGCAGAGTAACCGGTCCGGGCACCTCCACCGACGGGCGCGCGTAGGCGACCAGATCGTGCGAGAACTTCAGGATCCGCTCGGCGGATTCGCCGATCCGGCGCAGGCGTTCCACGTCGTCGTCGGTCTCGCGCGCCAGGGCTCGCTTCCGGAGGAAGTCGGAGTGGGCGACGATCGAGGTGAGGGGATTGTTCAGCTCGTGCACCACGCCCGCCACGAGCTGCCCGAGGGATGCCAGCTTCTCGGCCTGGATCACCTGGGCCTGCAGCCGGCGGAGCTCGTCGGAGGATTGCCGACTGCTCTGATGGTGCTGGGATCGGTGGAGGGCTGCGTCGAGCACATCGGCCACGCGACGCGCGATGTTCGACGCTGCGGACGACGACGCCAGCATCTCTACGTCGTTGCTGGCGACGTGGAACGTCGAAGTGCCACGATCGTGAGCGAGCGGAAGCACCACTTCCCGCGCGAACCCCGGGAACAGCCGGGTCGGGTCGGAGTCCTGGCCCGCCTGGGTGCCCGGCGGGAGGCGTCGTTCGATCACCGGCTTGCCGCTGCCGGAATCGACGACGCAGGCACCGATAGCGCACGTGGGCAGCAGGAGCGAGCCTGCTTCCACGCACGCGCGGGCCAGCGCGTCGTGGGCTTCGTCGATGCGGAGGCGGCAGGACAGGTCGAGCAGCTCGTCGAGCCAACGGTCCGCGGGGTTGGCGACCACGGCGGGTCGGCGCTCCGACCCCACCGGCTCCAGCTCGCGGAGATCCGAACTGCGTCCGGTCGGCAGGCTCGACGGGTGGTCGTCGTTCGCGCGCCCGCTCACCGGGGCACCTCCTTCGGGCCGGAATCCTCGGCCGCCTTGTCCAGATCGAGGATCTTGGCGGCTCCGACGTAGCTCTTGGTCTCGTAGCGCGTGATCTTGCCGACCTTGCGTACGATTTCGGCCATGCGTTCGGACTCGCTGATGATCACCGTCGCCGCGTTCTGGAGCTGCGGGTTGTCCTCCAGGTTGCGCCGGAGCAGCTCGGCATAGCCGATGACGCTCGTGAGAGGCTGGTTGAGCTCGTGCGCCGCGGCTCCGGCCAGTTCAGCGACGATGGCCTGCTTCTCCCTCGCGCGCAGCTCGTCCTGGGCCTTCATCAGGCGCGCCTCCATCCGCAGCTTCTCGCGGATGTCCGTGAAGACGCCGACCGAGCCGACGGGACGGTCGCCATCCATGATCAACGCTGCCGAGAGGGTCACCGGGAGCAGGTCGCCGCCGGAGCTGACCATGTCGACGCGGTAGTCCTTCAGGCGCCCGGGGCCGTAGAGTTCCGGGTCGCGGATGCGCCGCATCACCGAGTGGGCGATTCCCTCGGGGTACAGCTTCTCCACCGACAACCTGCCGACGACCTCGCGCGCCGAGTAGCCGAACATGCGGCTGGCAGCGCGGTTGAACAGCAGCACCGTGCCCGTCAGATCCGCCGACACGATGCCGTCGACCGAGCTGTCGATGACGCGCTCCAGAAACTCCTTGGTCTGCTTCAGCTCGATGGCGGTCTTCCGCTCGCGCGTCACGTCCCGGAAGCTGAACAGGACGGCGTTTTCCTCGTGCAGAACCGAGCTGAAGCTCACGCTGATGATGATCGGCTCGCCGCGGGCCGTGTTGACCTGGAAGTCGACGCCGCGCGGATATACGCCTTCCGTGAAGCCGCGAAGCAGGCGCTGGGCGCGCTGTCGTTCATTCTCGACGAGCAGCTCATCGAGCTTCATGCCCATGAAGTCGGTTTCGCTGAAGCCCGTGATCTCGCGGGCGCGGGGGTTGGCGAAGAGCACGTGCCCCTCCCGGTTGACGACCACCATGCCGTCGGCCGCGCTCTCGAAAAAATCCGCGTAGCGCTGGAACAGCTGGACTCGCCGCTCCGCTTCGACGCGCGCGAACGTGCTCTGTTGCGTCTCGTCGCGCAGCGACTGCAGGATGCGCGCGTTGCGCAGCGCGATCGCCGTGGCGTTGGCGACGGTATGCACGAGCTCCATCTCGTGGTCAGCGAAAGGTGCAGCATGACGTGCGCGCAGGAAGATCACGCCCATCGGCCTCTGCTCGTTGATGATAGGGACCAGGGCGAGCGAGACGAACTCCAGCGGTGGCTCGTGCTGCCGCGCGACCTCGAGCAGTGGGTGGCGGCTGGCGTCGCGGATCACCAGCGTGTGGCCGGTGTGCAGCACCTCGCGGATCTCCGGGTACTTGGCCAGATCGATGGGCAGGTCCCTGAGTTGCTCGTCATCGCTCGTGGCCACCACGAAGCCGACGTTGCCGGGCTCGTCGGCCAACACGATGCTGCAACGATCGACGTGGGCTACGTCGGCGACGCGCTGCACCACGGTGAACAGGATGTCGCGCATGTCCAGGCTCGAGGCCAGGGCCTGGGTCATCTCGAGCACCGTCCGCGAGTCCCGTTCGCGTCGGCTCAGCCGGTCGACGTACTCGCGGATCCGCATCTGTCCGCGGATGCGGGCGATCAGCTCGGCCGGTCGGAACGGCTTGTGGACGTAGTCGTCCGCACCGGACGAGAACACCCTCTGGATCTCGTCGTCCGAGTCCAGTGCGGTCAGGACCACGACCGGCACGTCCGCCAGGTGGGGGCGCGCGCGGATGTGTCGAAGCACGGCGTACCCGTCGGGGGCCGGCATCACCAGGTCGAGCAACACGACCGCCGGGACCGAGTTTTCCAGCCAGGCCAGTGCCTCGCCGCCGCTGCCTACCGTCACGCACCGGAGGCCGGCGCCGGCAAGGGTCTGGCCGAGGACATGACGACTGACGGCATCGTCGTCGGCGACCAGGATTGATCCTGCTGGATCCACGGTAGTTTGATCCTAGCCACGAAGGCCTATCCGGCGCAAACCGTGCGCCATCGGGCCCCGTCGTTGCGATCCAGGCATCGGAAGTGTTGCGCAGCGCGCTCTGGAAGGGCACGCTCCGGCTCGCGATGCCGGGGCCGGGGCGCCTGCCGAATCTCAGCGATCTGACAGCGTTCGCCAGGCTCTTCGAGTTCCGCACGGTCTCGCGCTGGGTTGGGCTGGGGCTTGCGATCGGTATCGTGGCAGGGCTCGGGGCGGGTGCCTTCTTCCTCGGGATGCAGTGGATCCATCACGTGGTCCTGGCGGGTTGGGGAAACCTGCCGCCGCTCGAGCCCCGCGGCGAGCATTCGCTGTTCGAGACCCGCATCGACGGTCCTGTCCGCCGCTGGGTCCTGGTGCTCGCGCCGGCAGTGGGCGGGCTCATCTCGGGTCTGCTCGTCTTCACTTTCGCTCCTGAAGCGGAAGGTCACGGCACCGACTCCATCGTCGAGGCGTTCCACCGTCACGCGGGTCGCATCCGTGCGCGGGTGCCGGTGATCAAGACCCTGGCGTCGGTCGTGCTGATCGGTACCGGCGGCAGTGCCGGGCGCGAGGGGCCGATCGCCCAGATCGGTGCCGGCTTCGGTTCGCTGATTGCCGCGCCGCTGAGGCTGACGGATCGCGAACGCCGTTTGATGCTGATTGCGGGTGCTGCCGGCGGCATCGGTGCGATCTTCCGCACGCCGCTCGGAGCGGCGCTGTTCCTGGTCGAAGTGCTGTACCGCGACGACTTCGAGGTCGACGCGCTGGTGCCGGCGGTGATGAGCTCCGTCGTCGCGTACTCGGTGTTCACGATGCTGTTCCCCTCGGCGGGGACCATCTTCGCGACCGAGGGCGAGTACGTGTTCGATCCGCGGGCGCTGCCCTTGTATCTGCTGATGGCGATCGGCGCGTCGCTGGTGGGCGTCCTGTACATCAAGGTCTTCTACGGTGTGCGCGACCGCGTGTTCCACAAGATCCCCATTCCGCTCGCGCTCAAACCGATGCTCGGTGGTCTCGGTGTCGGGCTCCTGGCGCTGGTCGCACCGCAGGCGCTGGGCGCCGGCTACGGATGGCTTCAGGAAGCGCTTCTGCCGAGCAAGGGAGTCCTGCCGCTCGGCTGGGCAGGCGCAGCAGTGCTCGTGGGAATCGCACTCACCAAGGTGCTCACGACTTCGCTCAGCATCTCGTCCGGGGGATCCGGCGGGGTTTTCGGTCCGTCGGTGGTCATCGGCGGGATGGTCGGCGGCGCGTTCGGCGTTGCCTTCCACCAGCTGACGCCGACGGTGGTGCCGCAGCCCGGGGCTTTCGTGATCGTCGGCATGGCCTGCTTCTTCGGTGGGGTTGCGCACGTGCCGGTGTCGTCGCTGGTCATGGCGAGCGAAATGACGGGCAGCTACGACCTACTGGTCCCCCTGATGCTGGCCGAGGCGGTGACGTTCGTGATGGTGCGGCGCTGGACCCTGTACGAAAAGCAGGTTCCGACGCGGCGGGATTCGCCCGCCCATGGCGGTGAATACGTGCTCGACCTCCTGCAGGACATCCGCGTGAGCGACGTCTACGAACGCGATCCGGACGTGAGGCTCGTGCGCGCTTCCGATCCGCTCGAACAGCTCCTTCACCACGCTTCAGAGAGCACCCAGGCGGTGTTCCCGATCGTGACGCCCGAAAACCAGATCCAGGGTCTGGTGACGCTCGATACGCTGCGCGCGTTCTTCTTCGACGAGGACATCGGGCAGCTGGCGATCGCCGCCGACTGCGAGATGCCGTTCGTCGCGGTGGCGGAGTCCGACACGATGGGCACGGCGCTCGAGCGCTTTGCCTCGTCCCACTACCCGCAGCTGCCCGTGGTGCACGACGATGATCCCCAGCGGATCCTGGGGCTCTTGAGCTATGAGGATCTGCTGCAGTCCTACAGCCAGGAGTTGATGCGGCGCCGGCAGCCGGTGATGCCCCGGCTGCCCTAGCTAGCCGCTGCCGTCCCTCCCGCCGCTTCCGCCCGGGGGCTCTGCCGGGCCGGTGCCGGGTGGCTGTAGCGGGTGGACTCGCGTCGCGTCCGCCTGTTGTTGTGGTGGAGGCTCTCCGGGCCTAGCAACCGCAGCGGGCTGGGCCGGGGCGCCTGCCGTTCCCGCGGCCATGCCGGGGTCGATGTTCGCGAGCGCTGTGGGCGGCACGGGTTGCCCAGCGCGGTAGTTCGCGGGCGGTCCCGCCGGGGCCTCGGGCGGCGCGCCGCTGGCGGCTTCGAGCGCGCGCTTCTTGACGATCGGAAAACCGACCGCGAACACGAGGATGGTCGTGAACACGCAGGCGAACACGACTACGGGCAGGTTTTCCGTGCCCTTGATGCCGGCGGCGACCGGGAGCGTGGCGAGCACGCCCGCCGCCATGCCGCGCGGCATCGAGACCGCAGCCATGCGCTTCTGGTCCGCATCCAGATCGCTCGCGAGGGTCGCCAGATAGACGCTGGGGATGCGCGCGCCGAAAAGCACCGCCCCGAACAGGATCCCCAGCACGATCAGCGAGAACGGCGGCCCCAGCATTGCGCCGATAAACACGAAGAAGAACGACTTGATGATGAACGCCATCTGGCGGTGGAAGCCGCGCACACTGGTGTCGAGCTCCACCTCGATGGCGAGGCCGATCTTCCTCGACAGGGAAGGCGCGTTGCCGAGTATTACCGCGACGGCGAGGATGCCCATGGCCGCGCTGCCGCCCGCCCGATCGATGAGCACGTACAGGATCAAGAGGACCGAAAGCGTGATCGGATAGGCATGCTCGCTGTTCTCGAGGAACCTGAGGAACAGCAGCCAGACGAGCCCTGCTACCAGGCCGATCGCAAGCCCGATGCCGAACGACCTGAGCAGGCTGACCACCGGGCCCGCAGCCCCACCCGTCCCGTGCACCATCACGTCGACCAGTGCGCTGGTCCCGACGACGCATAGCGCGTCGGTGAGGGCCGACTCGAGGTTGACCAGGTTCGCGAGCTTGGGCTCCACGCGCGCCTGCGACATGGCAGGCATGATGATGATCGAGCTCGAGCCACCGAGAATGGCGCCGAGCATCCAGCCGTGCATCCAGGTCCAGGTGTCCGGCAGCCAGCCGACCAGCGCCGCCAGCATGCTCAGGACCGCGATTGCGGAGGTCGAGAGCGCGAAGCTCGATAGCGCGAGCAGGCTGGAGCGCGGCGCGGCCCGCGACAGCTCCGGGATCTTGAGCGCCGTGCCGCCTTCGAACAGCACGACCACGAGGGTGATTGCGGCGAAGTAGGGCGCGATCGCGTTGAGCTGCGGACGCGTGACCAGGCCGCTCACGGGCCCCAGCAGGATGCCGGCGAGGATCAGCCACACCACGTCCGGGATGTTGGTGCGCTGGAAGATGATCTCGCCCAGTGCACCGATCAGGAAAATGCCGGCGACGGCGAGCAGGAATACCGCGACGCTGTTCATGGCGTAGGGGCGACTCTAGTCCAGCCCGGCGCGATTGTGGAACAACGCGACGCGCCGGCCTCGCCGAGCCCGGACTTCCAGCTATCCGCAGCTGCCGTTCGACAGACAGCGCTGTCCCGCCGCGCAGGTCTTGCTGCCACACGTGCAGACGCCGTTCGAACACGTTCCGGCGCTTCCCGCGTTGCAGCCCGGGTTGCCCGAGCAAACACAGCTGTTGGAGCTGCAGCTGAAGCCCGCGGGGCATTTCCGCCCGCAGGCGCCGCAGTTGGCCGCATCGTTCGAGAGGTTCTTGCAGCCGCCGCTCTGGCAGCAGACCTGACCGGAGCCACATGCGCCGCCGCCGTTGCACCGGCAATTCCTGAGCGCACCCAGTGTCCCGACCCAGTGACACGTCTCGCCGGGCTTGCAGGTGATCTTGCCGCCGAAGTTGTTGATGTCGCACCGGCAGACGCTTCCGCCCACGCAGCTGCCGCTGGATTGACACTGCGAGCTCGAGTTGCATCCGCAGACGTCGTTGCCGCAGGAAAAGCCCTGTGCGCTGCAGCTGTTGCTGCAGCTACCGCAGTTCGCGTCGTTCGACCCCACCTCGCAGCCGTCGTCCGCCGTCGGTGCGGAAGGCTGGGAACAGTTGACATGACCCGGCTTGCAGGTCGAATCGCAGATGCCCGCGTTGCAGGACAGGCCGGCGACGTTGGCGCTCGAGCACTTCCGCCCGCAGCCGCCGCAGTTGAGCGGGTCGCCGCTGACGTCGGTTTCGCAGCCGTTCGCGGCGTTGCCGTCACAATCGCCCTTGCCGCTGGGGCACGCAGTGCATGTGGTGCTGTTGCAGTATTGCGACCCGCTGCAGGCATTGCTGCAGCTGCCGCAGTGCTGGCTGTTGTTGGTGGTGACCGTCTCGCAACCGTCGTCCGTGCTCGGAGAAGCCGGCTGGACGCAGTTGCCGTGCCCCGCGTTGCACGTCGAGTCGCACGCACCGCCGGCGCAGGATCGAGTGGCGACGTTCGTGCTCGAGCACTTCCGTCCGCAGACACCGCAGTTGTCCGGGTCGGTGTTGACGTTGGTCTCGCAACCGTCGTCGCCGGCGGGCTGCGTGGGCTGCGTGCAGTTATTGTACCCGGCTTGGCAAAATGAATCGCACTTGCCCAGCGAACACGAGCGCGTCGAGACATGGGTTCCCGCGCATTTGCGTCCGCAGGCGCCGCAGTTGTCGGGGTCGAACGACACCGGCGTCTCGCAACCGTTGTCCGCGGCGGGAGCCGTGGGCGTCGAGCAGTCACCGTAGCCGGAGATGCAGACCGGCTTGCACGTGCCACCGGTGCAGCCGAGTGTCTGCACGTTGGACGCCGCGCAGATGCGCCCACAGGCGCCGCAGTTGCCCGGACTGTTGCCGAGATTTGTCTCGCAGCCGTTGTCGGCGGTCGGAGCATAGGGCTGGGTGCAGTTGCCCCATCCAGCGGCGCACGTCGAGTCGCAACGGCCCGCCGAGCACGAGGCCGTTCCGATGTGGCTCGTGGAACACTTCCGGCCGCAAGCGCCGCAGTTATTGGGGCTCGCGCCCAGGTTGGTCTCGCAGCCGTTGTCCGCCGTGGGAGCAGTGGGCGAGTTGCAGTCGCCATAGCCCGGGCTGCAGCTCGAGCTGCAGACGCCGCCGCTGCACGACTCCGAGGTCGCGTGATTGGTCGAGCAGGCCCGCTTGCAGGCGCCGCAGTTCTGGGCGTCGATGAGCAGGTTGGTCTCGCAACCGTTTGCGGCCAGGCCGTCGCAGTCCGCGTACCCGGATTTGCAGCTTGCGATTGCGCATTTGCCCGCCGAGTTGCACGTGCCCGTCGCGTTGGTGAGCGTGCAGGAGTTCCCGCAGAAGCCGCAGTTCGGCACCTTCGTGAGATCGGCTTCGCAGACCGTGCCCGGGTTTCCGTCGCACTCCGCCGTGCCGGACGGGCAGGTATTCGTCTTGCAGGCTCCGGCCGTACACGTCTCGTTCGTGGCGCAGCTGTTGCTGCACGAGCCGCAGTGCTGGGGGTCGGTGTCGGTCTTGCTTTCGCAGCCGTCGACCGGGTCGGAGTTGCAGTCCTCGTAGTTCGCAGCGCACGAGCCGACTGCGCACGCCTTGGCCGCGCAGCTTGCGGTGGCGTTGGGTTCGACACACGCGGTCCCGCAGGCGCCGCAGTTGGCGGTGTCCGTCTGCAGGTCCGTCTCGCAGCCATCCGACGGGTCGCTGTTGCAGTCCGCAAAGCCGGCGTCACAGCTCGCGATCGCGCATTTTCCCGTCGAGTCGCAGCTGGGCGTGGCGTGCTGGATGCTGCACGGTGAACAGCTCGGCGACGCGCAGCCGAACGTGGAGTTCGTTTCCAGCACGCACGAGGTCCCGCAGAGTTTCGTGCCAAGCCCGCAGACCGGTCCGTCGGGAGGCGCGTCGGACGGTGCGTCGGACGGTGCGTCCGTGCCGCCGTCCGTGCCACCGGCGGACACGTCGGCGCCACCCCCGCCTGCGGCTCCATCGACGAGGGCCGCGTCTCCGTTCGCGCCGCCGTTGCCGATGGTGAAGCTGTCGAAGTTCTGTGTGCAGCCGACCGCGAGTCCGAGGCCGAGAGCGAGCGCGATTGCAATGCGTCGCATCAGAAGCTCCCTCGGAGCGAAACCGATCCTGGTCCCGCCCGCAGCTCCAGCCGCTTTGCCGTGTCCTGGCGAGGCGACGATTGCTTCAAGTCTATCACGAACAGGGCGACTCCTGCACCCAGTCCCACGAGCCCGACACCGAGACCGACGTTGGCGATGGTCTGCTGGGTCTTGCCCTTGTCGATGTCCCCGGCCTGTGCGGGCGAGCAGACGTGGCCTTTGCACGTAGCGTCGAGATGGTTGTAGGTCGAATGTGACATCGCTCCGGCGATCGCGAAGGTCGCGAGCCCGACGACGCCGACGCCGCCCGCGATGTAGGCGTAGCGGCGCAACGGGTGTTTGCGCTCGGTGCCGGTATCGCCGGGAGCGGACGTGTCGGGCGCTGCGGCGTGGTGCACGGGAGGTGGCAGCGGAGCGCTGGTGTTCTCCATGTCCTTCGAGACGTCGAACTTGACGCGCGTCACCTGGCCGACGCTCGCGGTGACGGTGCGCCAGGCGCGACGGCCTCCGGTCACGCGCGCGGTCACGTCCACCGAGCCCGGCTTGACGGCGATGGCGTGCCAGCGCGCGTGCGGGACCTCGCGCGAGCCCACGTAGAGCGTCACCGCCGAGGGGTCCCCCTTTATTTCCACGGAGATCGCCGCCACATTCTTCAGCGTGCTCTTCTTCTCGGCCTCGGCCGACTCGGCGGCAGTGGCGTATCGCGGGAGCTTGACCGCGAGCTTGCCGGCTTCGTCCTGTGTGAGGGCGAACTCCTCGTAAGCGTGGCCGTACTCGCCTGCCTCGCGCAGGGCGCGGGCGAACATCATGTGGGAATTGGGGCTGGCGACGACCTGGTACGAGGCATTGAAGTCCCGCGCCGCGTGGGCGTAGTCGCCCGCCTTGTACTCCTTGACCGCCTGTTCATAGCGGGATTGTGCCCGGGACTTTTCGGCGGGGGAGGCGGTTTCGGGGTTGGCGCCGGTCGCGTGCGCCAGTGTCGGCACCAGGAGTAACGAGAGCCCGCATGCCGCACGCGATACGCAGCGAACGACCCGGGAACGGGGGCAAGCCATCCCGGGTATCCTACCACGCTCGACCGCCTGGCCGATCCTGGCTTTGCGTCGTTCGGGCCGCTATAACGAGACGCTGGTGACCAGGACGCCCCCAGAGCCGCCCGACGAGAAACTTGACGAGCTGGATGACGAGGCGATTGTTGCCCAGCAATCTGCGGCGCATGCGCCCCAGCGTCGAGCCCAGGTCAAGGTCGAAAGCCGCAGTATCGTCGTCGCCGACGACGATACGGAGGCGACCCGCCAGCTCGAGGTCTACACCGAGGGTAGCTCGGATCCGACGCTGGTCGTGCGGGACCGGGAGCGCCGCGCACTAGCGCAGGCGGTCCAGGATCTGCCCTCGAGCCAGGCTGGAAGGAAGTCGCGCGTCGCGCTCGCAATCTGGGGCGCTGCGGGGCTTCTGGCTTTCGGTCTAGGGGCTGTTCTCGCGACGGTGCGTAGTGGGGGCTCGACCTCGGTTGTCAAGGTGTCGCCGGCGGCCAGTGCAGCCCCGCAACAGCGTCTGGCCGTCAGCCCCCCGGCTGCTACCCAGGCCACGCCGGGCGACGCGGCCGCCCCGTCGGCATCCGCGGCCGCCCCGTCGGCATCCGCGGCCGAACCTTCGCTGGATCTGGATCAGCTACCGGTCGAGCGGAAGCACAAGGCCAAGGCGCTCCCTGTGCGTCCGAAGCATGCAGCCCCGAAGCCGGCAGCGCCTGCCACCGCCCCCGCGAACGGCGGCATCCCTTCCGGGATCTGAGCCAGGCACGCCCAGGGTAGCGAAGCGCGCTCATTGGGTCTAGGCTCGCGGCGCTTTCCGGGGAGGGCTTTGCCATGCGCGTCTCCACCGCGTCCGTGTTCGTCTCCATCCTTGTCCTGGCGCCATGCGCCGCACTCGTCTCCACCACCACGCCCGCCCGGGCGGCGGCCAGAGGCGGCGCGTACCGTGTCGGGATGCACCTGCGCGCCCAGGACGATTGCACCATCCAGGGCTACGCCGTGAAGAAAGGCGTCGTGCTGACCGTGCTGTCCGTGCAGCGCGACGACGACGTCAAGGAAGTTGCGCTCGATCTGGGCTTCCGGGGCATGACCATCCGGGGGGTCGACGTGGGCACGATCGCCAGCCACTTCAAGCGCGCGTGATCGAAGCAGCGAGCGGCCGTCGGGTCGCGCTGTTCCACAATCGCCCCCGCTGACCTAGGCTGGCCTACGTGGATCTCCGCAGGTTGCCCAGGGTGGACCGCGTCGTCGCGGCTCCGGCGCTCGCTCCCTTCCGCGCGGCGCTGGGCACGCGCACGGTGACCGGCATCGCCCGCGCCGTCATCGCCGGATTCCGCGAACAGGTTCGCGCCGGACAGTCGGCGCCGCCGGAGGCCGAGGTGGTCGAGGCGGTGCTCGGTGTCGCCCGGCGACGGCTAGGGCAGCGCCTCGAAGCGGTGATCAACGCGACCGGTGTGCTTCTGCATACGAACCTGGGGCGGGCGCCGCTGCCCGCGGCCTCGATCGAGCGGATGCTCGAGGTGGCGCGCGGCTACTGTGCGCTCGAGTTCGACCTGGAGCTCGGGGCGCGGTCGCGGCGTGGTGCTGCCATCGACGCGCGGATCGCGGAGCTCGTTGGAGCGGGCGCCGCTCTGGTGGTGAACAACAACGCTGCGGCCGTGCTGCTGGCGCTCGGCGCGCTGGCTTCCGGTCGCGAGGTCGTGGTCTCGCGCGGCGAGCTGGTCGAAATCGGCGGAGGGTTCCGCATCCCCGACGTCCTGCAGCGCTCCGGCGCCCGGCTGGTCGAGGTCGGGACCACCAACCGCACTCGTGTCGAGGACTACGTGGCGGCGTTCTCCGATCGCACAGCCGGCGTGCTCAGGGTGCACCCGAGCAACTTCACGATGCGCGGGTTCGCGGAACGACCGCCGCTCTCCCGACTCGCGACCGCCGCGCACGATCACGGGTTGACCCTGATCAAGGATCTCGGCGGGGGACTGGTCACCGACCTTCCGGAATCGATTGCCGCGCCGGCGCGCGATGAAGAACCCAGCGTAGAACGATGCCTGCGCGCTGGCGCCGACCTGGTGTGCTTCAGCCTGGACAAGCTCTTCGGCGGCCCGCAGGGTGGGGTGGTGGTCGGGACGGCCGAGCTCGTGGACCGTCTCCGGGGTGACCCGTTGGCCCGAGCGCTTCGCGTCGGGAAGTCCACGCTGGCTGCGCTGGAGCCGGTGGTGGACGCCTACGCGCGCGGGGACATCGAGAGCATTCCGCTGCATGCGATGCTGCGGGCTCCGCTGGGGCGGTTGAGGGAGAGGGTCGAGGGTTGGCAGAGCGAGCTCGGCGCGGCAGCGCGCCACACGCGCGTCGTGGACAGCGATGCGACGGTGGGTGGCGGCACCCTGGCTGGAGCCGTGCTACCGTCGGTCGCGCTGGAAATAGCCTCCGGCTCGCCCGACACGCTCGCGCGCGAGCTTCGCATGGCTCGACCCGCCATTGTCGGAAGGGTGTCGGGAGGAGCTCTTCTGCTGGATGCCCGGACCATCCTGCCCGCGCAGGATCAGGCGATCGTAGCTGCCCTCCGCCAGGTGTTGTCGGAGTGACGCAGGGCTGCGGCGCTCGAACGGGGCCGCCCGCCGTAGTAGAGTAATACCCATGCTTCGCTTGTCCTGGCTTGTTCTACTGCTCTGTTGGGGGGTGGTCGCGTGCAGCATCAACACGGAGGCGACCGGTACCGGGTCGGACCCCGATGCAGGCGCGGCCGGCGGGATGGGAGGAACGGGCGGAGGCGCAGCGGGCAGCGGAGGCGGCTCGGACTGCTTCCCCACGCAGGCCCAGAAGTTCTGCGGTGGCCAGAGCTGCCCGGACAAGAGCGACCCCTCGCACGGCTGCGCGACGACCTCGTGTGCCCCGTGCTCCGTGCCCAACGCGATCGCCGATTGCGCGTCCGACGGCAGCTGTGACGTGCAGAGCTGCAACCCCGGATTCAGCGACTGCGACGGCGCTGCCAGCGACGGCTGCGAGGTCAACACCGACGCCGACCCGCACAACTGCGGGGGGTGCGGTCAGGACTGCTTCACGCCGGGAGATTCCACGAATTGGGACTGTATCTCGGGTGTCTGCAAGGTTTCCAAGTGTCCGCTGGGTCGCGGCGACTGCAACCAGGACCCCACCGACAAGTGCGAGATCGACCTCACGTCGGACCCCGACAACTGCAGCTTCTGCGGAGGCATCTGTGCCGCCACCGTGCAACACGCCACGCCCTCGTGCACGGCCGGAAAGTGCGGCTACTCCAAGTGCGATCCGGGCTGGGCCGACTGCGACGGGAATCGGGTCAACGGATGTGAGCAGGACGTCGCTACGGACCCGACACACTGCGGCAGCTGCAATACCGTGTGCAACACGACGAACGGCAAGGCGGCCTGCGTTGCAGGGCAGTGCGCGATCACCTGCAATCCCGGCTTCGGCAACTGCAACGGCCTCGCCAGCGACGGCTGCGAGACCAACCTGAACACGAACACGAGTCACTGTGGTACTTGCCCGACCGCATGCAGCACGAACCATGCGACTCCGACGTGCAGCAGCGGAACGTGCGTGCTGACCTGCCAGGGCAGCTGGCGCGACTGCAACAAGAAGGTGTCCGACGGCTGTGAAGCCAACCTGAACACCAACCGGAACCACTGTGGCAGTTGCGCGAAAGCATGCAGCACGAACCATGCGACTCCGACGTGCAGCGGCGGGCTATGTGTGCTCTCCTGCAAGGGAGCCTATCGTGACTGCAACGGGAACGAGCCCGACGGTTGCGAGGTCAACTCGGCCACGGACGTGAACCACTGTGGCGGCTGCGCGTCTTCGTGCAGCGGCAATCACGGTACCCCGTCCTGCAGCGGTAGCAGTTGCAGCATCCAGTGCAGCAGCGGCTACGGCAATTGCGACGGCAATCCCAGCAACGGCTGCGAGACGAACACGACGAACAGTACGAACCACTGCGGCGCCTGCGGCTACAAGTGCGGCAGCCACGTGCAGAACGCCAGCGGCGTCGCCTGTTCGGGCAGCGCGTGCACGTACACCGGCTCCTGCAGCAGCGGTTTCGGGGATTGCACAGGAGGCAAGGCCGACGGCTGCGAGACG
>Ga0114931_10000752_pt1 | contig 40312 bp, 38 predicted proteins | sample 2SBtaG_FD_89579 | JGI IMG/M metagenome (GOLD analysis project Ga0114931, IMG submission 89579) | Deep subsurface microbial communities from Kolumbo volcano to uncover new lineages of life (NeLLi) - 2SBTROV14_V59a metaG | ecosystem: Environmental > Aquatic > Marine > Volcanic | place: Kolumbo... | reverse complement strand
TCCTGAGGTGATCCAAGCAAGAGCTCCCAACAGAAGATAAAAGAGTGCAGCAAGACCGGCAATCACAAAGAAGGCACGGATGGCAAAGGTCAAGAGATCACCCAGACTGGGGATTTTGAAACCTAATTCACCAGTATTAATGGTTGTACACGTGGGTAGTTTCTCTTTTGCTGCTGCATATGATTCCACAAGACCACCATTAGCATCGTACTCAAGATTTGAACAGTTTGAGTATGGAGATTGTGCGTGCACTTCTGAAGATGCAAATAGAAGCAACCCAAAAAAAACAACAATAAATACTAATACTACCCCTGTTACTGATTTTATTGAATACATTTGCATGATGAATGAATTACATCCGATATTAGTCCCATGATACCCAAGTTTTCTCCCCGTTGTCAACAGCTATTTACAGCTCTTTGGCTCTATACTGCAAAGCTTCGGCAATATGTGTGGATTGTATCTCGTTGGAACCTGCTAAATCAGCGATAGTACGCGCTACTTTTATTGTCTTGAAGTAGGATCTTGCGGAAAGTGCGAGCTTTTCAACTGCACTGTTAATCATTTGTTTTGCGTTTTTGGAGAGTATGCAATATTTCTTGATATCAGACGATGACATTTCACTGTTAAAAAGATGTGTATCGTCACTAAATCGTTTTTCCTGAATGGTACGGGCATGTTTCACCCGCATTCGCACCGTTTCACTTGACTCACTCTCATATTCACCCGATAGTTCATTTATATCAACCGGCGGTACATCAATATGAAGATCAATACGATCAAGCAATGGGCCTGATAGTCGTTTTTTGTATCTAAGAATCATGCTGGGTGTACACTTACATGCTTTTTTTGGATGCCCCCTATACCCACACGGACAGGGGTTTGATGCGGCAAGGAGTAGAAACCGTGCCGGAAACGTCAATGTACCCGCAGCACGTGAGACTGTCACCACCCCATCTTCAAGTGGCTGTCGCATCGCCTCAAGTACGTTTCGAGGGAACTCGGGAAATTCGTCCAAAAATAATACGCCGCGATGCGCCATGGATATCTCTCCTGGCATTGGTGTAGTTCCCCCTCCAATGAGTCCAACCCGAGACGTCGTGTGATGCGGTGAACGAAACGGCCGAATCCCACGGAATATATCATTGGAAAGCTCCCCTACCACCGAGTATATCTTTGCAACTTCAAGCATTTCTGCCTGTTCCAATCGCGGCAGTATCGACGGCATGCTCCGAGAAAGGAGTGTTTTCCCCGCACCAGGAGTTCCTTTGAGATGGATATTATGAAAGCCTGCTGCAGCGATCTCGAGTGCGCGTTTTGCTTGCTCTTGCCCTTTTATCTGGGCAAAATTCTGTTGAAATACCATTTCTTTATCGTCAAGCTGAGCCGATGAAGATCGATGCTTTTTTATCAATGCTCGCCCGAGCAGATGATCAATAAGCTCTGGGAGATTTGACACCGCATATATGGTAATGTCTTCAAACATAGACGCTTCATCTCCATTCTCTTTTGGAATTATGACCTCAGGTATGCCTGACTCTTGCGCAAGGACAATCAAAGGAACAATGCCGTTTATTTTTCTCAACCTTCCTTCGAGGGAAAGTTCACCAAGAAACATCTTCTTTTCCAGTGCATCTTGTGGAATCATGCCTGACGCTGAAAGTATGCCGATTGCAATGGCAAGATCAAATGCCGATCCTGATTTGGGAACATCTGCAGGGGCCATATTTACCGTGATACGGGAATCAGGCATTTCATACCCAGTATTTGTGAGTGCCGTTCGAACACGCTCTTTTGATTCATCAACCGATTTGTTGGGGAGACCCACGATTGTAAAGGTAGGAAAACCTCGCCCTGCCACATCAACCTCGACTGTGACCAGTACACCATGAAGTCCGATTGTTGCACCAGCTAAAGCTTTCGCAAGCATAACATGTTGTGATTATCTTTTCTCCTTATTATTGCTGAGCGCTTGTCGATTCATCTTCAGGTGAACGCTTTTTGTAAACATAAATTGCAAGCATCACGCCAGCACCCCCCAGAAGAATGAGTAAGACTGCTCCAATCAAATACATTGGATTTCTTGCGGTGGTTGTCGTTGTTGCCTCTTTTTGAGTTCCGCTTGGCGCCATTGCAGCAGTTGGCGAAACTTCTGTCACCAGTGGAGAAATTTTCTGCTGTGGCACAAAACTTGGAGTAACATTTCTTCGAGGATTTGTTGTGGAACTTGCAAATTTGTATGGTTTAATTTTTTCTGCCTCAATAAATTCATTGTTATTTGCCAGAAATTGAGACGTACTTTGATATGAAACATTCTCCTTTTCTGCATTGGATGTAAATCTCAAAGAGTACTCTGTCGCCGGAATAAACTCAGATGTAATTCTGAAGTAGCCGTTATTATCTGCAGTCATCGAGTAAATCGGCGCTTCAGAAAAAGAGACATACACGCCAACCGTTGCATTTGGCATGATATTTCCCTCATTGTCGTATGCATATCCCTCGAGGTAGAGTGGGATTGGATTTACTACTCTCTCAACGGCCGTGGTTTCTTGCGCATGAACGATACCAACAAGCTTCTGCACCATGCTTTGTACCCAGGCAACCGCCCCATCAATGGATGGCCTCGTTTGCGTCAAAGTTGCCGTCGTCAAATCTTGCTTTACAAACTTCATTTTGTAATTTTGACCATTGAGTAATGTGGATTGATCAAGAGTAATCTTAAACTTGCCGTTTTTATCAGGACCACCATTGCGGTGATTGAATTCTTTACTCTGGACACAGCCTCCCGCTGTGGGAGTACACACTTCTACATTCAGGAGTGCAAATGGATGAGAGATAAATCCCTCGTAGATCAACTTACCATTACTTTCTTGCGTATTTTGATCAAGTATTTTAAGAGGAAAGGTATTGCCCGTGCCATTTTTTGCCTTCATGACGATATCTCTATGTTGGATCACTCCTCGTTGCCTGATCACCGGTGAGTCTGCATAGTACAGATCAGAATAAATTCTACTCGTATTTATAGGGAGGAGTGCAGCGTCAGTTGTCATTGCATGGACATACTCCGATTGTATCGGGACCAAAGCATAGTTTCCATCAACTACCAGGAATGAAAATTGTCCTGTTGAACTTGTTTTGTATGGACGGACATTTGGATTTGCAATGGTGATTTCTACTTCATTGTTTGTGGCAATATCGTATTGTTTCAATGTTACATCAACTCCTGGAATTGGTTCAAGGGTATTCATATCAAACACCTTGCCATACGGATCGTATGCGTTTCCCGCACAGCTTGATGATCGGAAAATGAATCGTAAATCTGCTTGCTTTTGCCCCTCTCCTTCAAGAGGAATATTGTTTGAACCTTGAATTTTATTCCACATCATAAATTTTCTCATTCGTAATATTTGGGTATAGCTTTGCCATTCCATTGGAATAATATTCCCTTGTCCATCAGATTGCACAACCAACCCTTGTGGATTGTTCAAATCCTTTTGAACATATTGATTTGTTGCTGGATCAAAGTGGTATATTCCATAGGATGGCTCGAGATTAAGGCTGTATCCGGCTTTACTTTGAAGCAGTTTTAAATGGTCCCATTGATCTTTTTCAGCTTCACTCATTCCAGTCACGTCTGCCGGCCCAAAAAGCTCAATATCAAGGGCTCGATTTCCTGTAGTACAAATCACTTCACCATCAACATCAACACATTCAGTGACATATGTTTTAGAAGACGTAACGGCTTTGGTGGTTGTAGAACTGAGGGCTGTTCGATGGACATGCTGCTTTCCAGAAGGACATGCGGCATCTTTACACCACTGCGCGTCAAGACAAACAAATCGGAGTCCTGTATTCATTTGCGGCTGTGCATGAATCTGCGGTACGAATACAAATAAACATAATCCAAACAGAAGTACTAAGTATTTTTTCATATGAATAAACAATTGGTAGTTAAGATCATAATGACATATGAATTTTCTATTGTCAACAATCTCTATTTATACTAATATGAATGTATAAATGAGAAAAAAACTATTTGCAATTTTGCTGGCGTTTGCCATGTTTGTGTCGATGGCACAGAGTTCTTATGCTCAACAAGTCACCGATATCTATAACTTCCCCATCACTCCAATCGCTTGTAACAAAGTTGATCCATCACTGAGCTGCCCAGAGGAATTTATTCGTGGTGGGATATCAGGAAACGGGATTTATGGAGATTTACCTGAACCGGAACGATGCGCCACATCGTATGCAGATTTCTTGAGCGATCCCATCGGATCACATTACTGGATTGAGGATCCCGCTATCACTTCGCAAGGAAAGGCCGATGAACGAGCCCGACAATTTTTATATTGGGTCTTAAATACCAACGCTATCGATGAGGCGCCTGTCCTCCGCACTATTTGGAATTTCTCCAGTATCGTTTCCCTGGTTGGGGTGGTGCTCGTCGCAACTATTTTTGGCATTGGATACATTATTAGTCGTCGTGGTGGCAATGTGTACAATGGCATTGGGAATTTCTTTGCCGGAGGCAGTGGTGGGATCGCAATCTGGCCAACTATTGTCAAAATCGGCACTATGCTTTTGTATGTTGCATTTTCGTCTGCAATTGTATTTATACTCATACAGTTTTCAGAAATTATGATGCGTTTCTTTTTTGATAACTTAGGAGGAAAAGATCTGTTCAATATTTACTTTGTCAATCCGGGCAACGGAGGCATACTTGGTGCCACCGAACAGAGCTATAAATCGTTTATTGGGTGCCGAGATTTGAACATTCGTGTGCAAGAAGGAATTGACACCGAGGTATTTTTGCTAAAAATGACCAATGTAAGCTACTATGTGATGGGTGTTATGCTCCTTTTGCGAAAGATACTTCTCTGGTTTATGCTGTTTGTTGCACCATTTTTGGCTCTTCTGATGCCATTTGTATTGATTCGAAATACTGGATGGATTTGGATTGGTGTATTTTTTCAATGGTTGTTTTATGGACCGTTGGTCGCACTCTTTTTGGGTGCAATGGCAAAAATTTGGAGTGAGGGAATACCGTTCAGTTTTGATTTTTCACGCACAGGTAATGTGGATGGATATGTGTATCCAACCGGCATGAATATCGTATATGGTGGTCCCGCACAACGCGTTGCTGGACTCGTCAATCGTCCGATCGGAGCACTGAACAATGGATCCTATGTTGATACTTTTGCCGAGTATATCCTCACCCTCATCATGTTGTGGGCGGTCACCTTTTTCCCGTGGTGGCTGTTGCGAATATTCCGAGACTATTGTTGTGAGGGCATCTATGCCATGAAAAATATTCTGCTCGCCCTCTATGACAGCATGCGCGGTGGCCCATCAAAGGGACCATCTCCTTCTCACCCACCAACATTACCATCTTTGAAGATTGATACCAAAACACCAACCAACCGTAATGTGAATATAAATATTCAATCACTCAACCAAATTAAAAAAACACTCACAAAGGATCTCACCCGGAGTATGAATTTACAAGCTACGCGCATTACTGATATTGCACGTGTTGAAACAAATAAGCAAATGAATCAGATGGTCAACAAAAACCTTGCTCTTATCTCAAATCCTGTCAAGGCAAAAATTCCTGCTGAGCGCCAACAGTTTATGAATCTTCGCTCTGAGCTTTTTAATCGAGCAATAAAAAACGATTCAGTTGCACAAGCAATACTTTCATCAACATCAACAACTACTACCGAAAAGTCTAAGATTCGCGAATCACTGATTCGATCAATGTCACAGACTGCATCGGTCTCGCAAGTGGTAGCAACAGAGGTCCACATACCACAAGAGGCATTTTCAAAAATCACAAATAGCTATACGACAAAAATCTCCAATAATACACAAGCTGTGCAAAGGCTTGCAAAGTCTGCAAATACCAATACAACTGCGGTGACGAATATATTGAACACATATAATAAGTACACTTCTCAACCGGCAACAACTGTCATCTCCACCATTGCACGAGAAACCAATACATCTGAAAATACGGTCAAACATGTCCTCCACGATGCAGGGCTCATGAGCGCACAGTCACGATTTGTTCAAGGAATTGCCGCAACACAAAAACTCACAAAAGAACAGGTATCCAAGGTCCTTCAGAGTGTTCAATCAAGCGTACTTCATGACACATCAGTTGCTGAACGAGCCTCTTCAGAAACACAAATCTCAAAAGAACACGTTCAGTCCTTGATAAAAGAAATATTCATTCCTGCCGCTACAGACTCGACGCTCATCACGACCATTGCAAAAAAAAGCTCAACTACGCCACAAGCGGTCAAATCAATCATGAATGCATATGCAACCAATAGCAATACTTCAGCAAAAGAAGTCGTACAAACCATATCGAGTGCAACAAAGCTTGATCAGAATACTGTATCGACTGTACTTGCAGAAGCATCAACTCAAATGCAACATTACTCAAGGCTCCAACAAACAGCACAAAAAGTCGGAATCCAAGCAGAGAAGGCAAAATTGGTCATTCAATCTGCGATAAACGCGACTGTTGAAATGGCAGTCTCAGCAAAGCCGATGGTAACTATTATTAATGCAACTGCAACCCCATCACCGCAAATAACCTCACAATCAATCCAAACTATTTTCAAAACCATTTCTCAAAATGCGGTCGCTACCTCCGATATTGCTCAAACCACAAACACAACTCAACAACAAGTTCAAAATGTTTTGGAGTCCTACGCACAACATATTGATGAACCATCTTCAAAGGCGCTTTCCTCAATCGCACATCAGACAAACATGTTGGTCTCGCAGGTCAAGGACATTATTAATGCCACCTCATCAACTGTTCAGAGCTTGCCACAACTCAAAGAGAACATTGTCAAAGAATCAAAGGTTGACCAACAGACGACTGAAAAAATTATGCAGTCACTCCCACACTCATTCGAGACTACAAAAACCAGTCAAATTGCTGGTGCTGCACCCACGACAAATACGCCAGTCACAAACACTCCTCAATCCTCACAGACGATAAAAGAACGGATTGTTCCGGCATCTTCCACACGTACCAAAGCACCGATTACCCCAGATATGGTAATCAGGATCTTTCAGCAAATCGCTCAAGAACCATCTGTGGTCTCAAATATTGCCCAGCAAACACAAGTATCCCAGGAGCAAGTAAAGAACGTGCTCCAAGCATTTAACACACACATCTCTGAAAACGCAACACAGCTTACCAACTCAGTGGCTGAAAGCTCGAATCTTTCTGTCCAACAAGTGCAAAATATTATGAGTGCAACCTCACAGATAGTGCAGCAATCCCCTGCAATCACAAATAGTATTGCAACAAAGACCAATACATCAGCAGCAACGTTGCAACAGATTGTCAATGCAGTCCCACAGGCAATGACTGCGACCACACCTGATTCAAACTCAACCATTCAAGAAGTTGCACAAACATCCCAAACAAACGAGGCCACCTCTCAACAGATCATTCAAAGCCTTATGCATACCGCGGTACAGAATAAGTCGTTTGTCGAAAACCTCGCGGAAGAACATAATCTCAAATCACAGCAAATTAAAAATATTCTCACTACTTACTCTCAAAATATCAGTAAGCCAACAGAAGTATTGATCCAAACCATCAATCAATCATCAGGTGTTCCAAAAGAGCAAGTACGCTCAATTATTCTTTCACTGACCAGCTCGGTGCTTGCATCCAATGAAATAATTGGGCAAGTTGCACAAGCCGAAGGTATGAATGAGGCGGATGTGAGCTCCGTTATGGAAAAGCAACTTGAGGTTGCAAGTGAACCAAAAAAACATATTGAAAAGACAATTTCAATCCCAAAAACCATCTCGCTTGAAGATTATGAAGAGGTCAAAGAAATGTGGACTAAGCACTTTGAAGAGGGAGAAGTCCCCATTTCCGAAACCATCAAATCTCGCAGAGATTGGATTGACCAAGAAATAATATACATAACAAATACTCTGAATAAAATTCTGTCACCGGACGAAAAGCTACAACAAGAAGGACTTGATGAACTTGGATATCTCCTCCCCATATTCTTGATCAACAACCTGAAAGGAGATGAGCTCATTGTATACCTCAAGGCAAAACTTGAAGCAGCAAAACTGGTAATGAAGATTCTTGATCGTGAAGAAAAAGTTAAACAAGACTTGCAAGAAGATGAGGACGAAGAAGTATTTGTTGATGTTGCCCAAGAAGAATCAGCTGAAGAACCAAAACATATGATGATAGATGACGAAGAGGAGAGCGCTCCACAAAGTATTGCGGACCGGGTAACGGCTGTTCAAGAAAAATTATCGGCTGCTGAAACGGGAGAAACTATTGCAGAAAACAACCGTTCACTCGGAGACATCAAAAATCGCCTCAAGGATGTAACCGATTCTGAAGATGACACCTAAACCCCACAAACCTATTTTGAGGCTGAAAAAAGCGCCTAAAACTGGTAAAATGTGCGATGCAGTACTATGAAGACATCCAATATATCGCACGGGTTGGATCAGATGATGCAATTCAGGGAAAAATTGAACGATGGGCTGCGCATCAAAAAGGAATATTGCATCGAGCAATTACCATTGCCGTATATATAAATGAATCCATCCTCCTGCAAAAACGGAAACACCCTGTATTTGATTCGGTTTTTGACATGACTGTTTCTACTCACCAATTATATGTAGATGGCTCATTTCAAAGTGATGAGCAAACTATTTTCCAGACACTCAAGCAGGAACTATTCCTGAAGCCAGAATCATTAACACAAAAACCGCAATACAAAGGAAATATCACATATCAGGCAGCCGATCCAAAAAGTGATTATGCCGAGCATGAGGTATGTCATGTCTATACCTGCGCAACAAACACACTCCCCCTCTTTGACCCAGCATTTGCATACGGGGTCAAAACGGCTACACGGAGTGAAATCATTGATCAGAATGCGGCAATATATCATGAGTTGTCCCCCTGGGTGAAAGAGATGATCCAGGACGGCATGGTATAATCTGATATCGTTTCAGATAGTATTGATTATTAATTGAACGTTTGTATGAATAAAAATATATATATCCTTCCGGTTAGTGTAACATTTCGAAATATTAAGTACCCTGAAAAAATGATCAAGTCAGTAGAGGGTTTAGAACGAAGATTAAAAGGCAAAAAACTAAATGTTTCAATCAAAAAACAAATTCATACAGACAGTCTATTTCATATTTATGAAGCAACGCTTGACAAAGAAAACGTCTTGATTAAACACACCGAAAACGTCGTTCCCCAAACTCCCGTAGACTTTTTGATTATGAGTGACGCGCATGATACTGAAGTACGGGTTTTGAATAGATTTGAAACAGAAGAGCATATCAAAGCACCAAAAATAATTCATAATTTTCCAAAACACACAACGATCATTGTTGAAGACCTTCGCACCCAAGGATATCAAAGCCTATCTAGTCAACTCCTCAAGAAAAAACTTCCGATGGAAACTGCAACTCAGATCGGAAAAAATCTTGGTCATCTTGCAACTATTTCACAAGGATGGGAGGAGTTTAAAACGAATGAATCTGCACATCTCATCTACTATGAACATAGTCTCGAAATGCTCGTTTCATTTCCTGAAGAGGTCAACCATTATCGCTTCCTTGAAGACCAATTCACCCAATATTCAGCAGAGAAAGAAGATCAAGCAAAGCTAGACCGAAATTTCGTCTGGGCTGATTGTACGCCAAACAACCTGCTGGTGAATAAAAAGGGGGAAGTGGTATTTTCCAATTTTGGAAGATCGTACTGGGGAGATCAACAATTTATGCTCGCGGTATTTGTTGCACACATCATGACGTATTCTCTCTTGGGCTATGTTCCAAGAGCAAAAGCCGCAAAATATATAAAGACTTGCATCAAAGCGTACAAAGAGATAATTGCGATCAGAGATGAGTATGTATTTTCGCAGTATGTCGGCATGGAAATACTCCATCGTTCAAATGGCAAAGGATTAAAAAAATTAACACAAAAAGAAAAACTCTTATTGCAGAAGTTGGGTCTGACGATTGTCGAAGATAAAGCAAAAACAATCACTACTTTGATCAACCAATTTAAACGGGTAAAATAATCGCCACGTTTTTCACGGAGTAAGATTTTCGAAGCGTCCTTGTGATGCGCTCAGTGCTGAATTGTAGATATGAATTAGCCTTTTCAATCCAGGAGATACGGCAAACTTCATTGCATCAACACGCGCAATGGGAAGTATTTTAGAACTTGTGCTTGAAAGTAAGAGTGAATCAAATTCGTGCAAGTTTTGCTTTGAGATTGGTCGGTGTTCGAGAGTAAACTGAGATCCCTCAAGAACTTTCTCAATTGTCATCATTGTCACCCCCTCAAGTACATCTTTTTTTGGTGGGCTCACGATTGTATTTCCTTTCATGGCATAAAAATTGGTTCGGGATCCTTCGCGAATATGTCCGGCTCTATCTACAAATAGAGCATCATATCCCCCGCGCCGTGTGGCCTGTTTGTAGTAATAATAGCTGGGAAGCATATTCAGCGATTTTGCCGGTGGCATCCATCGCTCATACTCAAATGCAAAGGTTTTCACCCCATGTCGATACCACTCTTTTTTTGGGAAAAAAGGGGCAAGTGGAAATAGAAATAATTCTGTGGCGTCGGCTTCTTTCCCACCAAGCAGGAGTACCTTGATGTTTGTTGATGGATGCTGGATCTGTGCTGCAAATACCTGAATCCATGAGGTAATTGTTTCTGCAGTAAAGGAATGCAAAAGATTTATACAACGAGCAGAGTGCATCAATCTATCGACATGCTGTTCCACAAAATACAATATGTTATTTCGTACTTTCAATGATTCATACACCCCAAACCCATACATGCGCTCAATTTTTTCAATCGAAACAACCGCTGTTTCGATCGGCATAATTTTTCCATTTCGTGAGTAGATCGATGTCTTCATGTATATTTTAAAAATATATTGTTGCAAAAGGATAACAATCAATATATTATACTAGTAAATTAGTAATTTCTCACATTTAATATGAAAGGTTTCATGGATTTTATTCGCGAACAAGGGGTGGTAGGACTTGCTGTTGGATTTATCCTGGGAGGATCGGTTGCAAAAGTTGTATCATCACTCGTTGATGATCTGATCAATCCGATTTTAGGGTTAATACTTGGAAGCACTGAGGGTCTTGCAAAGGCATATATTTCTATTTTTGGTGCAAAGATCATGTATGGGAATTTCTTAAGCGTACTCATTGACTTTTTGGTTGTGGCAGCTGTCGTGTATTATGTTGTGCGTGGTTTGAAGCTTGATAAAGTTGATAAGAAAAAATAATTATTTGCAATTCTTCCATGCATTGATGCCACCGCGAGATATTTTAAACGCGGCGGTTTCGATCGCTTCCTTTGCACCAAATCGCAGGTCTGGATTCATATCTGCACTCATCTGCTCACGAGTAGCCTGCCATGTCTCAACGGTAAACTGAAATATGCCGCCGTACTCCCCATTACTTGCACCAGGATGTCCTCCTGACTCACAGTATGCGATCTTTTTCAACTGATCCTTGTCCACGTCATACTGACTACTGTATTGATCAAAGTACTCTTCAAAATCTGATGTAGGCATCGGAGTGGGGGTAGAGGTGGGTGTTGGGATAACGGTTGGCGTAGGAGGGATGGTGGGTGTTGGAGTACTTGTGGGAACTGGTGTCGATGTCGGAGTTGGAGTGAGGGTTGGGGTAGGCGTAAGCGATGGAACAATCACCACCCCAAGAACTTCTCCTTTGGATTTGATCTGATAGCCAGACAGGGTAAAAATGACCAAGATGATTGCTGGCAAAATAAGTTTCAAATGAAACATGGAGTACATTATACCGCAATTACGTTCCTGAAAATATTTCATCCCCAGACCGAATCGAAAATACCCGTGGCTCCGGCATGCTTTCTAACTCAACTCCTCCTTGCGATTGGAATCCATCTGATCTGTACTGAATTTGAAATGTATCTGGATCAACCCTCATTTCAAATTGATAGTTCATTTGGCTACCATGGATGTGATCGACGGATACCGATACAGTATTCCCACCAAAGCAGTGCATGTCGGTACCATCAACACGCACATCAGTTGGATCCGTATACCAAACAGATGTGGTCACTGTCGATCCATCATAGTTTGGATGCTCCTCCTGGACTGTTGTTGCACTCACAAAGGTTTTGTCTCCACGAAACGCAGAAGTTATTCTTGGATTATCAGGATCAGTGCTTCTCTCCTGGATTACAACATTTTTTTCACCATCACCGAGCGCATGCCGTGCAGTGGTATTTGCAAGGGCTTGAAGCAGTTGAATAAAACGTGGTGGTTGAGCACCAGGCCTCTGTAATGCCACTGCAACATTTATTAAATGATATCCCACCAGACATTCCATCGGTTGCCCTGATTCAGTCATAAAATGCTTTCGGGAACCAACTTGGTTTTCAAAAATCTCAATATTTGCTGGTATTCGCCCAATGACTGTTTGTTGAGGTGTCTTGGGTCCAAGAAAGTAGTTTGTAGCTCTTTGTAATAAACCTTTCCCGCGTTCTAAAATCATACCCAATTATACTATAAGCTACTTACAAGCTCAACTCAATTCATACTTTTCAAGTAGTTTTTGATTCCCTTGAATCTGATACTGAAGTAGTTCAGAATAAATCCCTTTTCGGTTTGCCAGATCTCCCGGCGCGCCGGAGTCGACAATTTTGCCATTTTCAAGCACCAGGATTTTGTCAGCGTTTTGAATCGTTGAGAACCGATGCGCGATAATGATGACCAATCGATTTTCCATCAACTTCTCAAGCGCATCCTGCACTAGCTTTTCTGATTTTGCATCAAGCGAGCTGGTTGCTTCATCAAGAATCAAGATTGGTTTGTCTGTAAGGATTGCACGAGCAATCTGAATCCGTTGCTTTTGTCCGCCAGAAAGTCGCACACCTCGCTCGCCAATCTTCTCTTGCAGTTTATGGGGAAATTTCATCACAAAATCATAGGCGTTTGCCTGCTTGAGCGCCTTCTTGACTTGAGTTGCCGTAGCTCCTGTTTTTCCATAGGCAACATTATCAAAGATTGTTGTTGAAAAAAGCTCGTGTTCTTGAAATACCAATGAGATATGTGAACGAATATCTTGATGACTTAAGCTCGAATAATCCGTTCCGTTCATGGTGATCGTGCCCCCCGTCGGATCATAAAACTTCAAAATGAGATTGATCAAAGTAGTTTTTCCGGCACCACTGTGCCCCACGAGTGCGACCGTCTCATTTTTGGGGAGTTCAAAAGTTATATCTTTTAATACTTGTTCGCCTTCTTGATATCCAAATGATACGTGGGAAAAAGTGATGGTTGGATGATCAAAGAGTGGCTTTCCCGGCCTACTCGGTACCGCCTCCGTCGATTCGAGAGCCAAAATCTCAAAATATGCCTTTGACCCTGCCTCTGCTTGCTTGGTACGCTCTAAGATAAAACTCATGGCAAAAAGAGGCCTTCGTATTTGGTTGAGATACTGCAAAATAAGCACCATTACTCCAATGCTAAATACCCCATTAAAGGTATTTCGAAATACCACGAGCATAACTACCAATACCCCAAACTCTAATCCGAAGTTGCGTAAAAAATTCAACATTTGATATATCATCGATTGCTTATCATATATTTTTACACTTTCCTTCATTTTTTTTGAAACCAAATTCCATTCACTTTTTTGTGTATTAAAACTTTTCACCAATCTGATGTTTGAAATCACTTCTTGAATCCGTCCACGCGTAGCATCCTCAATTTCATTCTTTTTGACCTGTCGCTCTGCCCATTTTTTGGTTGAGATGTGACTAACATAAATATAAAAGGGGAATGCCAGAAAAGAAAGGAATGCAATAAGCGGACTATAAAAAGCCAAAATGACAAATATAAAAATACTCCTTATGAGTGCAGGGACAATAAAATTTGTCGCAGTTCCTAAAAAATCTTGGAGCGAGACAATCCCCCGACCTAAGAGGTTTATGATTTTCCCTGAAACCTGCGAGTCAAAATATTTTTGTGGTAAGGTAAATATTTTATTGTAAAATATTTCTGTGAAGTATTTACCCATGCGGGCAGTTGTGTAGTCACCGATTCTCTGATTCACTGCTTCAAATAATATTCCCAAGATGCTTGTCCCAAACATAAGTGCGATATATGCATAAAGCTTCTGAATATCGCCATCACCCGTTTTTATCTGCATCTCAATTTGGTCAACAATCAATTTAAGGATATACGGAGAAACCAATTCTAGGGCAGTCATCAAAAGAATGATAAACGATATAAGATATATGAACTTGTGATATGGCTTGGCCATCCGAATGATCTTGAATATATTTTGCATGAGGTTATTGTAGCATGAAGAACCAAAAAGCATCCGTAAATCTATTGGTGGAGATGCCGGGAGTCGAACCCGGGTCCGCAAAGGCACGATGAATTTATATACAAAATACAAGACTACGGACTATATGATAAATCCCACCATTTATAGTATGATCTTCCTTATGTTGCAAAAAATATATTATAGGATATAATTATTCGTATGATTGAACCATTTTGGCACTTTGCATATCTACTCGAAAGATAGTTGACCACTTTTTTGTATAATTTATATGAATAAACATTCTACCTGAGCAGGAATGGGAACGGCCACAATATGGAGGCATTGTCCGCCTCAATGCTCCAATAGATTTAGATGCACCCGCACCTGATCAATTAGACGCACTCATTGGTCATATTGCAACAATGGAACAGAATAAAGAGATATTTCTTGGAGATAATGGTATTACTTTTCAGACTCCTAAATATAATAACCACAATCCTGATAGTATATATGTTGGCAATAGCCAGTTATATCACATTGGATCACAAGATATTGCTCATTTAAACCCAGGAGACTTTGTTGTTTCTCCAAGACTCGGCCACTGTCAGGCAGTATTTTTTGAAGAAACCGGCGGAAGACAACACTTATTACACAACTATGCTTGGCATCATTTCGACATCCCACCAGGAGTTGCACGACACATTTCTCAAGAGGCGAGCACATATGGAGCCGTTGTAAATATGGTACGAATTTTCGCTCGGAGCGCTGAACACATCCATATTATTGGTGATGCCATTGCAGCTGTTCTCGATCTGCCCTATGATAATATCCAGGTTGGCATCATTCCAAGTAATACTGCTGGATTTCCAGTTCGGGTTTGGGGTCATGCAGATCTGAACGGTGGCTGTGCTCATAAAATAACAACTGATGATGGAAATAGCATTCCGATTCGCATGACCACGGGAAATACAATCCCATTTGGTAGATTTCTTGATATCTTTGGAGATGAATGAGGGTAAGAGAAAAAACTGAAATCAAGAAATTAATGAGATTTGGTGAGACAATGCAAAATAGTTGGAACGAGCTAGTTGATTATATATTTAAGTGGTATCCCCCTCAACCTAGCACCTACTCATCTTTATCACATGAAAATATTTACATCTGATTCTAAATGTTTTTCAATCTTGAAAGAATAGAGTCTGACAGTGTTATAAGTTCTTGTTTAGTTTCTATTAAATACTGCGTATACTGAACTGAGTGTTCCCCAGCATCACCAAATGAGAATATTCCCCATAATCCGACATATTCCGTAAGCTTGCTGGATAGGATGTCATCGTACTCAGATATATCTAGAATCATCTTATAAATAGGTTTCCAATTGGTTATCTGTACCCGCCAACCAGCAGTTTGTCCTTCAAGGACGATATCTTTTATTTCTGAAATTAATTGTTTTTTTTGCTTTTTATTCTCTTCTTTATCTTTGAAGTGAGATTTAATCAATTCATCTAAGTAGGATTTAAAGACACTCATAAATAATGTTCCTATTGAAGCACCAATAACTGAGCCTTTGATAATAGTAATGAAATCCATTTTCTAATTATAACAATCGGGCAAGAGATATTATTCTGAGCGTAATAATATAAATAACCCTTGAATCAGGTGATAGAGTATATTTATAAGTGGAAAAATGGGCTTCAGAATAGCAATGTTGCAATAAGTTACATATGTTTTCCTGTCACAGCGTGACATTTAAATACAATATTGTATTATTGGCATGAATATAAAAAAAAGAATTACAGATAAACAAAATCTGGAATTAATTGTTGAATACAAAAACCGATTCCTTAAACAAAAAGCATTCCCTCCTTTACCTAGGCCTTATAAACATAAATTGCAACCAATACTACATACGGGAAGATTAATGTTCATAAGGGGAAAATATCTTTTTCTTGGGACTGCAGAAAGCTTTGAAGATAAGAATATGTATGTTTTATATTCTCTTTTGAAATCATACTGGGAGAATGTTGGCGCTTTTGGATACTACTATATTAAAATGTCCAATTATTTAGACGCAGGGAAGAAAGAAGATGCTTTCTATCTAGCAGGCAACATGGCCTTAGGAGAAAGAAAATTTCCCACTGAAGAAATGATAAAAAAAGCCGGTCATAAAATCGAAGTATTTACTTTGCCCAATATCTTAACGATGATAGATTTGGTTGACAAAGATATGAAGAAACGATCAAAAAATGAAGGGGCTATATTGCGAGAAGCATATGATGAAGTGGTCACTGAAGAAGGACATACAACATTTACTGGGCTAATGATAGCATCAAAATGGGCACCAGACGGGAATTCTCAGCTACCAGATTTAAAGAAAAAATGGAAAAAAGAAGATAAGTCATATCTTTTGAATCTTTTTGCAATGTCATCACTCCTTTTTTTCTTCTACTGGGATCAGTTTGCAAAACTTGAATAGGCAAAAAATCGTTTATTCTATCATAAAAGTCCTCTATAGAAAGCTTTTATGTATATGTGGAGATGCCGGGAGTCGAACCCGGGTCCGCAAAGGCACGATGAAAAATGTTTAGCAAGAGATAGTATATCTGTACCTCGAGCCCGAAGTGGAGAATATACAAACCATTCCTCAGGCTGCCGATTTTAATACGTGTCGGATCCCAAAATAGATCGAGAACTAGTAATCAGGATCGTACCCCGAAGGTTATACCCTCAGAAAGCTATCGGAGGTCGCTCTCTGAGAAAACTAAGGAACTAGCTTATGCTGCGTAAGCGAAAGCTGGAGCACCCGTGAAGGATGCGTGAAGCTCTGCTAATTTAGCTTGTGCAAGCTCTCTCAGTTCTGCAGTTGCGTCTTTGACGTTTGCAGATAGTTTTTCCATTTAACGCATCGGTGCGCTCTTGCCATTTATCAATGTGCATATCTTCACGTCGAAACCTTGTCATCCCCTATTGAGATATTCTTTCATTTCTTGTTTTTGCTTTCGTTTTATATCCTCTGCCCGCTCGATCTTTTTCTTTGCGATCTCACCACGTCCCTTGGCCAAAGCCAAAGATAGCTTGATATGACGACCCTTAGTATAACACGAGACTGGTACTAATGTCAATCGTCCCCCGGTCTTGAGTTTTATCTTTATTTTCTGAATTTCTTTCCGATGAAGGAGCAGTTTGCGCTGTCTGGTCGAATTATACTCCTTTGGCCGTGCAAACCGATAGATCGCAATTTCTGCATTTATGAGAAACATTTCGTCTCCAATAATTTTCCCAAATGCCGCCTCCAGTTTGAGATTTCCATTGCGGATCGACTTGACTTCGGCACCAGTTAACACAATCCCTACTTCAAAGGTATTGATAGCCTCATAGTCTCGTTTGTAAAATCGATTTACTATTCTCATAGATACGATTATACAACGTACGAAGCTTCTTGAGTATTTTTTATGCAATTACATCATGAATATAATCATTTAATATGTAAATCTTCGAAAAATATCTTGATTATTGTTGAGTAATTACGTATGCTAATAGATGATGAAGGTATGGATATTGACGTTCTTTCTTGCTGCTTTATTATTCCTCAATTCATCTCCTGTTGATGCTGCAAGAGAGATTCAAGTTCATTCATATAAGATCCATGATGCACAAGAGTTTATTGGCAATCCGCACCTAAACAATACCTATTTCTATAAAACTGTTAGTTTTCCATATAAATCGGGCCGGGTCTTTATGAGCGGAAATCCTGAAGGAACTGCTCCCATTTCCTTTTCTCATTCAAACTCAATATATGCCACATATCCATCCAATGGCTTCTTCACGTATTATCCGGGATGTGGACAAAATACCATGCAACCGCTTGATGTCACTCAGTTTCTTAATTTAGCAACTGCTCCTGAATCAGTCGCAAATATCACCATAAAATATCAAAATCAATTCTGCTCACTTTCTCAAAAAATTGATGGTCAAATTGTTCAAATAGCTTCTGTCGGGCCGGCATATCTTGTGTATTTTGAGGAGATTGATACTGCGCCGGATCCATTTTTGCGATTGCCATGGGATTATGAAAAATATGGTTTGAATTTTTACGATGTGTCTACAAAGATTAATTCATTTTTTGATCATGAATATCCGTTGTTGAGTGCATTACATATTGTGCAAGAACCATACGAATCGTCGCATTCTATTGTTATGTTTGACGGTTTAAATACCAAAAAAGAAGCGTATACATCTCATGATGGATATGACTGGGGCGGGAGTGCAAAAGCATTGAATGGTGAGCCAGTTCTTGCAGCTGCAGATGGTGTTGCCACTTATGTAAGTACCTGCCGACAATGTGGCAACGCAATCCACATTGATCATGGAAATGGATACCAAACACGCTACTATCATCTCCAAAAAACCGGATTAATTACAAACAACTCAATTCAAGTTCAACAAGGTGATCAAATTGGGCTCATTGGATCAACCGGCAATTCTAATGGTCCCCATATCCATTTCATGGTCATTCATGACAAAAATGGGGATGGTAATTTTGCAGACAATATCCCAGATGGCGTAGTTGACCCCTTTGGGTGGCATTCATATGACACAGATCCTTGGGAAGCATTTACATTTTCACAAAACGGCGAGGAGCGATCAGGTTCACAGAGTCATTATCTTTGGATGAAGCCGTATCAAAAACTCCAAACAAGCGTTGGACCAGATGGCGCAAGTCTCCATCTCCAAAGATACAAACTCAATCTCCCGCAGGGTTTTTTAGATTCTTACGTGATTGTCGAGGCAAACTTACAACCCTCAAAAGCTAATAACTCCACTGATCAGTTCGGGAGCGCTCTTGAGATCAAAATTCATGATGGTTTTGGTAATCTGATCACTTCATTTCAAAAAGCGTGGAATCTGATCATCAATTTTTCAGGTCTCGATTACACTCGAATCAAACCCGACACTCTGTCCATTTATTCAAAATCCGATGGAGAAGATGACTGGCAAAAAGAAGAAAGTATCATAGATTTGGAAACCAATACCGCATCTGCGCAGATTGACCATCTCAGTGAATTTGTACTTATGGGCAAAAAGATCGACAGCATTCCTCCAACAACCACTGCCACCATCTCAGGAAAGCTCCTTCAAGATAGGACATATTCATCTGAACAAGAACTCAATATTTCCCTTTCTGCAGATGATGAACCAGTTGAAGATTCTCTTGGTATCAAGTTCATCCTGTATAAAATTAATGAAAATGACTGGACAGAATATTTGGAGGAGCCAATTGTTTTAACCAATCTAGGTCAATATACGATCAAATTTTATGCCCAAGACAATGATTTGAATACCGAAGAAGTTCAAGAACTATCTTTTACAATTGCTACATCACCAACACCAACTCCAACGAGTACTCCCCGTCCAACAATCACCCCTATTCCTGCCCCAACAATAGGTATCAGCTCGACCCCAACTCCAAAAAAAGGTCGCGTTCTTGGAAAAAAAGCACAATACTATTGGGGTCGCTATTTTCAAAAGTATATGCGCCACCATTACCACGTATGGTTGAGATCGATATATAGATATGCTTGGTGGAGGTGATTGCGCATAATCTTGATTGTTAATATTTAGTATTATATATCTATGCCGCAACATAACAAAAATACATCATATTCTCTGTTACAAAAATATGTCTTGGTCGGATTTACTATCATATTGTGTTTTATGTATTATGTGCTATTTTTTTATAACTCAAAACCAAAGAATAGTTTATCTGTCAAAGAATCAATATCTACAACAACGCCAGTACTAAATCGTGATGAAACATACTCCTCAAACCACCTTGGTATTCAACTAACGATTCCTGCAGAATTCACTATAAAAAATACCGGCATATCACTTGTATTATCTAAGGATAAAAATACAATTGTTATTGGTAGAAGTGGTAGTTTTTTTGACAATCTAGACATGCACATTGATTCCCTTATTAAAAAAAACCACCTAACCTTATCACAAATTGACTATGACCCAATTCAATCGTATGAATCAATTGCTGGATATATTAATGCTGAAAAGATATATTTTATATACGTAGATTCTCTTGTCTTCTCGTTTTCAACATCCTCACCAGAACTCTACGATGACCTCGACCAAATAGTCCAATCCTTCAAATATATTCCTGATTAGACTCACTTTTTCTTGATCGGTGTAAATCCTTTCCCATCCCCTTCAAGATTCAGGACATTCACCAGATCGCTACTGGCGGGAAGCACGTACTTTGTGTTGTCTTTTAAGACCGACTCCGACACTCTGAGCCGTTCCCATGCCTGCGCCTTCTTATCAAAGTATTTATTTGCCGCCTCAGCTACTCTTTGGATTGCACCTGCTTCAGCATCAGCACGCAGTATCTTTGCCTGCGCATCTCCCTCTGCTTTGAGAATTTCGGCATTGCGTTTTCCTTCAGCTTGGGTGATGTCACTTTGGCGCATGCCTTCTGCCTCAAGAATAGTTGCGCGCTTCTCACGTTCTGCCTTCATCTGCAAGCTCATTGCTTCAGTGATCTCTGGTGGCGGGTCAATTTTCTGCACCTCGACACGCGTAACTTTGACGCCCCATCCATTGGTCGCCTCATCAAGGACAACACGAAGATTGGTGTTAATGTGATCTCGTGCAGTCAATGTCTCATCAAGTGTTTTGTCTCCGACGATATTTCTGAGATTCGTTTGTGCAAGTGTTGTTGCCGCATTCCCAAAATCTTCAACTTCAAATTCAGCTTTGACAGGATCTACGATTTTGTAGTAAATGACGGCGTCAACAACAACCGACACATTGTCTTGGGTAATGACTTTCTGTGGCTCCACATTAATCACGCGTTCACGCATATCTACCTTTATCATCGTCTCGATGTACGGTATAACCAGATTGAGTCCAGGATCGGCGATCGATTTATACTTTCCCAAACGAAGAATGATCCCTCGTTCTTGTTGTTGGACAATTTTGACGGAAGCAAATAATGTAACAACGGCTAAAACAAACAGTACTAATAAAAATGACATATGATTAAATAGTAATTTCTAATGTCTTATATCGCACCAACCTTCAAGGTTACTCCACTCACTGAGAGAATCTTGACTTTTTTTCCTTTTGCTATAGCTTTTTCAGACTCAGCCCGCCAAATCTCTCCTTCATATTTGATCTGGCCTGGCACGTCAGGCTGAATCGACACAACAACCATGCCTTGTTTTCCGATGATTGAGTCTGTATTTGTTTTTGTAGTTGTGATGTGAAGTGCTTGTTTGATTGTGTTTCTGCCAAAAAATACATACCCAAGAATGAGCGCGGTAATGCTTCCGATCGCGATCATCAGGGAACCAGTGAGCATTCCAATGCCGCCGCCGATCACAAGAACGATGCCGATGATGAGCAGCTCAAATCCAGTCGCCGCACCAAGAATGATCTCAGCGATGATTGCAAGGATGCCCAGAATAATGAGTATGGTAAACTGATTCAGATTGTCAAACATAGGTGTATTATACTATCAATTATAGGCATATACGCACAATTTTCTTTCATATGACAGCAATCAGTCGTAATACTTTAAAGATTGGGATTATAACCTCAAAGGGTGGACATTTACTTCAAATTGCCAAACTCAAAAATCTTTTTCAAAAATACGATCGATTTTGGGTGACCTTTGCTGGCCAAGACGTTGAAGATTGTTTGAATGAAGAACAAACATACCTTGCATATTTTCCTGAATCAAGAAATATATTGAATTTTATAAAAAATTTATTTCTTTCATTCAAAATATTGTATTTAGAACAGCCGAATGTATTAATAAGTAGTGGGGCTGGAATTGCCGTTCCATTCTTTTTGGTAGGTAAAATATTCTTCCGGACAAAGCTCATTTATATTGAATCGTTTGATTTTGTAAAGTACCCGAGCTTGACAGGCAAAATACTCTATCAATGGACTGATCTGTTTCTTATTCAACATAAAGTACAGAAGAAGTGGTATCCAAATGCAACATTTGCAGGCAGTATCTTATGATTTTTATTACTCTTGGCACAACCCCGTTTTCGTTTGACCGCATACTAAAACAAATAGATGCATACATGTGCGCAAACAATAGAACAGAAGAAATTGTACTTCAGTGTACTACTTCGACTCACCAATGGCAGCATTCTCCTATTAAAATAGTTCAATCACTTTCGAGCAGAGAAATGATACAACGATTCCGGACTGCATCTCATATTGTGACACATGGGGGTTTTGGCACCATCTACTCAGTTGCCCAATACTCCCCAATTATGCCACTTATTATCTCACGTACTTCTCATCATCATGAGCATGTAGATGATCACCAAAGATATTTTGTTCAATACTGCAAGACCCTTGTTCCTCACAAGTACCATCGATATTTTATTTCATCTCAGTCTGTAGATAAGTCGCTCTCTGAATATCTCAGTTCGACTCCGCATCAAAACATCTGCAATCAGTATCTCTTTCATGGAGACAGTAAAAAAGTTTGCAAAACAATCGAGGAATTTATTCATCAAACATAAGTTATGCGGATTTTACTTATTCATAATTATTATCAAATTCATGGTGGAGAAGATGTGTATGTTGACAATCTGTATCACCTTTTGAAGAAAAATCATGATGTTATCCTTTTTACAAGAAAAAATGATCGAATAAAAAATACTGCATCAGAAAAAGTTAAAGTTGCGATACGTATGCTTGATACGCAAAAAGAGTCAAGGCGACTAAATGCCGTAATCAAGTCCTTTCATCCAAATATTGCTCATATTAACAACTTATATCCACTCCTTACGCCATCTGTTCGAGACACACTGTTTGCTCATCATATTCCAACAGTAGAAACGATACACACGTATCGACCTTTATGTCCAAAAGGGAATTTATTTCGAAATAATTCAGTTTGTGAACTTTGTGTCAAAAAGCAAATTCCTTACCCTTCAATAATACATGGGTGCTACCATAAATCAAAAATTGCTTCATTATTGATGACTGTATCTAATGTTCTTCACAATCCATATTCTCAACTGAAGCACATTGATAAGCTTATTTTTCCCGCCCAATTTATGAAAGATTATTTTAAAAATGTGTTAGACCTTGACGAAGATACCATAGAGATAATTCCTCATTTTGCAAAACAAAAGAAAGTTAACCATCTACTTTCTGATGGACCCCTACCCAGCAACTATTATTTGTTTGTCGGGAGATTATTTCCAGAAAAAGGCATTCTCCCCCTTCTGAAAACAATGTCGCAAATCCCAGAAAAGAACTTAATCGTGATTGGTCAAGGACCGCAATACGATGAGGTCTGCAGTTATAGCAAGTACCCGAACATTACTATTAAGGGTGCAATTAATAATAAAGACCTTCCATTTTATTATCGCCATGCTACCGCCACCATTATTCCGTCAGCTGGCATATATGAAGTTGGACCACTGGTTCTCATGGAGTCATACGCATATGGAACACCAGTGATTTCGCCAAACTTTGATGTTTTCACCGAGCGAGTTATTCCAAATCAAACTGGCTTTTTGTTTCCTCAAAATAACTATAAATACCTCCGAAATCTGCTTTCTAAAAATAATATTGAAAAACAATTACAAAATATGAGGTCAGCAGTGCGTTTATTCTACACAAAAAACTACACTCCAGAAATCTACTCCCAAAAACTTTTGCGCGTATATAATACTCTTGTGTATGAAAAAACTTCTACGTAATCCAAAGAGCACATCATTCATTTTCTATCTATTTCTTTTTGGTATTTTCACTTTCAAAATTCCTAATTTGTATCTTGTTCCTGGAATATACTCGCCATTTCTGACCATTCAATCCATGGGTCGAATATCTTTTGGTCTTGTTTTTGCATATCACGTACTAAAAGCTCTCATCTTGAACAAATCTCTTATACAAAAAGGTGATAAGCAATTCATTATGCCCCTAATTATTTTGCTTTTTTTTACCCAATCACTTTCCATTATTGAGGCCCAAAATATGTCTGCTTTTTTTACTAGATACAAAGATATCTTGCTTGGGTATCTGGTATTTTTTAATTTCTATTTTTATAGATCAGAGTTCAAAAAGATTGCGCTTGTATTTATCATATCCCTCCCAGTTAATTACATATATCAGGCTATCATGATCTTTAATCCCCCGCTATTTATTGATTTCTTCCGCTCTCTCATATACAACCGGCACTTTGAGCTCGTGGAGATAAATATCGCACGAGGAAGAACTTATATGGAGACATTTGATGAAATAACAATTCCTTTTTTATTTCTATTCTTACAAAAAAAATTTACCTATCTTTCTATTCTTACTGGACTAAATACGCTTTTTTCGTTTGCCTCAAATTGGAGAACCAGAGTTGTCATGTTTCTTTTCTCATTCCTGCTTTCAACACTCTTTTTCCTTAAAAAGAACTTCCTAAAAATGATTGTACTAGCATTTATTATGCTTTCATTTACCCTGATTGTTGACCAGTACCTTACACATTCATATGGATTTTCCTTTTATGACCGAATACTCCTTTCTGATGCGAGTGATATTTCTGCAATCACATCACGGACAGATCAAATACGAAATAGTATAGAGCTTGCAAAAGAACATTTTTTTGGAGTGGGTTTGGGCAATTACTATGATAATTTGTCATTTTCAGAAAAAAAAACTGAGTGGATCAATATTACCAACTCCAGACAATCTCAAATTGCTTCTGAATATGTTCATAACTATTTCGGATTATTGCTTTCAGAGTCAGGATTTCTCAGTTTTGGAGTTTTTCTTTTAATCGTCATTTTTTTTATACGAAATGATTGGAAAATTATTCAAAGTCACCATCAATTTCATATCGCATATGTCATAGCGTTTTGGACACTCTTTATATATGCAAGCCTGAACCCTCTTGTTCCCGGGACAAGTCAAGTCCTCTTTTGGGGCATACGAGGAGTTCTTATTGCAAAAACATAACGGGTTAATCAACTCATTAGTTATTTTGGGAGACTCCTTGAAGAGCTGCTTTGAGTACAGCAAAATAGGCAGGTTTTGGCTGTAATTTACTAGTGAACAAGGTTGCATCTGCATCTGGTTTTCCCATATACCGCTCCAGCCATGAATTACTGTCTCCGAGGTCCCAAAAGGAAATTCCTCCGACTACACCTGCTTTCAGGGCAGCATCAACAACATCCTGATATATCTGCGCCTGTCTCAAAAATCTATCAGTCTGGGGAACATTGCTTAAGTCAACATCCATCTCTGTTATCTCTACTCCTTGTGTTGTGTACCGAGCGTAGGTTTGCATTGCTTGTATTAATTCAGTTTGAGTTGGCGGCGTACTGCCATCAAGATGCATCTGCATACCTGCGACATCAACCAGTCCTTGCAGCTTTCGCAAGTTTTCAACCGTCAATTCTCCATATAGCCCATTTTTCCTCCCCCTTAAAGATTGGTTCTCAGTATCGTTATAAATAAGTGTTGCATCTGGACCGAGAACTTCTCGTGCCATTTGAAATGCAGCAAGCATGTATTCACTGCCTAACTTCCTATATAGGTCATCATCTCGCACCCAATTTTCTCCAATCGTTGCTCCATCAAAAAATGGCTCATTCACCACGGTCCACCTACTAATTGATCCTGCATATTCTGCCATATGCTCAATCCGTTCTCTCATGATGCGTAAATATGCATCAGACTCGCTCTCACCTGGCAAACGGTTAAATGACCCCTCCTTGAGCCAATCAGGAAACTGTTCGGGGAAAAAGAGGTGTTGCGCGGTAATTTCCTTTCCGCCCAGTGCCTGTGCTTTTTTGATGAGCTTCGTTATGTCCTGTGTGCCCCAGCTTTCATACGTACCTGGCGTAGCCTCTGCCCATTTCCATAAAAAATCTCCTTGAGAAATCGTAATGTTTGAAAAGTTTTGAGATAACGGTCCAGTAAAAGGTTGACTTAAAGCATAATCCTTGTCAATATTGACACCAGCTGAAACGCCAGTTTTTTGGAGCATCGCATCTAATGTAGCCCTACTCCAAACAGTTTCTCCATTTTCATCTTCTGTCGTTACTGCCAGTGGAATATCAGAATAAAGATCGGCATATTTTGGATTTCCATCCGGAAAACTCCCAACTACAACCATAAATGGTTGTCCATCAGCCCCCTTCATGAGTTTTAACTCTTGGGTTGGCTCTGCTTTGCCCAATTCGTATGCTTCGTTAAATTGCACTTTTTGTCCTTCAATAATTTTTAGTGCATCCGCTGGCAAGTCGTCAACATTCTCATATGTTTCCAGCCAAGAAGTGCGACCCTCTTTGTTTGTAAAAGGAACGAAGGTGCTCAACACCTCATCATCTTTCCCTTGAATAGTTGCGGTATAGAATTCTTCCCCTCTTTCGTATCGGACTACTTCCCCTTGCTTTGTGTTAATTTCTGGCACAAACTGTGGCCCATTTGGAAGTCCTGCCAAAAATACTCCAACCAGTCCGTGTTCTTTTGCAAAACCTCCGAGTTGGGGTATCAACTCATCTGCATCTTGGATCTCGGTGACCCCTTCTGCAATCTCCTGTGCTTTTTCCATGCCAAATGCTTCGACCAACCCTTCTGGTGTCGTAAGGCCAACTCTTGTGATTTCTGCCTGAATATCCTCATATGCAGCGGGTCCTGATCCTATGGTCTGCCCTTGCGTCCTTGCATCAACGATGAGAAATCGGTCTACTCCTGCAATGTTTGCCCGAAGAATCAATCTGGACTCCTTTTCTTTTGGTGTACCACCTTCTTTTGTTTCGCCATATACTGTTATACTTTCTTTTCTTTTCGATAATACATCTGGATAAAAATTACGTTCACTCTCCGATTCTTCTGATCCATGTGCCTGAATTGCGGCAACGGTAAGCCTTGTCATCAACTGACCCAATGGAGATTCCAAATCCACTCCAGGATTATCCTCAGATCCTGTTATTCCCCATGCATTATCTACTCTTTCTGGCAAACTAGTTCCTTGTGGACCTCCAACATTTTCAAAGTCATACATACCACTCAGTGTCGTGGCGGTAACTGTATTGGTACTTTGAGGGAGTTCTGCAGCCGTTCTATAAAAGTCTTGAATTTCTTCTGGCAGACTATCTGGATCATCTACAAAAGTATCATTCCCAATGTCTGCAACATATATAACCTCTCCTTCTTTTGGAGAAGAATACTCCCCGGTTGATGGATTGAATAAGAGAGTTCCACCGTTCCATATATTTGTATCACCATCTGTGCCAGGAATTTCTTTTTTTTCTGGGTCTACTTCCATCAGAGTTCCGACCTGGCGCAGAGTTGGCACAGATCCACTAGCTTTCGTCGCTGATGGGATATTCCGAGAATTCATGGGACTTGTAAGCTTCAGAATTCCTCCAGGGGGCAAAACAACTTCTCCAACGATCGGTGGCTCGCCATCAACTAATGGGAGATCTACTAAAGGGAAAGCTGGTTGCAGAAGTTCGGCTGAGGCTGGTGCTTCTCCTCCCCTAGCTTTTACAGGTTTTGCCCATGCAGGAATGACTGTGGCAAACAGTCCCGTTGCAGCTGCTACTCCAAATTTAAGAAAGTCTCTTCTGCTTATTTCTGTAGTAATATCAGGCTGTTTTGCATTCTGCTTTGATCCGGATAATTTTTCACCCATATACCCTATAGTATAAATACCGGATGGTCAATGTCAAGTAGTTCCAATAGTAAGACCCATAATATTACATATTATGTATGTAGTCATTGACTATTTTCAGCTCCTTGTTCTATGTGTGTGACGAAATAGTCAGCAAACGTATAGCTATTGGTGGCAAAATTCAGACGTTTCCCCAGTCGCAAAACCTGCTCTTCTCCAAAAATGAGTTTCTTTCCTTCTGGATGTATGAGCATGTTTGCGGTCACGGTAATATGTACCTTTGGCTCACTATAGGCAGGGTAATTGTATCCAGTTTTTGGGAGATATTCTGCTTGTGCATACGTAATTTTCTTGTCAAGGATCTCAAAGACATTCTCCTCACCATTATTGTATATATCTCCCACACGAATCCCCTCATACTCCCACGGTTCTGCCCATTTTTTTACAATGGTTACTTCCCGCATTTCTGCATGATGCTTTATTGGCTTTTCTGAAAGCTCTATAATGGTTCCAGATACTTGAACATCAGGAAATTCCAAGTCAATCGGGCTCCCCACCCCAATCGTCGACCGGTCATAGGTATATGTTCCCCGCTTTTCATTTTTTGAGACTTTCATTCTTGCCGTTATATACACGAGATGTTCGTCCGAATCCCACCAAGGGTATCTGCGCACTGCAAGGACTTCTATTTTGGGCTTCCCGGTAATAGTGGTCGCAACGTCTCCTTTTTGAATCGCATCAACCATCCAAATCGATGGCTTTGCAGTATTTGCCCACCACAATCCCTGTGATATTTTTATCCTTGCATAAATATACTCATCTTCTGCGTTCACAATTTTATATGCGGCGATCAATCCAACAAGAAAAATAATTACGACAATGGCGGTGATAAAATAGTCAGTTTTCGCACGTTTCCATAATTTATGGGGCCATGATTTCTTCTTTTGCATAAAACTCAGTATTTTTTTCATAGTATTAGGAGATAATCTTTTTTTTCAAGAGTGTGGCTATAAGGCGATCCACATCTTTCCGGGCTACGTTTTCAGTCACATCATACGACTTTGCTAAAGCTTTTACAATTTTGTCGGTTTCATGTCCTTGTGACAGTCGTTTAAATATAAAGGCAGCCGTCTCATTAAAAGTAAAAAGGATTGAATGTTCACTATCAAAAATTACCGTCTTATTTTCGATATCTTGGGAAATATATCCTTTATTTATTTTGTATTTTTTGGCCTTCATGTGTGTATAGTATACTATGTCTTGTGCAATTTGCAGTAGATAAATCTATTTATATGGCGCCCCACAAAGCCAATTACATCAAATGTTGCGGCAATAGTATGACCCCCATCCTTTTGCATGAAGATGTGGTATATTTCAAAAAAATTACCTTTGCTCAAATTGACATTAATGACATTATTATTGCGAAAAGTAAATCCACCTATATTACCCATCGTGTCATTTTCAAGGGAAAAAAACACCTTATTACCAAGGGGGATAACAATTTTCAAATCGACCCATTCGTCTACCCAAAAAATATTGTTGGTCGTGTGCATCAGATCAAACGGAATGGCAAATTATTTCATCCCGACACCATGTATCTTATGCAGTCGACACAATACTTTGAGGCAATTAAAATATGTATTTCAGAACTGAACAAACAGAATATTCCATACGTTCTCCTCAAAGGACTTATTCTTCATCTTTACTATTCAAAGACTCATCCGCGACGAAGATATGCCGATTATGATATTTTGATAGAACAAAAAAATTATCAAAAAGTAGACCAGATACTACGCAGGCTTGGATATAAAAAAAGAGACAACTCCATATCACCTTTCCAGAAAAAAATGATGAATACGCCAGTTGAGGTGACGTACATTGCCAACCTGAATCAGAATAATCCATTGTTTCAGGTTGCTGTTGATGTGCATTTTGAGCCTGTGTTTATGATGACGCAAATTACAAGACTCGATGAACTATACGAGCAGGAAGATATTGACAAACTTGGAGCTTTATTTTTCAAAAAATCTCGCACCGTCACTATTCATGGTTTTGGATATAACATACTGTCTCCTGAACATCTTATCGTGTATCTTGCGCTTCATTTTTTTCATCATAATTTTCGAGGAATTCACAGAATAGAACTTTTGGACAAAATCATACAGAAAGTTCCGAAACGTGATACAGAGCAGGTTTGGGATGAAGTCGCAACAATACTAAATGATTTTCAATTATCCGGATTTGTTTACGGCTCTTTTTTGACCATGCAAACATACTTCAAAACGGAAATCCCACATTCATTTTTTTCTCACCTTCAAATGAAATCTAGCCAGATTGTGTATACAAGATCATATCTTCGACATAACTCTGTTTTTGATATCAAAACTCGAACAGAAGAAGGAACGCAATTATTTCGAAATTTGTTTTTTTTGTCACCGAAAACATTCGCGTCACGTGTTCGCGTGTTTTTCAAGCCGATTGTCATCTATATGGTGTTATGGTCGATGTATTCCAAACTAAAACTAGAAACGTTACGACATGTTTTTAAAACATATCGTAGTTGACAGTGACCACCCCGTGCCTTATTCTTTCACAATGATGCAACGACTGATCGCACTCATACTCCTTCTGGTCACACTCCCCTTTCTAATAGCGATATATCTGGTTGTAAAAATGACCTCTGATGGACCGTTCATATACTCCCAACGTCGAGCAGGAAAAAATAAAAAACCATTTACAATGTACAAGATACGGACAATGCATCGTGGAGCTGAAAAGCAAAAAAAGAGCCTTTTGCCATTGAATGAACGGTCTGGTCCCGTTTTTAAAATTCATGATGATCCACGCTTTACTCCAGTGGGAAAAATACTCTCACACACCGGTCTTGACGAGCTCCCACAGCTTATCAATATAATAAAGGGAGAAATGGCATTTGTAGGGCCACGACCCCTTCCTGTTGCCGAAGCGGATCAAGTGCCCATAAAATATCACAGTCGATTCTCCATCCTCCCCGGAATCACATCACATTGGGTCGTACAAGGACCAGATCAACTCACGTTTGATGAGTGGATGAAGCTCGACATGCTACATACTATCAATAGAAGTCGGATACAGAAAATGGTAATCTGCATGCAAACTGTGCGACTCGTGATGAGGAAAATCATATCCAGCATATCATCGTAGAATATTTTGAGGGTCAAACAACTTCTTAAGACCAGTCATCAATTCTTTGTATGATTGCTTTTCAGGAGTCATATCTTCATACCCGGATGGTGAAAGTCTGTATGGGTACACACCCAACTGTGCTAATGTTGTGTTTATCTTATGATAACAGTCTATTGCTCTTTTAGATTCATCATCTATTGTTTGATCAAACAGAATGACACCAATTAGATACACAACTCGATCGGTGACAAAATTCAGTCCAATATTCGGTTCAAACGCATACATTGTTAAAATGTTTGATACTCTTAAAACGACATCCTCTACGATATCGCCACTCATGGGAATCACGCCATTGACCCACAAAGCACTGCTTAAGTTGGTCTGCTCTGAATTTTCGTGCCGCATGAGGTGTTCCTTGCTCTCCATCGAAGTGAACCTAGCCTTTCCCCTGAGGGAATACCAAGAAATACTGTTTGTTCATATACTTGGATATTCTCGTTTATTTTTTTCTTTATAGAAGAAGGTAACTGTTTGGAAAAATATTTTAAACTCCGTTTCAAAGAATCTACTTCTTTCTTTCCAAGCCACTCTATCGAACAAATTGATTTATTGAAATGCTTTTCTATCAGTTTCCTCTGTATATGATCATGTTCCACATCAGAACTTGATACGAGTGACTGGCCCATCCAAAATCCTCTGACATCATGTTTCTTCATCAACTCTTCTAGTTTCCATTGGGGAAGGGGCGTTTGGTTATCGACTTCTTTCCATGGATACTGTTCACGAGAACAAAGTAGTCGATATGGATTTGCCAAAAGAAAATTTCCAGGCAAAAGCCCTTGTAGTTTGAGAATTCTCACAGCATTTATAAATGCTGGCAGATCTTTTTTGCGGTGCACGATGAAGGTGCATAAAGAATAATTTTTTGGCTTTGGATGAAGCCAAATGGTCATTCCCAACACAATGCCAAGAGAACTCTGACTAAATAAACCATCAAGTACTGGCCCGAACCCACGTTGCGCCACCTGCTTGGATACGGAGTTTTGAAACCGAGAAAGCCCCGTGTGTATTGTTTTACCGGAAGGCAGTAACACCTCCAAATCGCAAAAGTGCTCAAATCTGTCACCATACCGACCTTTTCCAATACCTCGCTCCATTGTTGTAGCTAAGACGCTTCCATCAACTGGACCACCAGTCATGCTGATCATGAGATTGGATTTCTGCCTTTGCAAATATTCGTACACTTGTTGAAATGTAACCCCAGGCTGGACAGTGATATAGGCCAGGTTTTCATCAAACGATGTGATTGCATTCAGCTTATGCAGACTCAGTATGGTTGTGTGGAATGATGCATTGTGATGAGTATATCCATAATTTTTTCCTTGACTTTCGATCTGTAACGGCGTGTTGTGTTTTACTGCAATCTTCAAACATTGCTTGACATCCTTTTTTGAAGATGGCTTGAGGATTATAGAGTAATATTTGTTGCGCTGAATCACGAACAAGCTTTGATCCCCCAATAAAGATCTCCATTCTCGTATTGCTTTTTCATATAATTGCATATGTCATGTATGTATAGGTCGATAGAATATTTTGAGAATGACGATAATGAAGTAACTATACTACTTAAGACGAGTGATGACGAGCTTTTTTGTTGCAAATTCAGGATCTTCTTCCAGATTTTGGGTCCGTTCTAGGCGTATTCGATCCCCTTCTTGGAGGTCCCAAAAGGTAATTTGCTTTGTCTCTTCATTTACTACATCCAACACCTGTGCAATTTCTAAATCATGATTGCTGAAATAAAAAGCTCCATTTGTACCTCGCGATGTTTCAAACATAATAAAGGCTTTTCTGTATAAATCTTTGGTTAGTTTCACCGGCAAATTTTCGACCCGACCTCTTTTATAGATCGAAAATTCATACGTTTTATTTGAGATTGCAGATAGTAATATTCCGTCGTTTGACAAATCGGCATCGATTTGTGACTGAGGAACAAGAATACGTTGAGCCTCAACAATCTTGGTGGGCGATACTTCTAAACTTAGAGATACACTGCTCTTATTGGTTTTTGAATCATTTTCCATATTCGAAAAAAAGAACAAGTATGCTATTTCGCCCATCACAATCAGCAGAAGTACTAAAACAAATATCATTTTTTGCCTCATATGACTTAGTCTATCGTATTTTTGTAAAAAAGGTCAACTCTATTTCAGTAAGAACAACAAAACTCTCCTTCCTGGATAATAGTTCCTGAGAAAATATTTGTACGGCATAATGTATAGAATCACTGAAAAAATCACATAATAATATGCGATAACTGAGCTTAGAAACCCAGTCAATCTATAACATCCATATTTCCCCCTCACTTTCACCACTTTGCCTAAGATTGATTCTGGCCGAATAACTGTATCAAATTGAAAAGAATTATCTCCTTTGAGATATATCCCGTGAAAAGAAATCCGTATAATACGATGACTAATCAAAGCACCTCTCTGGAGATATACAACGATATCTCCGACCTTGAAAGCATGATGACCAACCTTTGATATAAACAACTGATCGTTTGGATTGATGATGGGGGCCATACTCCAACCTACAGCACGTGCGACAAACATACTATGTTAGCAACTAAACAAAAAACTTTGTATAATAATACCCCAATTGCGTTACAAATCTCATGCACCATTCTATCCATACAACTTTTAGTTTGTCCACGTTCCGATACGAGGACATTGTTGTGCTCCTTGAGTGATAATACGAATTTTCAAGCTCTCTTTTCTTTTTTTGCACATATCTATTAATTGCCGGGTGTTTCTGTGCAATTTTGGCAACTTCGGACGATTCTTTTGACCACTTATTTGTAAAGTAAAAAAAATCCTGACCTTTTATCCATTCTCTTTTTAAGAGCTTCATAAAACTACCTCTTCCAGTGTGACTCACCACCATGCGCGGCTCTGAGACAATGGGAATCGCACGAATATGCAACAGCTGAGCAAAATCCAGATCTTCAAAAATTGCACGATAATGCGTATCAAATTGAATATTTGCTCTACTTAAAAGAGTTTTATCAAACATAAAACTTTTTGTATCAACGGCAGATATGGCAACACCTGCATTTGCTCCAACGCCAAGTCGGGAAAACATCTCCATCGTCATATTTTGTTCAACACGAGCATATATATTGGGATTTTTGTTATTTATCCCTACTCCTGCGATCACGCTCTTTGGATGTGTTGTCATCAGTGCGAGTCCATACTCGACCCATTTGGTATCAGCCTCACAATCGTCGTCTAAAAAACCAATAATAGTATGCTTCGCGTGTTTTATTCCTGCGTTTCGGGCAAAAGATACTCCCTTCCTCCGTTCATGGCAATATGAGATTGTAATGTTTGTATGAAAATGCCTTACAATTGGATGTGCCGATCTTCCTTCGTCATTATCTACTACAACAATCTCTGATGGAGGTATTGTCTGTTGATGTAACGAATGGAGGCATCGAGTTAACAATTCTACCCGACGACATGTTGGTATAATAACCGAAATTTTACTCATATATATTTTCATGTACAGAATACCCTTTGTGTTGGCAGATATCCAGAACTCTTTGCACACCTCTTCTGAGGTTATCAAATCTATGCTATATTCACGATACAACATACCAAATACCCGTGCACGCGGTATGTCGAATTGCACAATAACTGAGCATGCCGACCGGTATCATTTTGATAGTCCAACGCTCGATATATCTGTTGATAAGTCGCGTTTTGATTTTGATTTACTCAATTTTATTCTCAAAGCAATACTGCAAGCCGAGCTCGTTCATCAGCACGTTATCATATTGCATGGTGCCTGTCTCATTGCAGAATCAACTGCATTTGGTTTTATTGGACCCTCTGGATCAGGAAAATCTACCCTTATCGCAAATGCATATGTGTCTCCGGATCTCTCAGCCCTTTCAGAAGATACGCTCATTATTAAAAATGAAAGGGGCAAATATCGTTGTCATCACTCACCTTTTGATTATAAATTACAACCACCTTTTTCAACTAAGGTAACGCAAATAAATGAAATATATGTGCTGGAAAAATTTATCACAAATACGACTTGCAAATTACATCTTCAGGATAAGATAAAAAATCTTATGAAGAATAATATCTATACGATGCTGACACGGAATATAAATACCACTACTGTAAAAGACACATCCATTCAACTAGTTCATAAACAAGGTTCTGATATAATATTTCAAGCAATTAATGAGGAACTTCTAAACCTTTTGGGGGTTGTCCGTATCAAAAAATTACGGTTCACAAAAGATTATCACTTTACGCAAAATCTATCATAATTCACACTCAAAGTAAGATAAAACAGATCTCATACCTTATGTCTGCAGAAGATGAAAATGATTTTATTATCCTTAATCCAAAAACAGGTCTTGTCTACAATCTAAATCAGCTGGCAAAGGAGGTTTGGGAATGTGCAAAAGAATGGCGTGAGGTACATGAAATTGTTGATGCCATTCATAGCAAATATGAAGTAGAGCATAGAACGATTCAAAAAGATGTTACTGAATATATCAAGAAATATGCCACTATTCTTTTTGAAGTTGTAGATAGCCATCACGTACAAAAGAACAAATAAACTCTTTTGTGTCTGATCGTATTGTTGACTCATTTTGGTCAAACCTATTTTTCAAAAAGCCAACGATATCTTCAAGTCTCGGTGAGTTTTTTTCTACAAACAACCAAATTGTAGAGGCCGTTGAGTTTAGCTCTTCAAAGTATTTTGTATTGGGATTAAATACGTACACTGATTTTCCTTTTTGATGCCAAGTAACGACTGGCTGAATACTAATGGTATCTTTTGGTGAAAATTGTGGTGTGATATTTGTCTGGGACACACCTTTGACTTTTCTAATGATTTTTGAAATCAATACTTGTTTGTGTTTGACGCGAGAGAGAGCTGCTTGGATAAATCTGCGATACCAGGGATGAGAATAGTCTGTATTGTCCACGATCTCTGCTTTATGAAATGCCTCTTTTCGACTCAAACAACTCAAACACATTCCACAGTGATTTTGTATATTTGAGTCACAGCTTCTGGTCCAGGAAGCATCAAGATTGAGCTCCTTACTATACCGAAGCATATCTTTTTTCTCACAATAAAAATTTCGCTTGCGGTCAATGGGTGCGAGCACACTCCACTGGACATACCCACTCGTCAGACAGAGGCTTAAGTTCACACTGCGTAATGCGGCCAAGTTTGATTCCTTGTCATAGATTCCATCATCTCCCATGATGCCAAGCACAAACGTGTGAATATCAATCCCGTAATGATATCTTAATAGCAGTGAATACTCCAAGGCGTATGAACTGTAGATGTACCATCGAGAAGGATTACTCACCAGACCCAAGGCATATTTATCGTAAAATGAATTATACGATACATTCTCATAGAGAAAAGAGGCATTCAGCAAGCGCATCTTTTTTTTAATAACTTGTGAAAAAGAAAAAAGCCATGTATGGGTCTGAAAATACACCTTGTGGTATGTTTGTGGATATTGCTTTCGATATAGTGAAGCGTAGTGTTGAATTGACGCTTTCTGAGCCTTACTTCTTGCATTCTCTTTTATTGGAGCGATATACAGAGGATACACATGCAGACCATATTTTTTCATCAACATACCCCAAAGGAGTATTGAGTCCATTCCTCCTGAAACGAGCAAAACAATTGCACTGCCTTTCTGGGGAATATTGAGATTAGTCTGATATCTCTGCTCAAGTATTTGCTCAAGTATTGTACGTGTTTTGATGTCTTCTTCTGCTTTTTTTCTCATGTTCATATTGAATTTTGACAATGATTTATTATATACTTTGAGCTGATGGAATTATGCAAACTAAAAAAAATCACAAACTGTTAAAATATGCTCCACCAAAAACAAAAGGACGACGGTTCAAGCTCATTTACAATCGCCTTGAAAAATGGGAGCTTGGCATTGACTATTTGCTAGCCCAAGACGTTGATACTGGTGTTTAATACCTCTCGTATGAAAAATCAAAAAAAACCAAAATTAAAGAAAAATACATACATAAAACCCCAGATAACGGTATTAAATTTAAATCTGAAGATTCATAATATGGTTACGTATTAACCCTTCTCGACTTTCAAATTATTCTGTGTTTTATAACCAAAAAGCAGGATCTACCTTGATCTGATGAAGGAGTGAAGGTCTACTTACTTCACAATAAGTCTCCCAATGCGATTATTTGATAGATGTCTTTCGATTTTGATATATCAAAATCTACTTCTTCATTAAGCGTGTCTTCATTTATGTATATTCTGCACTGGCCGGCGAAAATTCGTTTGTATAGTACGTTGTGTTTGCTCTGGGCTCATCAAAATAGGAGAAATTGCTCGAGTTTATTTGAATATCTTCTTGTTGAATTGGGTGGATGCTCATACCCATGGTTTTTGCGGTTTTGTCAGCAATCCGTATCCCCAAAAAGACGATGATAAGCGTTTGTATGCAAACAGTCACTCAAATAAGTTACTTTATTACATTTCTCATACAAACTTAGCGATCCTCTTCCTTATCGCCGTACACAAACCAACAATCATACCCCTCATCTCCACAGAGAAACATAATATTACCCTCGAGTGCAATAATGTGCTGACGGTGCTCTGCAGCCCATTTCTTTGCAGATAGATATTTGTCAATATGTGCAAACAAAAATTCCTTTGCAGATTGGGCTCCTTCAGTATCTTTTTTGAGGTAATAAATCCCCTCAACAAGGCGAAAATCATTGAGTGGGGAAACAGTATATGCTTCCATATAATAATGCAGTGTCTGTCGTGCGTTGTTAGATATATAGGTGTTCCCTGCGGTGATAAGCGCCTTCTGATCTCCAGGAAAAAAGAACAGATATAGATCGCTCCACCGTTTTTGAACTTCGCTATGGCCGTCAGCTTCGTTTATCAGAACGGGGTACACATCTTTATTTAATGGGTACAGTATCTGTGCCAAATGCGGTTTGTTCAGCGCGAGAAAAAATTGGCTATTTATTTTAAATGTTATAAAGACAAGTAAGACGATTGCAGAAGTAAATAATAACTTGAATGGTATTTGTATTGTTCTTCGTTCTGAGTATAAAACAGATCCAATACTAAAAAAGAGCAAAAATAACATATAATTTCTTTTAATTGTGTCTCCCATCATAAGAATCAATATTGCTAAGAGGGCAAAAAAGAACCGTTCTTTCAAAATATTCCTGCTGTTTTTGACAGCTTCAAAACTCTGCCAAAACAGCAACCCGATAATGCTCGAAAATAAAACACCTCCGATGATTCCTTGCTCTGCAAAAATATCCAGAAACAGATTTTCGCTGACGTAGGTCGTATATTTGGTGATGGGAGTATATTTAATCGATGCATAAAATAAATTATCTGGACCCCACCCAAACAAAGGACGCTCCATGAGTCCTTTGATAGCTTGTGCGCCAAAATGAATTCTGCCACTAATAAACCCCTTATAGCGTGGCGCTCCAAACAGATATACAAAAAAATTATGTATGTGCAGATACCATTCTGGTCCATCAGAAAACCATGCAATTGCAAATGACAAAAAAACAGTCACAAAAATAGCAGCCCCCAGAAAGATGTATATTTTTTTTGGCAAATGCCGCTTTTTTACAAATACCTCAAATCCAATAAAGGCGAGGGTCATCAATGTGAATGTCGCATATGCAGCACGCGTGTACGAAAATACTAAAAATCCAAATAAGAGGACAAAGGCTATTCGTTCATTTCTTGCCCCGCTCAACCTCCATGACGGCAGAAGCATTGCCAGTGGAATCAGGAGAAAAACACCGAGCGGATTGTGCGTCCTAAATGGATCTGCCACATATTGATGCATGTGTTGTGGGATTAACCCACTCCATGCTTCTGGCAATACATATTTGAGAAAAACAGCATAGATTGAAAAAATAAATCCCAGTATGACAAGACCGTAGAATATATGCTTCAATATTTGTTTCGTATGAACGTGGGAGAAAACAATCATTGTAAGCACGATTACAACCCAGTAGAGCGTGTATTCGAAAGAGCGTTGCATATTTGGTGACAATCCTACTGATACGACTGAACTGATTAAAAAAAACACCGTAATCCAACTGAGAACGTATGGTACTTGAACCTGCACTTGCTCTTTTTTGTCATATAACATTATGATGCTGAATATCAATGGGAGCAATATAACAAGCACGTACATAATCTCTCGCTTTACACCAATACCTTCAAGAAAAAGGGGGAGCAAAATCGCACCAGCAAAGAGCGATAGGGTATGAAAAATTCTCATACATACAGTATACAGTTCTTGTTTTTTCAGCCTGCAGGTATTGCTCGAATCATAAAAATATGCTACTCTAGTACCAGTTACTACATGTATGCACACCATAAAAAAACACACACTTCCTCAGGTCTTTGGATTGCTATTTATGGTTTTTTTTCTTTCTCTGATTATCGGCTCTCCCCTTGATGTGCAGGCGGGAGGTTATTGCAACTGCTCAAACAACGATCATGGCTATGCAGGAGACTTTCCTCTAGCGGGACGGGTCATAACCGAAGCTGGTCCCGGATGGGTGTCTTGGCAGGATTCAAATGCACCCCCCGCACCTAGTTGTCTTGGAGGTGGAGCCACACTTGCAGATGGCGGATTCACCAGCTGCCCATCTTCCCCGGGATTACGAATAAAAATTGTTGATGATTGTGATACTTCTTATCAATATGTCACACAGCCAAATCCCCAAGCCGCCTGGTGGTATCGCACCTGCGACAAGACAAACCTCACCGTAAGACTTGAAAATATAGACCCAAACTATAAATGCCTGCCTTTTAATATTGGGCCCGATGTCTACACGCCAGATGCAAACTGTGAGGTGACCATTCCTGATGCGGGGAGTGGATGGTGGTTTAAACTTGGCTTAAAAGATATCGTGCCTATTGGTTACCACGAACCCACAAACCCAGTTGCAATACCCAGTTGTAATCAAGTCACGGGATGGACCTGTGATGGGGATAAATTTGACCAACCACTTGATGTGCACATATATGACGGAG